>Ga0179591_1551876_pt1 | contig 10836 bp, 13 predicted proteins | sample CZOMad2_1_08_16f_FD_182891 | JGI IMG/M metagenome (GOLD analysis project Ga0179591, IMG submission 182891) | Vadose zone soil fungal communities from Angelo Coast Range Reserve, California, USA - CZOMad2_1_08_16fungal (PacBio error correction) | ecosystem: Environmental > Terrestrial > Soil >... | reverse complement strand
GGGGGGGATTGACCAAGGGGGGGACTTCGCTTATTCCGGTTGAGCTGACGTGGCGGGGAGGGGGCGACGGCGGTATGCGATGCAGGTTTGGGGCTGGGGGGGGGGACCTCGTGCGGCCTTAACAAGGCTGCGGAAAGGGCGGAACAAAATGAGAGGGGGCACCAAGAAACACAGGGTCCGGCGAACAGGCAAGGGATCAAACACCTTTCCATAGGCATCCTTTTTCATTTTAGAAACGGTTTTTCCCACAACTAAAGGGCGGGTCCAGCGGGCTGGGGACCCAGGGGCCGGTTCAAAAAAGGGATTGCGCTTTCCGAAGGGCTTTAAGATTTCCCGCCGCCGGGGGGCCCACGCCGGCGAGGCGTGAAAGTTGGAAATGCTGGCCTGATTTGATTCATCGTTTTGCCGGTGGGGGAAACCGATCCAAGCGGGCCAGGGGCGGCGATCTTCGGACGCGAGGCCCGCAAACAGTTTCACCCCCGTTATTAAAGAGGGGGGGACTGGATGCCCCGCCCCATATGGCCAGGGGGGCATTGTTCTGAATTAAAGCGTAGCCGGGCGTTTTGAACCTGCAGGCGCTCCAGGCCGGCGCTTGGTCGGAAGCTCCATCCCAGGCAACCAGGGACGCCAGCCAGCTTTGTTCAGTCGTTATTTCTGGTAGAAAGGTTGGAGGTGGGTAACGGATGCATTGTCGGGCCGGAAAGGGCGGGGAGAGCCACGGGCTGGCCGGAAAACACGCGTCTCGCCGCGGTAGGTCCGCCAAATAGATGGGCTGGCGTCCATCGAACGGCTTTGAAGTCATTAAATCCGCATCCCCCATTCGTTTCCAGGGTCCAACTTTGTTCCGCTGGTTGCGCACTTTGGGGAAAGGGGCGCGAAAATTAAGCGGGGGGCGACTAGTTAGTTCGGGCACGGTTAGGAAAAGGGGGGGCCACCACCCCCCCACGGTGGAGGGGTTCGAGCGTAGAGGCCCAGTTTAAATTTGGCGGACGGGAAAGAGGACGGGCGGCCCCCACCAAAGGTTTTTCGGGTCGAAGAAAGTTTCTATTTTTTGCGGGGCCCAGCCTTCCAGGTTAAATCCCCACGCATCGGTATTCCGGGGGCCGGCCGCATCTTCCGTATTAGTGTTTCGGTGGGCCAGGGGGACTGATTTATGCCCGGTTGGATGGGTGGGCAGGGCAGGGATTTGCGGCCGGCACTGCCAGGCTTTGGGGTGTAAATGCTTTGGAATAAGAAGCATCAGGGTGAGGAGTTATTTCAACCTCATTTCCGTAAATTCGTTACTACGTCGGTGGTGTCCGAAAAAGCGCGGGAAATGGAAAAGCGAAAGTTATTGACCCCGGCAACATTACGGCGATTTGAACTTTGGATCATTTTCCGGGGGCCTCGGGATGGGGTGTGTAGCAGGGTCGCCGGGGCCGAAGAGGGGCAGTTTCCATAGGAAGGACGCATTGGATAGGTCGCGAACCCAGGGGGCCGGCGGGCCGGAAGGCTTCGGGAGGATGGGGCCTCCAGGTCCAAGAGCGGTTCACCGCTGCCGTGGTGGGGCCCGGGGCAGGGCCGTCGTAGGGTGCTGGGGGAAAAAAACTCTGGTCCGCTGGTGTACTAGGGTTCTCGGCGGAAGGGCAAACCCTATTCCAGGGCGGGGCCCGGCAGCGTCCAAGCCATCCAGGTTGTACTGGGGGGAAGGGGGGGGGGGGACCAGGTGGGATTAGAGAATCGGAACGGGGGCCGCTTATGGGAACTTCACCGTGCTTGTAGGTTCGGCTCACTGTCGGTTACATGTCCCGAGGCGGGAAAACACTAATTCCACAACAGCTTTCCCAGAGCGTAAGGCGGAGTTCCCGGGAAAGAAGGGGCTCCATTCGTGGGACGGTGCGGAAAAAAACACTCAGGCCTCGGGGAACCTGCAGGATGCGGGATCTCTGCGGTGGTGTGTGAGGGGTTTTGCCTAACCTGGGGTGATGGCCTTACCGAAATTTGGATAGGCGTCGGGGACAAGGCTTTGAAGGTCGTGGAAGGCCGTGGCCCGGGGGCACTTTGGTGGGGTAAACGAACGGCCGACGAGGGTGAACTGGGAAGCGGGGGGACCGCCAGGGGCAAGGGGAACTCGGCAAAACCGCTTTTCCCGATAGGAACAAAAAAGAGTGAGATTACTTCGCCGGGTTAGCACAAACGGGGCCGCGGGTGTGGACTCCGTACCAGGTGTCAAAAGTCACCGCCCTGCCCTTATAAACAAACAGATGTTTTTTTCCCCCCTGGGGCCGGCGGCACCTGGTTGGGTAATTCCGGCGCTAATCCCGGTCCCAACAAGGGCGGTTGAAAAGCGCGCATGACAAAATTCTTCAAACCGCGGGGATCGCGATCTAGCGGGAAAAAAAATCGCCGCTGGGGGCGGAACCAAGGGCCCGCGCTTGGAGAGAAATATTGGGGTGCACCAAGGGTGGGATCCATGGTGTTTCGCTTGCGGTTGATTCCACCCAAGGTAAGACATCGGACCTGGCCTAACGATGTTTCCCTGGGTCGAAAGGGAGGGTCCGGGTCGGGCGGTGGGACGCAGAGGGGGGGGGAGGGAGGGGGGCCGCTTTGGGGCCTGCTGGTTTCCGGAGGGTCGACGGGTGAGTGACGTAGGGGCAGATCGGAGAATGGGGCACGCTCAAGCAGGGTGAAGTAGCTGTTCATGGCCTTTCCGCCCGGGGACCGTAATTTCACGCGATGAGTGAGGAATGGGGGAATTCCGCCAGTCGGGTCAGGCAGGGAGGCAGGGAGGGTCAAATCGTGTCCTGGGGGGACACAACATGGTAGCGCTCTGGTCCTTCCTTGATGAGTACACGGCCGGTAAACAGAAAGGATGGCGGTGGGTGTTATTTTACAAGCTTTCTTTTTGCTGGACGAAGGCGTCGCCCATGACTTGCCGGGTTTTTTTTGTCTCCACGTTTTCGAAAAGCGGGGGACCAGGTTTCCAGTTTTCCGAAATTGCGAGCCTTGTGGCAGTTTGATCGGTCAAAGGACGATGTTCGTTGTTGCCGGTTTCCTCCCTTGGGAGGGTAACATTTGCCCCCATTCGTGGGCGTCGGGGGGCGGTCGGGGGGCCCGGTTTCCGCGATGTAAGGGAACGACTTTATCGGAACGGTGGAATGTTTAGTCTTGTACTCGATTCCCCGGGACGCGGGGCCGAACACTCAGGGGCACTTAGGACCTCGGCCATTTGCTTCTCCTTGCTGTTGGAATTTCCGAAAGCGCACTGGGGGCAAACCAAACCATGTGGGGACGGGCCGTCCGACAAACCACCTTTCACGGCCAACATCGGGTAAATCCGGGCGCGTCGGGGAAAGCGGAGGCGGGGCCCTGAAAGGCCAGCGGGAAAGCAAAACTGCTTGGTCAACCGTCTGCGGGGCCCAAAGCTTTGAAGAGACCCACAGGCATTAACGGGCTGTGATTTAAACAAAAAGGTACGGACCGCCATTTTAACCAGGGTGCAAGGGGGGGGGCTAAGGGAATTCAGTCAAAGGGGCCAATAACACCCCAAGGTAACTCGATAACCCGGGGGCCTGGTCCCGCTCGGGTGAAAAAATTCAGGCCCTCTTTTCTTCACCCTTGTCATTTGCCGCTTGCCAAATGAAGGAAAACGGGAAAAAAAACCGTGTTTTTGTCTGGTTTGCCTTCCCCGCCTTCGCACATTTGGCAGCTGAACATAAAGGGTTACCACCACCACGGCGGAAGTTGTGGGTGGCCCATCACTCCACCCACTTTTTGTTTTTAAGGGGCCACGGGCACAGTACATATCACATGCCACCATTTTAAAGAGGGGAGCACATGAAATTGATTCTGCTCGTCAACGTCGGGAACAACCTTCTCATGCGGGGACGGCAGAGGATTATGCTCGGCATGGAAGGGGGGGGGAAGAATAAGCGAGCGGCCTTGCCCGGCCAGGGGGACGCGCAACCACGGGGGGCATGCGGGCAACGGAGAGCAGAAAATCGCTCTCACGCGGCCGGAAGGGCACGTAGAGCGGATAAAGGTTGATTCCCCCGCGGAATCCAGATGGCAGCTAAAGTTTCGCAGGCAATCGGGGTTACCGGAAATGCCATCCCAATCTTACAAGACGGAGGTTGGCTTTCGTCCGCGGGAAGACAGCTCGCGCCCCGGGCAGAAGGGAAGGCTGCACCGCCCAGGTGGACGGTCCCCAGTCACGATGGGCGCTGCTCTTTTGCTGGCAACCTCTACCCGAATGCGGGGAATGGGTCCTCTAGCCCGGAAAGAAGGGGAAAGAGGGGATGTGCTTAATCTGCCGCCGGTGGTGGGAGGAAGAAAGGGGGGGGACGGTGTTTGCGGGGATGTCGAAGCCGCTGGGCGGTTGAAAAAAAAAACACATGATCGAAGTTTCCCGGAGGGGGATAGGGGATTGGTGGGCATAAAGAAACGCAAAAAATATGGGGGGGAGTCCTCGGGGGGCCGGCGCGGGAAGGGTCCGTTGCGTGAGTCCTTCACAAGTGGACGAACGGGATAGGCTTGCGATTTTTGGGAAGGTGCGACCGAGATGTATCTCGCAAGGGGGAACCCCAGTTTCAAATATCGGGGCAATGCCGGCGGATGGTCTTCCCCATCCGGGCTGGGGATAACGGGAGGCGGTCTTACGGCCGGGGGGGGAATTCGGCTGTCACTCACAAATTCCCCCTCTCAAAAAAAACGGCCGCACGCGGGGAAGACAGACTATGGCCGGAATTTTATGGACCATGGCTCTGGTTCGTCTATTGCCTTCGCTATTCTTGTTTAAATTGGTGTTTGGTCGGGGGCCTGGTAGGCACGCATTTTTCCTCCGGTGCGGGGGGGGAAAAACAACCCTGCGATGGTTGGTTGCCGTTTATGGGTGGGATGGCCGGATTTGGATTGCTTGCTACCCAATATAAACTTGTTCCTTCAAAAGATTTGCGAACGGAGGGGACGGAGTGGGTAGGGCGTGGGAACGGAGTGGCGCTTCAGGAGATAGGGGAAGGGACAAGGGTCCACGGACAGTTGTTGTTGTTGAAGAGGAGGACGTAAAAGTCGCATTTTTAACCAGGGGGCGGTCCCGGTGCGGAACCGGGAAATTACTGGAAAGAAGAAAAGACAAGGTTATTGGTACAACAACTCCAAATCCCCGGCCATGGAACAAGGCAACCCAGGAAACCGGGCGGGGGGGGAACCCACCATACGGGGGCAGGGGTTTTCCCGGGACGGAGGAGGCGCCCACGTAAACAGGGCAGGGACAAACCGAAACCATAACACAAGCTAAACAGGGAGTCGAGGAAGAGCGGGGGATAAAAGGAAGGCAGGAGAAGCTCGGTAGGGTGGGAACCAGGCCCCAGGTCCAAAAAATTCAGGGCCACACCATGAACTTCCTGGTTTTCACATCGGCGGGGGCCGTTTATTTGAGAAGGGGTGCAGGGGATTTGTGAGAGGTGTGGGGGGAAGGTGGAAACAACGATGTCCCCGGGCCGCGTCCGTAGGACCGCCTTCGTTATTGTTCCAAGGGGACGGTGGGATGGGGAGGGACCACAATCCGCCCCCGGCCAGGCCGGGCTATAATCATTTGCCCCCGATGATTGGGGGGGGGGAACTCTGGTCGTTGGCCGAGGGGGATACTAGCGGGCGCAAACTTCAAAAATGCACAGGCGCAGATGATGTACCCGTTTCGCTCGTTGTGAGGGGAGAGGGGACCCTTTCCCCACCGGGCAAAGCGGACAACCCTGTCGAGGGCCAGGGCGGAGGGAGGGGAGCGCATTTGTGCGTGCTTGCCACCCAGGGTCCCGCGTGTGGAGGGGAAAGGGGAGGGAGGAAATACAGGAGGGGAGGAAAGGAAACGGGGAGTAGGGAAGGGGGGAAAAAAAACGCCGAATGGTCAGGGTTCAACCGCCCAGCAGGCTCGAAACAAAAGGCTAGCAAAAACCAAACCCAGGCCTCTCCTCCACCACCCTCGGGCCGTCGCCACCCGTCGCCAATGTAATGAAGTGCAACATTATTTCCTTCTTCTTCTTCAGGGCTGAAGCTGAGGAAAGGGGACCATTGTTGCCACAGACTTTTTTTCGGGGTTAGAGCGCTTTTGCAGGTGCAGAAAAATAAGAAGGGGCAAGGGGCACGCCATGGCAAGCGCTGTGAACTGGGGGATAACACAACCATACCCACCCGCCCAACTGGAAGGCCCGGGGGGGCAGCGCCTTTTGCTCTGCTAGGCGCGCGAGGCCTTCCGCGGCGGCGCGGAGCAACCCCTCCGGCCTGTACAAAGATGGCAGCATTGTGGCCGTAAAAAAAAAGCGTTGGGCGCGGGACCCCAATTAAGCGCACAGGGGAGGGGGGGGAATCTGCGGCGGGGAATCCAAACTTTACGCTCTACCGTTGCTTCCAGGGGGGGGGCATGGGGGACGGAGGGCGAATATGCTCCTCCTCTTGTGACGCATGGAAGGGGGTCTGTGTGACGACCGTGCGGCAAGGGGCCATGGCAGGTGCGCTTCGGCAGTAGTTCTCGTTTTTGATATCAATGCCAGGGGTGGGTTGTGGGTGGGGGGTTCGTCGTTTGGGTGCAGTTAATCTGTATGTGGGCGGTCGACCGCTCCTCCTATGGGAGACAAAGGGGTGTGCCCCGGAAGGTTTTTTGACGAAAGGGTGTTCTCCTGAAAGGACTCCAAATCTGTGGGGCTCCTCTTTAATTAAATTGTAGCAATGTTGCGTGGCCCCGTAAAACTAAACAGGTTGGGAGATGGGGCACAACACAGTTCGCCGGTTTGTGTGTCAAACCTTATTTAAGGGCGGCCAAACATGGGGTGTGATTCGCGGGACTGGCAACAGAAACAACACGGTTTCTTTCCCTTTTTCATTGGCAAGCGCAATTGAAGGGGTGGAGAAAAACCGAAGGCCTGAATTTCACCCAAGGAAGAGGGACGGGCCGAATGCCCCCGTTGATCGAGGAATTGGGTACCCTTTAAGTTTCTAGGGGGGGCCCATGTGCTAAAATTCCCCTAAGCCTTGCCCCCCTGGTAAATGGAGGGGAGGGGTCCAGTGAACCCTTTTTGTTTCAATTAACAGACTCACTTTATCACTATATCAACCTATCCTTAGTCCTCGGAATTGCGCGTGGTTCAATTCCTCCAAAAGCTTTTGGGGGCCCACGCAGGACGTTGGGTGAAACAAGCCAGTTTTTCCCCGCGGGCTTTCGGGGGGGGCCCCATCGTCGATTCCCGGACGGCGCCCGATTAACCCGATATTGCTGAAAGTGGTTTGGGTTCGCGCAGCCCCACACAGGGCGTTTGGGGCCCGTGGGACAGCTTCGGAAGCCAAACCAGGCAGGAGGGGAAGGGGCATGGACGGAGGTTTGGGGTCTATTCCCTGAAATATGGGGGCCGGGAGACAACGGTCCCCCGAATCGAAGTACAAAGGGGGGGGACTTACAATTCTCCCACCGCGGGGATAAAAAGGTTTCCTACAATCGCGGGGAGGGGGGGCGGAAAAACCGGCGGGACCCCGCCCTGGAAAGGTCCGAATGGGGCCATTGTACGCCCAGGGGAGGGGGGGAACGTCCGGGGGGGCACCAAAACAAACCGAAACCTCCGCGTCCTTGGCCGGATCCCAGGGGGCATAGCTCATAAGTTCGAAACTGGACGGCACCGGGCCCCGCTTCGAAAAACAGAAACGTGACCGGAAGCAATTTGGGCGGGGGTGGGACAAGCCCTCGCGACAAAGCAAAAAAAGGGGAAACCGCTGGTATACACCACCCGCAATCCATTCGTTACAGGGCCCGTGTTTTACTCACATTCAGGGAAGGGACCGGAACGGGCGGCTTACCAGGGGTTGGTTCCGGGGCAACGGGGGGGATTGACACACCTCCTGCTCATGCCTCCGAGCCTGACCCCGGGGGGGGGACTGGCGGATTTCCATTTCCTCCCAAACTCATTCGGCGTGGAAATGTTACGGGTTTGGCGAAGGCTCAGGGGGACAAAGGCATGACTTTCAAACCCTGCTGAAGCTGTGGGGGCCCAATTTCTTCTATTACTGGGCCCTGAACGGTAATCATCCAGTTCGACTTCGACAGCAGGCCCAAAAAGCGGGCCTCCCGCTCCCCGTCCGCCCGGCCCAACATTCTTCGTAACCAAGGGGGATAACCCCTCGTAGGCGGGGAAGGGTCGGGGAATCTGACCTGGTATCCAACCGGCAAGATGGGTATGGCCCAACTTGGGGGGCCCACCCAAATATTTCTTTCAAAAAAGCGGGCGGCTTGGGTCGCCAAGGCGGGGGGCGATTTTTTCGCTATCGCGAGGCCCGCGGTGGAAAGAATCTTGGGGTCACATGGCGCCGCTTCACCCGGCATTGTGGGGGGGGGGGGAACCGGGGGATTATTTAGCGCGGCACGGGGGGAGATTGTAACCATTCAAAAACCAGGGCGGCCAAGGGGACATGCGGTTTTTAAAGCCGGGGACAGGGGGGCGTTGACTTTCTTTGGGGACCTTGGGACGAGGCACAAACCCGCGCCGTTTGCTAACCGGCGCGAGTATTCATCCGCTTTTTGTCTATTCAGCGAAAAGCAGTTTTGGGGACAGGAGGCCTGCCACTCGGGGGGCGGTCAGCCCTTCCCAAGCGTTAACCCTTCCGTAGGCCGCGTTTCGGTTACCCCCCCAATGCCGGTGGGGTGGACGCTCCACGACGGGGGCCCTCAGCTTTAGGAAACCGACCGGCTAAAATTCAGAATTGTCCGTAGGCATACACCCAGGTAGGCAAAACAAAACCTACAAAAAAAACACAACAACACGCAGGTGAACGATCCCGCATCCTGGCATTTTGTCCCGACGGGGCCTGAGGTTTCTTACGGACACCGCCCGATTTTTTGACGGGCCACCTTCTCGGGGGGACGCCGGCTACGCTGGAAACGAAGGGGCGTGGATAGTTTTCCGCAGGCGGGGATTTAAGGGGCCGCAGTGAGGCCGCAACTACCAAGGGGGAACGGGAAGTCATTTAAGGGCCGCTTCGATATCATCCCCACCGGGCCCTGGCCCATAACACCTGGGATGGCGATGGGGGGGGACGCTGCGGTGGCCACGGGGGAAATTAGGTGCTCGCGGAGTAACGATACACCAAGAAGGCCAGCAATTTCCCAGCAACCTCTAACGGAACCCCGGGCCCCTGCCGGGGCAATCGGCCAGCGGTTTTGAAACCGCTCTGACCTGGCGGGGCCCAGTCTTCCGAAAAGGACTTTCCGGCGGCCCGGGCGGGGCTGGGTTTCCGGACACTTTTAAGGGGGCCGCCTGTTTCTAATGGGGACGGCTGTCCTCGGGGGCGGGGCGCCGGGGAAACTGGCGAACCCCAAACACCAATGTGTCGGAAGCACTGGAAGGATCCAGTATAGCTATGTTTTCCGGGGTCAAACTTCCAGCTTTTCCCATTCCCCGCGCCTTTCGGGGGGGGGGACCCCAACACCGGGGGACGTGTATAAGCGATTACGAATGAGGGGTGGAATATCGCCTCACCCCAGGAGGGGCTCTGCGTCTCAAAGGGCATTACCCCCAACCCCCCAGCATGCAGTAAGCGGCGATCTGCCTGCACCGATGTTCAACGGCATTAATTCACGGTCTGCCAGGGGGGGAAAACATTTACGGCATGCGGAGGCGATACCATTGCGTGGGATTTACTGGGGTAAAGGTTGGCGGCCAAATAATACTTCTTCGAACCCGAAAATTCGGGGGGGACGGGGGGACGCGGTTCATCATTTCCGGTCCCTCGGGCAATTGTTAATCCGGCCTCTTCCGCCGACCCCCTTCCCAACCGGTGGGGGGGGTGTGCCTCTTTCTCTCAAACGGCACCCCGAAAAACTACTATATTTCCGCCGCTTAGATTTCCGCGGGCTTCAAAAGTGCCCCGCACAGCGAAAAACACAGGTGACCCCCTGGAATGGGAGGGCGGATTTGATGACTTCAAGCCGGGTCGGATGGGAACCGGCAGCGAGTCTTATTTGCGGGAAAACAACCGGCGGCGAGACGGCGGTTTTCGGGCCCCAGCCGGGTTGGGGGCTTTATCCAAGCTTTCCAGGCCCAAACTGAAATGGGGCAATTCGTTTCACCTCCAAACCTTTATAGACAGAGGAAAACCCGACAATACAATCTGCTGCGGGTTTCTGTTGGCTTGGGGGTATGGAGCTTCCGACAAGCCGGGCGGGCGGAAAGGGGGGGGCTGCGTGCCCGTCCCGCATGTAACGCCCGGCTCTGGCTAACGGGGAACAACAAGCTTGACCTGTCTATTTCCAGAATGCCCCATGGGCCAATATTTGGGCGGCATCCAGTCCTCTTATAATGGGGACTGTTGGCGGCCTTGACGCGTCCGGGAAATACTCCGCCGCTGGCGCTGGGGATCCGGTTCCGCAACGAGAATTCAATACAGCTTCACAACTTCACCCTGGCCGGCGGAGGCGGCGGCGGGGGGGAAAAGGGTGGAACATTTTTTGAAAAAGCATGCGGAAAAAGCGCATCTTTGACCGGCCCCTGGGCCGCCGCTGGGAAAAACCCACTGGCTTAGTGGGGAAAAAAAACCGTTTTTCTGAATGAAAACGCACGATTGGGCGTGGGGCTTGCTTGCTATGGGAAAAGGTGGTTGGGGGGTTCGTGGGACATTGTTCCGGGGCTGGTGGACCTGGTTGGTTCGGGGGCCCTGGCTCATTTGGGTTCCTTCCGCAGGGGCGGGGTTAAGGGCCGGGCCAAGACAGGGGGGAGCCCCCCACGGGGCACTTGCAATCGCGCATTCCGAAATACCCGCCCTCGGCCCGTCCCCCCCGCCACCTCAGCTTTTGTCCAAAAGGAGGAATCGGAAGTCCTTGTA
>Ga0179591_1273333_pt1 | contig 10837 bp, 15 predicted proteins | sample CZOMad2_1_08_16f_FD_182891 | JGI IMG/M metagenome (GOLD analysis project Ga0179591, IMG submission 182891) | Vadose zone soil fungal communities from Angelo Coast Range Reserve, California, USA - CZOMad2_1_08_16fungal (PacBio error correction) | ecosystem: Environmental > Terrestrial > Soil >... | reverse complement strand
TCTTTTTCCTGATCGACCATTTTTGCCAAGTTCCTCTTTTTCCATTTTTCTTTTCCCAGCCGGACCGGCAAAGTTGATTATAGAGTTTTTTCACTGGAACTTTTTCATTTTTTACGCACCTATTTTTCTTTCAGTTCCCAGAGTGACCTGGTGACACTTTCCCTATCCGGGTGCAAAGTGCCCCAACATTCATACTTCCTCACCCGTGTGATTTCCCCCCGAACCTTTTTTCTCTGATTTCCTCCGAGTTTGAGGGCCTTTTTGCCCTCACCGATACGAAAGCTTCGCAACCTCAAGAATGTGCCGGCACCCCCCCCCACCCCCCCAACCCCAGGTCTCTTCATATCGATCAGCACAGAGTCCCCCCATCCTTTGGCTATCCCCGTGTCCCTTCGTGGTTGTTTTTTTCAGGGGCCCACCCAAAATTGTTTTGGCGACGTTCCACCCTTTAGATGGCCGCAACACCTCTACCCGGTCAAGCCCACCACCACTTTGGAATACACCCGGTCTTCAACCCCCCCCTTGTACCTACAACGATTTTAGCTGATTAGGTTCGGCTTTCCACCCCCCCTTTTCGGGACATAACTCTTCTTCAACCCTTCCCCAAGCTTGGTGGGATAGTGGGCCTAATTTTCCCTGGTCTTGACCAAAAATTTGACGGGGATTCACCTCCAAAGGGTCTCCTGAGTTTTGATTCAGTTGCCCAAGGCGTGGCACATCTGCCACCCTCATTTTGTTTCTCGTGGAGTTGCGCTTCGCCAACTGTTTACCCTTTCACTCGATTTTTCCCTTCTTGAATAAGATTGACTCCGGCGATATTTTGTGATCGTCCCGTCACTGACCCAGTATTTTTTTCGACTTCCTACTTTTCACAGAGCCGTCGATTTCTTTCAGACCACCTTCATTAGGATGCATGATATTAAGCCCTTCCCCTTTTGATTGGGCTTAATTTAATGTTCTTGGCTTGACACCCGACCAGGCCCTCAAAAGACATTCTGGGGATGCGGCTTGAGTGTTTTTCTCTCGAATCCCCCCCAATTGGGAAAGGCGATGGTCTTTTCCTTGGTCCGTCATTTCTTTCAATGCTGGCCGGTTATTGATTTTGGACACGACAATCTAACCCTGTCCAAAAAAAAAACAAAAGGAGATCCTGAGTCTTCCTTTGAGTCCTCCGGATTTTACGTAAGGTAACCTCCTAAGGACCTTCGGTTTTTTTTTTTGCCTTGGTGCGTGCGGTCACGGACTGTCCTCTGGTTGTTTGATTCAGCTGGCCTCTTGCGTTCGGGGTGTGGGGTGAAAAGGCGCGTTGTCCCCAGCGCCGCGCCTGCTTCTTTTCAAACTAGATCCTCCCTTTCCACCTAGTGTAAAAACTGTTTCGTCCATCTCCCCCCCGTTCCTCAGTCTTTCCGCGCAAGCCCTTTGACAGACCCCTGGACCCCTTAACAAGGATCATGTTATTCCTTCCCCCAATCCCTAGTCAAATGACTTGCGCCCTCTCGGATTTTTTTAGTTCAGGCTGTCCCCCCCCCCCCCTTCCCAACCTTGGGCTGCCAAGATTGCTGCCCCGACTGCTGGTCCTTTTCATTCTTTTCTTTTTTGACCCCCCCTTTGGCTTGTTACCATAACCTCGTAACAATTCCCTCCCCCCCCAGTTTTAGAAACAGGGCTTGCCGGGAGGCCCTTGGCTGTTCCCTTTTTTCTTCTCTCGTCAGCTCACGTGGTGTCACTTTACGTTCTTATTTTTTTCCATTGGGGACGTCACCCCCTGTACTCCGGCTTTTGGTTAAAGACTTAGTTTCCCGTTTAGAGCTCTTCATCTTCTGGTGCACCACGCAGACTTGGCTATTGGCGTTTATCACCTCACCCTTCTTTGTGTTGAAAACCTTTTCGGATTTCCGGGAACTCCTTAGTGAAGCACCGGCACCGCGGAAGGACCCCATAGAATTCTTGCCATGGTTTTTTTCCCCCCTTGAGATACCGCCCACGTTGTGTTGGCACACCCCCCCCATCGAGTCTTTTTCCCCCGTTATTTTTTTGATGGCGTACGAGTACTTTTGTTAACGGTTTTTTTTGTACTAACAGGTAGCCATCGGTGACCACTTCTTTGTTGCCCGAGTTTTTTTTGGACTAAACTTTTGGTATTTTTGCCTTCCCCCCCCCTTCCTTCATTTAGTTCCAAAAGCAACCTTCCCGTAACCTCCCCCCCCCCCCTCCCCGCCCGTGGTGTGTTCGACCTCTCCGAAACGTTTGATCCCCTCCCTGTGAACCCAGAACCCCACTCCTTTCGTCCACCAAAACCCGCTGTCTGGTCCGCCAACTGTGATTCGGAGGAGATTCTCGCCCCCTCCTTCTTTTACGCCCAGTTTCTAGCGAATACTTCCACCTCTTTCATATACCGTCCTGACGTTAACCCCTCGCTCTTTTCCTTGTGTTATTTTCGGGTTTCCTCGTAATGTCGTACTTTGTATTTTTTGCTTTCCCTTTTTCATGATTGCTGTGAACATCTCGGTCGAAGTCCCTTAGAATATATGATTTACCTCCACTTACCCGTTTCCGCGAAAGTGTACCTTTTTGTAACAACCCAGAATCCCTCTTTGTTTTGTGCTGGACCACTACGCGTAGACTTTCACCCTGACTTCTAGAAACACCTTTTCCCCCCCCCCCCCACCAGGGGGGCTGGTAGGATGTTTTTTCCGAAACTTCCCACCAGGGGCTATTTTTCCCCCCTTCAAGGCCTTTATTGTCGCGGGGTTCCTTGTCTTCCTTTGTTCCTGCACACTTTCTTTTTCCGCGGAAACGGGGTTGGCTTTATCGGGGTTATTCCCCTTTCTAGATAGTGAGACCTGCTTTAACGCTTTCCGGTGCGTCTTTCCATTCCTTTCTTTTTTATTCCCAGAGTTTTCTCCTAGAAACCAAACCGCAAAAACTAACCTTCATATTTGGTCTTGCATATGCGCCGGGTGGGTTGTGCCGGCCCGACCGATCTTGTGGCCCCTGAAAACTCGTGCGGACTTGCCTTTCAAAAATCCGAATCTTATGGTATCACGCGATGTCGTTAGCGTCGTTGGTTCGGTCTTTCCTCCTGACACTCCTCTTTTTTTCCCTTTCGCCGCACGGCCACTGCGCACAGTACTGCACCGCTTGGTCCGAGCAGAGTTTGCTCACTCTTGCCGGACCTTTTGTTTTCCCGGCGCCCTTGAGTGCGCAGAGATCGGTCCCACTTTTCTTGACTGGAATGTCCGCACGTTACACCCCCCCACAACAACCGGCGGTTAATCTGTTTTTGGCCCTCTATCTTGCCCCTAGATTGATTTTTTTTGACTGTGCGGAACACCTAACGAAGGGGGGGGGGGTGGTTTGGGGGGTTTGTGTGGGTGGGTCGGTTGAACTTTTTCCCCGTTTTTCTTACCTATTTTTTCGTCACCCGGCGAACCCGGTGGATTTTTTGGTGGGGACCCCCCCCCCTTTTTGTCAAGTGATTCCCAAAACTCCAGTCAAGTTGCGTCCGTGGCTAGTGTTGGCTTGCGTAAATTCCTTTTTTACCCCTTTTTGTTTTTTGTTTTCCGTATTTAAGCACGGAAATTCACACGCTCCCCATTTTTTTTGGGATCGCTTTCCCCCTTTAAAAACCCCAAACCTCCTATGGCGACAGTTGCAACGGTAGTGTAACGGACTACCCCACCCCCTCCTCCCTGTCTGTGTGGTCCTGCACCCTCACAGAAGGTGCGGCATATGTTTGCCCATATTTTCCGTCTCTTCAAGGGTTTTATGTGTGACCCGGGCGAATGTCATAGTGGGTACCCCGATTAGGTCTCCCCCCCCTTTTAATTTCGGTTTGGGATTCGCGAGGACTCTTACCTGAGCTCCCAAATCCCTGCGCGGGCCTTGATTAGGGCGATCTTTGCGCGTTGATGCTCTCTTGTCTTTTAGGCGTTTGTTTGTTTTTACTTCGGCGCGCAAAGTCGCCTACGACCCCTTTTCTCTGACTTCTGATAAACCCTTTCCTAGAGAATTGACCACGAGGGGCACGTTTTTTCCCCTTTTGCTCTTTGCCAGACTTTTTGAGCACACCCAACCATAGGGACCATCTTTTTTGCCTTTTTTTGATATTATACCTATAAATGTCGTTTTGAATGGATTGTTCGACAACAGTTGAGGTTCGAACTACTGCATCGCCCCCCCCCCATTTTCGGAAACCCCCTTTTTTCTTTTTTTCGCGTAATTATCGTGCATACCCTAGCGGCCGTCGCTTGACCAAGGTGCCCCTTATTCCCGCGTTCACATTGCTTTGCAACCATCGGCGGTGTAAATCGTGCCCCTGTGTTGGAGTCCCTCGTTTCCCCCCCTAAGTTCGTTGTTTTTTTCCCGTCTTTTTTAGTCTTCGTCATACGTTTGCTAACTCGTATGGTTTTCTGTCCCCTCCCCTTGGTCAGCCATTCGCGCTGTACCAAGGTCACTTAGGTAACGATTTACCTTCTTTTCCAAGTCCCATTTTTTTTGCTGCTTCTCTTTCTGATGGATACGTCAGCGGCCTATTGCCTTCCTCCCCCTAGACAACTGCTTTCTTCCCCTTTTACCGAGTTGGCAACCGGCCCTTTGTCTCACCCCCCACATTGCTCCCCGTTGTCTGTACTTCTTTCTTTTTCAACGTAGGTCGGGGCGCATCTCGCCCCCCCCTGGAGTCCCACTCGTTTTTTGCGTCTGATATCTTCCTAGTTTTCGAAATTTGCAGTGCCGCCTTTTCTTCTTTTTTACTGACTTGTTTTTGTCTTCTGTCGGTTTTCGCCCATCCACTTTGAGTTACGGCCGGGTTTGTGACTTTCTTTTTCTTTTTTTTAACCTGACTTTCCCGGTAAAAAGTGTTTCCGGCAGCCCCAAATGACTGGAGTCTCCTCAAGGTCACTTTTCAAACTCCTTTACGATTGTGACCTTTTTTTGGGTCGGTCGTCCCCACCAATTTTCCACGTCTTTCAATCGCCTTCTTGGCACAAAAAACGCTTTCTTTTTGTTTGTTCCGGTGGCGCCATGGTCCTACACATGAAAACTTCTATGGGACCCTTTTCGTATTGCCGGTCGGCATGCTGGTTCGTTTGGTTTTCCCCATGAATCCGAAAAGGGCCGGCAGCCAGGTTTGTTTCGTCCGAAGACAAGGCGGCGTGGTTGTCCCGTGCTCGACTTTTCCCCCCTGTTCGTTGAGGACGTTTTCCGGCCGAGTCGTTTTTTCCTTCCGTTTTCTTTTTTTTGTTACCTTGTGAAACTGAAATTTTTGCAGTTTTCCGATGGAATTCAGTAAACTTCCCCCCCTCGCCTCTCCGCCGCAGCCCTCCTTGGACTTGGAATGGTTTTTTTTTTCTTTATGTCCCCGTAACTGTTAGGTTTTCAAGCTAGGTCACGTACCCATTTGATGAAAAAAAGTCGGGCAAGTGCATTTTGGCCTCACAAATTCCCCTTGAGCCCCATTTCAGCCACATAACGTCTGAAGGTTGGCCCTACGGGTATTTGTCTGAATTAACCGACCGGCTTGAACTTCTAGTGTTTGAAATTCATCAGATGCTTTGCATGTTCTGACCGAGATACTCCCTTCTGTTTTTTTTAGTTCACTTGCGACAATATTGGCAGGTTGTTCTGTATTTCTCTTTCCTGCCAATTTCGATGTTGGGTGGGGTTTGGGGGGTGCCGAATTTTGTTTTGGAAAGTCGAGGCTGATAAGACCCAATTTCCCGTCTCCTACAGGCAGTCCTTGAAAGGGCACGCAGTCGCCTGTCTTTAGAACACAACATCTGTAGTTTTTAGTTCGTTCTTGTCTTTCACCCTTGCTTTTTTCGTCTCAAGGGCGCGTCTTTTCGTTTTTTCTTTATAATTCGTTTCCTCTGTTTCCGCCAACTGAGCACATTTCCATCCAGCCCCCCCCCCCCTTTCCGTCCTTGCTTTCATTTGTTGGATTTCAGCGCTATCGCCGCCCCCCCCCCCACCCCCTGCATTGATTTTTGCCATTTTTTGGGGTCGTGCGCTAAATCCCCCTCTCCCCCCCTCCCGCAGCGCGGCGCAATTTCTCTTGACAGGGTTTTGACTTCGATGACGATGGTCGGCACCATTTCTACCCCTTTTCCCTCCTTGCGAGTTAGGACATTTTTAATGTCAAGGGGTTTTTGTCGAGTACATATCGCGTAACCCCTTCTCGCTTTATTGCGTTTTCATCGTCTGTCAGGCGTACCGTTGTCGTCTCTTTTTGTTAAACCTTTTCCCCCCACGCGGTCTGTGAACGCTTTCTCTTTTTTTTACCACCCTCTCAGCATTTGTGCGTTCCCCGTCGAAAATTGTCCCTTTACTTTGTGACCCTTTTCGTTACAATCAGTAATGCAGTGCCCCCACTGCATTATCTTTTTTTCAAGGCTCCTCCCTTGAGTTTTCGTTAAATTTTCTCGAATTCCTTGACTTCTCTTCGATCCTCTTTCTTCCCCTTGTTTATCGCTGGTACGTTTCAAAAAGTATTTTTTCTTTAATCATTAAGTCTTGTTGTCTCATTAGCTTTGGGTTCTTGCCCCCTACTGCACCTTTGGTTCGAGCCCGCTGGGATATCCGTACTTTTGTCCTTTTTTTTTTTTTCTTTTTGCGGATAAGTAGTCCTTTCTGAAGACTAGTTTTTAACATTTTTTTTTCGGTTTTGGTTACGCTTTTAAGTTCGATGGCGGTGTCTTCCCCCTTCCTCTAATCCTCCTTAAAATGAGTTTACGGGGGCTTGTCCCATCCGTGGGCCGGTCCCAGAAATATTTACGTTTTCTTTTGTTAACAACCAATTTCTGACCCTGGAAAAACGGGTCCGTTAGTCTCTCCCTTACACAGTCTTTTTTTTTGTGCTGTGACGGTTTTCTTTCCTCCTTCTTTTCCTCCCACCCCCTGACGACCGCACTTTGCCGTTCGATCGTAGTTTTCACCAAGTTGAATCATGCCCTTTGTTACCTTCGGAACTCACAACCATTTTTTTCTCTACCTCATTCTCCTCTTTCTCCAGCAGTTTTGTTGTTGTCGCTGCTCAGATCCGTACCTTGTCCTTTCCGAAAAAAACTGGCGTTTTTGCTTCCTTTATGTTCCCTTGCGTGCTGTTCATTTTTTTTTTGATACTCCACCGGTCCCCCTTTTTCGGTTCCGATTGTGTGCCCTTCCACTGACTTCCCCCTTTGTTACGCATCCTATGACCTTCCCTCTTCCCCGTTTACCCGCGTTGATCGTTGTTGTTAGTTTTTTTTTCCCCCAACTATTCATTCTCCGCCCACGCTGCCCTTGACCTCCCCCCCGGACTCGTATAGATGCGCGCGGTGCACTCCCTCCCACCCCTCCCCTCCTCTTCAAGCGGTGCCAAACAGTTGCCCCCCCCCCCCATTTTCCCCCCCAAAAACACACAAAACCCCCCCCCACCCCCCACGTTCTTATTGCCCATCCGGCAACTGTTTTGGTCTCTCCCTCGATCTCTTTGCTTACGGCATGTCTCACCTTCCCCCAAATGTTTTTTCGTCTTTCCCCTTTCTTTGGTCCTCTGTCCTGTCAACCCCCAGCTCCCCACCAACGGCAACGCCCAACCTATTTTTTTGTCCCAACCATTCTTAGATTTGCGAATGGTCCTGCCGAGATTTTTCTACTCTCTTTTTTTTCCCCCTTTGTTGATGGAACTTTTCAAACCCCCTCTCGAAATCCCTACAGTTTTCTCACCCCCCATTTCGTCGTGGGGTGTTTGTGAATTTAACTGATTTACATTTGCGTCGGGAACGCAAATTTTTTCGTCATTTGATCCCCCACTCCCATTCTTTTCATTTGATCAGCACTTCGGTTTCCCCCTGACATCTTCCCTTCCCCGAGGGCTTTACTGACCATGAAGGACCCGCTGGTGGCCTTCAGTGCTCTTTTTTTTTATGCTCTTCTTTGGGACTCCTTCCCCGTTCACTGCTGTTTTTACGACTTCCTCTTACTACTCTTCCGTAGTCTTGTCAGACACCGTCATCGACCTTTTTCGCAACCACTTTCTTTCTTGCTCGGCCGTTATCTTTGGGCTTCTGTCCCCTTGTTTGCCTTCTTTGAGCGGAACCCCCGTGGACCAGCCTGCAAAACAGCCCCTCTGTGCGTTTTGTGTCCTCTTGAATTTCCCAACAATGCGCCTGTTTCCAGAGGTTCCTTTGGTTTTTGGTTTTGTTGCGGTTTTGTGTTTGCATATCTTTTTGCTAAGTTTTTTCCTTGTCCCCGTTTTCCGATTGAAGGCGACTTAAAAATACTTACTTGGTCCAACAAGCTCCCCTTTTTCTCCTGACTGAGTAGTGTCATGGCTCACCCGTTTCCCCCACTGCCTTTTTACTCACCTTACCCGACTAACGCTTTTCTCCTAATTTTTTCCCTAGGCGTTGCGTTCTTTGACCCCCCCCCTTTTGATAGTTGCGAGGATATTGGTCCTTTTGATTGGCGGGAACCCAGACGGTCTGAGTTTCATTTACTTGAGTCCTTTTTATGCACCTCCTGCAACCTCCCTTCTGAGTGTCAGCCCCCTTTCCAGGTCTTCTTTCGTATCTCTATTCCCGGCTGTTTCTCTCCTAGACGCCTGTGACGACCAACTCTGCAGACCGAGTGCCGATTCTTTGCGACCCATACGCGTCTTCTCCAATTGCTTTTCTTTTTCCGGCTAGCCTATTTCTGTTCTTTCTCCGCAACGGCACCAGAACCCAACATGGCGTGCCAGATTTTCTGCTGTTTGGTCCGTGTTGGCTTTTTCCTCCCATTGCCCGGCTTAACCCCCCCCCCCCTCGTGAACCCACCCCAAACCACAGTCATCCACAAGTTTTGGTCTAGGCATTGATTGATTTTTCTAATTATCTTTCAGTTTCCTTGTTTTTCATGGGCCGTTTGGCGTAAGATTATTTAATGGCCCTCCCCCACCCCCCCAAGACCTCCCTTCCCCCTCGCCTTTGGGCGCCCCAATTTTTTCCCCCCCCCCTCTCTTCCGATGCGTGCAACCCACTCCCCCCCCTCCCCTTTTTTTGGTTAGAAAAGCACAATTCTTTTCGTCCCAACTTCGTTTTTCTTATCTCGCGCCGTTCTGTCAAGTACACCAGTTCTTTTTAACTGTCCAATAGCTTTTTTGCCCCCCCACTTTGTGCGTCCGTCCCCCTTTCCGCAACGTTTGCTGCAAAAAACCTCCCCTCTCTTGTTGTAACTTTATGCCTCGTTACTTGCCTTTTTTTTTTGAGCTCCCCATATTCCGAAAGGCTGGTTAATGCGTTGTTTCCTGGACCCTTCAGTTTGTTTTTGATTTCGCCATATTGGCTTCGTTCCACCCTTTTACCGTCAAGTTCGTTCCCCCCAAAAACACCCCCCGACCGTTCAACAACGTGACGACATGGTTCTGGTTTCCCTCCTTCCGTCCACTTTGATGGTTCGCCCCTTTGCAAGACCACCCCCTCTCCTTTACACCAAACCTTCCGAATGCAGCCGTCCCAAAATTGTCGTCTCTTCTTCTGATTCTAATCTCTCCCAGTAGATTACTCCCAGTTGCGATAATTTTGCCCTTTTTCTTTCCCCCTCCCCCCCCGTTTTAAGAAATACTGAATTCCCCCTTTAGAGTGGTGGAAGGTTTTCCGTATTAGGGTTTGGCCCCACTTCGGTCATTTCTCCCCCCTTTCTGTAAATCCTTGAGATGCGGAAATTCCCTTTCTTCGTCTTCCTTGGCATATCTTCAATCTTCGACTCGCGCGGTACGCGGACTAACATCATCTGTTTCCAATCCTTTCATGACCATTTCTACCAGGCTGCGGCGTTGACTGTCCCCTCGCGACACCTTTTTCCTGCGAGGAGAACCTGGGAGACGACAACCCTTCCCACTTAAATGGATTCGTGTTCTGAAGTTTGTGCGTTCTCGAAACTTTCACGGTTTCCCCCTCTTTTTGTACTACCTCCGGAAGGATTGAGTCGTTGTTGTTTTCCCCCCCTTATTTGATTCGGTTTTTTTCTTTCCCAACCCAGTCGTACCACCTTTAAGCTTATTCGTTTTATGCGTCTTTCCTCTTCCCTTTGCTTCGCCTGATCACCCCCCCTTTTCCCCCTCCCCTTCTTTTTTTTGTTTCCTTTGGGACCTTCTACGGTTTTTTTCTAAAACAATTACTTTCACAACCCTCCTTCCCCGGCTTCCCCTCCCGTCGAAATGTCATTCTTGTGTTGGTGCTTTCCTTTCCCTCCCCGGATATTTTTTTTTTTTTTGCCCCCGACCCATGCAAAGGTTGTTCAACGTGCTCCTTTTGTCACAATACTAGGATCCCTTTTCTTATACTGTCGGATTCTTTGTGTTCCTCGCGTTTGTCTTAGTGCATGTCTCTCTTTTTTCTCATTCCAACCCGTCCTTGCACTCGTGTCCCCTTCCCCCGCACCAGTTATCCTTTTTTTTTTTGCACCTTTCCCCTAACCTTTTCGGCCCTTTCGCAGGGCTTGGTGTTCCCTTTCCCCGACTTTTTTTCGTTCTTTCGATTTTCTTTCTTGCTTTTTTATTTTCCTACCCCCTTCGTGTTTCCCCCTCTTTCCCGGGCATCTTGAGATAGCCCGGTTTTCCACTTCCCCCAAAAATGTTCCGTAGTCCATGTGGCCTCTTTCTTTTTTCCAACTTCGATGATTTTTTTTTTTTTTCTCCGGCCACTCGGGAACAACTTTTATTTTTTTGTGTTTTTCTTATTGATTAACCGATTGCCCCGCTTTTCCCCCCTTTTCTCCTTCTTTTTTGTTTGTGGTTTGTAATCCAGGTTTTGACGATTCTCCCCTCTTTCCCGTTATCGGCGTTTTTTCCCTTTCCTTTTTTTCCCCAGTGTCA
>Ga0179591_1152271_pt1 | contig 10837 bp, 16 predicted proteins | sample CZOMad2_1_08_16f_FD_182891 | JGI IMG/M metagenome (GOLD analysis project Ga0179591, IMG submission 182891) | Vadose zone soil fungal communities from Angelo Coast Range Reserve, California, USA - CZOMad2_1_08_16fungal (PacBio error correction) | ecosystem: Environmental > Terrestrial > Soil >... | reverse complement strand
AAGGATTCCACTTTGTCGGCTGTGTTTACTTAGGTTTTCGCACCTCTTCCCCCCCCCTGTTCTTAGCATTGAACCTTGACCCCCTTCGTGGACCCTCAAGCACCGCATTCAACCCATAGGTGGGGATAACCACAGAGATCTTTTTGCAGTCGGATTTCCCCCCCTGTCCCCCCTATTTGGAAACCTCCCCCCCCCCCCCCCCCTCCCACCCTCCCCCCCGTTTGTAAACAACTTACAACACGACAGAATTTTTCACGGACCACTAAAGTTCTCCCTTCCCATTCCCATTGGACCCAATTCAAAACAGTTTTCTTGTCTCTCCCCACATTCTAAAGCTTTCCCCTCACGGAGTTCCCGCCGCCACAGCCTTTCTCACTCCCATTCCAGCCACCCAATTTTTTTTTTTTTTCTGTCTGCGGTCCTCTCTCTGTTTGACGTTATCAGATTGGCCGCTGTTGTTCTTTCCAAAAGACTCCGCACCCAGCCCCTTCTACCAAGCCACAATGTGACAAACGTGACTCCTTACTGCATTTCCCCTTGATAAGATTTGTCACCCCCCCCCTTGTGCGGTGACTTGGTTTTGGGGTTGACGTTCCGCATTTCCCCCAATTGTTTTTTCATCCCCCTCATAGACCTTTCCGTTAGAAATGTAACACGCCTAAACATTTCCTTGCTTAGGGCTTTTCCCCGGACCCATTAATAAATGGCCCCACCCCCTCATACTACGTTTTGCGTGTTGTCCCCCAACTCACCATTGATGTGGTCCCCCCCCCCCCTGCAACAACATTGCCACTTTTTTTCTTTGAACTGATATGAAAGGGCAGCTCTCCAATTCCGTCATTTAAATCCTTTACAAGCACCTATTTGACAAGCTTATCCCAACTTTTTTCCAATAGCCCCAATGGACATTATTATGTAACCAACTTGCCCATACCACCATTTCGAAAGCGACCAGACTGTGATCCCCGACATGCCATTGTCAGGACAGGTGCATGTTTCCTTACAAGAAAGCACCCCCCCCTTTACACAGGTTGCTTCAGAGAACCTTTCTCGACTTGACAGTTTTTGTTGCTACGCACCCAACCACCCCCACTGCCAGCAGAGTTAAATTCCTCCCCCCTGAAATTCTCCTGCATCAACCGATCCGTGATATTGACTTTTTTCCCAGTCTGAGTGCATGGGTTCACCCCCCCCAAAGGTGCACCATTCTCCCTATTAAAATAAAAAGTTTGCCGTGCCATAGCATGTCAACCATTTGGTGGTACGTTGCCATGTTCCCCCCGGTTATTCGGTTTTTTCCCCCCCCCCCTTCTCAAATGTATGGAATCACCTCTTCCCCTACTTAGCACACTTCACTCGCTCAGGGGTGGTTGTTAAATGATCCCTTTTTTTTCTTCCCCCCCAGGCCCTTTTAGACAACCATGTTGCACTTCATTTTTAGCGTTCAATCGCACGCTGCATCTCCCCCCCCCCACTTGTACGATGTCCCCCCCCTGAAAAAAAATTTGTTGCCAGGTGCATTTTTTAGATCTTCGAAGCTCCCCCAACCCCCCCCTGACGCATTTCCCACTCGTTTTCCGCCCCCCTACAAGGACTTGTGTCCAAATTCCCATTTTGTCCGTTAGTACTTTATCTCACCCGTGGTGCTTTGAAAAACCCTTGCTGCATTTGTCAAAGTTACGCCGCTTTTTTTTTCTTACTGGACTCTGCAATGGACAGTCTATTAAAATATTACACTCCCGCCCCTCTACCACTTGTTTTGCGTTCGCTTCCTCACGCGTCCCATCAATTTTTTTTGTTTGAGTGTGTTAATCATTGTCTTTCTTGGAGTGCCAGGTTTAAAATTTTCTTAAGGTTTTTTTGGTCCGTAGACCTTCTATGACGTGCCCCTCATCAGTTGGTACCCCTCTTTAATTTTCTCCAAAACTTTCCCCCTCCCAACTGTCCTTCCTTTAGTTCCCCCCCCCGTAAACCTTGGAGTTTTTAGCTGATGGTCCCCTTGATAATCTTACCACAACTTTAATTTTCCATTTTGCTTGGTTTGGACACTTCAGCTGGCCATACTGTTTTTTTTTGCTGAAAACCAGTTTGGTCCCAATAACGAAAATGATCCCTTACCGGCTTTGATCCCCCTGCTGTCACCACTCTTTTTCCACGTTACGGTTGTTCCGCTTTCCTCCCCGTCTGGGTGGTCGGTGCTGTCGTGATGTCTTTTTGGATACAGCAAAGGTAATGTTACCTCTTTAGCCTTCTGACCCAGACTTGAATTGTTCACCAAACACCTTTGATCCCTTCCGTTGAGTCAGAATACCAAAAGCGCTCAACGTCAGCGATTGTTTGTTGTGGCCACCCCCTTATGCATGCTCATCATTACTCCAGGACCCCAACCCATTTATTTTGATCCTTTTAGCTTAAGTTCCAACGCCCGACGCGGCCTCTGAAAGTTCCATTTCACCCACGCCCCCCCTAACTTATTTTGTGGTGTTTTTAGTTGCTTGCAGGTGTATACCATCCCAGTTTTTTGTTTCGTCCTCCCCCGTCAGCCCATCCTTTTGCCCTGGCATTTTAGGCTATTTGAATACCATCCCTCTTTGTTTTCTCTCTGTTCAGTTTCAAGCTGTCATCCACCAGCAACTAGGGCTCCCTCCACTGAGTGGTAAATTCCCGTTTTCTTGCTTTTCTTTTTTGTGTGCAGTTGTCTATGCCAAGCTGATCTGCCCTTCGCTGTATTGAACAATTAATTTTTGATTTTCGGCATCAGTCCCAAAGTATCCCCAAACACTTGTGCCCTTTTTTTTGTTTACGGGTGTTTTTCTCCCCCAGCTGCCTCCCAGCTTTATAGTGGGTTTTGGATAATTAAACGTGATTAGTTGCCCCCCCCCTAGGTTTGTTCTTTTTTTATATTTGCCCATTGTAGTCCAAATATGCTGTATTGGTCTCACCATGAATTATTCATTGAACCATGAAACCGCAGTTTGCCCCCCCCCCTCGTATGTCGTGGAATGTACCAGATTCGAGCTGCCCCTCCTTGCTGCCGGTTCCATTCTTTCCACAGTTTCAAGCGTTTTACAAATGGTGACTCATGGTTTTCCAACCTCGCTGCATCCGATTGATCCACCCCTTAACCCTCTCAAGACAAAGGACAGGGTTTGTGAAACCCCATCTCTTCCCTAGGCATCGGCAATGGCCAGGGATACACTCCGCAATTGGCCAAGATACCTTACTCCATTAGTTTTTCTTCCCCGGAATAGCTACCTTTCGGAAGAGCCCCCTTCATTGGTTACCCTTGTCAGTACTTTTTTGAACCAGTTGCCTGATCCCATTACCATTATTTCTTCTCCTACCGATCCCCAAACTGAGCACCAGCCCCCCGCCGTTGCAATTCCTGAACAGAGCTCACTTTCCCTCATACCTCCTGGTTTAAGCCAGACGTTGCCAGTTGATGTTCAATTTTCTCCCTACGCGTTTAACTCCCCAAGGATCGCCCCCCCCCCAAGTTGCATGCCACTCCCAAACTCCCCCCCACCCAATGTTCCGAAGTCATGGGGAGCCGCTGTTAGCTGAGAAACCGTTTAACTGCCCCTAATAGATCTGATCGAGCTCTGACCCGTCCGCACATTGGTTTTGTCCTCTGCTTCCGGTGTTTGGCCAACCAGCCGTTTTTTGTTTCCCCGTCCCCCCTAGTGGCAAATCTTTTTGTGTCTTCCCCTGCCACAATTTTGCGGTTTTCCAACATGGTTGTGCGATCCTCTTTCCTCGCCTCTTTTTTTGTTGATAGATAGCCACACCCCAATGTGACCCCCTTCTGCCTTTTCCGAACGCCCCAACTCAAACTTCCACGAGTTCCTGCCCCCAACCAAACAATTCGGTTTCCACCCACTCTTAACACCAGTCCAAGCCCAGCGTGACTCCCCCCTTTTCGGATCTGGTCTCTCAAAACCCCACTATTTCCCCCTCTCTTTTGATTTCCTTTTTCCAGTGAACCTGTTTCTCAGCAATAAACTTTCCCCTGACTTCTGGAACCTTTTGGGATTGGTATTTGTGGCAATGGGGTGTTTTGCGAGCATTGTCCCTTTCCCCCCTTTTTCTAAATTGACCCGCAACCGGCACATCTTCTTCCCCCTGTCTGGATAGGCGTTATCTCCGGTTCCCGAATTTCAGTTTTCCAATGGAGGTGGACTTGGTGCTGTTTGGACGGTATTCTGATACCTTGTCCTAATCCGTTTGTCCTTTTTTTCAACTTCCTTTCCCACTTTAAAAAATGGCCCAATTTGTTCTCGAAGGTTCGCTATTCCGATTCTTACGGGCTATTAGTAGTAGATTTTCCACGTTCTGTGTATGTTTTTCCCTGCCTAGTCTCGGCCACCTTCTTCCCCACCCCAAGTCTTGGTTTTTTCGCAATTTTTTGCCTTTTGGGATCAATCGTATGCAGCTATTTTCCTTCCAAAACTGCACATTGTACACGGCGTTTGTCGATGTCCTTTGGCCATCAGGGCTTCTCCTCCTTCCGTCCCGACTCAAATTGGGAGGTCACTGCTCCGTTTTTTTCATGGTTTCGATCCTTCAAATGTGATACCCACTTTCCCACATATTTGGACTAAACTGCCTATAACCCCCCTCAACCTGGAGTTTTACGATCCCAGTCTTTTCCCTTATAAACCCACCGTTGTATTGTTTTCCTCTTTGCGGAAGCTTGGTCCCACGACCTGATTTCTTCAACTTTGCAACCCCCACCGTTTTTTTTTGAGGAATTTTCTCTGAAGACCCCCTTCCCCCCTCCTTCCTTTTTCTGACAGAACTCCGGGTGTGTCTGCAGATCAGCTTTTGCCCCCACTTCACAAAGCAAACCCCCATAAAAAACCAGAAACGTCCCTTCACAACGTGGCTCTTGGGATCTCCCATGTGTTTGTCTAGCATCTGGTGACATACACCCTCCCCCACAGAGATTTTCTCCATCCTATGCCTTTCCCCCTGCTTGTCTGACTTTGTTCTCCCCCCGCCGGTATGGCTCCACGTCCTCCACTACACACCCAAAAATCGGTCTTTTTCTTGGTTCAACTGCAACTTTGGCAGTCAGTTTTTTTTGTGCTGGGCATTTGAGTTTTCTCCTTAAAGCTCCCCAATTTCTCAAAACTTGGGCGGGGGGTGGTTGTTCATTATCCTGATGGCCTTAATATCTTTTTTTCCCATCCCAACAACAGCCGTAAGTTTGCCTTCTGCTTTGGGATTCGAACCTTCCTATAAGTTTTTGTTAACAAGACTTGTGATCTTTTTTTTCATCGTGGTGTACATTAACCCCAGGGGAGGTGACCCCCAAACATCGACCAAGCCAAACAAGACTGCTCACATCCTTCCCTGACAGTCAGTTGATTTTTTGGTCTAGGTTTCTCTTCAGTTACGGAAAGTGGCGTTGAGTGGACACCAACCTTTTTTCCTCACCCAAAAAGCCCTGACCATCCCGTGTAAACCACCCCCCAACCCCCTGGTCCCCTCCCAGCGTTGTGTCACAATGACTCAGGTTATGCACCCTCCTCTCAAAAAGCCAACGTTTCCTTGCCCTGACGACTGTTCAGTTGGTCTGGTGCAAGATTTTGTCTCCCAAATTTTATCATTTTAACCCCCCACGCTCTGTTCTTTGGGTTTTTTTTACCCCATCCTATCCTGATGGAGAAGGTACCAAACCCTTCATTTCCTACCAACTGGCCCACCTAAGAACACTTCTACAGGCCAAAACCCCGTTTTGTCCTTATTAGTCCGGCACCAACCATTTCTCGGGTTAGTGACCTTCGCCATTGAAGATTCAAGTAAGCAACCCTCGTCCTTTGGCATCGTTGACAAGCCCCCCTTAGTTTTCAGAATCCCAACAGTGAGCTCAGGCGATCCTTCCATCTACAGTTTGACAATTTTCCCCAGGTCATTGTCATTTGCCTCGGGGCTTTTTGGGTGGTTGCCCGGAAAACGAGTTTAGGAAATGTGTCAGTTTGTTTGTATCTACCAGACCCTGCCTTTTGCCCAAACAATGTGGTCATGTGGACTCGAAAGGGGCTTTGTCCTGCGATCCTCTTGCCTCCTTAACGAATTCTTATTGGAAACCTGGGTTGTTCGAAGAGGGTTGGTGGTGGTGCAGTGAAGGGCGTGCCGCGTTTTTTTTTTTGGAAGCACAAGCTCTGATTCTGTGAAGTCGGTTTTGCTTTTTGTTGGTTGGTGTTTGGTGGGTTTTGGGCGTGGGTCTGTTTTTTTTTTTTGGGGGTGTTTTTTTTGGTGGGCGCGCTGTTGCTCTGGTCAGTGTTGCTTTCTACTCCTGGGTATAACCCCACTGGTGGCTTCATTTAAAAACCACAATTCTCCTCCTTTTGTAGGGGTGTTCACCTTCGGGAGTGTGATTCCCACCCCTTTCATGTTGGACACCCTCGACTCCGCTCCCGACCATGGCCCTCAACAGCCAAATGATTTGCATATTGGCCACTTCATTTGTTTCCTTCGTGTGCGAGTTACTCATTTTTTCCCAGGGACAAACCGCAGACTGCCCATGTCAAATCTAAACTGCTCCCTTGTGTGCTTTTTCATTTCACTTTGGCCTTTTCCATCTTTCAGTGTTTTTGTGCGTGATGGAACAATCCCACACACGGTCACGTCCTTCGACTGTCCGCTTATACCACGGGTTTCCCCCTTTTTTTTTTATTGTAATAAAACCCCGCAATGACACTGCAATTGCACTTCTTGCGGGATCAGTATTGCGCTTAAATGGGATGGTAGGGGCCTGGGGTTTTTAAATACTAATGCCATTGTTTAGTTCACAGTGTCCGCGTTAACTCGTGCTTGCCACTAATGTCCCTAGAGTTGATTGATGATGCTTTCACCGTGCATATTCTGGCCATATCATGGCAATGTTTTTCATTTTTCGACAACACAGCACTGTTAGTTGGGTCAACACGCAACCCTCTTAACCTTTTTGTTGAAAGTGAGTACTTTGTCTTTTTTTTACCCTCCCCCCCCCCCCCATAGCATGTTTCGTTCATTGTTTCGCGTGGATTATAAATTACCTTAGAGCATGGGGAGTCACCCCCCTGCTTTGTTAAATGAGGTTCCCTTGCCCCCACCTCCTCCCCCGACACCACACCCCTTGGTTTTTTACCCCTTTTTCTGAGCGTGACTGTGCAGTTCTCTGCCTTGGTAACATGGTTTGGCCTTTTTCTAATGTTTTTTTGTGTTTTGCGCGCATGGGGCTTTCAACCACCATCGGACAATTGGCTTACTTCCACCACAAAGAGACTTCTCCATTTATTATTTTAGAGTTTTTGTTTTTTGTGCTTTTTTTACCTTTCGTGGTCACACTGCTTTGTCTCTTCCTTCCCGGTGATTTTAACAGCTTAGCTTTCCGGAAAAGTGCGGTCTTGTTTTTATCCCATGGTAAGTGTCAAGGTAGTCGTTTTGAATTATTTCAACGTCCCCCTTCCTTTTTTTTGGGTTTCTTGGTTGAGTCACCCTCTTTTTTCCCTTCTGTAGGATGGTGCCCATTTTTTTCCTTTGACTAGACGGCACACTTTCATATGGGGTGTATTTTCCCAACTTGGGTTCAAGGCGGCTTTATCTTCACTTGTTTTTCCAAGTTGAAAGCGAAGAACCCTTTTGCCGATTGGTTCCCACACCCACATAGTGACCCCGACGTCCACCTTTAATGCCGGCCTCTCTAGGTTACTCCTCCTTAGTTTGTTGTTCGTTCTCCGGACGGACTTGTCAGGATTGAGGTCACTATGGTTGTATGCCCACAATCTGCCCCACTGGGTTCCGTCCGCTCCCTCCCGTGGGGGCAAATAAATCCGTTTTCCCCCCCCAGTTTTTATAACCCCAGATGAAGATGGTTTCCCCTTTAGGATTTCCATTCAAAACTTGTCCCCTCGTTCCGTCAATCGCCACCTTTTTCCCCCGAAAAACGAACCCCTTCCTTGGAAGTTGACAATAAACTTCCCCAAATCGCAGCCCCTGAACATTCCATTGATGTCCCCCCCGCCCGCTACTTGCGGTGGAGAGCCCCCCCCCTCCCTTTCTTTGAAAATTCTCCAAAGGCCCCTTCTATGCCCACACGAGTGATCCCTCCAATTCCCCCTAAAATTTGTATTGACGCGGTCCCTTTATTGTTCCGTCGCCTCATTGTTTGATGTGTTAAATCCAGCTGCGCGCACCCCCTCCCATTAGAAAATGCCCCCCCCCCTTTTTTTCATCACGGAAGAGGACTTCCTCTTTTCATCTTGTCACCACCCCTGGTGTTTGGTTTTTTCTTTGTCTTGTTTTTTGCACTTCTTTCCGCAATTGAACAAGGGTGTTTGTTGTCCTTTCCCCTCTTCACCCTTTCGTTATGCACTGTCCCCCGCTACCCATTCAATTTCTCTGTAGGGCGTTTTCCCCCCCCTGACCCACTTAATCCCCCTGGCCCCCCCACCTACTTTCCTCTACGGTCTTTTCTTTTTTCCCCCCCCTTCCCCTTTTTTGGTATCCCCACTTGCCACAAAAAAACTCCTTGGCTATGCAAGTCTTTCCCTCTGGGCCCCCCCCCTCCCCAGCAAAGGCCCCTTAAGCCCGCCGTCCCGGGAAATTAGTTTCAACGCCCCCCGCTTTGGACCCCTGCGGGATTCCCCCCTTCCTTCCCACCTTGTCCATATCTTTAACCCCCCTCCCATACCCCATCCATTTGACCCTGTCCCCCCTCCTTTGATCAACGCCACTGTCTTCCCGTGCCGTTGCTTTTTTATGTCAAGACCGCCCCCCCTTTTTGACTTTTCTCAGCGCACCTCCGACCTTGATTTTGTCCTGGTTTCTCCGCCCCACCCACTCCCCTTCTTCCCACCGGAAAAAAGTTGCATCTAACCTTCTCCCCTGCAGGGCTCTGAAATTTTGCCAGTTCCCGTGGCACTGTCTTCAACACCAATGTGGCCCCCCCAGTCTGCACAAGCCCTCCCCCTCAACCTTGTATGAAATCTCTCCCCCCTTCTTGGGATGGTATTTGCCATTGGTCAGGATTACTTCTTTTGGTGGGTTTCCCCCTTTCCACCTGGTCTTTAATAAATAGCTCATCCATTAGCACAACATTCCCCCCCCTTCCCTCTTAAGGTTTTTACTTCTACCAGTTTTGTTATACCCCTCTAGTAGACACATGTTTCCCCTCGTTAGTTCACATTCTTACACTCGGAGATGACCCCCCACCTTTGCCCTTTTCACACCTCCCACATGGTTTTTGTCAATGTTAAGGTGTGCTTTCGAGACCCATCCCCACAATGCCGCAATCCCCCCCGTGTCCCGTCCGCCTTCCAATGGATTTTTTCCCCTTCCAGGTATGATGTAACGTAGTCTCTTGTTGATTACCATGTATGCTTCCTTTTGAACACTAAGTGTGTTCATTGGTTCACCCCTTTCACCCACCCTCCTGGATTACAAGCTGACAATGGCTTTTTTAACAAAGTCCTTAAGCCCAGCGCCCTGGTTTGTGGCCTTGTCCCTCCGCAAGGTTTTGCGTTTTAAACATCTTTTCTTCTTAGCCTTGTTGCCAACCTTCAGAATGTTTGGTCAATAGACCTTCCTTTATGACGTTTTTTGCCCCAAGAGTCTTTGTTTACCGACGGATAACCACTCTTGCCCCATCCACTTTCTTTTTCAGATGTAAAAGGACCCCTCTCTTTTTGCTATGTCTCCAGACCTGAGACATTGTCTCACCCCCCATCACCTTTTTCCCTCTTGGTTTCGACCTTTGCGCTGTCAATTATGATTTGTTTGCCCCCAAAAGGTTTGGTTGCAATACCCCTTCCTCCCAATCAAGGCTTTTTCTTTTTTCGCTCTTTTAGTTTAAGTTACTTTTCTTCCTTCCGTCAGACTCTGGTTTTCGTTGGGTAGTGCGTTTGGTTGCTCCACCCCGTTAATGTCCCCAACTACCATTGCCCCCCTTCTTTCGACTTCCATCCCCACACCAATGATACTCCTTTTAGAACCCCTCTCTTCAAACGTCAGCGCTTTGTGGTGACCACAAGACTACCTTGCCATCTAATCCACTTCCCCCCCCCTTTTTCTTGGTTTTCTGGGCCACCCTCGCAGGCCTCTTCACGAAGAAGTTACCCAACCCGCCCAACCGACTGATTTTTTTTGGTTTTTTTAGTTATTTAATTTTATCCCCCTCCCGGCGTTGCATCCCCGTCAGCAACCGTTTTGCACTTGTATTTCTCCCTTACTAACCTTTTACGTTTTTTTACGTGTCCCACCCTTTTTTGCAAAAATTTTTCCCTCCATCCCCTTGGAATCTTTTATGTTGTTTCTTGGTTTGATTTCCGTTTTCTTCAAAGTAGGATTGATTTTCTGCCCAAAAGGCGGGTAATTTTTTTCCCCTTACCCGGCCAAAACAATGTTTCCCTGTTTTCCTGTCCTCTCTTTCTGTGCCCCCGAGGCCTCAATCCTCCCTACGTGTGGCCTGAAAATAGATCTCAATGACTGTATTGTTAATTGCATGTTCCCCCCTCTGTTAGTTGGTATCAAAAGGGACCTCTTTTCCTCACCATGAAACCCCCGCCCCTTATTTCCATCTTTTACTGGCCGCAGAAGGCGCCTTCGTTTTACCTCGGCCAGCACTCCGTTGTTTCCCTTTCATTTTTTGCAAGGTGATTCCCTTTCTTTCCCTCCGATTGCTACCCCCACTCCCCCCCGGCGACAACCCCCCGTTTTGAAGTTCACCACAGCGATTGCCGAGATCTCCCCCTCTGGTCCAGTCACCTACCCAATTTCCCTTTTTTTGAAACTCTATCCTCTCCAGTAATATCGGACTAGCGAACCTCCCTCCCAATTTGAACGTTTTTCC
>Ga0179591_1498978_pt1 | contig 10838 bp, 9 predicted proteins | sample CZOMad2_1_08_16f_FD_182891 | JGI IMG/M metagenome (GOLD analysis project Ga0179591, IMG submission 182891) | Vadose zone soil fungal communities from Angelo Coast Range Reserve, California, USA - CZOMad2_1_08_16fungal (PacBio error correction) | ecosystem: Environmental > Terrestrial > Soil >... | reverse complement strand
GCCGCCCCGTGGTGATATATACCGGTCGGTTTGTCCTCGTGGGATGTTCTGGGTGTTCGGCTCGATCGGCGAAACACCGGATCTTGTCGACTGGCGCAGCGCTCGCCTGCGGCCGCGCGGTTCCGGTCATTGCGGCACACCGTGGATACGGTTGATTCAGGGCTGCACGGGTGGATGGGTCCCAGCCACCTCGCCGGTTCGGTGGTCTCGATGCCTTTTTGGCCGACCGCGGCCTGCAGGCCGTCCGGCCGCGCTGCAGCTGGGGCGATGGGCGGCCGGCGGGGAGGCGTTGATCAGGTGCAACCGCGTCGTCGGCGCAGATTGTAGGTTGGCAACGTCGGGGTGCAGCCAGCAGGGCCGTTTGCCGCGTGTTTAGCGCGACGTGACTCGTGAGTGTGCTGCCGTAGTGCTCCTTCGGAATGAGATCGATTCCGCGAGCTCTTTTTCGACTCTGTGGCACCCGGGTCGGTCCGGTGGCATTGCGATGTCTGAGTCGGTGTCGACATCCTCGCCGCGCCCTGCAGCTCAACCGACACAGTCGACGATCTCCAGCCGGGCGGCGTCTCCGGGTGGGCTGGTTCCCCGGGCAGTACCAGCGGCACCAGGCGCCTCGTCGGACCAGCACCGAGTTCGGCCTCGTCGACAGGGGCCCACGTGCCGGGTTGGGTGGCCACCAGGTCGGCGGAACGTCGGTCACCAGCTGATCGCGCAAGTACGTTCGAAGCCGATCTCGTTGACCGAGGCGTAGGTGATTGATCTTGCCACCTGGTACCGCCGCACACGATCTTGCGCATTCGACTCCGCGGTGGAACCAAGCCGACCGTGAGGTCAGGCGCCTCCAGCAAACGGACCAGTTCACTCCGGGCGTCGCGGCGGGCCAGATAGTCGTTGATCGTCACCGACGTGAAACGTTGCGACCGGCTAATTGGTATCCGGGCGGGCGGCGATGCTCCGGCCAGGTTTTGACCTCGCCGGGTTTGCCCTTTCGATCACGTTCACCCGGCAGCCATTGCGCAGGCGCGCGAGCAGCTGCCCGTCGAACGGCCTTAGCCCAGTGGGATCGTGGGGGGGGGTCGGCTTCCGGGCGGTGGCGAAGATACTGTGGGATTGTCGTCGGATTCGGGCGAGGTCGTCGAGGTCGAGCAGCGGGTGGCTTTGCGTAACTGCTCGGTCGTCCGAGGCCCCGCGGCTTTCTCTTCATCTCCGCGAGAAGCGCTGACTGGCCAGTAGCGGTTCTGAACTCTTTCTCCGCAGAAGTGGCGCCGAGGCCGCCGCCCGAACTGGTAACTCAGGGCGGGCGTCGACGGGCGCGCTGTGGTCTTTCTTTGGCAACGGGGTCCAACGGTTACGGCGTCGGCGGACGGATTGGGCCGGTTTAGGGCGGTCGGCGACGATGCGGGCGGGTAAGCGGCCCGAGGAGGAAGGCGACCGGTCAGGTGAGGTCGGCGACGCTGCGGGCGGGGGTAGCGGCCGAGGAGGAAGCGACCGGTTCAGGTGGAGGTTCCGGCGACGATGTGGGCGGGTAGGCGGCCGAGGAGGAGGACGGTTTTTTTCAGGTTAGGTCGGATCGGTGGATAAAGGCGACGGCCGGGGGTCGGTGCGCACGTTGGACGGACGGGCGGGCAGCGCGCTGCCCCAGGGGCGCGCTCAGCCCGGGCCGCAGGCTCGGCGGGCTCGAGACACTCGCCGTGGGGCCCCCGAGGCGCGCGCACTACCTCGTCATAGGCGGGTGCCCGGGCGGCAGTTCGGCCACCCACGCGAATAGGGCCGTAGGGAGTGGGGTTTCCATGGGGTTGCTTCTCCCCGGCCACATTGGGCTGTTATTGCCGCCACCGAGACGGACGGACGTTGTGCCGGGCCAGCGTGTCCCCTTCATTGCCGCTGAACCCCAAAGGCGCATCGCCCTTGCAGCAAGACGGACCGAACGGGTTCGGGGCGGGCAAGTTTGCGGGCCGCCGGCGTAGCGGGGACCCGAATCCAAGCAACGAACGGGCCCGCTGTCGAGGCCCACCGCAAACCCGGCAACGTGAGCTGTCGGATTAACCCGGGGCCCGCGTTAGGAGCTCCGAAATCCCCGGCGTCGACGACGATTGATTTTCGCGTCGCGTCCAGGGCAGCGGCGCCAGTCGGCGTACACCCGCACTCGGGTGTAGTGCGGCTGCGGGGCATCGGGCCAACTTCGGGGCGTGTTCGCGCCCGACGAAAGCCGCGGTCTCGCGTTGCCCGCCCCCCAAAATCGGGCGGACCCATTGTCCAGACCGGCTCCGTCGGCACGCCGGCGTTTCCGCCCTAGGCGCGGGGTTCAGGATCGCCGAGGGTCACCGTAGAGTCCGCGGCGATCGGCCGGGGAATGTTGACGGTCGGGTTGCGAGCGATCGGCCACGATCAGGTGGGGTCCTCGGGGCCGAATACCCCGCCGAAGGCCCAGCCGGACAGTCTTGCACCCCACCAACGACGGCAAAATTCGGCCGTCCCAACGCTTTTGACGTGCCCGCGGAGACAGGGCCAGCGGGTGGTCCGCGGGGCCGGTGCCGCGGGCCATTTGCGTTCTCAGCCACGTATCCGTCGCTTGCTCTCGGCCAGACGCAACCAGCGCCGCTTCGTATGGGACCCACAGACGTTTGGTGCCCGCCCTGATCTCCGGACGCGGCCGGCCGGCGGCAGGCAGGCGGCCGCCCGCTCGAGCGCGTCGGCGTCGGCAGTGGGGTTGCGGGGCAAGTCGGTCACCGGCCGCGCCGGGGTGTTCGTCGTCGGGGCAGCGACGGAGACGACGTGGGTCCATGGGGAACGTCGCTGAACCGCAACACCCGACCGGCTCGACGCCTGGCCCGCAGCGGCCTCGTCGATTAGGGCCGGCTGACGCTTTCGGCCGACCGGCGCGGTGGCGGCGAAATCGAGTCAGGCGGGCGACGAAAACGGAACGTGGTTCGATCTCCTGGCAGGATCCCATCCCCCACGCCCGCCGGCGGCCCGGCCAACAAGAATCAGCAGGCGCGACGGTTTCTGGCTGGGGGCGCGCCATTCGCGCTCCATCCCGTTGGTCACGGCTCGGGCCCGCGGTCAGCGCGGCCAGCCCGGCTTGCGCTTCACCTTCGCCCCGAGCCTTCGGGCCCGCCTCCTCCCTTTTGGACACGCGGCGGTTGCTCCGTGGGGGTGTCCGATTTAGCCGGTAACCCTCACTGCGGAGCGTCGTAGACGAGAATAACTGACCGCCGGACAACGTGAAGACGGTTCGATCCCGGCTGGGCCTTCAAGTCGAACGGGCGACAAAAGCCGCCGGCGTGGGGAAGGTGTTCTCAGCGTCGGTGCCCATGTGCGCGCCAGGGCCTCTACTCGGCCACCCCTGGGGTCTTTCGCGGGAAGTGTTCCACCGGAAGGGCTGCTCTGACAGCCTCGTTCGCAGAGCACCCGTCCGTTGCACCCAAGGCCGTTCAAGCCCTCCATGAAAAAAACTTTTGTGGGGCGGGGGGGGGGCAACCGGATGGTTTCCGTGTGGGGCTCGCCCAAAGGGCTGGGGGAAATACTCGGTGTTGGTGCCGTGATATGGATGTTGGCGTTCTGTGCACCTGCTTGACCTGGAAGCGACCGCCCGATCTCGGGCAGACACGGGCGGGAGACGTGCCCCCCGCCGAGGCCCGGATCGATCGGCGTCGTCCACCATGAGGCTGACGCGTGGGTCGTGGCCAAAGCCGCGCATGAACCGACTGGCCCGGCATGATGGTCAGCAGGTGGTGCGAGCGAGCTGATCTGGCCTCGACCGCCTTTGGGCGGCCGGAGCCGGGAGCGCCACCATGGTGATTGACCGGCGCCCCCGCGATTGGATTGATGGGCCCAGCATTGGTGAGGCATGAACGCAAGCTTGTGGGCGGACCGACGCCAGCGCGACCTTCCCAAGGATCTCGATGAGGAGAATGCTAGTGTGCGGCCCCCCGCGGACGCTGCGCCTGCGTGGTGGGCCCGCGCGGGTCTGCGGCGTCATGCCGGCACCGCGCCCGCCCGCCCGTTCCATCGCTGGAAGCGGGTCCTTCATTCCGATTGCGACTGGCACCAGTGGACGCCGATGGCAGCAGCAGCACGGTGTCCTTGTCCGGTGAGCGCTCTTCACTTTTCCGGTAGTCGAGGGTCAGGTGACCAGGTGCGGATGCGCACCGGCGTCGCTGGGCCGCTCCGCATCACGAAGACGATGTACGAGGCGCCGAACATGATGACTTGTTGTTCTGCTGCGGCCGGCGCGCCGGTGGGCCGCCCGCACGCCGCACCATCATCGGAGCGGCGCCCCCGGGCGTGACAATGCCTTTCCGCCGGGGTGAGGGGCCGCGGCTGGCATCTTTGAACGGCAGCGCGCTATCCGCCGCCCGCGTGGGCGTGATCAATTGCGCCCGGCTGGCTCCCTGGTCCGGGCCGCCGCGGGCGCTTGCCGCGGCCTGCAAGTGGGGTACCGCCCGGCTGTTCGCCATTCTGCGCGCGCTTGAGGTTGAAGGCTTCGCACGCACCTACGAGGCGGATGGTTGGACTTCCTGCGGCTTCAGCGGTTCGTTGTTTGTTACGGCGGTTGGCACGGATCGACGTCCCACTGGTCTGGGTAAACGGCCGGCGGGGAAGTGGGGGACTGTCCCTGTCCCGGGGCCTGGGAATTCCGGCCACCTGGGGTTACTGGGGTCGGCGCCATTGCCGCCGGTGCAAAAACCGCGGGCAGACGGTGGCGGTGGCCTGTGGCCTGTGGCCTGTCCCTGGACTCCTTCTGTTCGCCGTGCCGGTTCCCTGCGTGCTCTCCGGAGGTCTGTCCGCCATTCGAAAACCCTGCCGTGCTCGCGCTGCTGCGAACGTCGGCGGAGCGCGAGCTGGCTGCTGGACCTGCGTGGCGTTCGGAAGGGATCGAGCCACCTGCGGGCAGCAGAGGTGGGGGGGACGTCGCGCGTTGGTCCGCAAGCCGCCGCCGTTCGGAAAAAAATCGTTAGAGGAGCGGTGCTGGTATGCGCGCGTGGATCTGCACTTCGGGCCGTTTCATGCCCGGCAGCAGGAAGGCCATCGGGATCGGGGATCCCAGGAGATGGATGAAGCACGGGACCATTGGTACGTTGTTGTTGCCGTGGACTGGGGCTCGATCTTCAGCCACTGCCAATGGAAGGAGGTTGGGGAAGGCGGGTCCACCGTGATTTCGGGGCCGCACGAGAAGTGCCCGGGTGGATCTTGCCCGATTTTTTGTGAAGGTACCTCGTCCCTGGCCTACACGCGCAGCTGCACGTGTTTTTTTTGTTTTGTCGATGGTTGGCCATCCGTTCAGCAGGTGGTTTTGAAGATCGAGGGCCCCACGTCCACGGTCTACAAACCAACCGTCACCATGTCCCGGTGGGTGCTATCTGGCATCCCGAATCCCGATGGCCTCCTGCTGCCAGGGCATGATATATGAACGCCGAAAGTGCAGATCCCAACGTCGGGCAGACCAGCAACACGTCTCGCGATTCCGACGCGGCGCCAGTGGGGGGAACCGGCGCTGACGTCCTCGGCCGGGCGCAGGTGCTCGGTCTCCGACGCACGCAGGTTCCAGCAGCGAAGCTCGCGCGCGGCCGACTTCGCCGCCCTCCAGCGAGGCAACGGGAAGGTGTGCGATGGCGGGACCGACCCCGGAGGAGGGAGGAGCCAACGGCAGGGAGACAGGGCCCCGGGCGAAAAACCGAAGGAAGTCAGGGGACAGGCAGGCACAGGCACCGGCACCGGCTGACGCGGTTTTTTGCACAGGCGGCCATGGCGCGACCCAGAACCCAAAGGGGTGCCGGATCCCAGGCCCGGGGAACAGGGACCGCGTCCCCCACTTCCCGCGGGGCGTTCCCAGGGGACCAGTGGGAACGCGATCCGTGCCACAAAGCGCCGCCCGTCCTCCCGTACCCGTAACAAACGAAAGGTTGACGCCGCGGAGTCCACCATCGCCGCGGGAAGGTGCGTTGCGGAGCTTCGCCCATATTTGCGGCGGGCAGCAGGAAAAAGAATGGCGGACAGGCCGGGGCGGTCAGCCCCCACTGGGGCAGCCGCGGCAGCGCCCGCGGCGGCGGCCGGACCAGGGGGTTTTTTTTTGGGAGGGAGCGCAGCGGGGCGGCATGGGATGACGCCACGCGGGCGGCCGATGCGCGCGGCCTTCCAGAGATGCAGGGCCGGCGGACCCCCTCACCCCGGCGGAACAGGCAATGGGTTTCACGGCTGGGGTGCGCGCTCGAATGATGGGGGCCGGCGCGGCTGGCAAACGGAGCGCGCCGGGCCGCAGGCAGAAACAACATACTTCCATGTTCGGCGGCCTTCGTACATCGTCTTCGTGATGCGGACGGCCAGGCCGACGCCGGTGTGCAAAATCCGCACCGGGGTCACCCGACCCTCCTCGACTACTCGGAGTGAAGAGGGGGGCATCCCACCGACCCAGGGACACCGTGCTGCTGGGCTGCCTCGGCGTCACTGGTGCCAAAAGTCGTTCGCCGCGCCGGGAGCATGACGGACCCGCTTCCCGGCCGATATGACGGGCGGCCCGCGCGTTCGTGGCGGGATTGACGGCAGGCAGGACCCGCGCGGCCCACCACCGCAGGGCGCAGGCCGTGTCCGGGGGGGGGGCCGCAACTAGCATTGCTCCCTCATCGAGATCTGGAAAAAGGGTCGCGTTGGGCGGCGGTCGCGCCAAACAAGCTGGCGTTCATCCTCACCATGCTGGGCATCATCATCGGCGTGGGCGCCGTCATCACCCTGTGGCGCTCGGCTCGGGCGGGCCCAGGAAGGAGTCGAGGACCCAGATCCAGCTTTGCTCGCACCAACCTGCTGACCATCATGCCGGGCCAAGGCGTTCATGCGCGGCGTGGCCCAGCGAACAAGCGCGTCAGCCTCAACGGTGCGGGGGGGGACGCCCGACTCGATCCGCGCCTTAGGGCTGGGAGGTTCTCCGCCGTGCTGCCGAGAGATAGATTCGGGCGGTTCGGCTCCAGTCAAAAGCAGGGGGGCAACAAGAACGCAACATCCCAGGATCAACCGGCAACAACCAACACGAGTAGTATTCACCAGCTTTGGCGAGCCCACCCAAACTGGCATCCATCGGTTGGCCGGTCCGGCCAGTCGATGGAGGCTTGAAAACGGGGCGTGGCTGCAAAAGTCGGAACGTCTCCTTGCTAAACGCCGGCTGGTCCAGGAGCAGCCTTACCGGTGGCACTTCCCGCCGGGCGAACAAGTACCCAGGGGGGCCGATTTATAGAGTCAGATTAATTAGTGCGGCATGGGGCCACCGACGCTGAGGAACACCTTCCACGCCGGGCCCGGGGCTTGTCGCCCGTCGACTGAAGGCCCGGCGGGGGATCGATCCAACGTTTCACGTTGTCCGGGCGGTTTGGTCATTTATTCTTCGTCTTACGACCCCGGCGCTTTCCGGCTAGTGGGGGTATTCCGGGCTGAATCGACACCCGCACGAGCAAGACCGCTGCTTCGCGGCCGAAGGCTGGTCGAAGGGTTGAAGGCAGCCGGGCGTTGGCCCGGCCGCTGACCCGGGGGGCCCCGGGCGGACCAACGGGATGAGGCGCGATGGCTGCCGCCCCAGCAGAAACTTCGTCGCCGCTGCTGATTCTTTGGTTGGGGGGCCGGGCCGGCCGGCGGGGCGGTGGGCGGTGGGGGATCGTGCAGGAGAATCGACCACGTGCCGTTCAGTTTCGCCCCCGCTGACTCGATTATTTCGCCTCCACCGAGCGTTTCGGGCCCGGAAGCGGTCAGGCGGGGCTACTCGACCGGAAGGCGATGCGGGCCACGGTCGGGCGCGCGGTGGGTGGTTTTGTTGCGTTCATCGGAATTCCCCATGGACACTTTTTTCCTTTCTCCGTCGCTTGCGACGACGGACACCCCCGGGCGCGCTGGGGACCGGGACTTGCCTCCGCACCGTCCACTGGGCCGGACCGGCGACGGCGCTCTCGAGGGGGCGGGCGGCCGGCCTCCTGCCTGGCTGGCCGCCCGCCGCCGCGCCAGCGTCCGGTGAATCATGGGGGGCACCAAACCGTCTGGTGGGGCCACCTTGCCGAGGCGGCGCTGTTTGCGTCTGGCCGAGCAAGGCGAACGGATGGTACCGGGTGTGAATGAACGGCATGGCCCCGCGGGCAAACCTGCGCGGAACACCGTGGGCTTTCTCGGCGGGCACGCTCACACAAAAGGCGTTGGGACACAGGCCGATGTTTTGCCGTTCGTGGTTGGGGGTTCTTTTTTGCCGATGGACTTTCCGGCGCTGGGCTTCGGGGGGTATTCGGGCCCCACGAGACCCAGCTGATCGTGGCCGATCGGCTTCGCAAACCCGACCGTCAACATCCCCCGGCCGATCGCCGCCGGTGGACCTCTCGGTGCACACCCTCTGGCGATCCTGAACGCTGGGCCCCGAAACGCCGGGCGGGCGCCGCCGAGCCGGTTTGGACGAATGGGTCCGCCCCGATTTGGGGCGGCAAACCGAGACGGCGGCTCGCGGTCGCGAACACGCCGACAAGTTGGGCCGATGTGGACCGAGCCCCTACACCCGATGGGCGGGTGGGTTGTACGGGCCGCATGGCGCCCCGCTGCTGGAGGGCGACCGCCGACATCGTCGTTCGACGCCGGGGATTTCGGGCTCCTACGCGGGCCGGGTTCTCGACAGCTACGTCCGGGTGCGTTGGCTCGGACAGCGGGGGCCGTTGGTTTGGCCTTGGTTCGGGTCCCCGGCTACGCGCTGGCCCGCCACCAAAACAACTGGCCCGGCCGACCGTCAGGTCGTCTTGCTGGCAAGGGCTGATGGCGCTTCGGGTTCAGCGGCCCTGGAAGGGGGAACACGCTGGCCCGGCACCAACGTGCCGTCCCGTCTGGTGGTCGGCAAAATACGCATTTGGGGATCGGAGAAAAGAAGAAGCACCCGATTGGAGAACGCTCACGGCTCATTCGGTGGTGGCCGCGAAACTGCGCCCGGGGGACCGCCTTATGACGAGGGTAGTTGGGGGCGGCGCTCGGTGGGCACGGGCGAGCTGGCTCGACGCCGGCCGAGCTGCGGCCGGCGCTGAAAATGATAGGCGCGCCGGCAGGGCGGCCTGGCCCGCCGGGCGTCAACGTGCTCACCGACCCCGCGTCGCCTCTATCCCAACGCACGAATCCGACCCTCCACCTGGACCGGTCGCTCCTCCTCGGGGCCGCTACCCGGGCCCACATTCGTCGCGACCTCACCTGACCCGGTCGGCTCTCTCGGGCCGCTTTACCCGCCCGCATCGTTCGCCGACCTCCACCTGACCGGTTCGTTCCTCGGGGCCGCTACCCGGCCGCATCCGTCGGGCCGACCGGCTAAACCGCCATCTCCGCCGACGCTACCGTTGACCCGTGCCCAAAGGAAGACCAACCAGCGCGCCCGTCGAAGCCCGGCCCCCTGAGTACGGCCGATTCTGGGGCGGCTGCTGTGCGGCCCACTGGCGGAGAAGAGTCAGGAACCGCTCCCTGGCCCCAGGTCAAGCTCTTGCTGCGGAGTATGGGAACGGAGGGAAAGCCGCGGCCTTCGACGAGCGCAGTTACGTTATGGCAAAGCCACCCGCTGTGCTCGACCTCGCCGACCTCGCCGACGAATCCGACGACATCCCACACAGTCATCGCCATCGCCCGGGAACAGCCCGCCGAACGCTGCCCCCACTGGGCTCGGCCGTTCCGCGCCTGCCGTGCCTCGGGGCTGGCGTGCGCCCCCGTGGTGGCCCGGGTTTGCCGTGCTCGCCCCTGGCCCACCCGGCGAGGGCCCAACAACCCTGGGCTTCGTTGAGCATCGCGCCGCGCGATACGATTACGTATAAATTATTAGCCGGTAGGCAGTTTCACGTCGTGACGATCAAACGAGATTCTGGCCCTGCCGCGAGCCGAGTGGAGGGGTCCGTTGATGGGAGGCGCTGGACTCACGTGTTTCGGTGGGTCACCGCGGATAGGATTGCGACGGCGCAGGAGCGTCGTGCGGTGTACAGGTGCATTATCCTAGGCCTGGGTCAAACGAGGGATCGGCTTTCGAACGCGTGCTGGCGGATCAGGCTGGTGGACCGACGTCGCCCGACCCTGGTGGTCCACCCAACCGGGACACGTGGCCCTGCCTGATCGACGAAGGGGCCGACTCGGTGCTGGTCGACGAGGCGCTGGTGGGCCCGCTGGTACTGGCCGGAAACCAGCCACCGGGGAGGGAACGCCGGGCGGCTGGGAGATTCATTGGGGGGGATGGTCGGTGGAGCTGGAGGCCGGCGAAGGCTTTCGGACACCGCACTCAAGGACAGTCGCAATGTCCCACACCTGACCGGACCAAGGGTGCCCACACGAGTTCGAAAAAGGAGGTCGGGCGGAATCGATTCCTCTATCCGGGAGGAGCACGTCCGGCAGGGCAAGCACACTCACCGAGGTCAAACCGTCGCCGCTACACGCGCACGTTCTGCTGCACCGCGGACGTGCACTACCATTGTGGCGCGACGGGGACGCGGTGAACTGATTTCAACCCCGCCCTTCCCGCCGGGACCGCCATTGCCCACGCTGCCCAGCCGCTGGCCCGGAACGGGCCTGGCAGGGGGGCGCGGCGAGGCCAAAGAAGGCATCGAGACCACCGACCGAAAACCGGCGAGGTGGCTGGACACCAATCACGGTGGGCCAGGGGGCCTTTTGCCTGCCTGCATCCAACCGTTATCCGACGGTGTTGGGCATGCCCCGGACGCGCTGGGCGCAGGGCGAGCAGCTGCGCCCAGTTCTACAAGTTCGGTGTTTCGCGCTCGAGCCGAACACCCCGAACACATCCGCGGCAGGGACGAAACCGGGGGGGGGGGGGAAACAAAAGCGGGTCTATCTACCCCACTGGCGGC
>Ga0179591_1311477_pt1 | contig 10838 bp, 9 predicted proteins | sample CZOMad2_1_08_16f_FD_182891 | JGI IMG/M metagenome (GOLD analysis project Ga0179591, IMG submission 182891) | Vadose zone soil fungal communities from Angelo Coast Range Reserve, California, USA - CZOMad2_1_08_16fungal (PacBio error correction) | ecosystem: Environmental > Terrestrial > Soil >... | reverse complement strand
CACCCAGGGTCGCTTCTGTTTGGCCCTGTGACCCGCATTTAGTCTCAGCCCCCTCCCCCATTCTTTCCCTATGTGTTTTGGACCTCGGTTCCCGAAGATGCAGCCAACAGCGTTCCTTCCCTTCTTCCACTTGCTCTTGAAAAGCGCGACACAGGTGGATCATTGACCTTTCGCGGTTTCTCGTTCAAGGAAACTTTCCTTTCCTCCCAGCCCCGATCTGTCGCTCCCCCCCCTCCCCCGCCCGCCACCCCCCCCCTTTTCTTAAATCCCCCCCCCTCCCCCCCCCATCCCTTTATCACCCCCCCCTCCCATTCCCCCTCCTTCCCCTCTCTTCCCACTTCGATATGCCCTTCCCCCTCTCCCCCCCCCCCCCCCCTCATCCATCTCTTCCCCCCTCTCCCCCCACCTTTCTCCCCTCCACTCTCCCCTCCTTCCCTTCTTCCCCCTTTCCCCCCTCCCCACCCCCCCCACCCCTTCCCCCCCCCCCCGTTTTTTTTTTTTTCGGAGGTGTTTTTTTTTTTTTTTTTTTTTTTTTTTTTTTTTTTTTGTGTTTGTGTTTTTTTTGGTGTTTTTTTTTGGTTTTTGGGAAATTTTACCCTGAATTCCCTTCTTGGCTCCGTCCGGCTGCGCGCATTTCGCTTTTTTCTCCTTTTTTCTTCCGAACTCCATTTTTTCCTACGTACCTTTTTCCTCCAAGATTTCATCACAGAACCGATTGCGCCTCGATATTTTGAGTTTCCGCGTTATACGCTGGTGCCTTGGTCTTCGCCCTGAAGTGTGGAGCCAAGCGGACACATCTTCCTTTCAGTTTGACTACGCTTTCTTGTTTTTCTTCAGTTTTTAAAGCTTGCTTTCTTCCCCCCCGCTGACAGTCTTTCCGGAGCGAACCTGGTGCAGGGTGATACTACGCTCTTTTTTTTTGGATGCGGTTTGTTTGGCCCGCGCACTGGCTTGAGCCTCTACTCCCTTGCCTTTTGGTTATCCCGTATCCACGAGGGCCTCTCTTTCGTTATGAAGTGTTTTAATGGCGCCGATTTACGATTCCCTTGAACCTTTTCTACTTGTGCAGTCTGCGATTCAAGCATCTTTCCCTTACCCTCTGTTTAGTTTTGAGTAGCCAGACATTCGCGCACTCTCCTGCGCTTCTCCGCCCCTTTCCTGGCATGCGACGTGAAGGTCGTGCTTTGAAGCGGCGTTGATGCCACCAAATGGCTTGGCCCTGTTCACCATTCACCCGATGTCTTCTTGAAGGTTTACACTTCGATGGTGTCAATTCGGGCTTTCCTCCTAAGCCACTTTTTACCCCCGTTTTTCCCCCAAATGGGAAAGGCCTATAGCCCGGCGCCCCGCGAAGAGAGTCTTTTTCGTACGCTTCTGAGACTTTTTTTTACTTTCTTCCACATCCACCCCGTTTCCTGTGTTTATGTTCCCTCCTTCTAGTTCTTTTTCCCAGCCAGATCCAGACAAGAGCAGGGGCCTTTTCAGGGGTTTTATCTTCTCCGGACCTTCGAGGGCGCCATGGGTGCACATGGATCCGTTTGATCAGATTTCGGTTCTGTCCGGTGCCGCTCCGCATCTTTTTATTTTACAACTAAGCTTACAGGGAGAGTCTCCCTTTCTGAAGATCCGTCTTTTTGATAGGAATTGTTTATTTTTTTTTTCTCCCGGCTTGACTCATGAAATTCTACGATGGTAACGAATTCTGAATGGGCGGGCGACTCGATGAATCGTCCCCAAATTACACAGCCCATCGACGGGCTTCTGAAGTCCTCCCGAGAGTTCCCTTGTAAAATCCCTTCTGATATACTCGGACGTTTTCTAGTATCAAAAGATTCCCTTTTCCTCCTTTCTTCCCCACATCTTTCCTTTCGTTGCAACCTTCCCTACGTGAACTCGCGGTTTATTACATTCACACCACTTGTCTGCATGCCCTTTGTTCGTCAAGCGACATTGAATTTCTCCTTTCCCCCCCCACGGTCTCTAAGCTATCCCTGCTTTTTCGAAGTTGACTAAGCCTGGTCCCTTGGACGCCCAGGTAGGGTCCCTTCCCTTAGATTTTACAGCAGCCTCACCTCCGTCTAGGAGAGCGCTCCTTTTCTTATTCGCTCACCCCCCCCTCTTGACATTTTTCACTAGGACTGGCGATTCCATACGCACGTTTTGTTCAACGGTTGCGCCGATACCGTGCTTCTTTTCTGAGACCGTTTCCCTCGGCCCGCAGATACCACTTGCATCCGGGTGTTTTAGCCGTTTCCAACCTTGTTCCAATGTGGACCCATCTCCGTTTTTCCTGTTGGCCTACTTGAAGGGGTCTGTCTTCTGTTGATGGTCAACCTTTGAAATATTTCTTCAGACATTGTACAACGTGCTATGCCCTCTGCGCGTTTTTTCTACACACCTCCCATTTCTTTAGATCCCCCGTCCGGACTTACGCGTCAACCTTTCTTTGAAGATTATCTCAAGTCTTCGCGCGTTCCATGTCAGCTTTTTTCTTTTTAGATGTAGACGATTCCCCCGTTCTGTACAGTGGCGCGTCTACTGACTACCTATGTCCCATGCGCTGTTCCCCCTTACCTGCTACCGTCCTCTTTTTCCTTCACCCTTTTCAGTTGGTGGTGTTGAGCGTTCTGTTAGAGTTGTGCGCTGTTTGCGAATTTTCAATTGATTCCTCATATAAGCGTTCCAGAGTCCACCAGGGCGCGTCTCCAGCTAAAACGCCAAAGCCAAAGTCTGAGTTCCCTTCCCGTCAGCCGAAATATTCGTTAAGGGTTCTCTTCTCTGGAGGGACCTCCCCTTAGTCGAGACGGATCGCCAACCCTCCCTTGCCTTTGTAGTTCCAAGCCAGCGCCTATGGCATAAAACGCATATCGTTTTCAGCCACTTTATTCCTCAGTCCCCCTGTTGCCCGCATCAGTGACTGTCTTCCTCCCCTGCAATCTCCGAATCTTGAACGTATATTAACACTTCCCCCCGTCCCCCATTTGGTGAAGAATTCTTTCCCCCAACGGATTCCCCCTTCTCTTCAGGCTCGTGCTCCGTTCGAGATTCTCCTCCAAGCCGCCATTTATCGGCGCCATTTTTGACATGCAATGTCCAAAACGTTCGTAGATTTTTCCTTCCTATCCTTTAACCCGTTCCCCCTTGGTTTGGATCCGAGCTGACTACTACCCTTATCCGACGCGCCGCAGCCTCTGGGAGGATGCTGGAACCAGCTTTTGCCATTTTGAGGGCATAATTATTTCTCCGCCAGGCGTAGTTTTAAATCGTACGACCCTGTAGGTAATCCTTTCGCTCATCTTTTCGGTACTTACCCCCAATTTGTCGCTTCCGACCTGTAGTATGATGTTCCACGTGTTTTTGATGCATCAAGAGACGGGTTCACGTGGGGCAGTTTTCCGCATATCCAGAATTTTGGAAGTCCCACCCTTTAGTACAGACGTCTTCAATCTTTTTCTAGCGCAGGAAAACGGCGGCTTGGTTCATCATTTCGGTTCTTTTTCCCCCTGAACGTATGCGGAGACCTGGTCTTCCCTACTGTTCGTCATACCCTGTCTCTTGCGATTGATACTCTAATAGACCCCCCCGTGCACCCCCATTTCTACTTCGGTAGCCCCCTCTTACAAGTGTCATTTCTTCCCCCCTACGTGATATACAGAAAACATCAGTCTGCCCCCTCCCGGATCTTCCTACCATATCGCCCTTGTTGAGTTGTGATCTCCCCCCTCTGTTCGTTCTCTTTCCGGGCCCTACCCGAACTCTCCGATTCTGTCCTCCTTGTCACTCCAGCCAATGGCGCCCTTTCGCGTTCTTGATCAACCCCCCCTAATTCCTTGCTCTTGTGCTTCCTCTCTGAACCTAAGAAGAAGCTGTCCCCTCCCTGAACCGGGTTGCTTCCAACCATTCCACCGACCTTTGTCGCGTTTCTTTGCGTCAATCTCTCTTATCTTTTTTTTATAGTCCTCAGTTTGTTTCCCCTTTTGACTAACAGGTTGCGTAGTCGCTCAGCCCGCTACGGTGACGCCAGACTAATTTTGTCCCTTTTCCTTTTTGGTTAAATCTTACTTTTCCGAGCCACGGTCCCTTTTCCTCCGCGTTTCCCTTTCCTCATTACCCGTATCATAGCACGTTTTATTCAGAAGAAGAGACGTCGCGGAATCTCTTTAAATAGCGCCCCCCCTTTTTACTTCCCCTCATCGTAGTCTCCCCTCTATGCCCCGAGCATTTGGAATTTTAACTTTTTTTTGATCAATTTAAACGAAATGCATACCGAAGCCTCTGACCGGAATAGTTGTATCTGCTGGCCCAAGTCCCTCTTCGCTGCTTTCCTCTTTCGGTGTCAGGTAACGTGGCCTCAAACCCCCCGCAAAAAACCCTCGGCGTCTCTCCCCTCGGTCATTTTCGCCTCCTTCTGCATGTCTCTTCAAAGAATCTTTCTCGCTGGAAATACCGGTCCCTCCCTTCGGAAACCAATTCCTACCAAAGATTTTACTTTGAGTCCCCCTTCTAGTCCTACCCTTCCAGAGTATACGTCCGTCCCCTTTTCTTCCCTCAGAGGCGCAATCGCGTTCTGTGGATTCGATTTTGACTCCCTATCCTATCTTTCGACCGGTAGAGAATTGTCACAGAGAGATAGTTCCCCCCTAGCCCTGGCCGGATTCTGACGACCGTCTTTTCGTTGTCGTTCTTTTGCCCCTCATTCATTTTTGTTGGAGATCTTTCCCCTTTCCCGATTTTTCCCTCGATTCAATGACGCTACTTTCCTCGTCGGTTCATTTCCTCCTGAATGCGCTTTTTTGTGCTTCTTCGTGCGCTGCCGCCCTCTTTTTTTCCCCATTGCTCTTTTTTTTTCCCTGAGTTTGTCCACAAATGTCCACTCCTCCTTATTACCTTTCATTCTCTCTTCTCCGTGTTTTTCGCTTCTTCCCCTTTCCCTATTATGTATTGTGCAGTTTCCCCTTTCTAAAGTATTGCAAGTCTCCCAAGCCGTTCGGATTTGAAGCCGAAGTCCAGCAAAAGCTTTTCCCTTGTGTGCCACCCTTGACACCTCTCGCAAACCCGTTTTTTTAGTCCATTGAATTTGCGTTCAGCCGAGTCCCCTTCCCCTGACTGCCCCTCTCTGTTTTTTAAATCACTACATTCTCCTTCACTTCCTTGAGATTCCTGGCGAGGAGACGATAGAGTTTTTATACTCCTTTTCTTCCCAGAAATCCTGGTATGCAGTTGTTGCATTACACGCCGTTCCTCCTAACCCGACCACACCCTATTGTCGATATTACCCCAGAGGGTCCGAGTCCTCTTTCTTTTTTCCAGGATTAGACGTTTGACCCTTGCGCGAGCCAAGCGACCAATTTGCCCGCAGTTGGGCAGATCCTTCTCTTTTAAGGGCGGTCTGACGATGCCCTTTTTTTCTTTTCAGATGACATGCAGAAGGAGACCGGTTGCCCTTTTCTTCCTTTTGACCGATTGGTTTTTTGGATGCGGTGGTTGAGCGCGCTCAAGGTTCCCCAGTGCTAGCAGCGAGAGGACTTTGTCATACCCAATCTCCCTGGGGACTTTTATATGATTATTTCTTCATTTTCCTTTTCAGGTTTTTTTTTTTTACTATTCGAACTATTTCTCTTCTCTATTTTTCTTTAATGTCTCTTACGATGCGTCGCCTCCTCCTGAGGAAGTCCTCTCTCTAGTCCCACGTGGCTATTAACGTTAACGCGTTGGAAATCAGTTTCCTCGGATGATTTTGACCTCAATTTCTTTTTCCTTTTGATTCCACTTTTCGGCAGGACGGTTACAAGTGCTTTTCCCCCGTTAGCGGGCTTATCTTGACTATTGACTTCGTCCCCAAACCCCAGTTTCCCCCTTTCTCCCGGACTATATGCGAAGCCTCGATCTCTCTTGTATTCTCATGCGGCCAACGTTTTTTTTCCTGGTTTTTCCTTCCCCACAACCGGTCATTGCGACTATTCTTTTTTGGAGGCTCCTCCTCTTCCTCCAAGTTCTCCAATTTGAATTCGGTGTTTGTCTCTTCTTCCTAGATTTCGCCATTGTTTCGGGCGTGCAATTTTGAGAGACTACGACCCATCCCTTTTCGGTTAGGGCGGCCGCACGTCACTAGTGGTCTTTCAAAGCAGTCCACTTGAGCTTTTATTTTTCAGTCTCTTTCTTTTTTCGCTCAATTTTCCGGCTGCTCCCCATTCCTTCGTTTTACGATGGCCCCGCACTTTCTTAATTGGGCGGGCGATTCGACTTCTCACCTCTAAAGTCTTTCCCCCCCCATTCCTTCACGGTGTTTCCAGTTTACGCTGATTTTTGTTGTGTTCCCCCCCCCACTCTGAGTCCCCTAAGAAGTTGCTGCAGGCTTTTCCACCGATTCCTTTATTTTTCAGGTCGGAATTCCCCCTCCCTTTCTTTTCTTGATTGTCCCAGCCCCTTCCCCGGAAACCCCTCCTTTGCGTCTAATCAACCAAAATTTTTTCCTTCCACCTCCCATTTTTCGGCCCCGACATTTTCCTTCCTGGACACGTCTTGGAGCGCAAGCATTACCTGGCCCTTTTTCCTCACATTGTCTCTCCTGTCATTGAAGGGAACCCCACTTTTAGTAACCTCTTGCAGTCCTGGTCCCCCCGTCCTTCACTAGCGTTGCGCGCGCCTGCTATTTTCCTTCCCCCCTGATCACACCAGCGGCCCTGGGGAGCGACTCTTGATTCAAATACGAAGCTTTTTTTTTCAACGTTGTCGCCGATACGTGCGGTTGTTTTCGGCTTCAAGCGAAATCGTCCCTCTTATCTTCCAGGTGACCCCGGTGTTTTGTCGAATTCTTCACCGTGTTCAATGGAATATACGTTTCCTCTTTTCTCTTCACTTTGCCCTTATCACTGATGCTGGGCAACCTTTCCCAGAGTATTAAGGACAATTTTTCCACGATATGCGTTATGCCAAGCGCATTGGATTGACCCAGATACACCCCCCCAACTGCCTGTGTTAACGATCTTTTCCTCCCCTCAACTTCGTCAATCCTTTATCGTCTTCTTTTCTCCCGTTGCTGAGAGTGCCCCCTTTTTCAGACTTTGGCTTGCGTTTAGCTTCTCCTCCTTTTAAGAGGGGTATTATTCTACATTCAAGGCGCGCTGTCCCGGACGGCTTCCCCCTCCTTTTTAATCCTACCAGTGTCTGTTTTAGTAGATTGTATCGTACTGTTGAGGGTCGCGCCTTGCATGAAGTCCATTTTTCCTCTGCCCACTTTTCCCACAGGGGGAAGCGGACCTTAACCTCCCCCCCCCCTAAAGGTCCCTTTCACGCGCCGAAAATTTTCGGATTGAATTTTTGATCAAGGATTTCAGACCTTAGTCCCCTTCTTTTTTTTTACCCCTCCCGGCCTTTTCTCGCGCGCTTCCGCGCCTCTTTTCCCTCCCTCAATCCTTTTACGCCAAGTCTTCCGCCGATGGTTAACGTGTGAAAGAAGACCAGTGGTCCATCCCTTCCCCTGCAACCTGCAATTCACAGACTCCGGGAAACGTACGCCAACTTTCACTTTTCTCATTTCACAAACACCCCTTCTCCGGCTTTTCTTCGGGAGTTCGTTTTCGCCCGACCCAGCCCCCCCCTTTTCGGCGCCACGTTGAAAAAACAAAGTTCTTCTTTTAGCCTCTTTCCCCAGGGCCGCTGGTTGTTCGCTTCTTGAATAATACGTCGCGCGTCTCCGAACCAGAATTCTTCATGACTTTCCAAAGTGCTGATGGGTGCTCCGGGTAGGCAGTAGTTATTTTAGTCACATTCGGCGTTTACAATGGAGTTACCTCTTTTCGTCTTTTCAAGTTGCCTTCTGGACAATTCAATGTCTCTTACCCTGAAAACGTTCGATTCAGGTCAAACGTTGGTTTTTTTGGTTTATTATACTCCCCTGCTTGGGTTTGGGTTTGCCTCCACTCCCTAGTGGTTGTCTCCCTTCCGGACGTACATTAACGACCCTTCCTCTTTTGTCCTAGCCATCATTCCGGCCTTTCTCTGATTCCCTTTGTTTTTTAACCGCCGGCGGCGACGGTCATTCGTCCCTCTCTCCTTTCTTGCGAGTGAGCTCGAATTCTCGCCCACGCCCTCCTTCGGTGTACCATCGTCCCAGCGCAAGTGGAAGGAGCAAGCCTTTGACAACCCCACCCTTTCCGTTATTTCCGCCAAAAGAACGGTCTTCCCATTCGATCCTCAAGTGGTTAGCTGCGTTGTTGCCACGCCTTTTTCGTTGCGACGGCGACAACACCGCCATCTCTCGTCCTCCTTTCACATCCAATGGAAGGTGCGTACTCACTCACCCCACCAAGCTGCTTTTCTTTTCTGGACCCCCGACTCAGAAGCTGTCCATCCCATTCCTTTTTTGTTTGTAATCAACTTACCACTATTTTTCTCATTTTGCGCTTTTCTTTCGAAATTCTTTCTCTTTTTATGTGTCCTATGACACTTCCCTCAGTTTGGTGTCAGTTTTTCCTACTTTCATTGCATTATTGGGTAGTCTCCCGTCTCTACCCGGTAATCTTTTTACGTGGTTCCCACCCGGTTCTTCCGCAATGTGATATTACTTCTGGCTTCATTTGAATTCCCTCCCCTTACTTTTGTCCATTCCTTCTTTTCCTACTGCAACTGTTCTTCTAATACGCCTGGAGGACTATTTCGAATCGAGCATACTTTCAGAACGATTTACGTGCTCAGCCCTCCCTGTACGCGTTCAGAGTTTCTTTGGAATCGTACCCCTCTTTCCATAAACGTAATCCTCAGAAAGATTGTCCCGCCCCCGGTATCGGTAAAAAAGACTGCTTTCCTCTTTGCTTCCTTTTTTCGGTTACAGAGGCTTTCATAAACCCCGCAAAAAACCCCCCATTTTCTGTATCCGTACCCCCTGCCCAGGTTCGGTCCTTTTTATGTAGAGTCCCCGAAAAGGCAATTCTTTTCTCCGCCGTAAAACTCCTCCCCCTCAGTTCTTCCCCTAGAACTTTAATCCCCCGTAGTTCTTTCTATTTGGTCTCGACCTCCGTTTTTTTTAGTCTACCGTCCCCATGCTTTTATCCTCCGGTCCTTCCTGTTCATACGAGGCGCAATCGTTCTGTCTTTCCTCTTCCTCCAATTACTTCTGCACAGGCCTGTGCTTGTAGAGATCTCTCAACCTCTCCCTCCTCGTTCTTCCTTCCTATCCTCGAATTTCTTAGTATTGTAGTTATTCCTCTCAGAAGACCGAGGTGGTTGGTGGCGTCATTTCTCCTTCCCTTTCACCTCTTTGCTACCGCGAAATCCGGAAGAGCTTAATGGTTTTTCTCTCTTTTTTTTCACGAGGCCTGCGTCTTGATGATCTTCGGGATGATGTACTCGTCCCCGCCTTTTTCCTTGGCTGCCCTTCAAATGCAGCAACTTCCCCCCCTCCTCCCTGAAATTGCCTCTATTCTTTTCCTTCCAGTTTTTTCTTTTGGAGATCTTGCCCCGTTTTCCTATCTGTTCTGTCGTGTGACACATCGCATTTCCCCTTCCGCGACCCCTGAGGCGATGTTTCTCTTCCTATGAGCATTCCCAAAAGCGCGGTTGCCGTCTTCCCTCCCCCAGGAACCCTCGCGAACACGAGCGTCCCCTTTGCATTCGTGTCGCCCCCTCAGTAAGGTGAACCAGGGATCGCACCTTTCTGAAGGAGGTCCATACCCCCCCCCCCCCTCTCCGGTTCTCTTCCTATCGCAGTGCGATCTTTTTTCTCCATCTTTTCTCAGACAGTCTGTCTCTTCAGACGTCATGTGCATTACATCTTTCCTCCCAAATCAAAATCTTCGTCGTCTCGATCTTACATAGGGGTTATACGATGGGGGAATGTATTATTTCTTCCTTTTCTGTTGCGAGCCAAGCTCCGAGTACATTTTTCCTTCTGCGGAGAGGTATAGGGCGGAGTACCCTTTTTCCTTTTTTCCCTGTTTTGACCCGATGACATGCGGAAAGCGCCCCCATTTTTTGAAGTCTTTCCCTATCTCGCCTAGGGTTTTTGCTTCGTGTGGTTGATGCGCCCCCCTCCCTTCACCCTTTTCACTTCTCTCAAAACCAATCGTCCCTCTGGTAATCGATACGAGGGACGCACATTGCCTTTCTCCTTTTTCCTTTCGCAGATTACGATTCCGAACCTATGGATTCAGATGTCTTTACTGCAGCTGTCCTACCACGATGCGAGAGTCTTTTTGAAGAATTAAGCACTTCAGTGCTTTCTTTTTACCTCACTGGTTTCTACCTTCGTTCCAGCCTTGGTACTCCGGAGGAGCTCACCTTTTTGGTGAAGGTTCCATCACGATTTGGCATGACCGGTTACCCCCTTCTCATTGGTATTTTAACCTCTAGGCTTGATCTCTGACGACCCCTTCTTTCCCCCAAACGTTCACCCCGGTGGAACTTCCCCTTCCGCCCCTTCACCATCGGAGATCGTTCTCCCCCTATTATCGCACCGGGCTTTTAAGTATTTCCACATCCCACCCCTTTCCTTTGGCTTCCATATGTGCGTTTCTTTCCTCAGAGGACTAATCCCAGGCATTCGGTGTTTTCGTTTCTGGAACCTTCGATTGGCGGCGTGCCCTGTTTCTAGAGACTTTCGGTTATGGACGGACGTCCACCCGACAGAGTTGACGGGGTCCCCAATCCCCCGCTACAGGCGAGATTTATTCCTCTCAGGGTCTGTGGCTAGGATTTTTTCTTCGAGCCCGGCCTTCCCCCAATGCTTTTCACTATCTTCAACGACCTTTCACTTGGTCGTTTTTCGATTCTCGCGACCCCCCTCCAGATCCACAGCCGCGAGGTCGGTAGGAACCCTTCTTAAGCCCTCCTTCCGTGAA
>Ga0179591_1257505_pt1 | contig 10839 bp, 8 predicted proteins | sample CZOMad2_1_08_16f_FD_182891 | JGI IMG/M metagenome (GOLD analysis project Ga0179591, IMG submission 182891) | Vadose zone soil fungal communities from Angelo Coast Range Reserve, California, USA - CZOMad2_1_08_16fungal (PacBio error correction) | ecosystem: Environmental > Terrestrial > Soil >... | reverse complement strand
GTTGTTCTACAGCTTAGTACCGGCAGACGACTTCTCTCCCTCCTCTCCCCTGGGAGTCATTAAGTGCGCCGAATAGTCAGGCTTGATAGATTTGAGTCAAAAAGCATACCTCCCGCCCCCCCGTTCTTTCTCTGAAGTCCTTACTGAATGATGGGGGATTGATACTCTCAAGGGGTCCATTTTCCAGTCTTAGTAGATAGTCTTTCGGGTAGTCTCGTTTTTTTTTCCATCGTCGAGTTTACATCTCCCCCCCGAGCTGCTCTGCCCGTCCTAGACGGACTCACTACCTTTCCCCGAAATTTCCGCCCCTCCCGTGCCCCAGTTACAAATGCCTGTGTGGCGCGGCAAAAGTAGAAATCGCGATCTTTAATGCTAGACCCCTCTGAAGGCTTTTTATTTTCTACTCCACCCGGACATGACTCTCCCACCCTCGATGGACTGAATTAGGTATTGGAAACCCCCGAGCAGTATTTCAGATCCAGACTTGTACCTTTCCCCTGTACCTTTCCCCCCAGCGGCCCTACGGGACTTTGAAGATCTGAGAGCCAAGCTTCTCACTTTTCGCATGCCGATCTCGGCCTCCCCCCGCCATTGCACCCCCATTAACCCCCTGAAGACAAACGCTCACTTTTCTTCGATAAGCGCACATTTCCCCCTTGCTGGGCGATTTTTCTAAAGTCATTAAAGTCACTTAATTTTTCAAGAAGCACCTAGTTTCTGTAAGGAAAACCTTTCGAAGTCCTCAAGATACATCCTTAGCCCCTTCTTGACGGTCAATGCCTCCCCGGGATTTCTAATGTAGGACCGATTGTAATGTACTGCATCACTGGGGGGTTCAATTCTCCTCATTAATAGGAGCCTTCGGAGCTTTGCGTGTCTTCGATCCGTTTTCTATGACCGCATTCCCCCCTCTCATGAACTTGCTCGAAGTCTTTTTTGGTTCCAACTCTGCCGTTCTTTTTCAACCTCTACCACTCCCGGTGTCGGCCACGTGGATTTAGTTTCTTGTGGTCGATCCCCGTGCTTTCGGTTCCAGCTCCAGCCCAGTGATCCGAAGAAACTGAAGTTAATGAGTCCCGCTCTTGCAGAAGTACCCCCCCCTTTGTTAACCACTTGAATCCTAGCCCTTATTCCCGCTGCACGTGTAGCCCTTTATCAACTTTGAACAATGGACACCGTCTTTCAGACCCCGAACCTAGTAGTTGAGACCCCCGTGATCTGCCTTTCCTCCCGGTTATCTCCCCCTTCATCGCCCCTTTCATAGTCCGATAGAACCAACTTCCTACTCTGAAGGAACCCCCCCTGGACCCTTCCCCTTTCTGCTTCCCCACGGGATAGGCACCATACTCCGGCCCCCCCATCCCACACAAAATAGAGTCGGGGCCACCCTAGAGCTCCCGCCACAAGAAGTCTCGCGTGTTTACGCCCGACCCCATCCCGAGCCCCCCCCCCCCCCCCCCCCCCCCCCCCCCCCCGCCCCCCCCTCAAACCCCCCCCCACCCCAAAGCCCCCCCCCGCGGCCCCCCCCCTAGTTTTTTTTGCTTTGTTCCTTGTGTGTTTTTTTTTTTTTGGGTGTTTTGGTGTGGTTCTTTTTTCCTTTTTTTCTTGTGTTTCTTTTTCTTGTGTTGGAACTTCAATACAGTTAGCCCCCTTCATCCACTCAGAAGCCGTTTGACATTAGAGCCGTCTCCTCCGGTATAAACCTATTCTTTGTCAACGCCCCTTACCCACTCTCTTTTTCCGCATTGAGTGGTTGTAAATCGCTCTATTTGGACTCCTGTCCGCTCTGCTGAAGTCTTTCATACCCTAGTCCAGTTTTATCCCTAAAGACAGCTCCTAGATGTGCATCTTTCTCTGCCCTCCTTTTTTTTTTTGTGCCTCACAAGTCGTCCCTGAGAGAACCCCTCTGTCTCCTTTTCGCCCCCAGCTACGTGCCAGGCCCCCCCCTTTACCTTAAAAATCCCTCTACGGTAGCATATACCCCCCACTCAATTTCGCCATCCTCTCCTATTGATCTCCCCCCTCCCATTGAACAGTTTTTTTCCCTGACAAGTCTGACATGTGTAACCGCCCTGTCACTCATCCTCACGACACTTGTTTTCCTCTTTTTCTTGTAGAGTAGCCCCCCCCCCCCCCCCGGCTCGCTTTTTCTCATTTTTTTCCTGCGGGCAATTTTTTCCAGTTGTTATATTCGTGACCCTGACCGCCCCAAGAAGCTCAGAACTGCGAACCTGCCCCCCCCCTTCCATTAGAATACTGTGCCGTCCGTTAAGTGAGCCTCGCCTACTGACCCCTTCTGACCCTCCAGAAAAACGTATCCTATGTCAGCACTGCACCTTCTATTGGTGGCAAAAGTCCCACCTCGAACGCTGCCCCCGATGGATGTAAAATATACACCTTTAAAGCTGCCCACTTTGTCAATACCTCAGTGTAAGCCCCTGCCCCCCCTGATTCCTTTCTCTCTACCCAGCCTTTTACTGAGAACCATCATTCCTTGAGATCTTTTATCTTGACCCTCTTTTGAAAGGCCCTTTGATTTAGCTTCATTAGCCTTCTGTGAGCGCTTATTCCTTGTATACATTTATGGAAGAAGAAGACAAGCTGAAACCCAATCCTCCCCACACACTACTGCCATTCGAACAACGAAGCGGTTATAGCACTTCCAATGTCAGCCAGCAAGATTGTCTTTTTTCGAGTCCAACTTTGTTTCTCATTCATTCCCAAGAAACCTCTCCCCTCAACTTGATTCTCCTTTTAAATTATGTCGCTGATCAGGACGTACGCCTTTCCTAGTATTATTGAAGCTAAGACTTCTCTTTTGAGCACTGGACTTCGATTTGTCATCTTGTCGTGCCCCCCCACGAGCCCCAGCCCTGTTTTCCCCCCTGCGGATACCTTCCACCGAGTCCCCCCTCATGTATGGACAAGGTAACAGAGTGACCCCCCCCTTTCCATAAGATTTCCCGCAGAACCTTGATCTTTTAGACCTCAGAACTTGTATCCAGTCCTAGAAGAATAATACCCCCTTTAAACCAAAAACCCCCCCTCCCACCCCACACCCACAGCTACACACAGTCATAGGGATTCCTCACAAGAGTGAAGGCACAGCGTTATCCTTAGTGTAACGGTCTGACACGCCTTAATGACAAGTCGTCTTTCAAGTTTTCCAGAATATGCGCCGCACCCATTCCTAACGTTTCAGCGCTACGGCCCCCCCTCGTTTCAGTCTATCGCCTGCGCTTTGTCACGGGCAATCCTACGGTCACCCCCTCCCCCCCCCCATTGCCGTTCTTGCCATTTTTCGAACCCTGTTAAATCACCTTTTCACAATTGTCCCGTCCCTGTAAAGTGCTCCGTCCATCATCCTGCCCAGTTGAGTACCTTCCCCTAGTGAATTCACGTTTACTTTGCATTTCGATATCGCAGACTCAATAGATATTCTGAGTAGTCGTGCTGGCCCTTTGGACCCCCTCCTAAAGCACCGTCCCTATTCCGTGTCTTTCATTTGCTCTTCTGACTCAAGAACCCTGAATCAAAGACTCATGACACCTTTCCCTGATCCTTTGCCGGCTTCACGACAGTCTTCCTGAAAAACTACTCCCCTCGCCTAATGCCGTGAGTTAGCAAATTTTTTTCAACAACGACTTCTATGTTCCCCACAAGTCCCCTTGGTCATGTAGCAGCCAGACGAGCACCCATTAGAGACCGCACCTCCACCGGTCCCTGACAGGAGGAGGGTCGATGACAACCAGATGCCAATGACCCAGGTAAGGCAATTACTCATTCCCCCGAGAGGGTATTGACATTCAGATAGACAAGAAAAGAGAATTTTAGGCAGAGTAGTACCAAGCACGGCTGCCTTTTTGTTCCTCCCCGACAAAGACCTTTCCCCCCCTTGACCGCAAGTTTTCCCCCCGAGATGATACCCCCCGATTAAGTAGGCGTCAATCAGCCAGATTGAATAACTGCCAGATCTTCCTTTGGTTTGGATCTTTAGTCTGGCCCGTGTTCCTTGTAAGTAGGTGACTTGACATACTTCTCCCCGGCCCCACGTATAAATTCCTAAACTAGTTTTTATTTGGAATGATTTTCTTTGAGCAGGACCTGTACATGATCCCCTTTACATAGACCCAGAAACCCCTATTAATCAAAATACCTGTGAGGCTAACGCGATGCGTCTCCTTCCCTGCCGGACTAGACCAACTTCAAACATCCATCTGACCACCGTAACCTAAATAGAATTGTCCGGGACTCCCCCGCTTCCCCCCGCTTAGCTAGTTTTCGCGGGCAATCGAATCAGCCTACATCTTGTCCGTCGTCTTCTGTAGTCCCCCCCCCCATTAGTTGCCCTTTTTCCGCTGACACTGTAATTCGTCGCGGATTGGACGCCTTCCAGTTTCGGCGCTACACTGCCTTCAGAGCTATCTCTTGGTCCAAAGTCGTGCTGCCAAACGTCTGCTGCCACTTTTTAATCCCTGCACCCTCAGATGTAGTCAGCTTGCCCCAGTGTGCCACCGCTTACACTCCCAGACTACTCCTTTTTGCTTACTATCTCCTAATTTTGAACCCGCCTAAGTACTAACAACTGCAGGTCCCTCTTGTCTCGTCCATGAAGTCCCTGTAAGAAGGCTGAGCTCGGAGCTTGTCCCAACAGTCCCCCTTTCCAGTCTCTGCCCTTTGTAAAACTCGACTTAGGACCACATGCTTAACTCTCTTCCCCTTTTCCTACACCAAGGAAGACCAACACCTCGCCCCTATTCCTCCCCACTCTACTGGTCCGCTATCCTCCCTGTTTTCCTACCTTCTCGTTCCGTCACCATGATCTCGCCCTTTTTACAAAATGCTGCAACTGCTATTAGATGTCAGATTCATTTGCACCGACTCTATGTTTTACGCATTTCGCTGACTATTCCCTTTCCAGCGAAGAAAACAGGTGCGCTACGAGCGGCCGCTTCGCTTGACTTGCCAATTACGCCGGCTAATACCCCCGTCTACTTCCTGAGATCAGCTTCCCCCCTTTCATCCCCGCCACCCCCTCGCTACCTTCCCACCCCACTAACTACTCGAGGCTGTAGATCGTTTTCCGGCCTGTGCGAGAACTCTACCCCCCGGCCCCGAGACACCACCTGCTTTCTCTCCCCTCTTGCTATTTTATCTTCGACCCTCTGCCGTGCTGCAAGGTTCTCCCCTTAGGAGTCATTCTACATCTACCTCTGTCGGCCCCGTGCAAAGACCTTAGCCTGCTTGTCCTTTTTGCCACAGCGCCTTCCGACGCTCCTGGACCTGCTTTTGTTGGTTCCTTCCCCCAGCCGTGAACTTTGTTCCAGAGCTCAGTTTTTTTCTCATTTCTGATTAGTTTTGCATACGATATCGGCGACTAAAAACCGCCCCTTTTGAACTTTTCCCATACCAGCGCTCCAGCCCCCCCCCGTGAATTTACCGCCGTACATTCTCTAGTGATCCTTCTCCCTTTCCATCGTCCATGTTCCGTAATTTAAGAATCGAGTCCTCCCCCCCCGTCACTGCCAGTCTACTCGTTTCCCCCTTTCTCTGGAGACTATGGTACTCCTGAGCAGATTGCGTCCCACGCGGTACGCTTCCCTTACTCTCGTGATCGATTCGCTCTTTGTTTGTCGAGTGTCTAAGGCTTTACACGGACACGCCTCTCCCACTAGGCGCCGTAGCTTGCATTCTTAGTTACGGAAACGGCGCTGCCCTAAGAAGCCTAGACAGCCGTCCCCTATTTCTATGCAGTATTACTCTCCCCCCCTTTTAACAGAAAGCGATCTTTCTCCCCCGCTGAACCCCTGCACTTCCTCCTTTCTTCCCCGTCGTTCCTTTATCTTCTGGAGTATTTTCTCCCAATGATGCTTCTCTCTCTCCCTCCATGTTGCAGTGTTCGCCCAGCACCGGTGGCCGTTTTCCAACCGTTCCCCCCATCGTCCGCACCCCCCTTCCTTTCTCTTCCCAGTCTTTCAGTCCCCCCTGAACGACGCAACAGACGCCTCTTTCCGCCTCTTCTCCAACGCTTGCAACTTGCCTGTGTGCAGACCACAGTGCCTCCCTGTCCATACCAGAGTTTCGCCCTTGTCTTTCCCTTGCATTTGTGTCTACTTGCCGTCACCTGTCCGGTTCTAAGTGACGACCGGTCTGTTAGGGACGATGGAACCATCTATACCTCGAATAGAGCATCGCAAGAGTCCACAGCTTCATGTGCCACCCCCCTATAGTCGGAACATACTAGGTAGAATCGTCACGCTTCTCTCACCTCATGTAGTCTTTTTCCCTCCGCCTATTTTTTCTACCTGCCCGGTTCTCTTGAGACGCCCCCCCACCCCCACTCTGCGCACTGCCCACCTGTTCTCGTTCCCCTTCCCCAGATCACAGCCACAACCGTAGCTTTCATTCCTACACCCGGTCCCTTCCCTGACGCACTGTGTTCCTCCATCTCACCTACCGCGGGGCTGCGCCAGTCTCTTACCCCTATTTACCCCCCTCAAGATCTCCCACCAGACTAGGGGTTCTCCTCCTCGTCAGAACGTTTCGACCGCAAGAGCTCCCTTGTTTTCTCCCGACGTCACACCAAACGTCTATCAGATAGAACCCCGTCGGACGTCTCTGATTCCTTTCAGTACTTCAGGAAGCGGCTCTGGAAGCAGCCGCACTACTGAGCCCCTTTACCAGTTGCCTAATGTCCCAGACGGTTCCAGACCCACAGGATTTTATGTTTGATGCCCAAGACCGCTTCCATGAAAGTATTCGTCCCTCTAAAGTTTATCCCTCTCCTCAATCAAGTAGGTAAACCCCGCAAATGACACGTCCCTCCACCGGTCTTACTTACATTCCCCCCCTTTACGGTCACCTATTATTCCCCAGTCTTAACCCCTCCTCTTTTTCTCCTACCTGTCGGCCTTCCGCCCCTTTGAGGTATGAGTACGCCTGCCTTTGTTTTCCACCTAGTTTTAGCTTGTCCTTAAGCTGTCCCCATGAACCCTTTTTTTTTACTCTGCAGTTTAAATCCTGTGTTATACCGTCTCCTGCATGATTTTCCGCCTCTAGGGATCTCTTTGATGCCAATGACCTGCAGCGGTAATTCCCCGCTATTCCTTTCCCAACTGCCCCCCTGTAAAAGGTTCCACCCGCAATGAGTAAACGTACAATCCCACCATCTTCCGCATCCCCCCTCACTTCCTTGACACTTGGACGTCCATTCGATAGTACTTTCACATCCTCGCCGAAAAGGTCCCCCCCCCCCCTTTTACCTATTCCCTAGATGCCCTCTTAGATTGCCATTTCGAGCAGTTCTTTTCCGAGACAGAATTCTTTTCCTTACCAGAGGGCCAAGCAGTTTCCAATGATGATCGTTCCAATGTGTACCCTCTTACGTCCAGTCGTCTCTTCCAGTTCTTTTTCCTTCTTCTACTTCCGCGTTCCACTTTTGTTATTACTCGCTCAAGAAAGGCACACTTCAATTTAAAAAGCCCCGTCGATGATCCTTTCCCCTAGGTATACTCCCCCGTTCTTATGAAACTGAGCTCTTTTTTTCCTGTGTCCCCCTTAAACAACCCCTGTGCGCTCCAGAAAAGGCATGAAAAACTTCCCCCCAGAAGTTTTGAAAAAACCCTCCTGAATACTGCATTTTTTGCCCCCCATAACCATGAGTATCGTACCGTTGATTTTCCCTTTCGTTCCCCATTAGACTGCAGTCCTCAAGGCCCTGGTCAATTCCAGCTTTTTTATTGCAGGTCTGGACTCGTGCCATTTGGTCCTCCTTCTTGTGCGTCATCGCCCTACACATGCCTCATGAACTGCCCCCCTGCGCTCTTTTGTGCTATCATCACCGACACACCCTCGCTCCTCCCCCCTTGCGACATGTCAGTAATTGTTGAGTCACACCCCCCTTAGTGACTCGCCCGTCTGAAGTGATGATGTATTTCAAAGTTACCACTTTGATATGCTGGTTCCGCCTCCCCCCCCTCTCTCCCGAAGAAATGGAATCTTCCAACTTCTCGAACTCAGTTCCCCGTCGACACCTCAGCTTCCCCCAGGAGATCCCCCCTGCCGCCTTTTGGCAATTTTTGCTAGACATCCTTCGTAGATTGCTCTTGGACTCTCCCACGCGACTGTTACGCCTTCCTTTTTCTTTTCAAGCGGACGCCAGCTATTCTTCACACCCACCTAAGCCCAATCTCTGAGTTTCTGAACGATTTTCCCCCTTAATAGTAAACGACCCCTCCGGCTCTCCTCTGACCTTTTATTTTGTTCCCCCCTTACTTCAGCGTTTAACGACCCTTCTTTAAACTTACCTGCTGCACAATCTGGACCCCCTCCCTAGTGACATCTCCTGTACCATTCCCCGTCCCACCCCCCAGACCTACCAGCCAGGGTTTTCTCATAGTCTCTCACCGTATTCTGCTATCCTCTACCGGACGTGGTCGTATCGTGCATTGATATTCCCCACGCTTCGCCTTGTCTTGCCCCTGGCGAGACTCTGCCGAGGTTCCAACCTGCCTCCGTAGCCCCACCCCCCGACATTCCGTCGTATCCCTAGGCAGTTCTGTCACAGTAGCACCACCCTCTGCCGACCCGCCCCGGGCGTCACCCGTAAACCATTGCGTTATTAGTCGTGATCCCTCTTCACGCGGACATCTACCCTATTCTGATTGCGGTAGACCCTAGTCCCAATGCTCGAATTTGATTTAGGCTTCCCCCGTAGTGGACTACCCCAGTGGAAAAAGCTCCTTCCTTCATTGACGACCACTTTCCTGACTGGAACTTGCCGTTACACCTCGACCAACTTTCCTTTTGTGAGGGTGTGTGTTTTTCTTTGTCCACACTAACCTATTAAACACTAGTGCCCTCCTAAGTCTCACCAGAGAAAGTCCCCCCAACCGATGTGTTGAGACTCACCCTACTCTAGATCTCGTACTGAGCCCCCCCCTTTCCCCCCCCACCCCACATCCACGCCCCCCCACTTTCCAATGCTCAGAAGTAGAAAGAACTTTGCAGCCCTTTAAGCATGCGGTTCCGTACCCGGCCTCTTTTAACGGACAATGTTCATTCCCCCCTCTTTTTTAAGACTCTTGCTCTCTTCCCTTCTGAGATAGCATGCCTTGCTCACCTTTTTAGTTCATACAGAGTGTGTAATGCTTTTTTTTTTAATGAACCCCCCCTTGGGGCTTTTTCCCTCACCTCCCCCTCAGAGTATGTGACCTCTCCCCTACCGGTCTGAAAACTACAGGCCGTCACACTTTTCCCTCATACGGCACTGTCTTCGGCGACAGGAACTCCTACGTGACCCCCAACTTTTTCATTTTTTACCCCCCCTCTCGTGTCAGACACAGTCTTTCCCTTATGCTGTTGTCTGTTCAGACGACAGAGCCCCATGTCAGTTGATGAATCGCAGTTTTCCCCTTTCTATCGATCCCGTTCTGCTCTTTGGTCGCCCCTAAGTTGACTTTTTTTCCTCCTTAAGTTGTGAAGTTTTAACATCAGACTCCGTAAAATGCGATTTCCTTTCTCCCGTGAAGGTACACTTGTACTTTAGTATGAGCCGCTCCCTAACCCCCCCAGTCTGTTCAGTGGAACCTCGTTTCAGTGCTGTCGCCTGTCTCTAATACCACCTCACAAAGTGGACCCCCCCCCCCCCCCGCCCCCCCCCCCCCCCCTCCCTCCCCTGCACCTACCCCCCCCCCCCCCCCCCCCCCCCCCCCTTCCAGCGCCCCCCGCCTTTCCCCCCCCGCCCGAAGACCCATGTCGGTCTCCACGACCGAAGTCCAAACGAGTCCCCCCCCACGGCCTGCTAGTCCGCCGACTCTTAGTGGAATTCCGGAGCCTGATCATCTCCAGGTTTTCTCATCTCTCCTTTTAAGGTCCGGGTTCTTAGTTCCTGAGTCAGCGGATCGTGCCTCCCACTTCTCGCGCTCTGCCTCCTTATCCCTTTGATTTCGCACCTAACCTCTGTACCTTGTGTACACTTAGTACCCTCCCTGAGGCGTCGGGTTCGTTGATTTCCCCCCCCCCTACGAACCTCCCCCTGTCATTTTTTCCGCACCCGACTGCCGTCTGCGCAGCAGCCCTGGATACCCCATTTTCTGATGTCGGCGTTCCCGATTAAGACCTCGTATATTAACGTTCCAAAGAAACACCCCTTGACCCCCTATATGCCCTGTCCAAACTCGAACCCACCCGAACTATCTCCCTCCCCAGAAAAATTCCTGATACTTTGTGGATGTATTCCCTGTAGTGAGTTCTACTCACACCCACCTTCCCCAGCGAGTTTTTCCGCTACGGAGGAGTGGCCTGTCCCCTTCCCCCACAGAAGAATTGCTCTCGTGGCTCCTGCCTGCTGAAGGAGTCCCCTCCCCAGGGGAGATTGAATAGTAATTCCGCTGTGTGTTACATCCCCCAATTTGCCGCATCGACCCGACTTCCAACTCTGCCGATCTCAATCTTTCTTTCCTAGATTCAACTGCCCTCGTCCCCCGAGCTCTTTTATCCTCTGAGTGCTCCCGCTGTCTGACGATGAGAGCTATTCACGCCTCCTTCCTGTCAGCTAGTGGTCCCTAACACTGCTTACCAGAAGCTGGCGTAGTCCGCTCAGTACCTTTCCAGTTCTTCGCTTTGAGTTTCGCCGATCGTTTTTGTCGTCTTCTGAACATCCCCCTACTGTTGAGCCAACCGGTCCGCGGGTCCCCGTAGAACCAGCGTCCTCTCTACCCAACCCGAGTCTCCTTTCCTTTCGTCTGCTTGGACGTCGCGTTCCGTCCTACTAAAGCCCGTAGTTGGTAGAAGATCTGTGCTCCTATAGCTACTCATGTTTTCTTTGACGCCTCATCT
>Ga0179591_1347176_pt1 | contig 10840 bp, 13 predicted proteins | sample CZOMad2_1_08_16f_FD_182891 | JGI IMG/M metagenome (GOLD analysis project Ga0179591, IMG submission 182891) | Vadose zone soil fungal communities from Angelo Coast Range Reserve, California, USA - CZOMad2_1_08_16fungal (PacBio error correction) | ecosystem: Environmental > Terrestrial > Soil >... | reverse complement strand
GCTTTTGCAACCCCGACCCCCCGTTTGGCTCCCTTTTGATTCAATGATTCACCTGTTTTTTCCCCCCTCCTCCCGTACTACAATGGATCAAGAGCAATCTTTTTTTTTTCAGGTAACATCCCCACTTTTTCCCCCCCCCCCAGGAAGAAAAGTCAGGCGCGCTTCTCACGCTTCCAGAAGGACACAATACTTCTCTGCTTATCCATCTCAAAACACCACCTAAAAGGAAACTCCCTAAAAGCCAACTCTCAAAAATCCAGCCCTCCACTTTTCGCTAGGGTCCTAGAAAGATTTAAACACCCCCTTGCGTTTTTTTGACTGCCCATTACTAACCGCCTCAAGAATGAAACCCCCTTCGCTGAATAATTTAGCCCCAGAAAATGCAGGCTTACTTTGAAAGTTTTTTCCCCTAGCGCTCTTCTCCCTAACCGTTGATGACTGGACTTAATAAAGTCCACAGTTTGAACTCATACAGCTTTTCGCAATTTCTATCCCCTTCATGTACGCCCATGAAAAGCCGTCCCCACCTTTTTAGACGACGCCACCCCTACCTTCATTTTGACATCCCCACTTTCGAAACGTTCATACATAAATTTCGATGTTTTTTTCACCGCCCTCCCTCTCTTTCCTCCAAAAAATAATTTTGCCTCCCACACCCAGGTTCCTCTCCCACTTCTAATACGAGAAACGAGCAGACTTTTTCATGGCACTTTTTCAGTAAATCCTCACCGGAACCCTCCCCTCCGCCACCCTGATAGGGCGCAAAATACTTACCATTTTCTCCAATCCGTCCCCCCCACCCTTTGGAACACCAAAACTTGTAAAGCTGAACCCACCCTATACCCCTCCTCAACACACATCGACAAAGTAACAAGAAACCAAACCCCTCCCTTTTGTTTAATTCTCCGATTCCCTTCGCCTACCCCAAAGATCATCAAACTTGACGTCGACATTAGTCCCCCCCCCTGACCCAGCCAACCGCTGTTAACAAGAGAAAGGTATTTTTTTCCCCACACACGATTTTTGAAACCTTCTCCCCTCTTGCTGGCTCTGGGAAAGGTAATCTTGCATTTTTCCCCCGGAAAATCCTGAGGGGATGTCCATCCAGCGTCCCCTCTACCTCCAAAAAACTTCCTGACCCCGGTGTACTTGCCGAGATAATAGGTGTAGGGTTAACAGTACAAACGTTCTTTCTTTAGATGTTCTGCTCACCCCTTGACCTAGCGGGTCAGTGCTTTTTATCCCCCAATCGACATGCGGTGTTTCCCCCATTTTTTCCTTTTGTTTCTTTTCTCTTTTTCCCAGTGCTGAACAGTTGCAGTCTTTTTTTCCTCTCTTTGGTGCACGCAGTCCTTGATATGGGCCTCTTTCTTTTTGCGCCTCCTCTTCCCTTCTTCTTGGGTAAAGGAGAAAAGTGCTAGAACGGGGCCTCGCTGTTTCCCCCCTTTCTCATGTCCTCGCGGTGACGACAAAATTTTCCATCTTTTTCCCCCCATACGTTTTGGTGTTGGTGAAGCGACACGTCTGTGCGACCCTCCTTGGCACGCATTAACCTGAGATCCCTGGCGACTTTCGCAGCCCACGCCCGTAATAGAACCGTAGGGAAGACCTCTACCCTTCCCAGCAGATCGCATAGAGGTTTACCTATCACTAACGCCCCCCCGCTCTTTTTCCTACTTCCCTTCCTCCTGATCTAGAAGCACAGAAGCCCGACGCTTCTTTTTTTTTGGTTTACTCTGGACGTCCCCCATCACTTTCCCCCCTTTCGTCGGTTTCTCCGTTCCCCGTAAACGTAACTCCGTTTTTTTCGTTGCTCCGCCCGTATGATACCTGACCCGTTTCCTTTTGGTCTTTACGGGGGGAGTTAACTGGCAGATAATCACCCCCTAGTGAGTCCTGCAACCCCTCTTTTACTCATTCCCTGGGAAGGGACGTATTAAAGTCATCGATTCCCCAGCCAGTTTGTCCCTTTTTCAAAGGTGCCGAATATTCCCTTTCCGTTTTTTCTTCCTTTTTGTCCTGCCACGGTTTAGCAACAGATAAACTTATGGGTATACTTCTTGTTTCCCCCGTTTTTGTACAGTTTGAGTGCCTCCGGGTCGGCCCAAACCAGGGTCCTTTTGTTACTTGTTAGTAGATTGTTGTCGTTCTTTCCCGTGTCTCGTGTTTTTTTTTTGGATCAACGGGGGTTTTTTATTTTTTTTTTCTTTTGATTTCCTCTTTCCTTCTTTTTAGACGGAACTGAGTGGTTCCTTAGTTGAGGAGTCCATGACAACGATTCCGTTTTCTCGCCCTCTCTTGTTTCATCTGATGAAAGTAATGGTTTGCGTGTCTGATAGAAGTGGTTTTCACCCTTTCTCCTAGAGTGAACGGCCTTCAGGATTTGTAGTACGAGGTTTAGTTTTCTTGTCCAGATCGTCGGAGTCCCGGTTTCTTCTTCGTGGCCTTTTGGTTAGTAAGGAAGTAAGAATTCAGCTCCTTTTCTATGGATGACTGTTTGCGACTTGAGGTAAATGTCCGTCACTCCCCCTTGGCGTCTGCTCCTTTGAGATCAGCCTTCTGAAACCTCGCTATAACCCCTTTTGGGTGCTCATTGGAATATTGTCGTATAGTGCTTGTTTTATTGCAGGCGAATGACAAGATCCACAAGGTGGAAAATTTTTCCGGTCCTTATTCCTTCGCAAAGTGTTGAAAGTTATTGGTCCCTCGTCCTCGTCACCATGGGTTTGTTCTGTTGGTTCTCTCTTATTCTTTTTCTAGATTTCCCGTAGTGGGGAGTCTGGTCCTTCCATGACTCCGATTTTCCTTTGACGGATTTAGGTTTCTGAGTGTTCTGAATTGAGTTTTGCATTTTCTCATCACTTTCACGTCGTGCGGTGATGTAAATTTTGAGTTCTTCTTCTCCGTGGTAGCCTTTTTCTATTGGGAGAACCCATTGCTCTGCAGTTCCTTGTTTTTTTTCCCTCCTATCGGTTCGATAGAAGTTTGTTGTTCTGGGAGCTTTCCAATACCCATTTAGTAGCTTCCTGCTACCTCGAAAGATAAACCAGAGAGACTCCTCACAATTGAATTACGAGCAGCTATTTTTTTATGAGTCCACTCCCCTCCGTTAACCCTCCCCGACAAGACGACACGTCCCTTTATTCCTCGTTAAAAGTGAGGCACTACGGTCCCCCCCTCATAGAAGATCCCCTCCCCCAAAAAAAATCCCAAGAATCCCGGTGTCCCAGGACGGACCCCTTCCCCCGAGTTCCTTTTAACCTTTCCCTTAACCCCCTAAGAAGCCTTCCCCCCCACGTATGTAAGCCTGAGTTCTGTTCTCGCCTCCTCATCCCCCTTCCCGATGAAATAAGGGCCACGCCTTTTCGCTCGGAGGTGTGCCTCCGAGCACCACTTGGCTCCCCCCTCCGACCCAACAGTCCGTCCGGTTTGCAGAAAGGCTTCATTGGTCATGCTTTCTAAAGCATTTTTTGCTCATTAGGAAAGTCTGACCCCCTTCCCCCCAGACGCTACCAACACCTCCAGCCCCCCCTTTTTCAGCTCTGCCTTCTTCAACACAAGAGAAAGGAACCCAGTCCCTCTTGTACAACCCGTGAGAAGTGCCCCCCCTACCCCTTCAGCTCCATGGCACACCACCGTCCGATCTTCCCCTTTCCCTCCCCCCCCCACAACATGTTTCGACGGCTGACAGGAACTCTAACTTTCCTGTTGACTGAATAGGAACGACTTCGTGCTCCCCTCCCTCCCCTGCCTACGCACCCCTCCGAAAACATTCAGTATTTGCGTCAGACGTCATTTTTCCCCCATCCGTCCCCCTCCCCCCCGCCAACCCCAAACCTATCCCCTTCCTTCCCCCCAAAACGACAAACAAGGAATAAAAACATCTCAAGATCCAAAACCCCCGCCCCTCGTTTCCCCTTTTTCCCGCGACGGGAAGGAGTCCAATACATCCCCCCCTAGACAATGAGGTGCCAAAAAATTATTTAATCTACACCCTTGCCCCTCCACACACCACATCCTGAAGGAAGGAAAATCCCCCCCCCCTTTCCCCTTTCACATAGACTGGAATGGAATAATGGAATGTTAACAAATTCCCTGGAACTTACCTCCCTCCGGTTATGTTTGTTTAAGATAAGACGGTACTGTCGCCCACCCCTGCCTGGACCACTAATTTTGAAGCGATAGGTTGGAGTCCCACGCTACCCCTGTCCCCACGTGTTCTTTTTAGCGGGTATCCCCCCGTAGCTCAAACTCTGGAGGAACAGTTGCGTTATCTTTCCTCGACCCTATCGTCGGCGGGTTCTTCTGCGTTTTCTTTTTCTTTCCCTTTCTCCACTCAGCGTGCCTTCCTCGGACGTCGTTGGAGTCGAAGTCGAAGACTGCTCCCCTTTCTGCGGAGTGGTCTGATCTGAGCTTTCCCTGATCGGGCGATCGGTGGAACTTGTTCGGACGAGGTTCCCCTCCCTCCGTGGTAGTGTCGGATTTCCCCAGCTTTTCCCCCTCCACCTTGCGGAAATATATCTATTTTCCTACTCCGTGTTGTCCCTTCCCGTGCCTTCCCGCCTAGTTCTCTCCCCCTGGAACATTGACGCCCGGCTTAGATGAAGTTCTTTTTCCACGCCTTTCATGAACCAAGTCCGACGAGGTCAAGAAGAAATCCCCCTCCTCGCTCTTTGCTCCTTCCCTTCCGCCCCGTCCCCTTTTTGTCTCCTTCCTTGTCCCACGACGAGATTTTTCCCTCTCACCTTCTACGACGTCAAGGTATCCCAAGATAGAAGCCGGGGAGTCGCTGAACAGATTTTTCCTTCCCGATTTCATTAGACAGACGGGCCCGATCTGCAATACACCAGTTACAATTACGTTTGTTCCTTTCTTTCGTCTACACCCATCTGGCTCGAAGTAAGTGTCGTCTGTGTGGTGCCTTCTTTCCTCTGAGTATCTTCCAAAAAGCGTTCCTGTCCGGCCTTTGAGCATGTAGTCCCTTTCTACCCCTTCGACCATGTCCATTTTCGATTTTTCACTCCCTTTCTGTAAGCCCCTAACCTGCCGTGGGGTTTTGCGTGCGTTTGTTCCCCCTTTTTTACTGAGAAACGTTTCACAGTACATGTTTTCTCGGTTCTTTTTGCGGTTGTTCTGGGCCTTGCCTCGTCCTTGCGTTCCACGAAACACAGATGCTGTTCTTGTTAGGTTAGTGGTTTGGTCGTCGTGATTAGTGTTGGTGCCTGCTTTCTTCCCCAAGGGTTTTTGTGGGAAGGTTGGTGAGTTTGAATGTTGGCGGTTATACCTTCTTTTTTATTCTGTAAGAATTCCGTTGGTGAGTTTTTTCGGGTTGTATTCGTTCATTTCCCTCTTCCGATTGAGTGGAAGGTGAAAGGGCCGTCTCTTTCTTGTGCCATTTTTTCCCTCGTTCCACAGGTTGTTTTCCGGCCCGGAAGGATAGGAATTTCCGTTTTCACGGGAGAGGTTCCTTCAGCCTTTTTCGGTCCAGTATCGAATGGGCGCTCGCTTTCGTTTTGTAGCTTGAAGGTGTCTAGTCCGCCTGTTTTGTAGCCCCTTCCCACCCCATGGTCCTGTTTCCCTCTATCCCGGGTGCCTTCGTGCTTGTGTAGTTACTGTACGACCTGCGTGATTTTTCTATTCAGGATGAATGTCTTTCCACGGCCAGGCCTAAGTGTTTGTCGTGCCTAGTAGAGCGAGGAGCAATCCATCCTACCCCCCCTTTTTCTTTTTTCTTCCTTAGCTCGCCCTGGGAGATGAGATGGATAAAACCAGGCCGAAGATCTTACAATACATTTGTTGAATTTCGGTTCTTTTTCATTGCGTTTCGGCCCTCGTGTGGTCGACCTTGTTTACCCCCTTTTTCCTGGTGTTTTATTGTCTGTTTGCTATGACGTATAGGCAGGAATTCTGTTTGGCCGCCCTTCTGCGACCCACCCGGAGTTCTGAAGGAATCCTGGCCCTTTCTTTTTTGTCGACTTCTTTGTTGCCGGGCAGTCTTTCTTTCTTCCTCCCCCTTCCCCCGTCGGGCGGGACGAGATGTACCTTTTTCTTTTTTTTACGCCGTTTGGACTTTCTGGTTGGTGTTTTCTCACCGTGGCTTTTCTTGAGCTTGTTGAGTCAATCTATATCTGTCTCTTCCTCTCTTTTTTTTGTTCTCTCAGATTTTTCCCCGAAACCAGCATTAAGACTCTCACTGTGGGATCGTTTCGAATCCTGATGAGTAGAGGCAGAATATGGCTCCCTCCCTTTTCTTCCCCCGCCCCTTTGAGTCATAACCCTGTTTTCCCCGCTACACATTCCTCCCCATTCAGTCTAGTCGATTAGTTTCGCATTTCACAACTACTCAGCAACTCAGTGATACATATACCCCCCCCCCATCAACGCCCCTCCTTCCTTTGGACAAGGAAGCAACAAAAAATCCGGTCCCTCGCCACTTCTGAGGCCTACTAACACATTTAACCCCCTGTGTCGAGCGGTATCTTCCGTTTTAGACAATAACAGACTCATCTCACTTTCTTCACCTCGAGCCCCGAAACGTTGGCGGATCGGCTAGGTGTAGCTTTCCGCGGCTTGCAGACAATTTTGCCCCCCCCTTTTGCCCTGCTCAAGCAGCCGCCTAACTCCCCCCTTCCTGAAATGCGGAAAGTCATAAAAAACAGACCGCGTTAACGGTCCCACTACTTTTCTCCATCGCCAGGACACAATTAGACCGACGTTACCCATCTTTACAACGGAAGATTCCACCGATTTTCCAAGCACCTCTTTGTCCGAAAAAAGGCCGAAACCGGCCCCACCATGTGGGCACCTCACTTCTCTCCTGGCGCACTTTATTAAAGCACCTGGAAATGAGTTCAGTACCATTTTCACGTACGAACCCAAGAGCCCCTTCCGATGCGTGGCCCCGCCTCCCCACCAGCAATGAATACCTGAAGAAACTTCCCCCCCCCAATTCTAGGCCCACCCCCCCTCTCCAGCGCCCCCCCTCCTCTTCCCGCCTAACCCAGCATAGGTGCGTTTTTTTTTTACCGCCCCTGCTTTGCTACCGATCCAAAAAAACACTACATTCTTTGTCTCCGGTCTCACATTGCACACACGCCCCCACTTACTCCCTCCCATTCCCCTCTATCCCTCTTGCCTAACCCCCCCCCCCAGCCTTCTTCCTGATCCCAATGCCTCAAAGCCATGAACACTACACTTCATCCCTACGATGAGACGTTCAACGTCCATTCACCGTATCACCTTTATTTTGTCTGGTCAGATAGTACTCCCCTCCTCCAGCTGCCAACAAGGGTCCCGATTTCCTCAAGCGTTAGGTAACGCTCCCGAAAAAAAACCGTGGTTCCCTTTTTCTCTTTTTATCGAAAGGTATCACTTCTATCTGAGTGACCTTTCTTCGCTTTTTACCTCCTTTCGTGAGTTTTTTCCCTTGTTTTCCCCCTTTTTTTCACTTCGTCGTAATCGGAGTGTCTTTCGGTTTACTCTTCCCTCCCCTGCGCCCCCGCCGGGGACGTTTTTCTACCTCTACTTCGATACTTTTTACTGCTCAAAGATCGACGGGCCCCCCCCGGTTTTCCAGGTCTAGGAAAGTCTGTCCACCTTTTTTTTTCTCTACTTCCCTTTTTTTTTTTGTTTTCGATAAAATGTTCCCCGCTTAGGACATTCTACCATGCCAACATTTTTCTCTAAGCTAGATGTTCCTTTGACGTTCCCCCCTTCATCGTCAAAGATTTTAAACCGTCCCATCATATTCTCTTCCTCTTTGACAGATTCAAAGCGCCCATCCCAGTCCTTTATGCCCCCTCTCTCGTTAGACTCCCCAGACCCTTTTTTAGCTCGACAGTCCTCCCAGATAGAAGACGAGGGTTGAGATCTTTACCTTGCCCTCTCTCCTTCTGTTTTTTGACCAAGTGGCTAAAGCTACCAGGAAAAGTTTTGTTTTGAACAGTTTTTTGTTTGTCCCCCCAATATTCTTCTTCTTCACCCACTGTGGTAGGCGGGTTGGGTTTAGGTCGCGGGCTTGCGACATTCATTTCATTGCTTCCCAAGTTCCCAATACCAGCGGTGACTTTAAGTTAGTTCTGCATGGGGACCCTGTTAGTCCTCCCCTAGAAGCCAGGTGATTTCAATGCCTTTCTTAGGAGGAACCCCCACCCCGGTTTCCAGGGGTTTTTTGATTTTGTTGATTTTCAAGGTTGAGTGTTCCCCTTGGTTAAGAATTATTTGGATTGGTTTAGTTTTTCCCTTTTTACCTCCTTTCGTCCAAACCGGAACCCCCCCCCGATATTACTTGTTTTTCTTTCTTGGTGTGTTAGGCTTTCCGTTGGCTTTCTTTTTGCCCTGATGGAGAACCAGGGTGTGTGTGTCCGTTTTGTTCCTTGCTGGAGTTCTTATTAAGCTTTCCTCTTTCCCCGACTGTTGCACTACTCTTTTGCCGGGTCTTTCCGTATTGAGGATGTATCCTGCACGCGCGGGCCTTGGAAGAGCAAGTGATCTCCTTCCTTTCGTTGCCAAGTTCTCTTTTCCCCTTTTTTCTGGGGGGAGTCCAGGCTCGACGGATAGGAAATTTTTCGTTTCCCAGCTTGGCCATGGTGAGACCCTTTGCGTAATTTTATTCAGAGAAGGTATTTTTTGCTTTCCCCGCTTTTCCTAGTATTTCTCGTCCACTTATTTCGGGTGGGGTTTTTTCTGTTGGATTGGCTTTTGCTCAGTTCCGTATAAGCATCTCAGTCTTCCTTTTGTATATGGGGAATGCACATGCCTTAGGCGGGCTTTTTTCCAAGACCTGTCGGCAGTACTTATCCCCTCATTCGGAAAGTAGTATAAGCAACTTTCTTTTGTCTAATTCTCTTTTTTGAATGTTATGATGATGTTAGGAGGCTTTCCAGGGGATCCCGCCCTACCAGCCCCCCCAGGTTTTTTGACCCTGTTTTTGGAGGCCTGAGACCACTTTCGCACCTTTCGTTAGTGTTTTCCGTTCCTTTGTCCCGAATGGGTTTTTTTTTTGTTTTTTTTGTTTCCCTTTTCTCTTCGATTTTGAGGTGACGTAGTTGCCTCCTTCTTTCACGGCGTCGAGCAGTGTGAGGGAATCTACAGGTGTTATTTGTAATCGGTTACCGATCCTTCTTGGAGGTCCCATCCCCGAAAGCGCCCTTTCTCTATGCATTTACCCTTTTTTTTAGGTTTCCAGACGTCCGTTGATGATCTTTTTTTTATCCCAATTTTCCCCCATGAGCAGGGTGGTAGGTGGTTTTCAATTTCTTGTACTAATAACCGTTGTTGTGTTCATCTTCTCTGAACCTTACCCCCGGATAAGGCTCTCCATTAGACTGACCTCTCCCCCAGTATGTTGACCAATCACCATCTGAACCTAGATCCTCACAGTACGGAATCCTTTTTGATGGCCTCCTAAAGCCTGGACCTTCCAGAACCTGAAATGCTGCCATACAAGGCGGCTTTGCGCATTTCTAAGATTCGGGAGGCAACTCCTCCCTCCCTTTCATCCTACCAGCCTCCCCCCCAATTCTCCCAACTTCCCTTCTCCTGTGCCTGACGTCTAAAAACCCACAACGAATGCATATCAACTTGAGGCCAACTCCCGGGCCCCTTCCCAACAAACTTTTCTTTTGAGTTTCTGAGGAAAGAGTATAAGACCAGCTCCCTACCAGATCTTCTTGACACTGTTAACAAGTAGCCCAATTTGGTCCTTCTTGTTGGAGCACATCCCTAGTCTTTCTCCCTCCCCTTATTATGCGGCCCCCTCCTCGATCAATGTTTTCCCTTTCGTTAATCGCCCACGGACCCTGCCAATGGATTCTCCGTCCTTGAATAACCCCCCCCTCCCCGCCTCATTAAAAAAGATTTCCCTCACGCCTTTCTTCTTTCTCACCAAGAGAAATCCCAGCCCCCGTCATCGCCCCGTATCTTCCTGGAATGCAAGGTTACCCCTGGCCCAGGACTTTCCTCCCCCATCCTCTTCCATGCCGCCCCCAAAAAAACTGACTGAGGTCCAGTGAAGAAAAGAGTCCTTCAGTTTCCCCCTGCTAACTCAGCGCCTCATATTGCTTCCCCCCCGGTCTTTCCCCAACAGGCGCCCCCCCTTGAGGGACTTGCGGCCCCCCTTCCTTTCCCCAACCTTGCAGGAACCCTAATCCCATCCCCCCCACTTTCCCCAACAACAGGATCCGGCCTCCCCGACCCCATCCGACTTACCCATTCCTTCCGACAAACGAAACAACTAAAGTTAGTGTTTGCCCGCCCGATCCCTGCATTTACGCCCTGTCACAACGATAACCTAACACAATCTTCCCTTCCTTGAAAGTGCAAAATGACCTGACCCACACCCTCTTTTTAAACAAAACCTTACTTAATTTCTATTTACCCCTCCGAAAGCCCCTTAATTAACTAGACTTTATTTCCTCTACCTTTGACCTTCTTAAGGAAACACGGACCTCTCAAAGATTGGGATGTCCTTCCGAAATCGGGTACCCCTCCCCTCCGCCGAAGCCCCCGTTTCTTGAAGAGCTCACTCTTTTGTAGGGTTCCATCGGACCAAAACAACTTTATTTTTAACTGTTGATTTGGTGTTCTTTCCCCCTTATTCCGGAGGACTTGGGTTTCGACACTCCTCGTAGGCGTAGTGTGCTTTAGAGACTCTTTTTCAAAGTGTCGCCCGCTTTTCGGAATAGTAAGCGCTTGCCTTCGTTTTTCTTCCATTCCTTTCTGGGGTGTCCTTCCCTTCTCTTCGCATTTTGTTTCTTCTCCCCCGATTGGACATTCCACGTCCGACGGGAGGTCAGCCCTTCCCTCTGATGTTTTTAAGCTTGTGAATAACTTTTTTCCT
>Ga0179591_1330512_pt1 | contig 10840 bp, 13 predicted proteins | sample CZOMad2_1_08_16f_FD_182891 | JGI IMG/M metagenome (GOLD analysis project Ga0179591, IMG submission 182891) | Vadose zone soil fungal communities from Angelo Coast Range Reserve, California, USA - CZOMad2_1_08_16fungal (PacBio error correction) | ecosystem: Environmental > Terrestrial > Soil >... | reverse complement strand
TGTTGAACAGACTTGTTCTGGCTCCAAATTGGCTTTAGGCCCTCTCAGAAGTATTGCTTAGCTTTCCCCTTCCAGTGCAAGGGCTCCTCCGACACTGGAGTCTTCGCCAGTTCTTGTTGTTTTTTTTCTTCGAAATTCTTCAGCGTTGCAAGAGTATCGCCTCCCCCTCCTCCCCTCCTTGCAAGATATCGCTCCCTTTCCGTGACCTTCAGAGCTTGACTCCCCCCAGGTCGCTTTTCTCCCGTCGATTGAACCCTAAACAGCCCGCAGAGAAAATTGTTTTTCCGTCCTTTAAGCCTTTGATTGTTTTTTTAAGGTGCTACACAGACGAGGTTGTTTTTGGCCCCCACGGATAGTTTTGCGGCCGACGGTCGATTCTCTTTCTTTAGGAGCGTTGATTGTTTTTTTTGGCTGATTTGTCGGAGGTTTTTCAACGGCAGAATTTGCGTGCCGTTCATCTCGGTTTGGTGGATCTAATCGAATTTTTGTCTTGGATAAGGTTTTCCCCGGCTTTTGAAAGTCCTTTCGTCAGTACCCTGTCATGGGAGAATCCTTTGTGGTCCCACTCCCCCTTATGAAAAGTACCTTTATGCCAACTTCTTTCTTTTCTCTCTTTCTCGGTCTTTGCTGACCTGACATTTATGCTGGTAATGGATCTTGCCCCCCCTCCTGTCTTCTACTCAGGCGACCGATTTGGGATAGAACTCACCGCCTTTTTGCTCTCTTCAGTTCATTCGGTATTCCCCCTTTTTCCCTCGCCACTCAAAGAATTCGACCAGACCACGACCACAAACTTCGACTCCCAACAGCTTGCCCGACGCGACCCAGAAGGCTTCAATGATATTCCCTTTCCTTTTTTTAATATGATTCCCCACAGTGATAATGTTTCCAATCAACTTCGGAAAGCCGTTTGACCTAATAGAGAAGTCACGAGCAGGCTTAGTAAACGTATGGAGGTAAGGGACCTCCCAGATGAGCGTCTCTTCTCTATCTACAGGCCCCTGTCATTCCATTGTATTCTTGGAAAGGTAAGTAGCCTGCCTCTCCTTGTAGTTAGACTTGATAGGAGCTAAGCGTCCCCTAACAGTTCAACGCCCTTCAGGTAAGCACTTCTAGATCACATTTCCAGTCAACTATCCGCATCAGGCAATAGGAACAAGACCCGGCTTTTTCGCACTGACGAGACACAGGAAGATTTTCCATTCCCACCCAAGCCTTTCATTCCCATTTAACTCCGTCTACAGCAGAAGGAGTTCAATTTATACAGCAGTTGCCCGGAGGAGGGTGTAGTAGGGTGAAATCTCCCTCGAGCCTCCCGCTGAATTTTTAGACTTATTAGGCAAAAAGGATCTAGCCCCTCCTTGGCCTCGACAGCAAAAGTACGAGGAAGGCTTTATTTCTTCGCCGCCCCCGAGTACCCCCTCTCACACCTTCTTTAGGACGCTAGAAGTGGCAGTTCTTCTAGTAGAACGTTTGCAGTACCTTCCCCAGGGGAAGTTCCCACCACCGTCCTCATCTATAAGAGCCAAACCCACCTACAATTAGGGGCGCCCATTTCGGAAAAACTCCACACCGGCCCCCTCCCCCCCGCCACATTTAAGCACTTCTTTAATTGTGCGAGAAGTACAGCTTCTTTATCCCCCTTCCGTCCAAGGATGGGCAGGAGAAGGCCAATCGAGATTTCCGTTTTCCCTCCCCCCACATCTCGCTCTCCCCCCAACTTTAGTCGTTAGCGCGAGGATGCAATTTTTTTCCTCTTCTCCTCCAATACTTGTTTTCGCGGCTGATCTCGGTGTTCGTGCCTTGCGACGTCCGTTTGAGCCCTTCGCCCTTGGCCAGCGGCTGGTCTTTTACCTCCTTCCCTCAGCCTGAAAGAAAGAACAGCCTGCTCCTCTTCCGTTAAGTAGCCTTTTTATTTTTCCCTGCGCGCAATCAAAATTTCATTAGAGAACCGAAGTTTCACGGCTTTTTGGATTGTCCAAATATGGGTACCCCCCCTTTACCCCGGTACACCCCTCCCCTCTCCCGGCTCCTCATTTTCTAAGGCGAACAGGCCTTAGTCGGTCTCCTCCTACAGGAACTTCCCTTCCATCCCAGGCGGGTAAAAGATAGACTCCCCCTTCTCCTCCCTCTGTCCCATTACAGTGAGGGTTAGCACCCCTTTCCACCATGCACTTTCCATCTCCTCCTTCTGACCCCCCGCGTTAGCATCAGGCCTTTAGTCTCCTCCCTCTATATAAACATCAAGAAGCCATCTTCTCTTTTTTTTCCCTCCAACCTCCTATTTCGCAACGACCCCCTCTTGATGATTTGCAGTGGCATGGAGTCCTTTGCTTCGAACTTCGGGAACTATTCCTTCCTTTTCCCGTTCGCATAATTTGGAGCCGTCTGCTACTGTGCAAATACTCCCAAAACGCCCCCCTCCGACTTCCTTTTCGCCAATAGAACTGACTAAACCCTTATCCCCCCCTTACGACCGCCCGCACCGTGGTTTTTTTTTTTAGAGACCCACACCCCCCTTCCCCTTTGCTATCCCTCAAACATGCCTTCGGTCTGCTCGCCCAGTTCTATCGAAGACCCCTCCTCCCCCCGACCTAGAAACCCGACTCAATAACGATCAGTAACCCCTGGAGTACCCGACTCCAACCACCGCCTCGTTCACCAGATCAAATAACCCCGGCTTCCCCCCCAGTCCGGATTGATAGTTCTGATAAACGCATCCCGAAGATTTTTTCCATGTGATTTTGAGTCCTCCCCAAGCCGCACTTCTCTGTGTTTTTTCATGCTTCCACCCCCTTCCCCCCCCAACCCAAAGAGAACTCTGCTGCTTCCTGACAGCAAGAGAGGGTAGCTACGCTGGATCAGTTTTCCCCTGCGCACATCCCTGAGGTCCCTCCAGTAAGACCATAGACGGATCTGTCAGGCTTTGTCTCTCAGTAGCCTCTCATTGACTGGAGCGTCCACAAACCCTGGAGGCCCCTAAGTAGAGTTGGAGCCCCCGCGAAACCGAAAATGGATTTCGTCCTTCTGCGCCTTGTCGAGAGCTCCGTTGCAAAACAGAGCCCCCAGCTATAACCGCGTTCAGTTTTGATTCTCTCTTTCTTTTCGGGAATCTAACTCTGACAGTTGCGCTAGTCTTTTGAGTCATTTATCCCTCCCCCTTACCCCTGTGGCACCACGCGATGCCGCAGAAGAGTTCTGCTCCTTCACGGCAGGTATGCACAGATAGCCCCCGCCTCCCTAACTCCCCCCACGCTTCCAGTACTATTTATTTTCCCGAGAACTCCCCTTGGCTTTCCTTTTTAGTTGTTCCGACTACCCTCCGCAATACCGTGCCTCTGTTCCCTGGGCAGACCCCCCGCGACGCAGGTTTTCTCCGCCGGTCATTGCACTCCCTTGAACCCAGGACCCCCCGTTTCCCCCCATGGCACTGTGCGTTCGATCCCCCGCCCGCCCGGCTTCGACGACGTTTTTCTCACGTTTCCTTCACCACCCACGAGCACCCCCCCCCCCCCCTCAAGACCCCGCGGAAAGCCTGAATCCTCCTTCTTTCTTCAGCTGTGCTCATTCTCGAAATATGTGGGTGTCCAATAGAGAGCCCCCCCGCTTCCCTGCTAATTTTCGCCGAGCAAACCACCTTCCTTCATCAGCCGTTTTCCTTCCCCTGGGGCAGGAAGCCCCTCCCTCCCCTCTTTTTTTTTGCGCCGCGGGTCGCTATTCTTTCTTGTCCTTGCGCTGGGGTTTTAGCGTCGATTGGTGTGCTCCTTGTTACCTACAACAGGACCGTGACAGAGAGATTAGCAGCTACCCTTGCCTAACTTTTCTCCCCTCTTTTTTGTACCGTTTATCAGAGACCTCTTGAGAATCTCTGACCAAGAGGCATCTCCCTCCTTCCTTCTACTCTGCGCTCCCCCACACAACATCTTATAGGTTGGTACCCCTCCTTTTCATATACATTGTTCTCTTCCCACCCATTGCCCCCTTCAGTAACTCGTAGAAGAACTCTTCCGATCCGCATCTCGTTCGAAGGTTTTTGCCAGCCCCCCGCTGCTAGATCTTTTTCCTTCCTTCCTTCTGCACCTCGGCGATCCTTTCACGTGAGCAGCTCCCCCGCCTTTTCCCCTTCCCCCCGGTGATCCTTTTTTTATACAACCTTGCCACTTGCCCCCTCGCTCCGAGCATTGTTCCTTCTTTTTTACATTACGCAGGCCCTTCCTGAAGATCAGATATCTTCCTTGCCCCGTCTCCGTTGTACCCCATCCCCACATTCAGCATTTCAGCAGTTTTCCTTAAGGTGTGTACATTAGGTCCTTCTTGCCCCCCCGCCGTTGTCCTTCCGCCTTGTGCGACTTGCCCGATACCCGCCGAGTTACCTGACCGAGCACTTATCCTTCACACGTAGCACCGCAAGTCTGTCTTTTCAGGCTCCCCCTTTCCTTCGGTCCGGTGATCTTTCCTTCTACGCCCCCCCCTTTACTCACCCTTCAACCGATCTCCCTGTTTTTGAGCTCCGCCTGAACGCTGCTCCAGCTTGGTAGGGCTCCTTTCCCCCCCTAGACTCTTCCGACCACGTTTAGATCGTGTCCCAGCAACTAACCCCCCTACACCCCACCTCCTCCATACCTCGTGCTAGGTTTTTTTTCTCTTTCGACGCATTTTTTAGGTTTTGCCTGACCTTGGCTGGATTTACGGCTCTCCCCCTTTCTCTGACACCTGCTTCCTTTGAAATCGGCGCGTCTCGACCTCCACCTTTTCCACCCCTCGCAACACGATCACCTTTCAGGTTCAACCACGCACTTAGCACCCACTACCGCCGCACCGACCCCCCCCACCCTCTCACGTACCTGTTCGGACTTCTCAGATGCAGGGACCTTTGATCTCTCCTTGGTCTTACGTTGCACCCAGAAGTGTGTCTCTCCCCCTAGCCCGCGCCTAATTGTCGGCGGGCCCTCTTGATCCCGATGCCTTTGCCCAACTTTTTAGCTTACTTACCTTTGCTCTCCCGGTTCCCTTTCCTACTGATGAGACTTAAACTAGACGCCCCAACCTCTCCTTCTGTATGCCGGGTAAGTAAAAAACTTCCCCGGTGTTGAGATGGCCTTCCCTTCCGCCAGGCGTTTCTGCCTTTTGACGACGCCGAGTTATCAGACGATTCCGACACTCGCCACCCCGCGCGGTTCTTTTTTTTTTTCTTTTTGCGCCACTTTCCGGCATCACTCAACACAATTCTGCGAGCCTTCCGCCCCCCGCGCCCCCCTTTGCGGATTGACCGTTTTCGCCGCCTCTCTCCGAACGTTCTTCCCCGTCATTTTATTTTTCTTTTGAACATGGTGTTCGTCGATGGTGACCGGAATCCGACTGATTTTCGTTTCACCTGACTTCATCGCACTGTCGCGCCCTTCGTTTTTTCCCCCTCGCTGACATTCGCCTTTTTTTCTGGTAATCGTTTTTCTTGTCCCCCCCCCCCTCTAGAGTGGTGTGGCGTATCCTCTATCTCCTACGCGTTTTCTTCACCCTATCCCCCCATTTCCCTTACTTATGCCACGGATTCCGAGTCCGTCACCATGAACGTGGCATTTGACGTCCGCTATCCCTTTACCCCCCTCCTCCTTTTTTGCGCACTGCGTCTCTCATTCTTTTTTTTGGAGCCCTCTCACGCACCCCCCCTAGCAGATCCCCAACAGGCGCATCTCTCCGCTCTGTTTCTCAAATTCCTCCGTAACCCCGAATAGTTTCGCGCTAACGCTCCTTAGGAGCACTGATCCCTCCTCGCAAGACCCCCCTTGCGCGAGTTTTTTCTTACCACATCTGTGCACTTACTCTTGCAAGCGACTTACTCTTTCTGCGATTGCGCACGCTCTTGACCCCGTGTCTCCAGGATCCCCTCCCAGCCCCACAGCCTCGCCCTCTCACCTGCCCGCCACCCCCAAAGAACGTTCTCCCTAGCTTTTTTTCCGTTTATGCCCCTTCCTCTCTAGCATCAGGACATTTGCTTCTCATCCCTTCCGGCTCACCTAGGACAAACGTCCATCGTAATCTTCCCCGTTGATTTTTTTTTTCATCACCCCCTGCGAGATCGACCAAGTCAGCGCGATGGCCCCCTACTGATAGATTTCCCCCTTCCGTGAAGTTCTCTATGATAAGTGTTCTCTCCTTCCTGCGTTGCCTTGGAAAGGACGTTTGTGAATGATCATGTCCCCCTCCTCCCTTCCTGGGCGAACGGATTCCCTCTCCTAGTGCTATTTCTTTTCCGCCTAGTACGGGAAATGAGTGCTCCCTTCTTGGTATATCTCCGAATCGGGCAACAGATGTTGCGCTTGTAGTGCGACCCTGCTGCCGTTTTTTTCTCTCCAGTACGAGGGACTCTTTTTCGTGTGGTGAGGCTTCGTCCCCTCCCCTCTGATTTCTTTACTTTTTTCTCCCGATCCTTTTCGGGCCCCGCCTGACTGTGTCCAGACTGTTTCCCTCTACTTTCCATTGCCCACCCCCACTTGTATACGCCTGTTGACAGAGGTTCGAGTTTCCTTTTTTCTTCACTCTCCGTAAGAGATCGGATGGATTGTATTGTGGCTTTCTTTTTGTACTATTTTGATAGAAGTTATTATTTTTCGGAGTTCTCGCGGACAGTAACACCCCGTTCGTACTGTTCCCCCCCCCGCGCCGAGTTGGGAAGTAGATAGATTTCCGTGACGTGACCCAGTAGCTGGTTTTTTGCGCCCCCTTTGAATGCGAATTTCTAGACCCCATGCACTTCCCCATCTCTTGATCGTTCCCCGAAGCAGCGGCCGCTAGCTTCAGATGCGGGTCTTGACGCTTCTTCCTTTGCTAGAACCTCCCTCCTGTCTCCCGTGCGTTTGGAGAATGCGAATACCTCTTGAGTTTGCCTCTCCCCTGGATCTTTGTTTTGCTCGTAACCCATACGTCCCTTATCTCTTGACCCTAAGGCTTCTTTCTTCTCTGGGTAGGAGGGACGCCGTTTGTTTTTTCGTACACTTTTAAACGTGTTGGAAGCGGCCTTTTGCCCCTTCTCTCTCTTAGATCGCTTTATTACTGGTTCCTCTCCTCATAGATCCAGCTGAGAGATTCCCTCACTCTCTTCGCTCGCGCGCATTTTTGGCTCAGTAAAGGTCCCCCCCAGTAGGACTACAGTTCTCATAGACTGCTTCCCTGCTTTTTTTTCATGAAAATTTCCTCTATAAAGTTTTTCCCCCGGAAGAATGAACCTGAGCCCCCCCCTTGTTGAATCGAACGCTCGAGATCGTTCCCGCAGTCCTCCCCAGGCCAGCCGCAACCCCCAGTTCCTTTTGACTTGGAAAACTTTCGCTTTCCCTCTGATCATGTCGTTTGGGTGCCGTTTCTATTCACGGATTCTATCTCTTACTTTATCTTTTTGATATAAACTGAAAAGTCAGTTGAGGTCCGTTCTCGATGCCTCCGAAATTAGGTTAGGGCCTCTTTTTGACTTATCTTCGAGATTTTAGAGACTAGCCTATCAGCCCCTTCTTTACATCAGTCCGGGCTGACTATGGCCCGATTGTCGTACACTCGGGCCGTTCAAGATTCGTCTATGATTCCACCTCCCAATTCACTGTTATTTTTGGTTTTTCCTTGCTATTCGTCGCTCTTCCTTCACGGGAATGAACCATGGACGGGGTCTCCTTCTTCGACGATTAAAACCCTTTTTTTGATTGTTCCCAATTGTTGCCACTAGTTCCCAGCCCATAAATCCTGGCCCCTGCAGGCGGACGAATGAGATTCCCGGCTCCCCTATTCTTCCTTCACTTGCGCCCAGAGAACTGCGTTTTGTCTGCTTTTTTCATCTCTTTTTTATGTTGAATACTGCTGATCGTCCTTCTACTTGACCCGCCGGGGAGTATGAACCGCCGCTTCTGAGTCTCTGATTTTTCTTCCCGACAGCCCCTTTGCGTTCAACTTTTCTATGTCCCGGCTTTCCGATGGTTTTCTTTTTGTGGAATATCGTCGCTAGGCCCTTCGATCGATTCTACAGACCGTGCCTCAGGATGTAGGGGATAAAGTCTTTTCTCCTTTTTCGGCGTCCTGTCCTCCTCTCCCTTTCCCCCTGCCTCAGATTCCGTTGCTGTTGTAGTTCACTTCTCCCGTTCGCCTGGGTTTCCTTGCGCTGACCGTATTCATGATCTCCCCCTTTCTTTTACCCCCCTTTTCCTTTTTTGGTTTGGGTTGTCGGTCAAGTTGCAAGCCTCTACTCTTCTTTCTTTCCTTTTCACGCAGGGCCTTTGCCTCCCAGTTCTTTCTCCCCCTTATCCACGGCACTGAGGTTTATCTTCTCGGTTTCATAGTTGAGGTTTCGGGTCAGTACCCCTCTTTTTTCCTTTTTCTTTTTGCTATTTCGTTTGGGCTGTGTACGTGGTGCGATGCCGACCGAGTAGTTCTCCGTACAGGTCGTGCTCTGGGAGGCGAATCCTCTCCTGTTTGTCTGTGTGCGCTTTCTTCTTTTTTTTGTGGTTCTGCGCAGTCGGTTGCGCGTAGGATAGAGGTTGGCCGATTTTTTCTGTGGCGAGTCTAAGTCGTTTCCTAGCCGATTTCGCGTCCTGATGAGTTTTTAAGGAGTGAAGAAAATGCTCCTAAATGGTGCCAGTGTCCCGCTTCTTTGTTCGTACTTTCCAGATCGTGAGACTTAGGGTTGATTGTCTCTGCTTATTTTTTCGGTTGCCTTTAAGTCGGGTTCTTCCTTTTCCTTCTGAGAATTATTCGTCTTCGCGTGTCTTCTACTCCCGGGTGACGGGTTGCACGGAGGGTAGGGTTTCACAATGCCGTTTCTCTTTTCCCTTTATATTCAGTGGATGTTCCGGGCACTCCGCTGATGACACCTTCGTTGACTTTCTCCTCTCTCTTTTCGCGCTCTTCGGAACGTCTCCGGCTCGCCTCTTATGCCTTGGCCACTTTTATCACATCTTTTGGACTTTCGCGCAGCATGAAGAAGTTGCACTCGAAGTTTTCATTTTCTCTTGTGCGGTTTGCGCGATCATGGTCTGCCTGATGTCGATTCCTCTTTCGCATTCTTCCCTTTCCTCTTTAGTCCCAATCCTTGGGGAAATTCTTCGTTCCGTCTCTAAGGCTGAGAGACTCTTCATGAGAAGAACCCTGTGCCGCTCCTCTTTTTCTTCCTAATGTCATATTTACCCGGTCGAGTTAAATTTTAATTCGGTCACTTGTCATCGAGTCCCATTCATGGGGTTTGGGTTTTTTCCTTCTTTTTTTTTCGTTTTCTTCACGGTTTCCTAAGATGCAGGCCTAAGGCCCCCTTCCTGGTTTTAAGTGAGAGCCACGCCATGTGTCGAAGTATCCCAGGTCGATCTTCCGTCCTTTATGCGGTTCTACTTTTTTCATTTTTCGTTGGGGGGCGTTACTTCGGAGTGCCCGGCCTGTGTTCCTTTTTTCTTCACTCCCCTCTTTCCTGGCGTCATGTATTGATGTTTCTCTTTGGTCTCTTTTTGGCTCAGAGTCTATAGCCGCCCTTTTTATTTTCTTTTTTGGAGATGCGTACGCGTTGCCGGCTTCCGCCCTCTGCACCTACCCCTTTCCGGGCTCGACTAGTGTTCCTACCCCGTATGCCGAGGTCCACCGCGTCCCGAACGGTAGTGTTTGTTGTGCTCGTAGAAGCTTGTTTTTGCGTTGTAAGAGAGATGAATTTCCCCGGTACTATCTAGGTGACACCGGCATGTTGATATTTAAGTATCCTTTCTCTCTTTAGCAAGAGGTTTTTATTTTCGATTTGCGCCGCCTGCTTTGTACTGCGAACGTTCCCTCCCTTTTCATGACTCGCACTTCTTGCCTTTTTGTCTGAGAATTAGCTCCTCTGCTTCCATGAACGACGGGACGAGACAAAAGTGCCGTTTTCTTTCCGCCTGGGTCCAGAGTCTTTATCTTTTTTTTTTTAGTTTCATTTCGGAAATTCCCGACAAAATCCTCCCCCCACCTCCCTTTTCCCTTCCCTCTGCACTCTCCGACGAAGGATTATGAGTTCGACTATTTTCCCCGATTTTCTCTTGTACCTGTCCCCTTTGATAATCCTCTTTGAGTTGAAGCGTAGGGGGACTTTCTATAGGGTGTGGCAGTCGGTTCTGACTTCTTCTTTTCACGACTCCCTCTTCACAGCAGCTACGAGCTGCTTCACTTGCTGGATTTTCGGGCGTCAGGAGCTTTTCTTCAGACTACGGCTGCGGGAGACCGGGAGCGCAAGAAGAAGACTGTCTTTCCCCCCCTCCGTACTTCGGAGTCACACTGTCTGGGAGCATTGTGGTACGTTCTGCGTCTGGTTGTCGGGGAAAATCCTTTTTTTCCCCCTTTTTCCCCGAGCTGCACGGTGTTCAATTTCGCATCAAAAGTCCCCCCCCCTTTCGCGTCCCCCCCTTTCCCCCCATGAGTGCGAGATCAAAAAATAGGCATGCAATACTTTCTTTACGGAAGTTCACAGGCCTCACTGTTGACCCCCACGACGCACAGAAGCACCCTCCTCCCCTTCCCGCAGCAGCCGAGCCGCTACCCTCACTCTGGTTTCTGCCCCAAACGGTGCTTTCTCCCATTTCCTCTTATCGCTTCTCCGGCGCGCCGACGCCTTGTTTAGTAGATCTTTTGCGTGGTTTTTCTCTTATGGCTTCGAGGCTTTTTTTTCTCCGTAATGAAGCCCATTCCCACGTCTTTTTCCGTTGCGTGGCAGGAGGTCGACAAGAGAATTTCCTCTCTTGATCCCCGCTTGTGTTAAGTATCCCTCCAGGCTTTTTACGTGTCCGGGAAAACGTCGCCTTCAATTCACTGTTTAGTGCCTGCTTTGATTCCTCGATTTTTTTCTTCCTTTCGC
>Ga0179591_1326303_pt1 | contig 10840 bp, 10 predicted proteins | sample CZOMad2_1_08_16f_FD_182891 | JGI IMG/M metagenome (GOLD analysis project Ga0179591, IMG submission 182891) | Vadose zone soil fungal communities from Angelo Coast Range Reserve, California, USA - CZOMad2_1_08_16fungal (PacBio error correction) | ecosystem: Environmental > Terrestrial > Soil >... | reverse complement strand
TGTAGGCCCCCTTCCATGGACAAGATGCGAGACAACCTCCCATCACCCGGGAAGTTCAGCTCAGTTGTTGACCCCACGTTCCAGTCTTTGACATGACCCCCTGGGCCGCTCTCGTAACAAAACCTCAGGGGAGGGGGGTACCATGGAGGCCCGGCCCCTCATCTTTGGACTATCAGCGGTTTGGTCCAAACAAATCCGTGTCCTCACGTCCCAGATCCTTTCCACGCCGTGAAGCGTTGGCCGCCAATCTTTTCGCCGAACCATGGAATCCGGTACCGCCCTTCCCTCCCATCCCACCACGAAACCTTTATAGTTGGCCATCTCCGGAATTCACGCCCCCTCAACACTCCAGAGGGCTTTTCATTTCCTACAAAAAAACCCCTCCCCCACTGATATGGGCTTTATTTTTTGCCTTCCAGGGGAACACGACTTTTTGCGCTTAAACAAAAACACCTGATTTGAACCTTCTTAACGCCGCGAAGGGATCTTTCGGCGACGAGGGTTTGTTTTCTGATTTGCCAGCAATTTCTAATTTTCCATTGACGAAAAGCTTGGAATAAAGAAGCCACGACCGGCTCAAGTAGGAGGAAAACTCTGCATTTCGCTACGGGAGATTAGGTAGGCCATTCCAAAGGATATGGTGCTGACCCCCACTTTGAATGCCCCACTTTCACTTTCCATCACAACTGCGGAATCGGAATCCCTAAGGAAATTCCGTCTTTTTTACCCCCCCCCCGCACAATTGAAAGCCAGAAGCTTTGCGGAAACCCTTTTTCGAATGGGGGGAAAAAGTCCGGTCCGTCTGCAACAGGGCCCAAACCAAAGTCTGTGGTCCAGGCATAAAGGCTTAGAAGAAAGTCCGCAATTGCAGCTGAGAACCGCAAGCCAATTCTCGAGAGTTTTGGGGCAACGGACTAGAACTAACGACTTCATAAACAAGTCCACATCCCAAAAAACAGAAAAAGCGAAGGGTCACCAACACCTGGGGATGCCGTTCGACAATTTGTTCACCCCCGTCCAGGCCTGAACCAACAAGGGGGGGGGTGGTAAAATGAAGCCCCCAAAAAAAATCTTTGGGAGTTCCAAGGTTGTACCTCAGGTAAGAATGGTTATGTCACCCGTTAGTACTTTTCTACAACCTTAGGGGTATTCCGCAAGAGCCCCGTCCTTTACGTAAACCAGGGGGCCATTCGGAGCCCTGGAAATCCTTCCGGGACACACGCTCAGCAGTGTTGAGTAGCCGCCAAGCGGACAACTGTAGGCCTCAACACGTCCGCAGTGACACGGAGCTTGCTGAAATTCGTTTTCGCTTTGACAGTCTATACGACCACAAACGGCAAATCCTGCATGTTTGTAACGTTATACCAGTCCTTTTCCAGGCAGCCCCGATTGGCACACCAAGTGGCCTGTCCGATGGCCGCCCCAGTGCACACTGCCGAAGCCGTCCAGGTTAAGGGTTCCCCCCGGTTCAGGGATGCCCTCCTTTAACTTTCGAATTTCGTCCTGGAGTTCGTTTCGATAGATACCATGTTCGTGACAACCTTAAATGGGCTGTTTCGAAAAGGGGAACAACTACGGGCCGAGGGAACGCCAAAAGGAATTTCTTGGGGGAGATCATGGGGGGACCAAAGAAGAACATGAAAAGGAAACAGAACCTTATTTCGGCACAGGAAAAGCACAACTTTTACGGAAGTACAAAAAAGACGGGTTCCAATGGGTTCCCTGTGGTTTGAGAGGATATGGAACTCCTTCACCTCACGGGTCGGACGTATTTTATCCAATTGATCCCCTTTTCGAACTCAGCCCCTAGCAGACGCCCCCCTCTTGAACTTTCATCCGCTGGGCCAAGTCCCCCACGCGTCCCCCTGGCAGCGGAAACTCTCCCGCCTTTCCCGTCCCGCCCAGCCGGCGCAGCGCGGTGTCCTCCCCCTGGTTGGATTCGCTGTTTTCACAAGTCGCCGGCCGTGGCAATAAAAACCTTTCTTTTTCACTTGGTCCCGGGGGCCCCCACCAAGTCCCACTTTTTCATTTACTTTTACCCCCCCCGCCCCCCCCTCTTTCTATGTCTTTCGGGCCGTTCATTCTACAGCTGCCCCCCAGTAATCGATCTCCGGGAGATGACGGAGCGGTACACCAACCCACAGATCCGAAAGCTGAAAGATCAAAACACGAAGAAGGCCAAAAAAACAAAAAACTTAAAACCTTCTTTTCTTTCTTTTCGCCTTCGCCCAGACAAATTGACTTGGATGATTACCCAAAGGGGCACCTAGGAGTGGGATTTCACTGGAATTCCAATGGAGTTCAGCGGACCCAGGCCCCAACCGGCCATGCAAAACATTATACGGTTTTTCACACTATAGGGACAAAGGTTTTAGGAGGCCCCGAACCATTCAGTCTGGTACTTTTATTAGCTAACAAAAATTCCCCTGCCATCGCCCTGGGACAAACCCCCCCCGCCACCCGTCTCCATCTGGGAAACTCCTGCTTTCCTTGTTAGAGGAACGTGCCCCGTGTGGTAAATCTACCCCTCCCTCCAAATACTCATGGGTGTCTCCTTTTTTCGACAATTATCCGTCTTCCTCGTTCTGTTCCCGGGAGCGTCCTTCAAAGCTCTGAATTTCCAATACCTGGGGGTTCCTAAGTCCATTATTTTTTTTTCTTCGGTTATTATGGGGACGTTTCCCTGTTACCTTCCCCCGCTTTTTTACGGAGTGGAGCGGGTTGCCGATCCCCGTTGACTTTTCTGGTGAGAGGCGGTCCCTTCTGTGTCGTTTTCACTTGCTTCAACCCCGGCCGGAGGGAGGCATAAACCCTGGTGCAGGAACTACCCCACAAGTTACCCACTATCAGTAACAATGCGGCAGAGTGGTGACAAAGAAAAGGAGCGTTTGTTCGTAACTGGGCAGGTTTTTTTTTTTGTGGAGTTTTTCTACGGCGTACTAATTCGTTGATAACGGGTCACCACCTGCGGGACCCCCCCGACATCTATTCTTTTCGACTTCCATGGGGCTTCGTACATTCACCCCCTTGTTTTTGGGGGGGCGTTATGCCACTCCGGACTGGGATTAAAAGGGATTGGATCTACACAATGTGAAACAAGAACACATTTCATTGTCCGGGTTTGTTTCGTTGAGGACCAACCCCACAGGGCCTTGATACTTTTGCCCCATTTTTGGAATTTTTTTGAACTTCGCATTTTACGAACCACGTTAGACAAGTAAGAAAGGCTCAAAAAAAGGAAAACCCTGGTCATTAAAAGTACAAACCAGACAAAACCCCTATAACCCCCCCGATGGAACACCTTTATACATCTGGACGAAAGTCAGTAAAAAGGCTTACGCGTCTTCAACAAGTAAGATCAGTTGCAACCCTGGTACTTTTTTTATCGCTTAGGAACATCAATGGTACTCAGTTGGGGGGGAAAACACCTTGGCTATGCTGGCCGGCGCCAAAAAAAAAAACGTTCCGCCCACTACCCCAACCCACGCTCCCAAAGTTCAGGTTTGCGCGCCCTTGCCACGCCGTCCCCGCAAGTTTCGGAACGTACTTACAAGACCCGCCACGGGGGCTCAACCTTCTACAACAAAGTGGTTCCGATTCAACGACCCGCCGCCGGAAGGACATTTCGTACTTGTTGCCCCAACCCCCCCGTTGCCTTAGGTTCCCTATTCATGGACTGGGGGGCCGCACCTCGGGCCCTCTTGAACCCCAAAACCCCCCCCAATCCACCCGGCCTGGACTAAAAGGAAATCAGGGACTAAAACAAACATTCAATTCTGAATTTCGTTTGAGGCAGTAATTTATTTTCCCAACCCCCCGTGAAAAATCTTGAAAACACTTGTGACTTTTCAAAAGGACTTTTTTTATGACCAACCCTCTTATTTCTTTGCCAAATTTGGCGGGTTCCTTTTTTCCCCAGGAGGATAGCTGCCCCCTATGGGACAGACAAACAAACCTTCGAAAAAATTCCCCACTGGCTACGAAACACTACCACACTTTTTCGCCCCCATAATTTATGGTTTTCTTTCATTATACGGCAATTGGAAACTGGCACCGACTCCTTCATTCCTCCCTTTCGGACGGGGTGGGGACGCTGGTGTCCCCACCAACGTTTAAAAACTTTCGGGACTGAAAAAAATTTTTTTAAAAGTCTTCGTTACCCCAAGAAACGAGAGCATGATCCCCACCTGCAAAGGTTTGGGGGGACAAACTCCTCTAGTTCCTCCGTCATCCTTTTTTTTTTTTTTTCTCTCTGTGGTTTCCACCGTTCTCTGGCGAGGAACGTCTTCCAAGGGACTGGTGGGTTCTCTCAAAATTGAAAAAAAAAAGGGTGACCAAGTCCTTTTGGTGAGGTTAGGGGCAAACCCCGGTTGGCCCAGGCGCTTGAACCGGAAGGGACCTGCAGTTCATTGTCTCCCAATTTCGGGCGTTGGGCCATGGAAGCGATCCCCTACCCTTCCAAGGAGGTCGGTAAGGAACAATAAAGTTGGTGGGAGAGCGCAATTTTCCTAAGGAAAAAATTGTCTTGAGGATTCTTAGAAATTATTTAGTTCCATAGGGTTTGTGGGGTGGGGGGGTGGTGGGGGGGTGGGGGGGGGGGGTGGGGGTGGGCGTGTGCTGTGGGGGGGTGGTTTTGTTTTGGGGGGGGGTTTGGTGGTGGGGGGTGTGGGCTCGGTGGCCGGACCTCATTCCGGGAAAAATGCAAGGCGCCTTGGTTGGCCTCTAGTCGAAACCCCGCCTTGGCTGGTAAGTTGTCAACAACCCCCTTGCCAGTTGAACTACGTCGTTCTTTTACCATTTGGATGTTCTGCTCACAAGAAGTCTGTTTTTCTTTTTCCCCCCCTCTGAATTTTCCATTCCCGCTTAGGGGTAGACAGACGTGGGGGCTTGTCATTGATTTCTGCACGCGGGACAATTACCCCAGGTGGCCACCTGGCCACCGGAACAAATTCGGGGGGGCCTTGGGGCCCGGGGCTTTTGTCGGTTCTTCTACCTCTGACCCGGGAACAACTTGTTAAGGACAGGTGAGCAAGGGGGGCCGTCCTGTATTTCATAGTAACACAAACAGTGTATAATTTCCGTTACCTGGGGGGCGACTTCGAACTAAAACTTTTTTTTAATGCCTCCCTTTTTGGGAGCGATTCTGTTTGGGGGGCCTGGGGAGAAGGGTTTTACTTCCCGCGGGTCCCGCGTCGTAAATTTCTTGTAGTCAATGTCCGGAGATACTAAAACTTATGAAATCTCTTGAACGTTATTCCGGGAAAGTGGCAAAACTACCCCTTTTTCCTTATTGGATGGCTAAGAGGGGCCGTTGAGAACCAACGAGCCCTTTGTTCCTGAGACTTAGTTCCCAACAAATGTTTTTCTGAGGATTTCACTGGGTCCCAAGTCGGATTGTTGATGACATTCTTTTGGTCTGGGCCAGGGGTTCGGGGTTTTTTTGTCTTCCTTAGCCAAACATTGTCACTACGTTACATCGGAAGAAGTTTTATGCCAATGGCCAAAATTTCATGAATCCATGGCTCCTAAACCAGGGGGACGCCGGGCCGGGGGGTCTCCACCCTCACCGAAATCAAGTGGGAACCTTCTTTCTTGTTGTTTGGACGGTTGTCTTTCCCCCACTTGCCCTCATCCCCGGATTTTGGGAATTTCCCCTTTACGTGGGTGGAATAAGCACACGCAAAAAACAAAACCCCAACCCCCCCCGGGGGGGGGCTGAGAACAGGGGCAAGCCAAAACAGTTAAGGGAGGTAGTGACAACTTGATACTCTGACCAAATTTTCCCCCCAGGGCGGAGTTGACCCCACACCTTGCTTGTGGATTTGGGGACAAGGCGGCCCTCACCGGAATTTTTTTTTTACGAAGTAGAAACCAACCCTCTGTGTTTTTTTTTGTGTCAAGCCCACCCCGAGGACCAAACGGGGGAGTTTCTAGCCCCCCAATGTGGCCAGACAGGCCGCACTTTGTGGGACGCCCCTTAGAAAGCCCAACACAGGTTAGTGGATCTAAAGACCGAGGAACAGCTGGGCGGTGGGGACAGAACAGGACGTCACAAACCCCGGGCAACAATTACTTGGTGGAAACACTCCAATGCGTCTGGATCCTTCTTGGAGACCACGTGTCAACATTTCAGGGGCAAATAACCCCAACCTTTAAAGGTTGGAAAGAATGGAGCTTTCCCCAACCACAACGGGTAACGGCGGAGGTGGGAAGAAATTTCGCGGATCTAACACATCGTTTGGATAACTCCACTAACCAAAAAAAAAACTCCCTACACTCGTGACCGGGAGCCAGAAAGCCCCCAAACAGGGAACTTCCACATGTACCCCAATAACCTGGGGAATGTGAGCTACCAACTCCCCCCTCCAAGGGCTGCTAGCGGCTGTTGTGCCAGGGGTACTGTCCTTGTGGGATCGGCGGGAGCTTTGGATGCTTACCGTAGCTCTGGTTATAAGGGGGGAAAACCTCGCGGACCCAGACCTTTAGACGTGAACAGACGGGACTCCCCTTGAGAGAGGGAGGGGACCCCCCCCCAAAGGAAGGTTGCGTCGATACGGCGGGCCGTCAGCAGCAAGAGGCTTTGACACAGACAACATCTTGGGGCCCTGACAGAATCCTCGTGGGACAGTTTCCCAGTTTCAGAGGGACGTTACCGGTTTGAAAAGTTCGCTCTGGTGGGGGGTACTTTCCCCCATACTGTAAGGGTTTTTTCCCGTCCGAATGTGGGTTATTTTTACACAATTGAGCCCCCCAAATGTTGCTTGCACATGGTATCTCCAATTCATCAGGGAAACAAAAACTTTGTTCCCTTTGTTATTCATTAATTGAATTTGTTCCCGGTTCCTGGAGCCCATTCCACACCCTGGCACATGATTGTTTTTTCTTTTAGGGACCCATTTTTCCTTGAATTTTAGGTCCCTTTCCCAGGGCCCCAAAAGGGGCAGGGGGAAGATTTGGGTTGGAAGACCGATTGGTTCTTGTGGCACAGTTCGTAGGGGGGGTTCCCAGGGGTGGGGATCTTTCCGTTGTGTTTGTGGGGAGGGGTGGGGGGGGTTTGTTTGTGGTTGGGGGGAAGCTGGGGCGGGGGGGGTGCGTTTGCTTTCTTAGGGTTGGGGGGGGGGGGTTGGATTTGAGCCCCTCTCGCCCGCGTTGAGGGGTCCGGGAGGGGGTGGGGACCTCGATCTTGGGTTTGTCCTTCTGGTTGTGTCCTACCCTGGCGGAGGGGGGCTCAGTGGATCCCGTGACCGACGAGCATTTACTATGGGGGGTCTGTGTTTTGTGGGGTAGGGGGGGGGGGGATGGTTTTGGGGGGGGGGGGGATGGGGGTTGTAGTGGGGGATCGTCCAGTAGATAGATCGACGGGCATAATTGACATCTGTAGTAGTCGATCTTGTCTTTAACGTCTACAGGTATTTGTGCCTTGGATCCGGCCCCCCGGGGGGAAGGTTTCTCCTTCGAGTGGGGTACCCTGGGTTTCGCGGGGCCCCAGGACGCGGGGGGGGGTTCGGGTGGGCGGGGTGGTTACGCCTGGTTTCTACCCAGCCCCCGGAGGTCTATCCCCTTTCTATACCCTCATACCCCTCCTTGTTTTGATCGTCACTCCCGTCCCTTCTTCCTAGTCGATGGCTGGAGAGGGAGTCCGAACCCTCACCTGACAAAAAATTGCTCAGGATGATGACCCGGGCCGTATTTCTCAGGAAGCCACTCCCCGACCATTCTTCGGACCTCGAACACACAGTATCACAGCGCCCCATCTGTCCCACAACCCCGTTTTCTTCGGGGAAATTCCCCTTTGGGGAGGAAGTTTTCTCTGGTTCGGGCGGCGCCCCCCTCACAGGGACAAAAACCCACCAATCGGTCGTGAAAAAATACGGTGAGTTCTTCGCCCAAACTTACTTGTTCGGATTTTCCTGTCTAAAAAAACTCCTTATTCCCGCAAAAAGACCATAAGTCTCTGCTTCAAGGGTCCTCGTTTTTTATGTTTAGGAAACGGTGATGCCTTTCTCCTGCTTCAGGGGCCTTGGCGCTTGTGGCCCCCCCAGGTGTGGAAATGTGACCTCTTTTTTTGACAGTCGGTGAATGAGGGGGGCTCAGTTCGGACTCGGCCCCGCCCCCCCCGAGGGAGGAGGTTTGGTTTTTCCACTAACTGGGCAACCGCGGGCTTGCCCCAAAGTCCCCATTTTTTTGCAGGACTGGACCCAACATCTTTCGCTCTTTTTTGTGCCCCCCTATAAAAGCTGGGTAAAAAAACAAAGAATTTCACAATTAAGTTTTTCCCACGGGTGTTTTAAGCAGGCCACCCCAAACCACCTGTTTTTAGGTTAGGGTGACACGATGGACCTACCCCCCACCGTTTCTTTGGGGACAGCTGGGGAAGGTCTTTGAATTGGATTGTATCCGATTTGCATTTGCTTTTTCAGGTTTCTTGGTCTTCGCTTGTCTATTTCAGACTCACAGACACCAAGGTCCCTCTGGGAAATGAAAGCGCAAACAGCTTTTTTCTACATCCCCCCTGGGCCAACCAGGGGTCCTTTTCGCGTTCACCTTTTCCCCACTCAACCCTCCTTTCACAATTAAATTGGCGGTTTTTTCCTTGTTAGTATTTGGTCCCTTCTGTCTTGTTCCAACGTCCGGATTTTGGGCCCACCGGTTTTTCTTTTCCCGTTGGCGTTTTCCTAGCATGGGTGCTTTCTTTCATTACCCCCGCCGTGTTTTTTTTTTCATTTTCTGGGATCCCCTGACTTTGGTTTTTTGATTCCTCCCCAACCTCCCTGCATTAGCTGCTGTCCCCAGGACCCTTCATTCCTTTGAAGTCCCCCCCACCCCCCCTTTCCACAAGATAAATACCCAAAAGCCGGTTTTCTGGTTGTTTCCGTCGTGACAATGTTTTTAAAATCAGGGGAGTTTTAATTTCCCTCATTTACCAGATTTGAGGGGAGCTTCTTTTAATCCGTTTCCTTCCCCCTTTGGGTTTTGGCGGGTCTTTTTAGACTTCGGTTGCCCGGAATTTAGGGTTCTTAGTTTGACCGCTGACCTGAACGGTTTTTTTTTTAAAGCGCGGGGCTCCCGGGCATTAAACCATCTTCCTTGAGAGACGGTATTTCAACTACCACCCATTTGACCTTCCTGACTAGGGGCATTGTTGGTGTCTGTTTGTGCAGGGGCCCCGTGGGGAGTCCCCCTCCCACAACCGGAAGCATGGGTCCTTTACGCTTTAGGTTTAGGGGTTTTTTGGAGGTCCTTTCTCTTAGGAGTGACAGGATGGGTTCCCTATGCCCCCCCTTCTAGACTCTTTATTTACTTTCTGTCGGATGAGTTGCGGTTTTATTCCTTTGACGAGTCGGGAATGGTACATGGACTTTGGTTTGGAATCATGTTTCAGCGGGGGTTGACGTCTCCACTCCACGAATGTGTGTGGGGGGTCCTTTTTAAGAACGGGGACCGGTATCTCGGAAGGATGGCGAGGCGTTAATGGAAGAAGGCGATGTTCTCTCAGGACCTTTCCTCATTCAGCAGGGGTAGGGATGTTTGGTCTTCCCTACCCTTCAGTCCCCCGGTCATCTGGAGTCCGCTCCTTCTTTCTTAGGGTCTTAGTTGGACCCCTAAATAAGCTTCGGGCTTCTTTCGGGACCGTCTTACCTTTTGTAGATTGTCTAGGTAGAGTTGCGGGCAAGACACCCAAAACGTCCAGCGAAAACACATGGCCAGGCTGCTTGGGTGTGTTTGAACAAGGCGCGGGCGAGGGACGCCCCCCAAGCTTCCATTTTTAGAACTGAAGGTACCTGACCCGGGGGCAGGGGGCCGCGCACCATGAGGGAATGTGGCCCTGTTTTCCCATTAAGTTCCCGCAATCCCTTGGAGGGGCGGCTCTAAAAAAATCCGGATGGTGCGAACGGTCGTGAAGCCGCTTCTTTGGTGGGGTGGGTAGGGTTATCGGTGTTCCGCTTCCATCGTCCCTACCTCGATCTTACTCCGGCGTTTACTTCTTTTTGCAGTTGATTTAACCCGTCGAGGTTTGGGGGATGGCCCCCCCACCTTTGCTGATATCCACATCTTTCAGGGGTGAAAGTGTCTTGGTACCCTCGAGTTTTTTTACCACGTCAATGGGCAGGTCACCGGGCAAGGACCCGAGGGCGTTGGTTGGGCCCACACATGGGGGAATTCTCTTTTTTTTGATATGGGTTTCCTCTCCCCGGTCCTTTCGGGGAGGTGCTAAAGAAGTCTCTCTTTTCCCCTTAATCTTCGTTTCTTTTTTTTTTTGTTGTGAATTCTTTCTCCCCCATCTTCCCGACTTTTTTTTTCTTTTTATGGGTCCCGGGCGGGAAGGGTTCCCTCAGGTGTTGCCCCCCCTGCCTCGGGTCCCAGTTTTGACTTTCCCCTTTTGTTTGCCCCCGGTTTGCACACGCGAAATCTTATCACCAACGAGGACGGACACCTGGTTGTCTGTTCCAAGTTTACGTTCAGGGCCACTGTTGGATTCCCCCCCTCCAGGTTGCCCATAGTTGTGGTCATCAAATTCAAGATGTACTTCTCCTTTCCCCTCTTGACCAGGTCCCCTTCCTTTTTTCCCCCCCCTTTTCCCCCTTTCCAACTCGTTGAAAAAGACACCCTCCCTCCCAAACATCAATTTACCCCGATCAGTTCAGCCCGTTTTTAGATCCCTCCACCCCCCCCCTTCCCGCTTTTTTCTTCACTACAAACAATGCACCGAACGGGCTTGGTGGGGCTTTTCAGGTTTCCCCAGTGCTGCCCCTAGTGCCCTAAAACCAACCGCCCTTGGCCGCCTCCCTTTTGCACACGAGCTGCCCTTTTCATTTTTTCCCCCCCACAAGCCCCCGTT
>Ga0179591_1323497_pt1 | contig 10840 bp, 9 predicted proteins | sample CZOMad2_1_08_16f_FD_182891 | JGI IMG/M metagenome (GOLD analysis project Ga0179591, IMG submission 182891) | Vadose zone soil fungal communities from Angelo Coast Range Reserve, California, USA - CZOMad2_1_08_16fungal (PacBio error correction) | ecosystem: Environmental > Terrestrial > Soil >... | reverse complement strand
CTCTTTCCTTTTCCCCCGCAGCTATCTTCGCGAGATGTACCCCGTCTCCCTCACCAACTCGACGCGCGGCTCTAGGAACCCGACTTTAGCCCCTTAGAGATTTTAGCCTCCCAAACAAATCCTCTCTAAGGGCCCTTGATTAGCTAAGGAAATGACTCCTTCCCCCTCCTCCCCTCCTTCGCTCGACTAGTTTTCCCCCCTCCTCTCGAAAAACTGTCGATTGACCATTCTTTGGCTCCTTGCGAAAAAGAAGGCGAAAGATCCCCCCTCAGCCCGAGACAGAGACTAGAGAGAGAACTCTCTCCCCCTCCCACCCCCTGGATCTTCCTTATTGTCCACTCCAGATACTGGGGACAACGTCCCCCTTTAGATGATAAGCGGGAGGAAGGTTTTTCCCCCTCCCGCTTATCCTATCTCTCTCATCGGTTCCCCCATCCTTCAAAGATCGCACCGACGACGACTACCGACACCTCGCCCCCATAGTAAGAGTTAGCGTTTCCAACACCCCCGTGTGCAGTCCTTGTTCTTTTTTTTTTCCTTTCTGGGGGTCCCTCCGGTTGTGTTCGGCGCAGACATCAGACGGATGCGTACTTCTCGATGATCCTTCCAGTCCTTCAATTCTTTACCCCTCTCGGTCCACAGAACAGCTGAGGTTACTCTGAGATGCGGGCCAGGGAAAATTTCGGAGTGAGTGCGATCCCTGTACTCCTCTTTTTCCTCTTTTTTTGCCAACCTTCCCCCTCTTCTCCTCCCCCCCAGTGTTCCTACCCCTTCTGAACGCGCTGTTTCGGTGTTCCTTAAGTCTATCCTTATTCTCCTAGTTCCAGCTCTTTTCCCCTGCGACCTTGGTTCTCCACGCTGGCGAGGATTTCCTGCACACCCCCGTAAGCTTCTTTTGTAAAGAAATTCATGACGGACCCATCCCCCGATCACCCCCCCCCCCTTTTCGCACGTACGAAGATTGAATTTCCCTCACGAAGAGAACGGATAAAGATGAAGATTGCTAAAAGTGAAGTGAAGAGATCTTCTTCCCCAAAGCCAAAGTTTATTCCTCTAGCCCTAGACCAGTCTCTCCTCTTCTAGACCAGCCCCGACCCCCTATCTCCTCCCCGAGGGTAAAAAGTCCCACCCGTGAAGGTATGAAGTCCCTCTTCACCGATACCCCTACCGAAACAACTCCTCACCACCATTTTTCCAGTCTCCTCCCGACCCAGAATTCCCTTCTCCCTCTGAAAAGGTAGACAGACATCTGCAGGCTTTCCTTCCTCGATGAGTAGGGAAGGGTTCCCCCCATTCCGAAGAAAAAGCGCAATATCTTCCTTTTCATCAGCTCCCTCTCGGAGTGAATTCCATCATGCCCTCCTGAATTTCTTGAGCGTTACTCCCCCTCATCTTCTTACAGGTCCACCTGAGAATACCTCTGAGCCGAGCTGGAAGGACATGCCTTTTATCATTTCTTGCTTCCTTCTTTTTTGACCCTCTCAAAAACCAGGTGGGGGAGCGGATCTGGTTGTCTAGGAAGGAAGTTTCACAGGAGCCGCTCAGACTTCTGATCCTAGACGAAACATCACTCTTCTCCTCTTTTTTTGTCCTCTTTGGGAAAGGGCTGCATACAGGGTAGAAAGACGCGTCTCCTTATTAGGGGCTCTATGTAGCTGGGCTACTTCGTTTAGTCCTTTTCGAGACAACTCTCCCTCTTATAGGATGCCGGCTCTTTCGACGAAGCGTTACCCCGAGAGGAAAGAAGCGAGGCGCTGGATGGCACCTGTCTCATTTTCCCTCTATCCCGAGACTGTTTCCTCCACCTTTTCTCCAAAAAATTCCCTTTTACTCGGCCTTGAAGACTTAATTCTACGGAGGGTACGGGGCCCGGATGAAGATCTTTTAGTGTAAGAGATTGCGGTGTATAAGCTGCATCATACTCTCCTTCTTTCTTATCTTAGGATCCCAAAGACTTGTGAGAGTAGACGGGGTGAGAGTATCTCCAGCTTGATCTATTTTTTTTTGTTCCTCTCATGGATTTATCCCAAGAATCAAACTCGGAGGAATCGATCTCCTTTTATGCGAGCTACTTTCTTTCTCTCTCCCCCCCCCACTCTAAAGAGTCTTCTGAAAATGGCAACAGCTAGGTGGTGCCGCTGGAGGGAGACGGTGGGGCCGCCACTGTCCTTCAAAAATTAATAGACCCGCTATCTTCTTTTCTCCCTTACTCCCCTGACCGCTAAAAGAATGCTCCGGTTTTGATAGCTGAAAACGGTAAGAGAACCACAATATCTCTCTTTTCACCTTAACTTTGTTTTTTTTTTAGTCTCGAGCCGGAGTTCTCTTCCCCCTTGTTTTCGAAGATAAACAGATCAAAGCGGCGCTCAGGCGGTCACGAGGCGAGCTTCGCTTTTAGAGGTTCTCAGGGAGAGACTGGGACAGCTATCCTTGGAAATGAGCGAGATCTAACCCCCCCCGTCTCCAGCTTTTCCAGGGCGAGCACTTTAGTGGAGAGCGAGTTTGTCACAAAAAAGACAGTATCCAGACCAGTTTTGGTCCTTCTTTTTCGAAGCCCGGAGCATCCGAATAGCTTTCCTACTAGGCCCACATTCTACGACTAGCGCGGTTGTCTAACGACTATCCTCCCTTCGCGTTGGTCAGTGCATAGTTCGGCCCCCAGATCAGAGATCGATAGGAGACTTCTCCCCCCACTCCACCATTACGGACATCATTGAATTTCTTTCCTTCAGACTACCCTTTCCTTTGTTTGAGAATTACTTTCCACCGCTCGGGGCCTTTGAAGATTACTGGTTAATAGAACAGAGGCCGCCTTTCTTCCCTTGATATAAGTCTCCTTTAAATCCGGCTTCCTCCTTCTCCCATCGTTCCCTTTGTACGCGCCGCTCTACTGGCCTCGACACCGGAAATAATAGAGCTAGATGGCTCTTTTCAATGCTCGGATTTGCTGCCCCATTTTCTGGTTTCCCCAATCCACCGCGGCTCTCTCGTTTTCTTAGAAGAAGCACTGCCGGGAGTGGGGCCTTCCTGGCTGTCTGAAACCTCCCCCTCTCCGACAAGCCCCCCCGGTTTCAGTTGGGAACCGATCCCCTCACCCCTCCTCTACGATATCGTGCGTTCTTCTATTGGCGGCTTAATCATTCTAGGCTTAAATTGAGAAGCCAGTCTATTCTGAACGCATAAGAAAATTCTTCTAGTTCTTCCTTCCTTCCCCTTTCTCTTCGGTTTTAATCGGCGATCCGAGCTGGAGCGGGTCGGGAATTGGTGGCCGGAAGGGCGTTAGATGAAAGACCCTCTTCAAGTACCCTCTTCTTGTCGACCTTACCGCGGGTTCACAGGAGGTTACGGATGTGGGGGCGAGAGGGAGGGTGTTCCCCCCTTTTCTCTTTTCATACCTCCCCTTTTTCCCGTGGATCCTTGTACCGCTCTCCTGAGCTGGTGGTCGGGGCATCGATTAGTTGGTGAGAGAGTGTCGACCCCGGTGTTCTTGGGATTAAGACTCCCCCTTTCCCACCAATTTTCCATTCTCGAGTCCCTTAATTCAGCTTTTTTTCCGCCCTCGTCGGTTAAGGTCTATATTTAGTCCTTTGGAAAAGTGTTGTATTTGTTGGCCTTTTTACTCCTTCTGACATTATTCTGTTAGACGAGCCTCCCAGGATGAGCTGTATTTCTTTTTGTGTTAGAGGCCCCCAGAGGCTTCCCCCTTTTTTTATTCCCTTGGCTTTTACCATATTAAGTTAGAGATTGGAACCCAACATCCGCCCCCCCCCAGACCAGAACCGTTCTGGACTTTTCTTCCAATTTTTTTCCGAGGCGGTAGTGGGACCCCCAAAGGAAGGACAGCTGAGATCGCTGAGATCTTCTATCTTTCAATTCCTCCCCCCTCTCGCTCTTAAGGGAAGCCAGCGCAAGCGGTTTTCCATATCCTGGTAGAGACCCCTTGACGTCTCCTCCTGAGTCGTAAGACCGTACTGATGTCTTTCACCTCCTGGTACGAGAATTGTCCCCTACCCCTGAGCGATGGACCTAGGGTGACGATGGTGTATAGTATAGTAGGCCTAGTCTGCCTTATTTTAGATTTTTTCTTCTCTTTTGACTACGTATTTTCTTGGTACTAATAAAATACAAAGAAAGAGAGGAGGATCCTCCGTTTCGAGGTCCTCGATTTTTTCCTCTACTCCCTGTCTTGTTCGCACTGGATGCTAGAATGGGCTAGATAATCCTTGCGGGCTGGTTTCTATTGTTCTAATGATCGAGAGATTCATAGAAAGAGCGCGTATTAGAGCCTTACTTAAAAATCTTTCCTCTCTCCCGCCCCTCGAAGTAGGGACTAGGAAAGACCTTTCTCCTCTGCCGATAAATAGTCTTCTCCTTTTTATCTCGGCCTGTGATCTCGGCGAAGAACATTTGCCGATTTGAGTAAGATCGGCTCATCTGCGTCGGTTTGGGTAGGACTATTTAATCTCGGCTATTCGCTTGAGGAGGGAAATAGATGTATAAGTCCATGACTCCTCTCCAGAGTTCATCCCTTCATGAGTAGAGCTTTCTCCATCTGATCCTTCCCCTCCACTAGGAGATGTTGAGTAATAAGAGGCGTCTCATCAGTCTCCGAGTATCCCCAGTACTTGAAGGTCATTTCAGCCGGTGATTTGCCCCGTGAGAAAAGTACTTTTTTTGCGGAGGGATTTTTATGAACTTTTTTATTCATTTCCTCCCCTTTCCCCCGATCTGTCCCCAACTAGTCGACGTCCAACTTCTCGCTTCCTCTTAGTTGCAGGATAAGAGCGAGTCTTCTCCAATCAGGATAGAAAGGTCATACGAAAAGTCTTTCTTTCTCCCCTCCCCAGCCTCCTTGCAACAATCCGACCCCCCTCCACGCATTTTGCGGGCGGTGACCCTATTCTAAAGTTTTTTTTCTAGCGTACACGAGTTCTCTGTGGTTTATTCTCGTCCTCTTTTTCTCCAAGCGGGCATGCTTCTCCCCATTCCCCCCCCTTTTCTTCTTTTCATCCTCTTCATATCCCCAAAGATGCACTCATTACTATATATATATTTTCTCTTTGGTGTTGAGAGCGATCGGTGGGCAAGAGTTGGAAGATAGAGAGCCTGACAAAGTTTTCCTGGTGATGAAATTAGTTTTCCGTGTAAAGATGCTTCTTCAATATAACCCTCCTCCCTTTCTCCAATCCCAAGCAGGGTGGTCGTCTTTGACTGGGGTTTTTGTTTTTCTATTATCAGCAAAATCTCTTCTCTTCTGGGTGTGGCCGGTTTTTTTTTTTATCCCACCGCTCCTCGAGTTGGTTGAAGCCTTGAAGGCGATAAGGGAGAGCGGGTGAATAGAGAATGTCTCTGATGCCTGAGAAGGCCCTCTTGATTCTTTTGTTCGCTTTTACTTCCGAGTGCGGGGACGAATTTTGAGAGGAGGAGTAGACCAGGTAGCTAGTTTCTTCTACCGAATGATTCGTCGGTATGCGAAGATGGTCTCACAATTGGCCCCACCTCCAAGATTTCCATGCCCCCTCTCTGACCCGGCAGCGTCGAAGCATGATCTTTTGATTTTTTTGAGGAGGAGCAACATCTTCCTCTCTCTGAATCCCAGATTCTCCCCTCCTATCTCTGAAAGATTTTCTGAACGCTCGAAGGAGTAGGCTGCTCCTTCTCGCTTTTACTGCCGATTCCCTCTCTTTCCCTCCTCCCCCACCTCCTCCTCCGCGGCGCTTCTGAAACCCGAGGATTGGCTGTAAACGATAACCAAAAGTAGTCTCCCCTGAGTCTTCCCCGATGATTTCCTCTCCCTCTTTTGACTGCCCGCGGGCCCGCCAACGACGTCCCCCCCTTGGTTTGACGGCTGAAAAGGGATGGCTGGAGGCGTTCCTTTCGACAAATCTCCCCTTCCCCCCCCCCCAATCCCAACCGCGCCTCGCCCTGAGACTATCTCCCCTCATTCCCCTCCTCTCCAGTCGCACTTGCAATGCTGCTTTGATATGAGACGCACTCGCCAGCCCCAATTCTTGCCTCCGACGCTTTCTGTTTCAAGTTTTTGATTATCTCAGAACGGTAGCTAGAGAGTTCCCGTTTATTCGGGAAACAGCGACTCCCCAGGATCCCACCAAAGAACCCGGTCACACTCGTTCCCCATCGCTCCCTTTATTCTTCCCCCTTTTTTTCCCCCCCGCTCTTCCTTTGTCAGAACTCGACGGTTAACGAGCTCCCTTCGCCGCTTATCAAATATAAGAGGTCATTCCGCTGGAGAGGATGCCCATAGTTGCTTCTTTCATTGGTAAACGATTCCCCGTCGCTTCTCGCTCTCTGTCCTCTCCCCCCCTTAGCCTTTTTGAAAAGCCCTCGGGCCGGCCAGTGTTGAAGAAAAGGAAGAAAGGGATGTAGGGTGATGGCCCGAGTAAGAGTAATTATTCTATGGTAAATGACTCGTACCCCCCGTGTGCTTCCAAGTTTATGTCTCCTGATTTCCCCTCAGAAAAACAGACAGAATAGAGGGCGTTCGTATTACCAGAAGAAGTTGCGGAAAAGTAATAAAACGGTTAGAAAACGACCTCTCATCATCACCCTCCCCTCCTCGTTCTCTCCACCTGCTAAGATATGGGCGCGCTAGAATTAAGGGTCTAGCATAAAGACAACACCTTTGACCTATAGTCTCTCCCTTTTTTACCCTTATTTTCATCTCTCTCTCCCGCCAACCTCTCGTCGAATCGCGACCCCACAGTAGAACCCCGGTATCCCAAACTCTCCCCCTCCATCCCTTTCCCCCCATAGAGCACCCCTCCCCCCTTTCGCGTCCCCTGACGACATTTCCCCCCCCTTTTCCCTCCCGGAACGGTAGGCCCTGTCTGGGGATTTCACTTTCTCTCCGGTTAAACCCATCTGAGAGCCAAAAGCGGGAGATCTTCCACCCTACTGCCTGTAATCCTCGCCTTCCTTTTCCTTCTTCCTCGATCGTCCGATGGTCCTCCTCTCAGGTAGCTCAGACTCCAGCAGACGTCGACGAGAGAGGAGCGCCTCATGCTTTTCCGGGATGGGTGCCGTCTCCCCACACCTTGGTTTCGGCTTCTCTGTGTCGGTGTCTCGCAGCAGTCCTTTTGTCAAAAGTACTTGGGAGAAACGCAGACTCCCGGTGAGTTCACACGATTGTTCCAGTCTCCTCTCCCCTCCACATAAAAAAACCCCCCCCCCCAAGGGAAAGCTCCTATTAAGCTTTTTCTCTTATCCCCTATGCCGTTGTTTTCCCCTCATTCCCAATTAAAGGCGACCATAGAACAGGCGAGGATGAGCCAGTAAAGGGCCCTCTTGATCGCAAACTCTTTCCTCTTGGCCGACTTCTCTTGGTCTGCAGAACGTGACAGCAATGATGCCAAGAGGTTAGTGAAAATAGCACAAACAGTTTTTTGCCCCTTCCCTGGGAATTTCTTCCGGAATTTTTGTCCAGATTTTTTTTTTGACCGTGACGGCCTCCCGATCGGATAGAGCTGGAGGGGAGACAGAGGATTTTTTTTTCCAACACCAAGGAGGACTGATCTTCTTTTCCTCCCAGCCCGTCTCGTCTTCGCCGGGAGTTTTCTAGTGCTATCCAGAGTCTTCATGGGGAGGTGGTGATAGAGAAGGTCTATAAGAAGGCGATTTGAGGACGGATTAGAGGATGACCCTCTCCCCCCCCTAAGTCCCGCTTTCTCCATGATCCTCCCACCGTACAGATTTGCGAGCCCTGCCCAATCCAGGGTGTCCCTTTGGCGGCGGCTGGTATTTCCCATTGGACCATCTACAAAAGGAATCTGACCTCTCTCTTCTCGCAGACGCCCTATCTCGCCAAGAGATCCTCTTATGGATTTTAGTCGAAACCCTTTCCGCGACCAACCCCTTTCCTTACTTTTTCAATACTCCTAAGTGTTGTTGTTAGATCGTGGGGAGGTTTAGTGTTTAGAATTACCGCTAAAATCACCTCATAGGTACTCCTGATAGTTTCTTCCTTCTCTTTCTCTCTTTAGAGGCCATTTTCCTCATGGGTTAGGAACGGGAATCTTTCTCACCGGAGCACGAGAAGAACCTCTAGAAAAAACCCGGTTTTCATTACAGAGAACTCTTATGTTACTCGTCTCTCACGAGGAGGCGCAACGAAAGAGACCCCCACCCTCGGTTCGAAGGGTTGGTATCCTCCAGTCCTCTAAGAATAGACCCTCTTATCTACTAGGAAAGCCTTAGACGACTCTGGGTGAGGTCGACCGGAATTTGCCTTCGGAATTTGATCTCTTTACTCAAGGTTGAGCACCTTCAGGCGAGTCTTTCCACTAGCGAAGGAGAACCAAACCCGAAAGGGACACTTTATGTTAGCATTTTAACGACGACTTGATCGTTTAAGTCCCCTTTTTCTCTCCCCTCGCCTTCGACTTCTTAATCGCCGTTGTATACGGCACTCTATGGAATAAGAGCGTAGAGGTTTCTCATTTTTCTCCTTTTAATTCTACACCGATGCAATCCTCAAGCCTTAGTCCTTCTCTCTTTTCTTGTTAGAAAATTGAGGGAGAATCTGGACCCCTGGGTAAAACATCCCCTCGTCTCTTTTGATGAGTCTTCTTCTTTCGTTTCCCCGCCTCCAGTCGCCTTATCCTGGCCACGGCAGCTGCTTCACACAGACAACATTAGACAGAACACCGTGGCTGCCCCCCCTTCCAAGAACTAAGTCCATTCTCCCATCATTCCTAATGCTACTCTGAGTCGTCTTGGCGGAATTTTGGTGATGAGAATGGCCGCACCTCTCTTTTCCGAGGCCTCTCATCCACTTCCGGCGAGATGATTCTTACCCCTTTTCTATTCAGGTTCTCAGAGGACACCGAGATGAGCTGGCGGTTGGAGCTTTTGGTAAGGCCCGAGTTCCCCTGGCAAGTCAGTGTAAATTCCTTTTTCTACTTTTTTATTCGACCGTTTCCGCTTTTTCTATTCCAGGATGGATAAACAAGGAGTTCCCATTTGCGTAGAATTGTTTTGGGTTTTCGTATGTCGGAGGGCGGCCGGGGTTTTCTGTGGATTGTCGCGGTTTAATCGTTTGGTCTCTGTTTAAAGTTCGTTTCCTCCCCGAGGTGTTTTTGCATTTTCATAGAGAGGCAATCCGGCTCACTGCGCTTAGCTTCGCCTCCCGGTGTTGGTAGCTGGGAGTAGGAGTGATTACCCTTCCCAAGTGCTAGCTGCTTTATTCCCCACTCTTTTATCCCCGGGTCGCGCCTCGTTTTGAGGTGATTTGTGTAATCTATTCGTTATGGTAGAAACCCCGTGTTGACTGGTTCAGTGCTGAAGGAAGTAAGTTTTTCTTTTGAACGAGCCAGCCGGACCATCGGATCTTTCCGAGAGATTGTGGCGTCGTACATCCTGCGCCAGAGTGCCCACGTGGAGGGTAAAGTTCCCCATGGAAATCGCGAAAATGACTCGGTCTAACTCCCCAGACTCCCCACGACAGCCGCTTCTTTTTTTTTTGCTTCACTTGGTGTGACGCGTTCCTCAGAGCCGTTTGCCCCAAAAAGCGTCCCCGGAAGAGGAATAAGCAATCGAGATTTTCTCTCTTTACCCATGAAGCCCGTTTTTCCGCAGTGGGAGCTCTCCAGCGGTGTTAGGAGATTTCGCTTTCCTCATTGAAAGGACCCTCAGTTAGAAGATCGCCCCTCCGTCTTTTCTGCACCGGAAGACCAGTCCACGCGACGGCCTCTCGGAGTAGATGTACCCTGAGTGACAGATTTTGCTGGTTTCAGTTTAATCTGGGCGAGTGTCCTCCGGTTTTAAAGTCTTGTGCGCTGCGTCCACTTCTCGTTCTGGATCTCCATTCAAAACCTTGCTCAAGAGCGTTGGGCGAAGATAAGTTGTAGTTTGATATTGGGACCTCGCGGACTCTGTTCGTGGACCACTGCAGCAGTGAGTGGTCGAAGGGATCTCTAGTATCCTTTCCTGATCTTGTCGGGGGCTTTCCTGTTGTCCGCCCATGTTTGTACAGCGAGCTGCGCCCCCTCGAAAGCGAGAAGTATCCCCCCTCGATCGCTGAGAGAGACGATGTTTTTGACGTATTTAGCGTCAGGCCAGTTCTTTTTCCCGCGCACGACCGAGTCTATATTTGAGCTTAGTGTGAGAGAGTTAAGAAGCTCAGTCTTGTCTGGTTTCAATCTCCTGCCAGCCTCGTCGTAGAGGTGGGGCGCGGTTACCGCTAGGCGATTTCTCAGATGAGGGAAGGCAATAGTGATTCTTCTGTCCATCTAGCCTGCCCGCTTTTAACCGTAGGAGTTTTTGCCAGTAGCTCTCCCCATCGTCCCCATCTCCCTCCTGATAGGAGATAGGTTGTGCAGATCCTCCTAAGGCGGCTGGAGCGCGTCGAAGTTCCTTCAAGTTGGCAGAGATTGGGGTCAATATTGATTTAAAAGGTGATCAGAACAGTAGGAGAGCTCCCCCCGCCGCAGTGGATAGTCTCTTCCCCCCAGTTTGGAGAGCTAATAACCAGCCCAATAGTACGGAGAGCAGAAACAATTATACTCCCGGTCGAAAGTGTTAACTTCGCCTAGGCAGTCCGCGCTCCCACCCAGGGCGCTAGTCAACCGGTACTAAAGGATATCCAAGTTATTGAGCACCGGATTTGTGGGCCCCCGCCCCCCCCTCAAAGAGTCACTCCCTTCGTTTTCGGAAGCCGTTTTTTTTCACCATGCTTCGCCCTTTGAAACGAGGCATGCTCGTCCCCCGCGTGGAGGAGAGCATTTTAGTATAGGATAAGCATTGCACGCCAGAAGTGGTGCAGCAACCCCCCCCACGTTTGTAGGAGTCTTGATCCTATAGGTCCAAAGCTGACGACCCTTTC
>Ga0179591_1240627_pt1 | contig 10840 bp, 13 predicted proteins | sample CZOMad2_1_08_16f_FD_182891 | JGI IMG/M metagenome (GOLD analysis project Ga0179591, IMG submission 182891) | Vadose zone soil fungal communities from Angelo Coast Range Reserve, California, USA - CZOMad2_1_08_16fungal (PacBio error correction) | ecosystem: Environmental > Terrestrial > Soil >... | reverse complement strand
CTCTCCTGTTTCAACGCCAAGGTCTTTCCCTTCCTCAAGCCGCGTCCGAAGTGGGGTTCACGATCTTCCCCCCCCTGCCGCGTTGATTGAAGCTCGCCAAACCCTTACACTTTCTCCTGATGCGATCGTGTGATTTCGCTTCCCCCCCCTCCCATGAATTAGTCCGGAAGCCCGTCCCCGTCTTTCTTTTCTTCGCTGACCCCATTCGTCTATATCTTCCATACACTCTCCCTTCTTTTTCAGTCCCTATTGTAAGTTCCCCAGTCTTCCCACTTCCCCCCCTTTTTGTCCGCACGTGTCGGCTTGCCGACCGACTAGCATTCTTCTTCCCTTTCGTTCCCTCATTTTTTTCGACCATCCCCCACCGCTTGTGCCAGGGCTTTTGCTTGCCCGATGACGTAGCGACTCTCGTTTGATTGAGCCCATCTCGAAGGAATTGGACGTCTTGTTTCCCCCTCCCTTCCCTCCCCGAGCAGTTTTTATTGCTTGGATTGATTTGATCTCTGATAAGGAATCTCTCGGGGTGGTTGTGCCGATTCCGCCTCTCTTCCCCCCTTTTAAAAACTTCTTGATTTCTGCGCCTTCCCCCCTCTGGAAAAATTTCGAAACCCCCCTACCCACCCCCCCCCCCCCCCCCCCGCTATATTCCGCTTTATGTTCCCCCAGTTTGGAGTAAAGATGCCCCCTGACCACCATCATTTCCCGGGCTGAGCCCTTTTCCCCTATAGCCTCTCTTTTTTACCTTATTTTCGGCTTGTCGCTTTTAATTTTTCCGAATCCTGTTTATTCTTCGTTTCTTCCTCCCGGGGCCTTCACTTGTTTCGACCTCCCAGCCATCCGGGCCCCGGCTGCCCCCGTTGCCCTTCTTACAACACCGAGCATGGACTTTCCGATACCGACGCAGCGATGTAGTCCCCCCACGGGGGTTTTCTCACGTGGTCCTTTTTCGTTTTTTTCCTCCCGAAACAATGACTGTTGGGTCCTTCCTAGTTTACCTTCTGGACCCTGATTGAAGTGAGGGGCTTCTCCCTCCGAGGTTTCCTCTGCCTTTGATCTTCCTCCCCCCCGGATACCCCAGCTTCCCTCCTGTTTTCGTCCTCCTTCGCCAAGAAAGTGCCCTCAGCGCGCTTATGCACCACGTAGAGTCATTCTTCTTCCTAATTCTCCAACGCCGAAGAACGCGACCTCCTCCCGGGCAATTCTTCTTTTTTGTGGGTCCTTTTCTATTCCGATACGTTTCCCTTTTTTTTTTTCAAGATTCCATCCAAGCCTTAACTGTTTTGATTTTTTTTAGACTTTTGACGAGTCAAAGCTCGTTTTATGGGTCTCCCCCATCCCCTTGGATTTTAGCAGAATGCCCCCGCTCGGGTTGACTTTCTTTCGGTAACACAACCCCTTTTCCCAAGGCCGTTCCCCACCTTCCTAGAGCAGCGCCCGTTTCAAGGGATGGGTCGGCTGACGCTCCTCCCTTTCCCTCCTCCCCCAAGTAGAGTTAGTTCTCGTCTTCTTCTCCTCTATTCTTTTCACGTTACGCGCACGTCCTCCTTAGCGTCTCGGAGCTTCAGCTAAGAACCTTTGCCTTTGTCTCCACTAATCAGGTGCGAAATCGGGGCTCTTGACCTTCCCCACATCAGCTGAGCGTTCAGCCCCTTTTATAACCTCCCAATACTAATTCACTTTTTTTTCAGAAGAAATTTTGACCTTCGACCATCTTGCTTCTTACTCTGTCCGTTTTCAGCGGATAACACGTCCCCCTTTCTCCAACGTCCCCCCCCCGGGCTTCAGTTCCTTAATAATCTATGAGTCAGTTTCGCCTTTTTGTTATTGGAGGGGGATGTCCAGTTCGGCTCGAGGTACCTTCTCCCTTCCAGACGATGCTTCCCCGGTCCTTTTTTCTCGATGGTTTTCGTAGGCCTTTATGCTTAGTTCCTGTACGGTGGACGGGGTGACAGTTACTCTGCTGTCTGGTTCGGGTCCGGAACACCGATTCCCTGACCCGAAACGTTTGCTTGCCGATTCCTACTCTTTTTGAACCGCTTCTCTTTTTTCGCTTCTCGAGACGAACGATGACAGGTTAGCTGAGGAATACCCCCTGCCGTGTTCTTTTTAGCTGGGTATTTTTGACCCTTTCTTCGCTATTTAGATGAGCAATCCCTGCCCCCTAGCTGTCTCATCTCTTTTTACTCGTAAGCTTTTCCGAGAGCCTACTCGATTTCTTTCTTATTTCCTCCTGGTTCGAAAACCCCGGCATTTTAACGTTGGCTTCCTCTAATGAGTGTTCCCATCTATTCTTCTCTTGTCTTCTTTTATTGCTTTCGGTCTTTAGGAAATTTGAGCCCAGTGGTGCATTTCCTCCCCGCATTCTTTCTGTACTACCGCACCTTTAGAGGTCCTGTTTGATCCTTACGATCCTACGAGAGCCCTACTAAGTGGCTTGTTCTGCTCCACACTTGTCCATCATTCAGGTGCTCGGGCTTGAAACCGTTCTGATTTTATGTTTTCTGGTCCGTGCCCCGTAGAGGGTCGTTTAATCTGGCCCAATTTCCTTCCAGTGGTCCTCCACCCGGCTTACAGGTAATGCTGGCCGACCTTGGAATTTTCCGTCTTTTTTTCGGGATCCGCCTCTACAGCCGCGGGAAGATGCACAGCTGTTTCCCCCTTTCCCTCTTTCTCGTTTTATAAGTCAAGACCGTTTCAACGCTTTTTCGTTATGTTTTTTTTTTTTTTAACTTTCTCAGGGTCTACCGTTTAAGGATTTCGTTTTGTTTATGCTTCCCACCATTTACCCAGGCCTTTCTTTTATTTCAGAGTTTAGTATCCCCCCAAGGAGTGTGGTGTTCCGGTTCTTTTCAGAAATTTCCTCAGTCTCTAGCCTATTCCAGAAGTGTTTGCCGCTGTAGCTTCGGTCGCCCGGATTTAAGATTTCACTCTGATCCCCTTTTTGTGATATGGTCAATTCTGGCCATCTCCCCCCTTTACCTTCCGATGTTTGGACGAGCGGTGACTTTCGTTACAAATCTCCCGCCTTGATTCTGTCTCCCTCTCTCTGTCACAAGAAGCGCCCCCACTTGCCTTCTCGGTTCTTTTTAGCGCACGAAGCCCTTCGAGTCTTTCTTTTCTCAGAGATCAATTGGGGGAGAGTTAATAGATCCTCCTCTTTTGGAAGGACCTCTTGTATGGCATGTTCAGATCGTTCCCCCCTTTATGTGCAGCACCTTTTTTTTTCGCCTTTCTTCCTCCCCCTAATTCTTTCGGTCCCCGCTTTTTTCCATTTCTTTCCTCGCTTAACGGGATTAGTTATTAGATCTTCATCGTTTTCTTGTCTTCCGATCTGCGAGTTTTATTTTTTTTAGACCCGGAGACCCTATCAGCCGTCGAGTTTCTTCTTAGTTTGTTTGTGTCACTTTTTCTCTTCCCTTTTTCTTGCCGTAAGGAGACCTTTTCCCCGCATAGTTTTGCGTTATCTGCTCCCTCTTGGTTGTGAGATTTTATTCAACTCCTTCCCCGCCCGTATTGCCTGAATCTCGCCTTTGAAACCCCCTCAATGCCGCCTCCCTTTTTTCAGTTCGTCTTAAGGCTGACTTTGTGTCGGCTGACTTCTTTACGTAGCAAGCCATGACGAGTTACTATTACTACCGTAATCTTTTGCCTTTTACGATTCTCTGGTCCTATTTAGCGTTGTTCCTCTTTGTCACTTTACACCACGCTGCGTCTTCCCCTAGATTCTCTAGATTACGATTGTGTGCTCTCGTGCCATCCCACTCCTTCTCGTCGACCCCAGTCCAGGAAGCGCTTGCCCTATTGAGCTGAAGCCGGATCCCACCTTCCCTACAGTCTTTTTTGACCCGACCCTTTTCCCAGTTCCTCCATCCTTTTTCAGACTTTTTTTTGTTCGCGCTTTCTTCCCTTACCTGCAATTTTTTAGACTTATGGCTTCATTGACAACTTTTGCTGTTTTCCCACCCCTCGGATTTTTTTTTGCTGTCGAGGCTGATTGGGGACTCCTCTCTCTTTTTATCCCTTTTTGGCGGATTTTTTTTACGGTTTTTCCATATCTCCTGGTTCACGACAGTCTGTCCTTGTTTCCTCTGTGCCTTTTCCTCGTCGTATTCAAGCGGACCTCTTATCAAGATTAGTCTCTTTTTCCCTCGCCGACTATTATACCCCATCCTCTACCCATTTTTTTGCCGTCATTATTTGCAAATCCGGTTCTTTCCGGGTCCTGTCATTGGCTAGCGCCCTCGCTCGCTTCTTTCGGCCCATTTTGACTATGTTTTATGGAGACTCTTCTCTGGAAAGGACAGCGGCTTCTTAGTTTCCCATTGCCCCTTTCCCGGGCATCGTCCAGAACATGTAGTTTCTCTTCTTGGCACTTTCCAGGAACCCCTACTCTCCCCAGGGGGTAGACGCGTCACCTACCCCCCCCAAGCCGTCCTATCGAAAAGCTGCTTTTTCTCCTGCTTTTTTGTTACTTGGATATAGTCAGCCGGCTTTTTCTTTCCCCGTCAATTCAGGTCTCCTTCTCCGGCCTCGATAGGAGTGCTGTTCAGCCTCTATTCCGCACACCTGACTTTCGCTATAATTAACGCCGTGCGTTTTATTATTGAACTTTCCCCCCCACCCCCCCCTCATGATCCCTCGCTCTTTCTACGTTAAGGTAACCTGAACTCTGGTATAAATCCTTCCCGGCCAGCACCTTGCAATTGAATTTCCACTCTCACTTCTAACAACAGTTCTGTTCCCGCAGCCAACCGAAGTGTTTTCCGTAAGAGCTTACATTGTGCATGGCTTGTGCACCTCCCGCTCCGTGTCCCCCTTTATAGGAATCATTGCAAACCCACTCCTTTTTCCCATGTTGACGCGACAGCACACATTTTGATTCCCCTCACAGAACAGTTTTTCTGTATGAAATAGGGACTTGTTCCCTTTTTCCCTCGTTTCTTTCCTGCTAATCGAGTTGGCTTGGCTTATTATTTCAGACGATTTTCTTTCCGCTATTCCTTGGATTTTGTCTTTCTTACCCCCTAAGTAGCTTTCCGCGGCCCCAGTTCCCCTAGTTCATTCTTTTTTGTTTTTCCATCTGGGAACATCGGCATTTCTTCAATCTGGTTGTCCCTTTTTTTTTCAACTCTTTGAGACTGGTCAATCGGAAATTCACTAGGGTCATCGTCTCCCTTCCTAATTCCTGATTCCGCCTCTTCCCTTGACCTTCCCCAGACTAATTGGCCGTGGTAAGCTTTCTGCCTCTTCCTTCCCCCCTGTTTTTTGACGTCAACTCGTGTCTTTTTCCTTTCATTTTCCTTGTCACAGTGCTTTTTATGAGACAGAGCTCTCATGGGTATTTGTCCTCGAGGCAAAGATTTCGGAGTCTCTTTCCGTCCCCAACCAGGCTTCCTTGAGAGCGTGCATAGTCCTTAAGGCGGTTAAATTGCCTTTTCTTTTTGAGCGTGCACTCTTCCCCCCCCCCCCCCCCCCCCCACCCCCCCCCTGCCTCCCCCCCCCCCGGACCCCCCCCACCGACCCCCTCCCCCCCCCCGCCCTCTCGCTGTCCCTGCCCCCCCGTGTGTGTTGTGTTATTTTGTTTTTTTGTTTTTTTTCTTTTTTGGTTTGGGTAATTTGTGGGTTTTTTGTGTGGGTGGTAGTTTGGGTTGTTTGTTCTTTTTTTTTTTTTTTTTTTTTTTTTTTTTTTTTTGTTGTTTGTTGTTTGCGTTTTTTGTGTTGGGGTGTTTGTCGCTTTTTTTCCTCTCTCCGTTCTCCAGTTCTTTATTCGCATCAGGCAGTAATCCCCCCCATCCCCTTTTCCCGATGTCTTCAGCGATTTTTTTAAGAGTACTTTAGGTTACCGCCCCGGCTAGGAGAATTACTTGGTTCCCCCTCCGAACCACCTGAAGTCCTCCGAAGCGTCCCTCTGAATTTTTCCCTCTGCTCGTTTTCCCCTTGAACTTCCTTCTCTGTCTACCAGGTGTTTTTAGCCGGATTTTTCCCGCAGCCCCTTTCTTCTTTTTCGGTCCACTCTTAGACGCGCCATACTGAATTCCCCCTTCGCGTTTTTTTTTTCTGCTAGTTTTGACCCCTTTGACTTTTTGAAACCGATCAGTTCTTTTTAACCAGGTCCTTCCAGGTCTCGCCAAAATTTTTCAGCCCCTTCCGACATCACTTCTTCTTAGTCTTTTTCCCTATTAACTCGCGAGGAAGGTCAAAGTATATCTGATCTTTCTTAACCTTCCCCGGAACCAAAGATTTCTCCTACTTGCGTAGCGAGGACTCTTTTTATTTTTCCCACGTGTCCCAATTCCTAATTTACCCTCTCCCTACCTCTCTCCAAGCCGGCACGGCGGCCCCGCTTTGTTTCGATGTGGTCTGCGCCTCGATTTTACCCCAAGCCGTGTCTCGTGTACTCTTTCCTCCGAATTGTTTTTTGAGAGCCGTTCCATCCCCTTGTTGCGTTTTTTGTTCACTCTTCCGGTCGTTGCAGAGACTACACTTTTCTTCCCCCCCCCGACTCTTCCCGTAGATCCGTTTTTTGCGTGCACTGGCGTCCTTGCATGCTTGCCTGTGGTTTGGACTAAGAGTTGGGACTTTTTCCAGCTGGATGGACGCGCGTTCTTTTCACCCCGATGATTCCCCCCCCCTTCTACTTTTTCTCCCGCTGTTGATTATCCCCTTCTCTCTTTCCTCTCGGTCGATGTCCCTGCCCTTTCCTCGAGACAACGCCCTTCCTCTAGGCTATTTCATTCCCCCGGAGCGTTCGATTTGTGTGTTTGTCCCATTTCTGTGTCCCCTAAGTCTTTCATCCGTTTTATTCCCGGCCAGAGGCCCTTTCCTTCTAATTGAGAAGGTTTACTTTTTTTCCCCTTTGTTTTTACGAGAGCAATCCCGAGCCTTGCTCCCTCCTTTCCTTTTTTCTCCGAATTCGAAGCGCTGTTCACCACTTGGCGGCTCCTTGCTGGAAATTCAGCTTTACCACCTCTCGATCAGTCCTATTTCCCTTTTTCTTTACGGAGGTGCCTGCCCCGTGACGCTTCGCGGGCCCTGCCTTGGATATTGTACAGCTTGCTGTTCCACTTTGCCTCGCAGAGTTATATTCCATTTCTAGACGGCTTTTTTGTCCTTGGCCGTTCGGAGCCTGCCGGTCTCTGGCTATATATCTCTTTGTTGGTAAATATGGAGGGTGCTCTTTCGATTTCATTCCCTATAGATTTTTTTACCCTCTTTTTCCTTGCCTGGAATTTGTTTTCACTTAGGAGAGGCAAGGCCTTTCCTTTTATGGAGTACAAGGAAGAAGAATACCGCGGGGGTGGATCCTTTTTTTTTCACCTTAGCTGGCTTGTTTTCTTTTTTCTTCAGATCATGACCCTCCTTATTCCCTCCAGCTCCGCCGGGACGTTTTACGGTTTGTTGTGATGTGCCTAACTTGGCTTTATTCCTCTTCCTTCCTGTGTACCATCCTGTTAGTAGGTTCTCGGGTTCCCCTGTTCGTTCCATTGTTACTCCCTTGTATGCCTATTAGTTCCCTGATGCCGTCACGCCATTTCTGAGGTTATTAGATCGTACAGCGTTCACCTTCCCCCCCCTTTTTTTCTTGTTAGCACTCACCTCGATGCTGAGATCGCTTTTTTTTATTGTACTCTGTTCCTGAAACCCAGTTGCAGTTCCCCGGTCGTCCCGCGCGTGGGTGCTTACGGTGACGCGCCGAGTCATTCTCCCTTTTCCGAGAGTAACTCGATCAATCACGCGGACACTTTTTGCGTTCGCCGGTGGGGTTTTACTTTTCCCCCCACAAGGTCCCAGTTGCTTAGCCCCCTTTGGCCTGCTGAGCATCGTGGACTTCTTGTTTCCCCAGAAGCTTGCAATTTCCCCCCCTCTTTTTACTGTCTTCACTGCATTGACATGGTGGATTTGGTTGTGTGCCTTTCCTTTCGTATCTTGAGCATTGGCCATTGACCTTGTAGGGACTTTTTCGGGCGCGCCTCGTCTTGGCGATGTTACCGCCCTTTTTTTCTTTCTTTCCGAGCCGTGCTCTATTTCCCCGTACCCCGGGATCTTATCAGCCTCCATCCCTCGCCTGGACAGACATTGACGGTGTTTTGCTAGTCTCCCGCAAGATATATAACATGTTGAACAGTTTGAGACCATCCCCGCCGTCACTTAAGCAGTCCTCATGTTAGCACTCTCTTTGCCTTTTGGCCGTAGGTTATTCCAAGAAGGCCTCTCGCTGAGATCTTCTCTCCTCCTTTGCCCCCAACTGCGTCTACACTTCCTTGTACTTGTATATCGAATGAGCCTTATATTCGGTCCTTATGTTTCCCCAGGCGCTAGTTTTTCATTTATCCGGTTATCATTTTACTACCGTCCTTGAAGACAGCCGTGGCTCTTTCCCCCCTTTGCCTTCAGCTATTGAATGGACCTCCCTTAATCTACTCTTTTCGTCGCTATCTATGGACGTGCCTACTTTTTTAGGACGAGCCGTGGCTTTGCCATGTCGATTCTCCTGACCTGGATATCTTGTACGCAGCCTCTGACTTACTCTGAATCCCCTGCCCAATCCCGTCTTGCTCAGTCCCAAAGAAATTGCTTCCCGTCATCCCAGTTCCCCGCACTGGGGATATGCAGGATTCGTTCGTTGAGTGCTCTATGCATGTTTTTCCGAATCCGTGTATTTCGTCTTCATGAAGTCCCCTGATTACCCAAGCTGCGAAAGAGACTTTTTGCTTGCACGGTGACTCTTCTATGATTTTTTTTTAATTGTGAACCCCTTATATCTTTTTTTTTCTCTTTTCCCTGAGTTTGTTTTTAGATAGTCTCTCCTGAGCTCTCCTCCCGTGGCTTTTTTATCGTTCTTACCAGTGGACCCAGTGTAAATATCTAAACTCGGTATCCTCTTTAGTATTCCCCCCCAGTTGGTGAATCCGCATGCACTTGAGACCCCGTATTTTTTTCTTTTCTTTCTTAGCATGACTAAACCGGCTTTGGCTTTTCTGTAAGTCTTCCCCCCGCCCTCCCTGCCCTCCCCCGCTTCCTGTAGTGCGTATAATGGTCCTTCCTCTGCTCGCCGTCCTATACCCTCGTCCTCGTTTGAAGCTCCAAGCTTCCTCCTGTGTTCCTCTTCAGAGTCCAATGACGTTTTCAATTGTGCCCCTTCCTGCCTAGCCCTTTTCGTCTCTGCTTTAACAACAGCCATTTGCCAACCCCTACTCGGGTTTTCCTCCTGACCCGCGGCCTTATATTATGTGGTTTCACTCTATCTTTTTCCCCCCGTGTGTTCAGAAAGTGCCTTTAAGTGAGTTCTACAACTTTACCCGGCCACTTACCATCTGGGTTTTGTTGCTCATTCCATATCTTCTTATCATGGACGGATCCCCCCCTATACTTTGTTTTCCCATATACTTTCCGGTCTTCCTTAGTATATAGCGTTATCGTCACTCCCCTGGCGTATTTGCGGTTTTCCCGGACCCCACCCTTTAGGCTATTCTCTTAATATTCTCACTATATGTAAGCCCAAGATTTTCGTCCTCCCCCCGCTTTCGTTCTCTTCGAACAAGACACTCCCGTATTTTGCGTTTCCCCCTCCCCCCCCTTTTCCCCCCCCGGACGGAATCAACCTCGGCCCTTTTTTCAGTTCCGCTGCGAGCCCCTCTGATGTTGCAAGTGTCTAGACGCCATTCGTGTTCGAAAACTAGCTTGACTCTTACTGGTTCCCGCAGTTCCTTTTCTAGTTTATTTGCGATAAGACTTTTCATTCACATGATGCGGTCTGAGAGATAGACGTTTTTTGTAGGCACGGACCCCTTCAGTTTCATTTTTTACTAGGAAAGACCCAAGATATCACCCTCCTCTTTGCATTCCTGTCGTGCCCATCGTCTCCAGAGTATCATTAGAACATCCCCCCCTCTTACTTTTTTATAGCTCTCTGATTTTATTCTTTTTCCCCCCTTGATTTAGTGCCTTGTCATGAAACGTCTTTTTTTCCTCTCCTCTCCAGCGAGCTTTTTTTCTCATTTTTCTCGATTCCAGCCCACCCTTTCACGTGTAGACGGCGTCCCCTCTACTCCTGTGCCCCTTTCCTCTGAGCCTTTTTTTTACATAGTCTGGAATAACGCCCGGCACAGCGCTCGTCTTTTTAGATTGCTCTCCCCCGTACGGACTGGAAAGCCTTATAGTTCCCTTGCATTTTTTTCCCTTTGCTCTTCTTGCCCCCAACGTCCGCCGAAAAGATATTTTGACTATGCGCCGATGATTGCAGCCGTTTTCCCTCCATCCGTCCTGCTACCCTAGCCTCGTTCTCTGTTTTAAGACCATTCCTGCTTCTTGCGTTGCTCCCTGACAGACGATTTCTGCGTGTTCTTTTTTGTTTCACCCGCGGACCCCCTCCTGATTGATTTTACCGGATTCATGCAAGGAAGTCAGCCTTTGCCACTCTCCTCCCCGTCACGGACTTGTAAAGCGATACCCGATTGACCGGGTTTCCACCTGCGTACGTTAGATTTTTGAGTCTTGTCCCCGTTATGATTCTTGACAAAATCCTCTGTTCACCTCCATCGACATCTACTTCGCGCGGAATTCCTTATTAGTACATGAGGACTTCAAGGTCCTTAAACGCTCCCTCTCTTAGCCTTCTATTAACTCCGAGAGAGAGAGTCTCGCCCTCCCTCACCTTCTCTGCGGTTGGATTTTTTTGAGCTCTGGACCCGTCTTTTGCATCTTTAAGGAAACGGAAAACTATCTGAGGTAATTTCCCCCAAGTCCCTAGACCCCCCCCCCTTCAAGGCAAATCCCCCTCCACTTCGAGCCTTGCGGACGGTTTGTTTCTGCTCCTTTCATTTCCACGAACCCCTTTTTA
>Ga0179591_1383451_pt1 | contig 10841 bp, 15 predicted proteins | sample CZOMad2_1_08_16f_FD_182891 | JGI IMG/M metagenome (GOLD analysis project Ga0179591, IMG submission 182891) | Vadose zone soil fungal communities from Angelo Coast Range Reserve, California, USA - CZOMad2_1_08_16fungal (PacBio error correction) | ecosystem: Environmental > Terrestrial > Soil >... | reverse complement strand
CCTCCAACCTGCCCCCCCCCCCCCCTCCCAACACCGCTCCCATCCCCCTAGAACGAAACCTCCCTTCCGAAAACCGTTTCTCCCCACCAATCAGCCCCCCCTTCCCCCGAACAAGCGTTTTTACCCCCATCCCCCCCCGTTTTGGCCACTGTAAACTTCTTCCCCCCAAGAATATTTGGTTCCCCCTGCCCCCTTCACCATTTCCCCTCCCCGTGCCTTCTCCGGTCTCCCTTTTTTCCAACACCCCCCATCGGCAACCTTCCCCAACCGGCAAAAACCTCCCCTTTTTTTTCCCTCCAACACGCTCTTCCCCCATCACCACTTCCCAGACTTTCCCCCTTTTCTGCCTAGCAAACACTTGGTTTTCCCCCCCCGTCCCCCCCCCGTCAACCTTCGTCTCTTAATGGATACCCTGCAAGCCAGGCCAGGCGGGGTTTTCCCCCCCTTAAATAATATTCATTAGCCCCCCCTTTTTCCCCCAGAGCCCTCCCCCTGACCATTAAAACCCCCCCTCCCTCCCCTAACGACACAGTCCGTCTAACGGAAGATGTTTTTCCCCCCCTTGGGACAGCCCCTTCCCTTCCTCCGGTGGCATATATCTAAGACCCATCCCCTCCTTTTTGGGTGAAACATATCTACGCTGAATTGCTGTCCCCCCCCCTTTATCACCCGCAGTGCAAGTATGAGAAAGTTTTTTCTTTATCCCTGTGTTGAACCCCAGGGAATTAAAGTCCATACCCCCCCCACCCACGCAAACGATTCGACCCCTGGTCCCCCTGCCTTTTCCCAATTTAGCTTCCTTTCCCTGTCCCCCCTCTTATTATTCCAGAGAACCTCCATGGTCGACTTAGTTTTTTTTCCCCCCCCAAACTGCCTCTTTTTTTCTCCTTTTGACGCTACATCTTCTACCCTTTTAGCTGCGGCCGTTTTTTTGGAATGAAAAAAATCTTTTATGGTACCCCACGCCTTTCAAAATGTCGTTTTTTTTTTCCTTTTTTTTTTTTCAAAAATTCCTTCATTCCCCCGCCATTTCACGTGAAAGTCAGCCTTAAGTTCTTGGTTTGAAGAGAAACGGGGCCCCCCCCCCCTTTTTTTCTTTAAAGTTTCCCTTTTTCTTTCTCTTCTGCAAGAAGGAGTCCCCTCCTCCCACAGCAGAGGCTCAGGTTTTTTCCTAATGTAGAACACCGCTTCTGGTTCATGTCCGATTAAGCCTCCTATTCACAGGGTCTTTGTTGATATGCAAGGTCCCCCCCCTTTTTTCACAACCCCCCCCCGTCGATTCTTTCCGCCCCCCTTTCCCATATGTTTCATACATTTCTTCTGCGGCCTTTTCAAACGTCCCTCTTTTCCCCAAGACACCTGTCCCCCCTTGGATAGGTGCAGGCATATTCCCCCTCCCTTCTCAAACCAACCGGGCAAGGGCTGTACCTTCCCCCTTAGGGTCTCGGTTTCTTTTCTCAAAATCTCTCCCATTCCCGTCAAAGGATTCCCCTCTTTTTCTTTTTTTTTCGCCCAATTAAGTTTTGGTGTTGTTGAGATTTTTGGGTTCTTATTTAGTTTGATTGGCTTTTTTCGTTTCCCCTCATCCCCTACGGGTCTTTTTATTTTGCCTTGCTTTTCCGTAAATGCCCACACTCTTTGGCCTGCTTTTTTTGAACATTGGCTTTGTTAAACCCCCTTTTTCACAGTAAAGGGATGTTTTTAAAGAAATGACCCCTCTTAACGTGCTTCCAATCTTTAGACTTTCCCCCCAAGTGATGGTCCGTGCCAGGAAGCAATCCCATGTCCCCCCCTCTCTTAAATCGCGGGTTTTTTGCAGGGGCAGGGAACCATAACCCCCCCCCCAACGGCGGGTTTGCTCCATGAGGTTTTTTTTTTTATAGTGCTAGAGGAGGCTGTGTCGTGTTTTTTCAAAATTTTTCTTTCCCCTCTTCACACCGTGAATACGTCTTAAAGGCGGTTTCTGGTTAGTGCCCCGTTTTTTCAGGCTGATTTTAGTAGTACACCCCCTAGCTTCCCTGGTGACCCATTAGGTCTGGCTTTCTGAGAGTGATTTTTTTCCCTTTTTTTTTTTTCCTTTTTTCGGTCGGATTGTCTCCGTGGGCTTTCTTCTCCCCTATTTACCACAAACTCATGTTTTCAGGATTGGAACTGGTTTTTTTTTTTCTAAGGCCCTGGCCTATTTCTTCAATAGTTCTTCATTTTTTAACTACACCATGGCTAATTACTTTTTTTTTCAAATAAGAGAAACCCTTTTTCTTTCCTTCTGAAGTGTCACTCTCCTTTCCTTATGTTACAGCGAGAAATTCTTTGGCCCCCCTGGCTGTGGATGTGGAAGGGGTCCCCGTTGAGGAGGATGGGTTCTTTATCTGAGAGAAGAGGTTCATGGTGCGGCCCAGGAAATGCTTCCTGGGTGAGCAGGGTGTCCTTTAGTAAGTGAGAGGATTTCGCTCTGTTTTAGGAATTGAGTCCCCCCCTCCCCTTCTTTCTCTTTTCCTCACAGATTTTCTTCCCTTTCAATCCCCCCCTGGGAAGGAGGAAAGGTCTTTTTCTGAGGGGAGGAGGTTAGGATTTTTTTTTTTTTTCCTTTGGTCTCTACTTTTTTCTTTTTAAGGTTTTTTCTTCTTTCGTGGCAGGGAAAGCTACCTTGGAGGGGGGGGTTTTTTCTCTTTTTTTTTTTTGGGTGTCCGCAGTTTTTTTGCATGTCCCCGAAGGGTTTTCCTCAGCCCCCTCCATTCGAACTTTGCCCCCCGGTGGGTTGTTTGTTTTCGTTGGAAAGTTTTTTTTTTTTTTCCCGGATCTCAGGAGGCTCCCTGGGAGGGTGATTGTGCCTTTTTTCCTTTTCGTGTTTGGAGTTGGGTTTATGGTTGTTCTCTTCCTCGTCTGCGAGGGATGAATAAAGGCCCCTTCTTGGAGCCCCCGTTTCCCTTGCACTGCGGTGAGGGGGTTCCGAGTATTTTTTTTTTCTGAACCCCCTACTTTCTTTTCGGGTTACTCCCCCCCCCCTGCAACGATGGGCGGTGGGGATCATGCGGGTGGAGGAGGATTTGGGATAGTGTCTTTTCTCGAACGGACAATGAGAGTGGGGCCTTGGGTCAGGTTGGAGGAATGAGGTTTGTTTCTTTTTTTTTTTTTTTTCCTCATCCTCTTTTTTTTTTTCTCGGAGAGTGTTCCCCCCTTTCCCCCGGACCCTCACAAACGATTACACACTCTCCCGAGGAAAGGACCTCACCTTTCCCCCAGCCACCGAGAAAAACCCCCCCCCCCTTGATCCTACCGCCAGGTTGGAAGGAGTCCATCCCCCCCCTGTATGAAGGAAAAAAAGAAGCTTTCCCCCCCCTTCACCCCTCACCATTGGGCACAGAACGTTTTTTCTCTTTCTGCCAGACGGAAAAAGAGGAACTTTCTTCCCCGAAGGACAGCTTGCAAAGCCCCCCTTCCCCCAACACTCCCCAAGTAAATCCCCTTCCCCCCTCAACCCGGAAAGAATAGCCCCTGTTTCCCCCCCGTGCGGCAAACCCCCAAACCGTCCCTTCGCAAAGCTCTTTTTACCGAAACAAAATAGACTTTCCCCGTTCCCCGGAAAAAACCTCACCCCTTTTTTCTCTCTAATTAGGCTAAGGCTGACAGCTCTCACAACCATGGCCCCCTTTTTTTCAAAATCTCTACCTAACAGAACCAAAAAGCTTCTCTTACCTCCCCCCTTTTCCGCCAGTCTACCTTTTTGCCAGATTGCGAGGGACCGACCCCCTTTTTCCGAAAAATTCGCCGGGGCGAAAACTCTTCTAGGAGATCTTTTTAGGGCATTTTGGTCCCTCCCCTGCTCACCCGTTTTTGTCAATTTTCCCGCCCTCCCCAACACCATCCCTAAAAGTTTTTTTTTCACCCCCCCCCCGCCCCTCACCACCCGGCATCCAGTCACCCCCCAACAGCACACCCCCTCCCGGGACCCTCCTTTACCATTTAGATTCCCCTTTTTCCCACGTTCAGTAGGTTTCCCAAGAGAACCCTCATGGCTTCTTGTTCCCCGCAGGACCTCCTCTGTTCCTTGCTACCATTCGCCCCTGGGCCTTCCCTCCCGTGCAGCCCCACGGGTGAATGGAAACCTAGGTGAACACCTCTGTGCACAACCCCCTTTCCGGCTCAAAAGGTCGCACTTCCCTTCAGCAACGCTTGGGTGCCACTTCCCCCTCCCCGAACGTTTTTTCCATTCCGGGCCGGATATCTTGCCGCAGAACAGTTTTTTTTTTTTTTTTTCCCCTTTTTCCCCCTTTTTTACCCCCCCTGGGAATTGGCCAAGAGGAAGGCCCCTCCGTTTCACAGCCACCTTTCCGACAAAGCCCTCCCCCCCCCCCCCCACTAAGGTAGGGTGAGCTTTTTTTTTTTTTTTCTTTTGCCCAGCTTGTGCCCCCTCCGATTTACTTCTTTGGACATGGGCTTGCTCCGGTTTTTTTCCAATAAATTTTTTTTTCCCCCCCAAACGCGGTCTCGCGTTTCCAGCATTTTTTTCCCCCTTTCTTTTTTCTTGCGACCATCTTTTAAAGAAACAGTTTTTTTTTCCCCCCCCCCGACAATTTTTCCCCCCTTTTCTCTTTCTCAGGACCCCTTTCACCGTTTCAGAAATGCAAAGGGGCCTCTCAAAAAGGAGGGGCCTTCGGTCCTTTCTGACTCCTCCCCCCCCCCATTTCCCCTCTTTCCCCTTCCTGCAAAGACCCTTTTTCAGTTGTTGTTGTTGAGAGCGGTCTTTCATTTCGGTGTCCCCCTCTTGAGATTTTCCTTTCCCCCTTCCTGAAAGACCTTTTTTTCCCCCTTTGCCCTTGCTTTCCGGCACAATTGAAGCACTTTTTTTTTTTCCCCTTAGGTTTCCCTCCCTCTTACATTGGCTTTGTATGCCCCCATTTTCCCCCCCCCGTTACCGAAGATTGTAGCAAGTCCCTTTTCCCCAATTGATGAATTTCCCTTCCTTAAAAAATTTCGACGTCTTTTTCTGACACCCCCCCCATTTTTTTCCGTGCAGATTAAGGATCCAAGAGAGTAGAGTTAAACCTTTTCTTTTTGGCGTTGGGAGGCCCTTCTCACCCGCGCACGAGGGAGGAGGGGGGGGGCTTGTTTTTCTCGCTGGATTTTTTCTTTCCTTCTCCGCCCCAAAAGTTCCCCCGGGGCCTCTGTCGGAGGAGGAGAAAGTTGTTGGGTATTCGGTTTCTTTGACACGGTTTTTTTTTTTTCCTTTTAGTGTCAACCTCCCCCTTTTCGTGCTTAACTTAAACTTTATGGCACCCCCCCTCCCGTTCATTAAAAACCTTACCTGCCCTACGCCCCTCGTGGGGGTCTCCCTTTCCTTTTCATTCACAAACCTCTTGCAGCAGCTGTCCCCCCAAGAAGGGCCTTGGTTTCCCCTGTAGAGCTCCCCCCTTTGAGTGAGTCCATTAGCTCCCCTTAAGGTTCTTTCTTCTTTCCGATCCCCACTGACAACTGTGATCCATTTGAAGGCTTTTACGGTCTGTGGGCTTTTTTTTTTTTTTTTTTTTTTTTTTTTTTTCATTTCCCCGTGTTGATGCCGGTGGATTTGTTTGTCAAAAAAGTGATTCGGTTTTCTCCTCCTTGGACGGTATTCTTTCTTTCTCAAGAAGGGGACCGGCAGTTTGAGGTTTTAAGGGGAGCCACACTCAAAATGAGGAAGCTCCCTCCCGCCAGGAGAAGAGCACGGTTCCCGTTTGAGAAGGCTCCCTTCCTTTTTTTTCTTCCGGAGACCCACTCCGGATGACGTTTTGCCTTTTCCCCCCCCTTTTTTGTCGGGCCCAGTCTTTCCCCTTCTCTTGGAAGGTTTTCTTTTCGGGTGAGTAGATGGAATCTTTTTGATGGTAAGGGTTGATGTCTCCTCCTTTCCTGTTTCTCCTTTCTAAGATGGCCCCCTTTTTTCCTGGTGGTTTAAGCGGGCAGGGCTTTAAGTCGTTGAAGTCTTTGGGCCTCCCCCTTGCATTTGCAGGGGGGGGAAGTTTGGACTTCTTGTTTTTTTTTCCCTCTTACCAGGGGGGAGAGTTTTTTTCTTCCTCGGTTGAAGGAGGGGAAAGTTTTTCTTTTGAGAGCTTGTTGGAGGGGGATTGGGCTTTGGCCGTTGCTGGTCTTTCAAGGTGCCGACCTTCCGGGAGAACGGAGTCCTTTTTTTGTGCCGATGGTTGCAGGTGTTTTTTTCCTGAGGAGTCGTGTTCATCCTTTCACCCCCCGGGGTTTGGATGGGACGACGGACCAACTTTGGTCTTTCTTCCCCTTTTGCATGATTTTTTGTTTCGCTGCGGGCGGGATTAGTGAGTTTTTGGGATGAGTGGGAGAGTTTTTTTTTTTTTTTTCCGGTTGAGGAATGAGTTTTTTCCCCCCCCTTTTTTTTTCCCTTTTTCCTCCTAAGTTGTTTTTTTGTCCCCCCCTTAATTCCTAACGGGACCAAACCCCGCCTCCAACTTTTTTTTTCCGTAGAGAACGGACCCTCACTCTCCCCCCCCCTCGAACACAATCCCCCCCCTCCTTCCCCCCCGCAGAGTTGCAGGTCCCCCCCTCTTTTCAAAAAATCTCGGAACCGCAACCTTCCCCCACAGCTCTCCGTAGTCCTTTTTTCCAAATACCATCCCTTTCTTCCCCTCCGGCGTAAAATTTTCCCCCTCCCCCCCCCCCACACAGCTCTCCATCACAATCACCCCTCACAAGACGATTTCCTCCCCCCCCAATGGTCAATCGCGTCCCCCCCCCCCCACCCTCACCCTCTTTAATGGATACAACGTCTGCCCTGCAGCGAAACTTTCCCCCCTCAAATTTCATTAGCTTTTCCCCCCCTTCCCCCCCTGACGTGGCACAGCACCCCCTTTTCCCGCCCCGACAAATCCGAAAAAGACGCCCTTCTCCTCCAGCAAAATTATTTGGGGCAGTTTTTTTTTCCTAGCGCTCTCTCCCCTGCCCCCCTACGTTTCCCTCTTTCTTCTTTCGCTTTCTGCATTTCTGGGGAGGGCCCCTTTTCCAACTCTTATACACGCCTCCCCCTTCCTCCGACAACTTCCTTTTTTCCCCCCCTGGCACATAACCCTTTCAACCCCTTGCCCCCCCGATCGACCGGAAAAGCCTGGAAAATTAAGATACACAGTTCCCCTTTTCCAGCGAACTACCTCTCTTGGTCGCTAGGGACCCCGTCCTAATCGCTACTAGGAAAGGCTTTCCCCCAGCTGAGGAAGCCCTTTTTTTCCCATGGGCCCCTAGTTTTCACTCGGACCCAAGGCCCTCGTCCCCAATTTTCCATTCAGGCCCCCCCGTGGAAAGGGATTTCAGACCTCCTCTATCTTTTTTTAGAAGCGGACCTTTTCCTTATTCTTGCTTAGCGGCGGCCCAGTAACTGGATTGGCTCCTTCTCACGACACCCCCAAGGCGATCAGCATACACACCCCCCCGCTTTTCGTATTGGGGACCGCTGCCGGAGATTGACCCCCTCTTTTTTCCAATGGGGCCTTCTTGCACGGCCCCTTTCCCCCCAACCCCACACGAGTAGGATTTTTTTTTTTTAAGAAAACGCTCTTCCTTTCTCATTTCTTCTGCTCCTTCCCCTTTCGGTTTCCCCCAGCCTTTTTCTGGTCCCAAAGCCACAATGTACATTTGAAGAGGGAACATGTTTTTTCCCTTTTTCCGTCTGGTCACCTCCTGCAAAGGTTCCCGGGAGGGCGTCGGCCTCCAAGGAGATACATCCCCCCTTTTTCCAACTCCATACTCATGTCCTTTTCTCTCGTTTAATTTCCTTTTTTTTTTTTTTCTAACACCGTCTTCTTTTAGTGTTCTTTTGGAGATTCGTTCGACGCCTCTTTTCCCGTTTAGAACGTATTTCTTCTTTCGACAAATGAGCCCCCCTTGAGAATAGACGCTGCCTCCTTTAGAAAAAAGTTTTCGGTAACAGTACTCCCCCCCTCCTGGGTCGTTTTCTTCCATCCCCCTCTTGCAAGGTGCACTGGCCGTAGGAGTATTCCCCTCCCTCGCGTTTTTTTTCCCCCCCCAACAGTTTCCTCTTCCCTTTTTTATTTTTGGCAAGCCCCTGATAGCGGTTCCTCCTTTTTCGGATTTTTTAACAACCAGGCGCAAACTTTCTTTGGTGGGATATTTACCTTGTTCTTTTTTTTTTTTTTGTCTGTTGTCGGAGACCCAGCAGTGACTCCGTCTCTTTTTCAAGTGCCTGGGGTTTTCTTTTTCCCCGTTGTGCGATTTAGTAGTCCAGAGAAGAGGGAGTTTGCTCCCCCCCTTCGGTTTATATTTTCCCCTTTGGGAACAAATTTCTCGTGATGACCTTTTCCTACTTTAGTTGTTAGAACCCGTAGGGGGGTTCTCCTTTTTTATTTTCTTTTCAATCTTTTCCAACCACAATAATGGGTGTTGAACAGCAGCTGCTAGGGAACGATTTGTTGGTCTGTCTGGCAAAATTCCGTGTTGGACCTCCTAGCTTTTTTTTCCCCCAAAATACGATCCCCCCCCCCCCCTGAAATGTTTCCTTTTTTTTCCTTTTCATTCGACTGTGTTTCTCTTTTTCCGGTAGCCCCCCTTTTCTGTTCTTCTTTTGATTTTGGTGGACTTGTGCCTTCCAAAGTGAGTTTTTTTGTGTTTTTGTCTGCGGGAAGAAGAGTGCACTTGGGTCTGTTTTCGATTTTTTCCCCCCGCCCAGAAACCTTGGAACTTCCAGAGAGTCCTCTCCCTGAGATGAGTTTTTTTTTTCTTTAACGAGGGGGCGCGGAGGGAACGCATCCCCTGACCTGCTGGAAAAAACCTTCTGGGATTCTGTGTTCGGAGGTTCTTCTGAGGGGGGGCGTATCCTTTGCCTTTTTTTATTTTTCTTCGTTGTGATGTCGAAGGTAGGTTTCCCTCTTTTGAAGATGGATCTTCAGGATCCTTTTTCCGCATGGACAGGGGCCCTTTTTTTTTTTGAAAGTTGTAGCCCTTATTTTTTGCGGTTGCGACGGTTTTTTTTGTTGACAGGGAAATTTCTTTCCCCTCGGTCTTGAAGTATGGGATGGTTCTCTGGTCTCTTGGAGGTGCCTTTGGGATTTGTCGCGGAGTAGTGGTGTGAGTGATGTCCCTCCTGCGGCCTCCGTCCGGGAGACGGACCCTGGCGGTGCCGGCTTTTTTTTTTTTTTTCCGAGAGTCGCTTTCCCGTTTGGGTGAGACGAAGGGTTCTTTTGGACCGCCTGCAACGCTCTTGAGTGCTTCACTTTTTTTTTCCTTTTTCGGAGGAGATGTTGCCTCTCCCTTCATGAAGAGTGGTTTCTTTTTTTTTGGTGAGTTGGCGTTCCTTGACTTTGGTGGCACATCTCTCTCTTTTTTTCTTCTTTGAGAGATGTGCAACCTCATCCTCCCCCCCCCTCCCTCCAAACCGCTCCCCCCTTTCTTTTTTTCCTTCCGAGGGAAAGAACCCCCTCCCCCTCTCCCCCGCGACAACAATCAGCACTTTTTTCCTCGTGAGGGGAGTCCATGACAACTTTCTTCCCCGTGAACACAACGACTCTTTTTTCTTCCTTTTCCCCCCCCGCCCTGCCCCGACCCCTTCCTTTGGTTGGCCCACCCTATTCCATCAATCGCCAACTCCCCTCCAAAACTACACCACCCTCCCCCCCTCCTTTCTCACACCCCATCAACATTTCCCCCCCCCCCCTCCCCCGCCGACAGAATTTTTTTTTTTTTTTTTTTCCCCCCTCTCTTCACAAACTTTCAAAACCCACCTTTTCCCGATGAAATGGCTCCCCCCCTCCCCCCACCCCCGGCAACCTCGCCTTCCCCCTTCCCCCCCCCTGCCGGAAACCACTTTCCCTTTAGATTGGCACCCGGACCCGCGGGTTTTGAACAATCAAACAACCACTTTCCCCCCCTCCGCACAATCCTACCCCCCTCTTTTTTTTTTTCCCCGTGGCCGCTGGTCCCCCTCCACCTCCCCTTCTGTCCGGCGGACCTCTCCTCTTCTATCAGGTCCCTCAAATTCTTTCTTTTTATTCGCGCTTTCGCATTTTTCCTCCCTTCTCAAACTTTTTCTTTTTTTTTTATTTTTCCCGGCGTCCAACCAAGGAAAAATCCGGCACATCACCGTCACCCCCTTCCCTCCCAATCAACAGCAACCTCTCCGCTGCCCCTCCTCGAGACACTCAGATCACAGTCAGTCATTTGACCAGCGAACCCTTTCCCTCTAAAGGGGGACTTCCAACCCCTCCCTCCTTTTTCCTATTTCCTTTCCTCTATTTGCCGTCAACGGACTGCCCCAAAATGAGTTTGTTTTTCCCCCTCGTGCCACTATTCCCCCCCCCCCCCCACCGGCCCGAACACGACCGTCCTTCAGAACGCTTCCAAAGAACAGAAAGTTTTTTCTCTATAGTTCTTTTTTTTCTCTAGAAGCTCCCTTTCGTCTTCCAGCTTGATAGCGGCGAATCTTGGAGGGGTAAATGCTTTTCCCCCTTTTTTCCTCAGACCCCATGCCCCCCCTTCTTCCTTCCCGTCATAAAACCCCCCCCCCCTTGCATGGGGGGTTAATGGCCCCCCCCAAGAGCCCCCCCTCTTTATGGACCTTGGCCTTGCTCCGGATCTTTTTCCCCTTTTTCCCTCAACCCCCCAAACGCGTCTTTTAAAAGAACGGTTTTTTCCTCATTTCTTATGCGGTTTCCCTTTTTTTTCGGTACGGTTCACCCTGACGACCAAAAAAGAACGAGTTAGAAGTGCCTTCTTTTTTTTTTTTTCCATTTTCCGCCGGCCCTTCCCCCCCCAAGTTCACATGTACCTTTTCCCCCTTTTGCTTTTCGTCGTAGAACACTATAAAATCCTTCAAGAAAGAAGACATTTTT
>Ga0179591_1365573_pt1 | contig 10841 bp, 12 predicted proteins | sample CZOMad2_1_08_16f_FD_182891 | JGI IMG/M metagenome (GOLD analysis project Ga0179591, IMG submission 182891) | Vadose zone soil fungal communities from Angelo Coast Range Reserve, California, USA - CZOMad2_1_08_16fungal (PacBio error correction) | ecosystem: Environmental > Terrestrial > Soil >... | reverse complement strand
GATCCGCCCCCTTTGGACTTCTGACAGAGGACGCGTTCCCCGCACGCTACTTCATGACAACCGTCAACGTGAGCATCTGAACCTGATTCCCCAAGCCTCCGCACAACTTCACCCCCCCCCCCCAGGTCCATCTGTCGGCCAGTATCATTTTCGTTGACCCCTACCTTTAGTCTGTGCCGGGTCAAGCGTTTTTCCCTTTGGTTGTTAGATCCCCCCCGCACCCCCCAAATCGACTTTTTACGTTTTTTTCTTGATGCTTGGAAGGAAAGCCACAGGCAGTGTGGTACCCCCCGAAAAACCCTCGTGAAGCGTCAAATCTGCGACTGATTACGAGCCGTTAGACCTTCGCCTAGTGTGGTCCACTTCCAGGCGGTGCTTTTTTTCTGCTTTTCGTGGGAACAACTTACGTCGTCATAGAGTTCTTGGAGTCTTCCGCCCATATGCTACAGCAATGTTTTGAAACTTTCTGTTTCCCATTTCTTTCTCTGCCGCCAAGGACGGTGGATATCTTGCCCCGCTTCTTCCGCGTCCTCGGAGAAGCCTCTGATGCTTCCTCACCCCAGCTGTTTTGGCCCCCTTATGAAAGCCACGCATCTCCCGATGCACCCCAGGGTTCAACCGCCCGTCATAGTGTCTTGTACCTGAGGTACCCCTTTCGTTATGTTTCCTCGTCCAATTTGTGTCAAGGGACTCGTCCAGGAGTTTTTTTCAACGAGGGGTACGCCTTCGTTGTGCCCAGTAAAGGCGCGTGTGGAGACTTTCCTTTCCAACTGACTCTGGTTCGCCTTAAAGTAGCAAGTGTTGTTTCCGTTTTTGGCCTGCCTGCCGTCCCTCGAAAATTTGTTTTGTGAACTGCTGTGCAATGACGCGTTCCCCCCTCCCCATGTTTCTCTACAACGACCTTCTGCCTCCATTTAGTGGCCCCTCCCGACCCCTTCCTTGCGAGTGTCCTCCGACAGTCAGTATGTCGCTTTTCCCCTTTTTTTCAATTCGTGCTGCATCGTGGTGGGTTCAACGTATATTCAATGGCATTTCCCCCAATGCGTCTTTTTTCCTGCCCACGAAACCTGTGTCAACCGCCTTTTACCGGACTCCCCTGGGTGTAAGATACATGGGTGAACCCATTTTCAATCTTCCTTTCCGCGTTTTTTTAATTCTTCCCGGTGTTTTTTGGGTCTGGAGTTGCTGTTAAGGGCCTTTTTTTGGGAGCAGCCGCTTTTCCTCCATTTTGTGGCTACGTCCGGGTCCATGGGCCCGGAGGCCGGGTCCCTTTGCGACCGTGGGATTGTCTTTGACTTAATTTTTTTTGCTTGTCCTGCCCGCCGGCCCTTCCTTTTTTTCTATCGATGTATCCCCCACCCGCGACCCTCAATCCGGCTTTCCCTTTGACTGGTAAGACTGGGACGTTTCTACGGCTAGCCAGCACTGGGATCACTTGGATTCTAACCCCATCCCCTCCCTGCCCACCCCAGGGAGTTGATTTTCTGGACTCGGGGGAGGTCCCGTTGTTTGTTTTTGTGAATGACCCCATTTCTGTCCTGCTCCTCAGGTCGACCGGTTTCATTGAGAACTGTTCCACCTTCGCCAGGGTACGGATGATTGCTCCACCTTTATCTCTTTTTTCTTTTTCCCCCCGGGTTCCTCCTGGAGCCCAGCCCCACCCCCCGAGTTATGAACAGGTTCCTTTTCCCGGGGTTGTCGCAGGCCTTTCACCGGGAGGAATTGCTGCTTTTTCTAACGTCCCTTTTTTTTTTGTGTGCAAGCCTGACCCCTTTTTAATTGGGTCCCGGTTAGGACCACCCCTACTCTTCCCCGTTTTTTGTCTGTTTAAGAGAGGTGTTTTTGTGTGCTATTGTGACTCCGTGTAATGATCGTTCTTTTTTGCAATTGTTTTTATCCTTTTCCATTCTCCTTGATGTTTGATCGTTCGGACAAGAGGACCGCCTCATTTTCCGGGCCCAGGTGTACCTCTCCTTTTGTGTTTTTTTCGGGGTCTTTTGTTTGCACTTGGCAAAAAAGTTGCACCACTTCACGATGAAGGAGTACTTTTTTTCCCCTTCAAGAGCTTCGTCTTTGCCCATTGTGCGCGCTTAAGGTCCGTTTCGACCTGCCCTTCCAGCGGCCTATCTTGGTGATTCCACCAGAGTGTCCGTGCCTCCCGCCGCATCAAGCGAGGCGGCCCTTGTGCTTTGTTGTGGCTTTCTTCTCAGAAAGGTTCTGATAGTCTCGCCCGGGTTCCCCTGCCTTCTGACCAGTTCCAAGCTTTCTTCACGGAGTCCGGTAGTTTATTGACCCCCCCTCCGTCTCCGGATCCCCAGGCCTTCCTCCGTCTTTTCTCCAAGCTGTTTCTAAGTCCAGTAGCCCGTCTCTTTCTGAAGTGTGTGCGGGAACAATTTTAACGCCAGTAGAATGTCTTTTGTCCCCTTGGACTGCACGCACTGGGTCCGTCATTTGCGTTTCCCCCACCGGTGACCCACGTTTGCCGACAAGCCCCCCTTCTTTACCAGGTTAAATTTGAGCAGCCGGACCTTTTGATATGTTCGGTGTTTGCCCAATTTTTGTCCGGTCGGCGGGTGACCTGGTTTGTTCTGGCATGCAGCGTCCCCATTTTGTTTAACCTGTCTCTCTTCTTCACCCCCACACGACTGTCGCCCATTAGTGAGGTTCTAGAGCTCTACCACATGGCCCCGGTAGTTACTGACCCATTGAGACTACCGATTTTCTTTTGTATTGCGGGCTTTCCCGGTTTCGGTACCGCCTGGGCCGGTTTTCGTCACTTCGGTGCTTTCAAAACGTGCAGGGCCCACCTCTTTTTCGGCGGATTTTGTTTTCCTCCTGGGTTTTGTCTTTTATTTGCAGGCGTGCCCCCCCCTTAGTAAGGCAAAGCTCCTCATTTTCCAGCACGTCGACCCTAGGGCCGGGCAACTGTCCATATTGTTTTTTAAGTTCCCCATGGGGTAAATATGCTCCCCCTTTCCCCTTTCAATTTTTTTTGTGCTCCTCGGCCTCGCTGCTCAGGAACCTTCCCCAAAAGATTCAAGGTCCTTTTTTTTGTTGTAACTTGTCATTGCGCTCGTTTTTTGCGCCGGCGCCGTTTTCGTTTGTTAGGGACCCATACCCCGCGGATCTGCCTGTCTTCCTTATTTCTCCGGACTAAAAGCTTTGGGCTCCAATTGTCTCACGACGGTCCCACCTCGCCCCGTGTTCAGGAGGCTAGGAGTGCTAGTTCTGGCTGTACTCCTCCCCACTGCACAGTTTCTATGGAGATGTCTTGTTTACTGACCAGTCCTCGCTTTGCTTTCATGTTTTATTTCGCGTAATGTTCTTTCAAGAATCCTCAATCCTCGATGGGTCGTTTGATTTACTGAGGCCCGTTGCCCTAGTTTTTTTTTGGAGGTCTTCTTGTTTTTACGGGCCCCCAGGATGAAGTCCCCTCCTCATCGTAGAACATCTTCTTTTGAGGGATTAGCCACAACTGGAAAGTCTGGATTTCACAACGAATGCTTCCGTCGGAAGCCGATCCTTCTAGGTTGTCGTCCACGAGCGTCCTCTGTAGTCCTTGGCGCTCCTTTTAATCACGAACTCCCGCTTTAGTTTATCGCCTGCTTTACCCCTGTTTGCGTTGGACGATCATCAGGTGCCCCTTGAGTTTTCCTCGCGAGTCGCCGGCACACTTTCCGGCAAGCCCCCTCCCGACCTACCGTGTTGTCTGCTCCAGCTGATCCCAGTCGAAGCGGTGTGACGTAATGGAGTGTTTTGATTGTTTGTAGTGCGGCTTGAATGTACCCCAGTTGACCCTCGCATTGAGGTTGGTCTCTGTTTCGTAGTGCTGCCGTTTTTTGCCCCCCTAACAGAGTAACGCTCGAATCCGGGGAGCAACTGAGAAACGTTCCCTTTCACTGACGGGTCACGATTCCCTTCGGCACCCCTCCGGTGTCCGAATTGCCTGCGGTCTCATAACTACGACTCTTGGTTAAGAGCATCTACGTGGTGTTGTCAGATTTTTGTGTTTCCCTTTTTTCCCTTTTCAGGAAGCAGATATGTCCCACTACAGTCCGTTTATCTCTGCGGTCCTCGCGCCTTCTCCCCTGTTTTCAAGAATGACCCCGCGGTGTCGATTCCCCCCCCTGCTGGCTCTTTCACGCTAACTCCTAGTTCCCCGCTCGAGGACCGAATTCTCTTTCTCCGAAATCGGGACATGCTCGAGGATGCCTCAGCGCGCCCCCGGGCACCTCCGTGGTGCCGTATCTCGCCCTTCTGATCTTAACCCGTCGGGCCCGCCCAACCCCTTTTTTCATCGAGTCTTCGACAGTCTTTTTTCCCGCGTGATGGTAGACCTTCCCGTTCGCCTGTCGTAGAAACTCCGGCTTTTGGTGCCGCTTGTGCCAGCTTTTAAAAATCAAAGGGGTGCGGAGCCGGCGTGGAACGGGGTGCGATCGGGTAGATTTAGGAGAGGACCAAACGTCTTACCACTATCCTACCGCCCATCTCCCGCGCGGTACGGCTGTCCTTTCGCTCCTACACGTGGTATTGATTTGGCAGCCTACCTGCTGCGGCAAGAGCTTACCAATTACTTTCTGCCGTTTGCGGTCTGGCCCCTCCTGACGAGAGAGGTGGCCCTGCCGGTGCTGATCTAGAAACGCTTTTTTCTTGATGAATAGTCTTCCTCCTTTCTCATCTCCAACTCACCCCCCCTGCTTTTCTGTCCCCAGATCGCGGTTCCGACACTTTGCGCACGGTACAAGGGCAGCTTTGTGGTCTTTTCCCAAACACTCGATCTTAAGCTGCTGTGTAGCCTTCCTTTGAAAAAACCGCCACCTCTGCGCGCTCCCCCCCTCTGTATCTTATGCTTGCGTTTTGACTCCCCTTTTCCGTCCAATACGCCCGCCTTATTGTGCCCGGCCACCCAAAACGCGACATCCTTGGTTTTTGTTTTTTTTTTTCCCGTTCATTGACATACTCCTACTAAAGGCCTCTTCCCATGGCTCTTTCACCGTCATTCCCCCCCCGAGGGTGCTCACGGCGAATACGTTTCCGCATGCTCACTGTATCTGTGTTTCCGCCCCCCCAAGCTCTTTTTTCAGCACCGCATCTCTTTAACCGTGGCATCTCCCCTGTAAGAATAGGTGCCTGTTTTTCCCCTTTCGGATGGCACGTCCGTGTACCCCCTTGCCAGTCTTCTGCGTTTTTGCTGTTTTGCGTCACTTAAGGGTACACCCCCCCCATTTTTTTTTTACTTGTCCATGGGCCATTACCGCGCGAATGGCACTGCAGTTGCACCCTTTGAGGGAGATTAGCTTCGTTTTATGTGTTCGGGCACCCTGCGCCCGACGTCCAGACGCGCCATCGAAGATTTTCTTGCATGAAAGGATTTCAGCCCCCGTCCGCTCGACCCCTGTTACCAGGATGGCTCCCTCCGGCCCGCCTTTCCCCCTCCAGTAGCGTGCGTGTGCGCTCTTTGTTTCTTCGAACAATATTTTTTTAGAAGATCCCCCCCACCCCCCTTGCGTCTGAAATCGTGGTTTGCATCAGATAGTCCCCCCCCGATACTGCTGAGGGTCTTTTCTCCCCTCCCCCCTCCTTTTTTCCCACCCAGGCCGACCCGACCCTCAACTGGCTGCCATCGAGTAAAGTTCCCTTTTGATTTTTCCGCACAGTACGCGTTGGTATATGGGTGCTTGTCTGGGACGGTTTCGTTGGGGGTATTCTAAATGACCGGACCCCCTGGGGCCTCCCTTTTTCCCCGGTTTGGATCCCTGTCCGGTCCTTGGGTGAGCCTTTAGGTGTTCCCTTTTTCTTCCTGGAATGCTTAGCCCATGGGGACAGCCCTTTTTTGTCCTGTTTTTTCTACGATTTGATCCCCCCTCCCGACACGAAAATAGCGTGAGAGTGCCGTCACCTGTCTCTTGAAGCATTACGCCACGCCTTTTTTGGAATATACCCCTCCCCACCAAACTGTTTTCTTTTGCTTTGATTACTCTTTTAGGGCTTGGTTTTTTTTCATTTCTTTCCCTTCAGGGCAGCCCGTCTGTTTTCCTCAGTTCTACCTTTCCGATTGCATCCCAACAACCATTACCTCGTGAGGTATTCTTTCCCCCAAGTAGTAGTAGTCTGGTTCCCCCCTTTTTTTTTTTTTTACCAGATTCTGCAACCCGACTACACATTACTTCACCTTGCAAGTCCCGGCCCTCTGTAAGAGGAGGAATTTTCCCCGCTGAGGTCTTTGCAACGTCCCCGGTCACGGCATAGATAACACGTTGGTTTTCCCCCCCCCTATTCCACAATATATATCTTTTCCTCTCCCCTCCTCCTGTAGTTGATTCAGCCCTTATTGGATTTTGGTGTCACTTCCTGATGTCTTTTTCCCTCTTGCCGTTCGAAGTTACTAGACCTTTTTTATTGGATTGCACTCTAGCGGCCCCCCGTGCCGGGATTTGCACCCCAAGGTGTGCCCTTGAACAATAGTGGTAGCTTTTCGAATATTGTTGAACCCCTTGTAACCATCTGGACTGCTCCCCTCTTTCCCAAGTGACTTCCCCCAGAGTATTTTTTGGTTTTAATTTTTTGCCCAGGTGGCCTTCCCAGTAGTAATTTTTGGGTTTGACCTTTTATTTTTTCTTTGCCCCTCTGCCTATGGCCTCTTACACCAAGCCCAGTATGGTTCCCCTCAATCCTGTATCAAATAAGAAGCCGGCGGATGTTTAGTTTTTCCTATTACAGGCCAGTTGCGCTTTCCTGTGGCCAGAGACGCTGCCAGCCCGCTTTTCCCCAGACATTTCATTTTTCCGGAGTTCTGGTTTTCTCTTTTCTCCTGAGAAGGATCAAACTTGCTTCCGGCTTTAACCCCTCGTTTTTTTTACAAACCTTATTTTCCCCACCCGGGCATTCTCCCCCCCCCCCCGGGCCCTGCAGGCTAGGCCTTACTGGTCCCTCCCTGGGTGACTTCATTGCGTCCCCCCCAAACCTACTTCAACGCGCCAATGCCCCTTTCTTTTGCCCACCCGGGAAGTAGGCGATCCCCGTTTCTTCTTCCCCCTGTTCTGATGTTGTCCAGCATTGTCTTTTCGCCAGGTCATGCCTGGCGGCGGGCGTAAAAGGGTGCGGCCGCCCCAGGCCCTTTGAATCGCTTGTTAGTTCCCCCCCCGAAGGGTTAAAGAATCAGGGGTAGTTTCTGGTTTTGTTTCGAGCGGTCACTTAATTTTTGTCTGACTGACCATCTTTTTAGGTCACGGAGGCGTCATGCGTAGGGGAAGTGTTTTTCCGGCCTACGGGCGTGGTCTGATGAGTCCGTGACTTTTCGTTCTTCCACCCTCCGGTGCCCTACGTTCTGGAGTCTTGCGCTTTGTTCCGTATTCTTCGGTCCGGCCTAAACTCGACAAGGCTACCCACGCTCACAATTTTCTGAGAAAACGAGTTTCCGTGGCCTGGACACACCCTTCTTTTTTTTTTTTTCCGTACCATGGTTTTCCCTTAGTGATTCAACGCTCACCGTCGGCTCATTTTTCCTTTGGCCCCGGACCTGATTTTCGCCTGTGCCTTGTACCAGCCCCCCCTTTTAGGATCTCTCTGCCCTTTTTACCCCAATTAGTCTTGCCTGTTTTTCTTCCGGCTTATCCGTTCGGTAGCTCGGAACCGCCCCCCCCCCTGCTTATGCTCTGATGTTTTTTGACAGATTCTTAGATCCCCAGTCTTGGACTGAGTTTCCTTTTTTCACCACGGTGAATCCTTTGCCTGCTTGACTTATGATCCTTGTTGGAGGAATCCTGCCCGAACCGCCACCCAGGTTTCGGACTAGGTAAGTTTTTTAATGGAACAGCACGCCAGGGCCTTTTGCTAAGGTAGTTATAAATTTTCAGTTCTTTCCATGCCTCCGAATTTTTGCCGACCGGAACGTATTTTGTTGCGGTTTTGTACACGTGCCTTCCCTTGACTCTCCCCACCAAGTTTACTTTTTCCCTCAGTTGTTGTGGTTTTTTTCGGACCCCAGCTGCCTGAGTGCCCCTGTAAGATTTTTTTGGACCGAGATTCCTGGCGTCAGACTATTTGCTCTTCTTCTGTTTGAATACGTCGTTCATTCCCCAGGCCGCTTATTTGTGAGCCACCAAGCCTTCGTCCCTCGATTCCATGTTTTATGGCGTGACTCGTTTTTTCCGTACAATTTCCACCTTACCTTTCTGTTCACAATCAGGCTTCTCACCCCAGTTGAGCGGGTCTGAGACTTTTCCCCCTTGGTAGAGTTTTTTTTTCTTATTGAATTTCCCTCCCTTCCGCTAGTGTATCTGGCTTCTTAGTTGCTTTTTCTTTTTGTCGGTGAAGTCAACCATTTTTCACGCCGAATTGTCCATAGTCCGCCGCCCGATTTGTTTCAGGTTTCAGCGCACCTGTTTCCAACGTTCAGTGAATTTTAGAAGGATTTCACTTTCGGTTCTCCGACATACCTCGTTGACCTTTTCTTGGGACAGCTCGATTTTTTCACCGTGGTGGTTCCCGTTTCTTTCCTGGTGCTAAACCCCCCTTCTCTCATAGATTTGCAGGCCCCCCGAGGCAGGTGTGTCTCGCAGTTTGTCCAGCCTGTTCCTCCGAATTCTACCCATCTTTTCTCGTCGATGTTTCACTACTTCTAGCACACATTTTCTTGACCTAAAGTTAGTGCTAATTTTTTCGCATCGGGAGAGCGGCTGCTCCGTAGCTACCGGCTTTCTGTGGCATTCTCCGCTCCTCGAGTGTTCAGGCCCCCCCATTTCCCCCCCCCTTCCCCGAACCTTTCATCTAGGCTTTTCCGCTTGAGGAGTTCTTTCGTCACCAGGCGCGGAGGAAACTCAGTCTTTTTTTCCCCTTTTTGGGTGTGAAGCAGCTGCACCTTTTTTTTTTTGCACACCCGGCGGTCGGTTTTGCTACCGTGGGAGATCGGGGGGCCGATTTTGAGGAAGTAACTGGAAGGTCCACTTCCTGCAGATCGAGTCCTTTTTTTTTTTTTCCCTGGCTGCTCATTCCCACCCCTTTTTTCCATCCCCCCTTGTACTGCACTCTCATGCTCAAGATGAGGGTTTTTTGTTCTATTCCCGGGTCCCCTCTGCATTTTAGAAGGTGTTCCCTGCCATGTGAAGCCTAGGACCGCTCGAGGGTGCTCCTCTGATTGCTTTGCCCCTGCCTGGCTGATCATAATGGATTCGCCTTTTTTTTCTCCATAGTAACCTCCCCGGCCCGATGATTACCTCTCCTTTTCCGGCCGTCCAGGTCTTAGGGGGACAACCAACGAAAGGAATTTTTTTTTCTCCCTCCACTCCCCCCCCTTTTTCTCTGTCCTGTCGTCTTCTTGTGTTCACTTGCCGCCGCCCGTTTGGTACACAGTCCACTCTTGACCACTAACCCCTCTGAATCTTGATGGTTCCACCTTGTGAGCCCTTCCGCCGCTGAAATGAGGCCTTGCGGTTGCCCCTGTTTGGAACCCACCGTGTCACTCGTTATAAAGTTTGCCTTTCGCTTTTTTTTTTTTTTCGCCAGATTCCCCCTCCTGCCCCCTTAGACCCCTGGGTGCCCCCGTCGTTCTTCTTGGACTTTCCCCCCGCCCATTTTGGGATCTCCGGCCGAGAAGTGTCCCCTTTTTTTTTTTCATTCCTTTCCTCTCCCCGACCGCCCCGTCCTGGTTTCCGAACAGTTCGCTCAATACAAAGGTTTTCCTTCTCCTAAGTCATAGGTGTCCTGTCCAGGTGCCTCTTCCCCGTCCCTGTCCAGGATTTGACCCCTCTCCGGTTTGAGACACTAAGGGACCCCCCTTTTTTACTGCACTGGGCTTCCGGACATCGGTTGGTTTTTGACGTGGCCCCCACCTGTCTCGACTGTGAGCGTCTCTGTGGTTTCCCCTCCCGGGAACGCTGATCCTTCGAAGAGAACCTCCCCCTAACTTGGGGGCCCTGTGCTTTTTCTTGTCCAGCATTTTCTTTTTTTTCTGCTCGTCCCCCTTCCTTTCTGTTTGCGTCCTCTCTCCTTTTTTGCACCGCCCACTTCTGAAGTCTGCGGGCGGATTTTATGGTCTTCACGCCCCCCTTTCTTTTTCGCTCCCATTTTCCACTCTTCTGTCATCGTGGTGTTTCTTGGACCGATAGTGCGAAGATCTTCTGCTTTTGGGACTGGCTGCTCATTTCCCCCCCCCGCCCCTTACCCAGGCTCCACCTGTTCCCCCCAACGGCAACTTTCTTTCCCTTTCTCAGTCAGTGCTCCCGTCGCCGTTCTCATTTGGTGTTTCTCGACGGTTTTTCTTTTTTGGTTTGGACGCACATTGCCGTTCCCCTGTCTGGAAGGTTAACTGGGCCCTGTAGCGGCGGTCCGGGTTTGCGCGGTCGGTTGGATACGGGAGTTGATCAACCGTCTTTGAGCACTTAGTTTTTCAACCCCACTTTCTTTGTGATTTTTTTCACATGATCAGACTTTTTCCAAAGCGAAACCTTCTCGGACCTTTTTTCTTTTTAGCGTTTTGCCTTCTCTCTCAGGTGCGCACCGTGCAATTCTCCACCCCCAGTCAAGAAGCTTGCCGTCGGTGCCCTGTGTCCTGAAGTCTTTATGATGGTGCTCCACCTTCTTCCCGTCCCTCTTCACTCAGTTGTTGACCTTATCTTCCCTCCTAAAAACTGGTCAACCACTCAGTTACGCTGAAGGTTATGTCTCCTCCATCTTTTCTTTTTTCCCAGGGGCCCTTGTTTTTCCCAGTGTTCTTCACAAGATAAACGATTATTCCCTTTGCCCGTGGCCCCTAGGGCGGACCTTTTATCTGTTTCTTTGACTTGCTAACGGCCCGCTTCCCCCTCCTGACTCCCTGTCCGGGGTGTGCACAAGCTTCCCCT
>Ga0179591_1294429_pt1 | contig 10841 bp, 9 predicted proteins | sample CZOMad2_1_08_16f_FD_182891 | JGI IMG/M metagenome (GOLD analysis project Ga0179591, IMG submission 182891) | Vadose zone soil fungal communities from Angelo Coast Range Reserve, California, USA - CZOMad2_1_08_16fungal (PacBio error correction) | ecosystem: Environmental > Terrestrial > Soil >... | reverse complement strand
CCTTTCCTTCCCCCGTGTGCCCGTGGTAGTTTCCCCTTCCCCTTCAGTCCTCTGGTCATCGGGAGGCTTACAAGTGTTTGGTTGATGGCACAGCTTTTTGAGCTTTTTTTCTTCTACCTTCCCTCCGGGATTGTCGGTTCCTTCCCCTGAACTTCAGACGGATTTGCCCTTCCCGATGGATAGCGAATCTACAGTGGATTTGCCGAGTCAGTCTGGAGACCGCCTGCCCTCTGGTGCCCCACCCCAGTGGTTGCCTTTTGCTTCTGGACGACGTTTGTTCCCTTTGTTGACAAAATGGAAGTATTTTTCGCTGATCGGAGCGCGGTCATGGATCACCCCCTCGAATCCTGTTTAAAACGCCCCCCCATGCTGCTTTTCTCACCCCCCCGCTTTGCCTTCCTTCAGGCATGCGCCGCCGTTCCTTCTGTCGCTTTTTCTGGGCTTGAAAAGTGCCTACTGCGAACAGCTGGGTTCTGTAAGTTTTGCTTTTCAGTCCTGGTCATCCCTTTACACCGCCGTGGTCTTCCTTCCCTTCCCTCCTGCCGCCTCGAGCGCCCCCCCCGTGTTTGTCGGCCTCTTGTTTTCACCTCGGACTGGCTCATATTCAATTTTATGGGGCCTGGAGCTTTTCAGCTTCCTTCGGACCCGTTCGTTTTCACGGATTCAAGGGCATTCCCTCCCCCCCCTTCCCGGCGACTTTCGCTGCCCTTTTTTTAGCGTCCGTTACCGAGATTAGCTGTTTTTTACCGAGAACTTTTGCAGGGTGCCAGGGTCTGTTCACCCCTCTCGTTAGGCGGGGTAGCTCTGTAGTCCCCCCCCTTCACGGTGTTTTCCCGGTGGGAGCCGTCTACCGTGAAGTCCCTTTCTCCCCTTGACCCCCGTGTTTCAGGTGCATGATGTTTGTAGACCCTGGACCCACATAGTTCTCCTGCGTGGTGTTCGTCGGCCGGCACCTCCCCGTGGTGTCCCTCTCGAGGACCTTCCTGTATCGAATGCTGTTTTTTTGTGTCCGTCTGACTGGTCGTTGAGGAAGGACATAGCCTTCCCAACCATGGAGTCTTTTCTTTTTCATTGTTTTCTTTGGCTCTGTTCCCCCTCAAACACCCGTTCCTTGACAACGACCTTCTGCTCTGCTTCCCGACCTCGAGGTTTTTTCACAGACAGAGCACATCCGACGGAGCTGCCTGCTGTGGCTCGGTTTTATTCTGACCCCACCTCGGGCGTTCCGGTCCCTTTCCTCCCGATTTGGATCTTTTGCGCAGTGCTGGTGAAACACTTGCAGTGGTTTCTCTCGTATTTAGAAGAGAGGCAGGGAATTTAGCGGCGAGGTGACTTGCAAAACATTGCCTGGCCTTTTAGTGTTCCCTTCCCAGGTATGATTTCCTGGCGGACCCTCTGCGGCTTTTTCAGGTTTCACGAGGTTCAGGTCAACTTGAGTTTTACTCCTCCTTTGGTCTCGATGCCTGTTTCTTTTTTTTTTTCGAGATGTTTTTTTTTTTCGTCTGTTGGCCTTTCACATGCGCTGTGACTATCCTGGTCCATTTAAATATTTCCAGATTTGGTGGTGAGAGAGATTGTGCCGTTGCTTTCTGGTTCTTTTCCCTTGATGGTTTCGTCCCCTTGCAGCCCGGGCCGCCTATTGAGAAGTTCCCTCCTCCCCCCCTTCCTCTACACATGTCTCTGGGCAGGCACAGCCATTGGTACTTCTCCTTTCGAACCCAGGACAGCATGTAGTTAATGTACCGTTGGAGTCCACGGGTGGGGTTCCCTGCGCGAAGATGACTGTCGTTGCGCCTTCGCAGGCCTCTGATTTCCTTCCCCCTTCAGGGTGTTTCCTCCGAGGACGGTCCATCTCACTTAGTTCCTCTTCTCTCCTGCCGACAGGGTTTGTTTCTGACTCGAAGAGAGAAACGAGTTTTTTCCTGTGTCAGGGCGATTGTCCCCCCCCCCCCCCCAATCCCAACTTTTTTCCGTGTTCCTTCTCCCGAGTTTTCACTCGGGTTTTTCTTCCCAGCATCCCCGTCCTCCGCAAGCGTTGACTCCAGCCTTCGGTTTTTTTTCTGCCTTGTCCACGGCAGCACGAACCTTCTGATCCTTTCAAAATAAAGGACCCTCCTAGTCCTTTAGTCTTTCCGACCAGTTCTCGGTTCGTATGGTTTTTCCCCCCTTTCGGTGCCGTCCGAGCTCTCCCGCCAGCGCAGCCTCGAGTTTCCCTTTCTTAGGTAAAGGTTGAAATAGTGTTGGTTTAGGAAGGGTCGTGTTACTTCTCCCCCCCTTCCTTCTGTCGTTTACGGATCCCCCAACAATGTCGCCACCGTTCCGTTTGGCCCTTCATCGACTTCCCGACGATTCCTCTTCCTTGACTCCCACTTCCCCTTTTTCCGGCAAGACCAAGCGATATCTTTTAATAGGAACTTTCGCGCGTAATCCAGTGCAGAGTACGTAGGGAAAGTTTGTCCTTTGCTCCCTTAATACGCACCCTTTAAGTCCTGTCCCTCCTTTTCGTCCGATTTGAAACCTTCCCTCTTCCCTACCGTCCTAATGTGAGACTTTTTCGACTCAAGTTGTAGCTCCTTAAAGAGCGAATGAAGCCAAATTGTTCGGTGTTTTTGTTCTCTTATTTTCACTCCTACCACCCCTGGACAAGTTCCTCATTTCTCCGTCTTTGCCCCTTCGGTTTATTTAGGAGCAAACGCGGCTGATCGGATCCGATTAGACGGTAGTACTGCCTCCGTACGCATTTCCAGTTTTGTTTTAATCTCCTCCCTTGCCAGCGGCTTTGTGGCAGACTTCCGTCCTGCCGTAAGGCAGACCATGGGGCAGTACGTTTGTTGTTCCCTTGGTCCCAAAGCTACGCGTTTCTCGTCCCCTATGCCGTCCTTAGGGCAATGCCTTAATTCAAGCCCGTGGCTAAGGTAGTGAACATCGGCGTGCAGTAGTGGAAGTACCACACCGGTCCGCCCTTCCCTCCTCCCTCCAGCTTTCGCAGCAACCCTGACCCCTGTTGAGGGAAATTAACCAGTCTGAAGGAGTGGGGCCGAGGACATGAGAAAACAATTTCACTTTGCCCTGCCCCTGATTCTCTCTTGCCCCCTGTTTTTTTGTTTGTCTTGGAGTCTTTGCAGTCCAAGTTTTTGAACGTGGGTTTGATATCATCACCTCACCTCGTGTTGATCATTTCAGTTCTTTTTTTTTTCCCCCTTGCACGTCTTCTGGGACCCTCTTTTCGTAGTTTCAAGGGGAGTCCGTGCTTAAATTTTTGACCAGGTAACGCCGTCCGTTTGCCCCCCCAGACCGGTATTCCTAGGTCCTGCGTAGTGCCGGTTGCCGAGAAGTAGGCAGAAGGATTTTGGGCCTTTAATCCCCCCGACGGACTCCTGTACTTTTTGAAACAAACGACTGTCCCTGGCCCGTCTATTCTTTTCGGCCGGCAGAAGGCATTCCCTAAACAGCCTTGTTTTTTCAATTTTGGCCCCCCCTTTTTTGCTTCTTCCATGCAGCCGACTTCCCTTTTTTCTATGAGCGATTAGAGGTTTTTTTTTTCTCCGGCGACCACCTGGCTGGTCCCCTTCCTGTCGCACTCCCCCTGAACTGTCCCGGGTGTTTTCCGATTGTGCGTCCCTTTTCAACTCCCTGTTTTGCAGGCGGTATGGTTGCGAAGCTTTCTCCCCCTTTGTTATTTTCGCACAGTCCTTCTCGTGTTTTTAACCCCCGATTTGGGCATGTGTTAGCGCGTTCTTTTTCGTTACCCCTTTGTTTTAATCGGGCGTGTCCCCAGAATTGCCCCTGCTAGTCTCCTTCCCTTTGATAGTAGTCTTTTTATTTGTTGACGTTGAGAAGGTTTTCCCGGGGGTCTTGCGTTCACTCCTTTGCGTGTTGAGCCTCTTCTTCCCATGAACCTTTCATTTCAGGTTTTAAGTAGGCCCGACCCTTTCCGAAATGGCGTTTCTTCTGGAAACCCAAAGGGGGCTTGTGTGCCCGCCTTAGCTCCTCCCTTGCGTTTTCTCTAACCGACACCCCCTTTTCATTTTTGCGTTTTTTTCCCCTCCTCGGCTCGCCGATGGTGACCATTTCTATTCCGCTCTTGCCCACTCTCCTGAGATGGATTTAAGATACTGCTGTTCTTTTTAAGATGAACGGTTCGGGAGAAGCGGACATCCTGCTTCCCCGGCTTCTTCGTTAACCGGTTCTTTTGCCGGGTTCTCGGGCCCTCCCCCCACCCGCAGTGAAACATCGCCCTTTTCCCCCGACTTTTTAGGATCTTTTTCCCCCTAGCGCGAGGTTAGATTGGAGGTGAAACGGCGCAAAGCTGCCGGCCGGGTCTTCCCCCCGCCGATTTTTTTCTCCCGGGCGCGGGCGTTAACAAACTGTTTTTCGTGGTTTTTGCTTGATATCAGGACTTCCTCCTATGACGGAAACGTCCTCCTCTTCTCCCCTTTCTTGCCCCCCTTTTTTTCTTTGGATGCATTTTGTTTTTTGGAACGTTTTGCCGTGGATGCATTTTTTCGCCCTTTGTTGGTTTCGGCTTTTTTTTTCCCGATCCCCTTTGTCTCAGCGATGGTGATGCGCGGCGGCCTTCTTTTTTTTTGCCTGCGATGACGACCGTCGGAGAAAATAAATTATCTATATCTCCGTTGTGTTGTGTTCTGAGCTTCTTGCTTATTATTCCGTTTCCTGTCCCTGTCCGTTTTCTAGGATGCCGTTGCAGTTGTGCGTTTCCCTTGACCTTTCTCTCTCACGACGCGTTTCAGGTCCCCTCCCTTTTTTTACCTACCCGTTTCCATGCCCTGCCAGCTTTACTTTCCGACCTGCTATTTTTCTCCCCTCGCGAGGCCCCCTGTTTTTGTAGTGCCCGCGCCTTTTTAAGCCCCCTTTTCCCTCCCCCCCTCTTTCGGTCCCGATCCGGACTCGTCCGAAACACTTTTTCCAGGCAGTGATTTCCGCCGCAAGAAGGTCGGGAGTTTTACCGTCCGCCTTACGCCTTCCCCTAAAGACCACCTTCCTCTCCCCCTCCGTCTGTTGCGCGTCCCCCCCCCCCCTTTCAGGTCGACCGCTGCCCGCCTACACCTTTTTTTATCCTTTCTCTTTTCGTTATTGACAAGCATGCCGGCAGAAAGAAGCGTTGCTAACTGGCCAGGTTTAATGGATGATTGTCCGGTTTTTTTGGTGGTTTTTTTTTTTTTCCCCCCCCCATCTCAACGGCAGCGGCCGAACTCCCCTGCGTTCCCCTTTCCTTTCTGCTCGGCAGTGGTTAAGCCGTTTTTTTTTTCCTCGTTTTGGTAACACGGGCGGTGCCGCCTGAGATGTGCCTAGTAATTGCCCGTGGTGTTCCGGTTCGAAACCAGTTAACTTCCCCCTCCATCCTCCTTTTTCACAATTTGTGTTTTTTCGTTGTCAATGAAGGTCGGAAGGATAAGGTGTTTTGATTACGTTGGCCTCCCAGTCCGATCAGCTATCGCTCGTTCCTCTCCCCTTTTGTGCGACGCCCTCCCCCCTCGCCTCTCTCACAGTTCTCTTTCGCGCGTAATCCAGGGTCTTCTTTTGAACGTTGTGGAACGATTGGAGTGACCACGAACGAAGCAGTTTATCTCTTGTGGTGCAAAATTAAATTCAGCGGAATCTAGCCCAGAGTCCGTTCCTGTGAGAAACGGTTCGTATCCCTGGTCGGAGATAGAGACTGTTTCGTTACCCTATTTTTTTCTCTTTTCTTCCGCCTCCCCCTTTTTAAGTTGCCCTCTTTTGTCTTCTTTCTCCTTTTTAGCTCCCCGGCGCACCGCGGGACTTCTGAGCACTCTTTTCCTAGGTTCTCATAAGGAACCTTTGGTGTATTTTCAGCCGTTAGCCCGTATTTTTTCTTTCCGGACCTTGATTTCCCTGACCCCCTTACGAGTTCCGCAGGTTTTTTTCCTCCCCCCTTTCATTCTTCTTAGGTGCTGACATGCCCCCCGTTTCCCCTCTTTCATTCTTCGGGAACATTAGCTTCTTCTCGGCGGACCGGTAGGTTTTTTAATTCCTGCGTGAAGTTAGGGCCCTCCCGCCCCCACCGTTCTCCTATTTTCCCTCCCCCCAGCGCCTCAGCAGCGTTCTGAATTCCCCCCTGCCAACGTATAAAAAGAGTTGCCGTACTTTGTCTGCCCACAAGACCCCCCCTTCAACGTTTCCTTCACTATATATCCCTTGTCCCCCCCCCATTCCCTCTGTTGTTCGATATCGTTTGCAAATTTTGACAGTGTGGGTGCTCGTTGGAGACAGCCCCAATAACTCCCACTTTTTTTGATGTTTCCCCCTTTTTCTTTCCTTTTGTGAGCACGGCTTAGCGCTTTACCTATAAGTGGTAGTGTTGCCCTCCCTGCACGCCGATTAACCACTCTTCGTTGGCTTTTTTTTTAAGGATTGACACCGTCCCTATCCCCGTGCCCTTTAGCCGTCAGCGGCCCTGCCGCTTTTCTTCTGTGTGCATGCGACAGCTCCGAGATGGCAACTGGTTTTCTGACCCCCTCCTTCTTTGCTTCCTTCCATCTTGCGGTTCTCCCCTCCGGCCTTCCGAACCAAACGTTTAGAACGTAAAACTCTGGTTTTTCTTGAGCTTCCTGCCGAGACCGTACGACTTTTTAGTTCCCCTTCGCACCGTTCTGTCCGTGCTGACCCACCGACCCTTTCCTTTTTAACCCCCGCAAGCGGTACCCTTCCCCCTTTTCTTTTTTTCCCTGAAAAGCAAGGTTATGAAGGAGGCGTTTTAGATGTCTCGCACAAGGGGTCTGTCTCGCCTTTTTTTCTGAACCCCTTCCTTCCTGGTTTCCTTTGTTGCTGCCGCATTTGCTTCGTTCAGTGAGTGCCGGGCGTACCGGGCTTAGCAACCGAACAACTTCCGTTCCTTTCTTGGAACTTTCTTTTTACGCGCTCCTTCCCGGTAGATCGATGTTTGATGGCCGTGAGCGCAGGGGCCTGGTTGGTTCCTTCACGCAGCGAAAGTTTCTCTGTGTTTCGGCCAACCGGCACGTTTTGACGTGGTGTTCCCTTAAAGTGAAGAAAGGTTTCAGGGCCGTTCAAAAGTTTACACTGTGGCCCCCATGGTGCTTTTCCTCTCTTTTTTCGTCCTTTGAGTTTTCTCTGTCACCCCCCCCTCGGGCTTACGCTGGAGGCGTAGTCCGGCGTTTTCGTTGGGGTCCCAATCCCCCTCGGCCGCTATTGTATTTTCCCCCACTCGCCTGTCCCTCTTCGAGTTTCTTCTCTGCTTGATTTTCTCCGTGGTTGCGTCCTTCTTTCCTCGCCGTAAATCAGAATTTTTCTTGGGCTTTAAACCTGCGGTTTTTTGGGTTCTGGGCTACATCCCCCCCCCCCGACCCCCAGACATCTCCTCTGCTTACTTTTTTTCCGTGGTTCGTCTCCTTCCTCCCCCCTAGTAAATCCTCGGTTCTGTGTCGTTTCCCTTTTTCCTTCTAAACCCTGGATTGCCCGAGTTTGGAAAGAAGACCGTGGATTTTTGCCGGCGCGCTTGGTCGACCCAAATGGAAGTTTTCGAATCCCTTTCCCTGTCCTCCTCAGCGTCCCTTCCCTTTACACTCTTGCGAGGCCTTCAACACCCCGAAGGGGACGGCGCCCGGCAAATTGATTGCAGGTGGCTGGCCCCCTTCCTTTTTTCCCCGGGGCTTTTTTCCTTCGGTTTCTTCCACCTTTTTGTTCCTGTCCCAGCGTCCGTGGAGAGCGAGGTAGCTTTCTTTTCGCCTTTCAGTTCGTGTAGACTGAAGATAACGACGTTACTACGACGAGCCTTCCTCCTATTCTTTTCCTTTCTTTTCCTAGTTTTGTTGTTTTTTGAGATTTCCGGTCGGTCGTCTTCTTCTTCTTCCCGCTCAGTGCTTCCGCCCTCGCCGGCCGCCTGCGCTATTTTTTTTTCCAGTTTTTTTATACGGAGGAAGGCACTAGTTTTACTTTTTTGATTTAGTTTTCCCTCACCGGGACCCTCAAGCACCAGATTTTCCCCCGTCCGACCTGCATCCCGTTTCATTCAGCGTTCCCCCCCGTCCATTTTTTCAGGCCCCGCTCCGCTGAAGTTCACGTTCTCCCGTTCAGGCCCTGACGCAGACTTCCGGTTAAGATGCGCGTTTACCAGGGTCTGAAACGCGGCTGTTTTTGGTTCTTTTTCTGCTTACCTGACTCTCCGCGAACCCACTTTCTTTTGCTCGTAGGTCAGGTCGAGCTCCTTCCCCGGTCTGTTTCAGCCCCCGCGCGATGTCGTTGTCCCTTTAGGTTTTTTCGTGCGCGTACCGGCAGTACGAAGTTAACCCAACCGGAGGTTCGCGGAGGAGGGGGTTCAATCGCCTTCAGATTCCGAACTCCAGCAGATACGGTCCTCCTTCGATCCTTTTTTTCTTGTGCATTTATCGGTCTCTCTTTTCACTTCGGGCGCCCAGAGTTTCCAGTAAGTGTTTCCACTCCTTGACTCCTCTTTAGGCTTTGAATCACTAGTGTGGCGCCTTTTCCTTTCCGTCCAGTTCTTTTCTGCCTGTCGGCATTCTCCCTGCCCTTCGTTGTTTGCGCCCCAGACCTAGCCGGCATATATTTGAGTTTTTAAGATACCCCCTGTGAGCTTTGGATTAAACCCTCTCGCTCATATTTTTACCCCCCCATTCAAATTCATTACCTTCGTTTGCCGTTTTCTTTATGCCCAGGCGTCCACCTTTTTCCTCCCTGGTGATTCGTGATAATGAGAACCATTTGCTTTTATGCAGCCAACGACGACATTGTGTCCCCTCCGTCAGAGCCCTGAACCCTGTTGCTCGAGTTTAGTCCTCCGCCTCCCTCCGACACCTTGGAGGTGTCCCTTTGAGTTCTTTTGTTTCGACAGGAAAAAAGATGTGCCTGCACGTCGGTGGTCAGCTCGTTCACCTCTGATGTCTTTGCGCTCTTTGGACCCCTTCTCTTCGGCAGCCCTTAAGCTCATTCACCTTTTCGTGTTTGTTCTCGCACGAGTAGTGGGTGCGGGCATGGGCGCCGTTAACCCCACTAAATAGCCTGAGCCGGCGTTGTCTCACCCTCCTCTCTTCTTCTCTTTCCCGGGTCCACCCTAGGAACTCGTTTTTTTTTTTTACTTCCGGGCAAGTCTCGAAGGTAGGTCTAGAAAAAGCCGTTTTTGGTGCACTCTTCCGTGTTCTTAGTTCAGTCGACCCGGGCCTCTTCTCCCCTCGATCCAGCAGATTTTTTTTTTTCACCCGGTTCACGGGGCAAGTACGCCGGTCCGGATTTGGGTCCTTTCCTCCCCTCTCCTCACTTCAACCTTTCACTGAACTTTTCTCTTTTTCCCCCCCCCTCCTCCTTCGTTTTTGTTTTATTGACTGCTACCGGTACCGTGCTGGTGCTCGAGTCTTGCCTCTTGACAACGTTTTGCCGGGACTTGTCGTTTTGTGCTTTTCCCCCCCCCCTTTTGACTTTGAGAGTCGGCCGCCCTTTTTCTCTGCCCTTAACTGCACCGAGGTCCCAAGGACCGGTCTTGCCGATCGAAGGTGCTTGGTGTTCTTTTTTTCCCAGTCGCCGATCTACTCTTCGCTGTGAATTTTCCCGCGTACGACGTGCTTTTTACCCTGGTTGAAACAGAGGGTTTTGGTGGACGTTCGGTCGTGGCAGTCACGCCCCGCCAGTGGTCACCTTCTTCTCCCTACACCACGCCTTTTCTGAGCTTATGCTTGCCCCGACATTCTCGTCGTTTCTGCTTTTCTCCCCGGTGGAGCCGATGAAACCTACGACGTGTTAATACGGCGCACGCTTTTCCCTTCCTGGTTTATTCTTAAGACTTGTTGGGTCCTCCCTGAACAACGCCTTGTTTGTCCCCTTCGGATGGACTCCCCTTTTTTTAACCCCCCTTATTCCGGGGAGAACAGATCGGTGCCGATTACGTATTTTTGGTTTTAGGAGCGCTCACTTTTTCACATTTTCTTTTCCACGGGCTTCTCTGGCGGTCATTCCCCCTGCCAATTTCAGAGTTGTTGGTACTCTAGAACGGTCACCGAGCGTCTCTGTCCATTTTGGCCGTCTCCCCTCGCCAATGGGTGCCAGGTTTTTTCTTTTTACGCAGCTCCGGCGTTGCCTCAACTTTTGCCCTTTTTTTGTCCGGGGGCCGGCCTGTCGAAGACAGGCGAACTGGACGTTGACGACCGGCCGCCCCCCCCTTTTTCCCGTTGCTGCTGTCCCTCCCCTTTCTTGTCGCTGCGTGTGATCGACCTTCCCCTCGGTTTTCTTCTTTTTTCGGTCTTACGGCGCATGTGAACTAGGCTCTACCTGGTCGGCACATCCCCTTGCCGCGATGTGATTCACCTTATTGCTCTTCGCTCCCTTCCTAGTAGCCGCCTTCCCCCTCCCCCTCGACCCTTTCCGGGGCTGGAGTTCCACGGTGCTGGTCTTCCGTTTTTTTTTGCGGGGACATAGTTAAAACGATTTTGTTCCCCACGACCGTGTACGGCGTCTCTGTCTACTTTCCTGACGCGAACATTTCTTTTTTTTCTTTCCTTTTTGCGAGGTGACCACCCGGGCTTTCACCTTTCATTCTCTAGGCTTGAGAAAAACCGGAATGGTTGACGTAAGTGTCCTGTTTCCCGTGCATCGGGGCAACGTTCCCCTCGTCGGTCTTGCACCCCATGGCGGGCCGTGCGGCTGTTCCCCTTTGACCTTCAATAGTGGGGATGCCCGGTACCCCTTTGTTTTCCGTCCCCTGCTTGCTGTTCTGCCCAAGCTTTCTTTCTCCTCTTTTTTTGCTTTCCCCTCTTGTTTCGCAGAGGAGGAAATAGAGGGACTTCCCCGGGCCACTTATTTGCCAACGACAGTACCCTACGCTCCCATTCCACCCT
>Ga0179591_1425405_pt1 | contig 10843 bp, 11 predicted proteins | sample CZOMad2_1_08_16f_FD_182891 | JGI IMG/M metagenome (GOLD analysis project Ga0179591, IMG submission 182891) | Vadose zone soil fungal communities from Angelo Coast Range Reserve, California, USA - CZOMad2_1_08_16fungal (PacBio error correction) | ecosystem: Environmental > Terrestrial > Soil >... | reverse complement strand
GCGCGCGATTCCCGCGGACCGAAGTTCATGGCGAGCGCGATCGTACGGCGCCCAATGGAGGTTGAGTAAAATGCCCACCGCCATACATGATAGAGTGACGAGGTGCCGCCGAGGCCGGGCCGAGCGGGGTGCCATACCCATCACGGTGCCCAGATCCGTAGGACCGCGGGCCCTTCGGGGATTCGCAACCGTGCGGACGAACAGCCAGTGACGAGTTCAACTGATAAAGCGCGGCGCCGACAGCTTGCAATGCGCGCGCCGTTCAGCTGCGACGGGGTGGGTGCCGCGCCGCAAGAAAGGAGGCGAAATGACAGATAGGACCGCCCGATACAACAGCAGAGCCGACGTCAGAAGGTCGGCCAATGCTTCCGCCGGCCTCAGCAGCGGCGAAGGAGAAGGAATGTACGCGTGACGACCAATTAACGTGGTGAATCCGCCAAGAAGGTCACGCGCGAGGGAAGGCAGAGAGACCGCCACACTGTTGTGTCGAGCATGATGAGGAAGGTGCGCCCGCACAACGAGCAACATGCGCAGCTTCTGCAATGTGAGAAGCAATGGAAGGCGTGGCATTGCTCGGAAGTCTGCGGTTGCACCATAGTCGCGGCCGCGCCGAAGCTGATTTTTCCAGCGAAACCCACGCTGCGAACCTTCCGGTATTATCTTCGATAGGTCAAAGCACATAGCACGCGACTGGTCGCGAGTCAATCAAAGTTGGCGCTCGGCAGCCCTTTTGCGGGTTTGATCGCCGTCAACATCGCTCGGAGTGCAGATGGTCGATGCTTGGCCTCTGGAGCGCTCGAAGGACAAAGACCTTGTCCTTCGTACCGACGTGATTCAGGGGCACGCAGCGCGATGCGCGCGCTCGAACCGGAACACCCTTCAAACACTACGAGGTCATGCCGACTCGGCCCGTCATAGCCGCGAGTCAGGAAGTGAGCACGGATCCGGCAAAGGCGCCTGTAGGCGGGAAAATCGGTGTAGCCGCGCTGCGTCGTAGCCAAGACGGTGCGGCGATCGTAGGGTTCAGCCGGCAGGACGAGCTCGATCCGCCTTGGGCAGGTCCGGGATCGCGATGAAGTGGCGACCCGAAAATGAGATCAAGCTGCCTCCGCCATTACGACGATGCTCGACCGATATAGGGTTGAAGCCGCCGCGGCGATGACTGGTCCCGGAAAATATTGCTCCAACTCCCGCGCCGCAACCGGCCCTTGCGCTTCGGCAATAGTTTTCACGACCTTCACTCGCGCTCGATGAGATTTGCAGATAGACAGGCCGAAACGTCGAGCCGTGTGCGACATAGGGAACAGAGCGCGCGGGATTGCTGTAGACCTGCGTGAAAGTCCCGCTCGGCGCAAGCCGCCACCCCCGATCCCGATCTGCCCTCCCAGACCCGCCCAGCGTTCTAGACGATTTCGATGAGACGGCGCGTCGATTCCCGATCGAACAGCCGTCTTGGTCGGGCGCCTCTGTGCTCCTGTCCTCGAGAATGATGATCAAAGGACGTGGCAGCACTTGGACCCGACACCGTCGAAGCCGCTCGTGTGCATTGGGCGGCGGCATGGTATTGCGCGAGAAGTCACCGATCTCCAACGTTCCGACGCGCGGTGCGGCGACGTCTTAGGAAAGCCGTCCTTCGTATCGACGACGGATGCTAGGAATCGGCCCAGTAGCTCGGATCGACGGACGCCGGCGCCCGAGGCGATCTGATCGAGATGTGGTGTACGGCCGGCGTGCCAAAAGATGGTGAAGAAGTATGCGCCTTAGACGGGAAACGCATCAGTGATGAGTTCCAAACCAGTCACATGCTCGTCGGCGTAGGAGCCGGGCGCATGTAAAACCGCGCGCCGACGCTGCGATCGCCGTCGCTTCGAATGATAAGGCCCCCTCTAGACGCCGCCGGGAAATATGCGAGCGGCAGGCGCTCGGGCCGCCGTCACGGCTGGGCCGCAACCTGTCATCGGCTGAATGACGACGCGATGCTTCAAGTAATGGCCCGATCCGCACGGGTGTGAAGACTCTTTGAACGTGTGGTCCACGGCTGGAACTTTTTTGGCACTGGCTGGGCGGGCACGATGGCGCACGGCTCCACCATGCGTCGAGGTCGTCGGCCCGGCCAAAACAGCCCTCGGTGCAGGGCCTGTCGGATCTCGTGATGGGTCGTCGCGGCCGCTTTGCGGGCGCGCTCGGTGGGTCGTGGGGCATGGTGTTCGTACGCGACCCTCACGCTGCTCGAGCGATTCGACGCTCGTGCCGTTGATCGCAACTACGCTGAGCCCCGCGGCCGGCGTGCCAGGCCATTGGGGGACTGAGTCACAGCTGGGAGACATAGCCGTGAAACTGACCGATATGTGGGACGGTTGAGCAGACCTTCGGCCGCCGGCTAAGCCCAGAGCGGGCCCATGACCAGGTCCCCACCCAGCTGGGACGTCCAGACCATACAGCAGGACGCTGACGACGGCACGACGAGCAGCAGGTATGGCGGGCGGTGGTGGCCGCGTTCCCGACCGCGTCAAGGCCCGCCTCGCAGTCCGCCACCTTTCGCGAGATAAGACCTTTAGGCCACGATCCCCAGGGCGATGTCAAGGTGAGTGCAACGGCTAGGCGGCTGCGGGTGAGGAGGTCGTTCGGCGAGGCCTCGCGGGGGTTGCGCAAGCCCAGGGTTGGCGGGGTCGGCCCGTGAGTTCGTGGGCGATGTAGTCCAGGGCGGAAGGGTCGATGGTGCGGAAGCCGAAAGAGCATGGGAAGTACTGGCGGAAGAAGCCGTTGGTGTTCTGTTGCGCCGCGGCAGGGTGATTGGGGTGCAGAAGTAGACCGTGCAGCCGGTGGCGACGGTGGAATGTGACGTGTTGGGCCACTCGATGCCCTGGTCAAGGTCAGCTGACCGCAGCGGGCGGCGGCATGCGCTGGGCCAGGCGGCTGAGGCGTGGCGATGGTGTGGCGGCTGTCGTAGGCCTCGGGTAGCGCGCGAGCATGACGTAGCGATGGCGCGTTCGACCAGGGTCACGATCGACGAGGCGTTGCGGGCGCCGTGAGGAGATCAAATCCAGTTGCCCGGGGACGGACGGTCGTTGGCTTTCCGCAGTCGGGTCGGATGTGCAAGTCCACAGATCCACGGTTTGCGGCGGCCCGGGTCGCCGCGGTGGCCATCGAATGCGGCTTGGCGATGCCGGCCGGAGCGCAGCGCGAACTGGGCGGTCAACTCAGACGGAAAGGAGTGGCCGCGCCTGCAAATACAGCGACTTGGTAGATGTTTAGTGGGGACAACCGCAGCTTACGGCGGTTCGGGAACATCGTGGCCAGCCACCGCGCAGATCTGCCCGGGGGGGACCAGAGTTAGGAAACCGCTCGCGCAGCACCAGCGCCCGGCACCGCTGGTCCACACCAGTTCCCGGTCACCGCCGATGCCGTTGCGCGCCTCGGCCCGCTTCTGCGCCGATTCGGCCCGATACCCCCACCGGTTAGGGACGGCCGAGCCCGCCCCCCGCAGGATCCCACACGAGGAGCGGGTTCTGAACGGATGCAGGGCCGGAGGTGTACAAGACCCAGCTCCCGCGACCCGTTCGACCCCGAGGACCCCCAGCACGCGGCGATCTCCGAAATCGTCCCTCCGCCCGCCAGTCGAAAACCTCAAACACATGCCGGTGCCGAACGTCAACACACCCGGCTTAGCCACCCACGACTCAGAACCAGTGCACCAAGATCGTGGCACTTGAACCCTAGGACACCGCCAGGGGGCGGCGCCGGAGAGGCCGTGATCAACTGTCGAGGGACACGCCGCGTGTCTGTCCTGCGTCGAAACAGGCTGTACGGATATGGGGAACGGAGAGTGGTTATCCAAAGGGCAGGGTCAAACGGTTTGCCACAGCGCTCGGCGCTGGCGCTCGAATATGTAGGACGGGGCCTAGCGTGTGAGCGTGACAGTGACGATCCGGTTACAAAGCCAGGCAAAGCAGAACTACGCACAGACAGCTGCAGACACGCACGAAGACCGCGAACCCAGGGGTGGCACAGATGGCAGCATCGCCCGACGCTGAGCAGCGCTGGGGCTTGCCCTCGCGCAGATCGACAAGCAGCTCGAAATGGGCTCGGTGAGCGCCTCGGCGAACGGACCGACGCAGCAGCTCTACGTGAGTAAGACGGGCTCCATCGCGTGGACGTGGCCTCGGCATCGGCGGTCTTCAGCGCGGGGGGTCTCGAGATCTTCAGGTCCCGAGTACAGCGGCAAGACGACGGGTGCGTTTTCACGCGATCGCCAACGCTAAGCGCATCGGTGGCAATCGCCGCGTTCATCGCCGCTGCAGACGCGTCGGGACCCCGCCTACGCCGGGCGATGGGGTCGACCCCGATTCGCGATGGTGTCGCAGCCCGAAACGGTGAGAGGCGTTGGAGATCGCCGAAATGTGGTCCGCTCCGGCGACGCTCGACGCATCGTGATCGACCGGTGGCGGCGCTCGTGCCGGGGCCGAGATCGAGGGCGAGAGGGCAGACAGCCACGGTGGGGTCTGCAAGGCCCGGATCATGAGCCAGCGCTGGGAAGATCAACGGGCGCTGCCCAAACCTCGAACACACCGCGATCTTCATAACCAGCTCCGCGAGAAAGATTGGCTGTGATGTTCGGTTCGACGAGACCACGACCGGCGGCCGCGCGCTGAAGGTCGATCGTGATCCGCTCGAGTCCGGCGGATTCGAGACCGCTGAAGGATTCGAACGAAGCAGTGGGCAACCGCACACGGGTCAGAGTGAAGACACAAGGTTTCGGTCCGTTCAAGCAGGCCGAGTCGAATCATGTATCAAGGCATCTCGCGCGAGGGCTCGTGACGACGCGGGCGTCGAGCAGGGCATCATCCGCAAGTCCGGCGCCTGGTACACCTACGAGGTGCGACAAGATGCAGGGCCAGGGCCAGGAGGAACTCGCGAATTCTGCAGACCCATCCGGATGTCGCCGAACGAAGATGCGAAGAAGCGGATCTCGAGAAGCCGGTGTCGGCAGTCCAGCATGCGGCCAGTGGGTCCGGACCGTGCCGCCCGTCGCTTTGATGGTCGTCCGGCTGGACGCCGCCCGCGGACGCAACGGGGCGAGGTGGGGACGCCGAGCCCCGCCGCAGCTGCAGATCGAGCACGCAACAAACGGGGACCCGACCACCACGCGCGAGCCGGCCTGGCCGAAACCGCCGCAGATAGAGCCGACCGATCCGGCCGAGCGGGCCCGCGACAATCTGCTGCGGCCAGATCGCGGTCCGCCCCCGAAATCGGGCGAGCTGCGGGTGCCAGAAAGCAAGGGGGCATCGGACGACGAGGGCCGCCGCCGCAGTGCTGGACGCTAAAGCAGGTCGGCAATCATCGCGACCAGGGGCGTTCGACCGGGCCGGGTGGCGGCCTCGTCGTCGATTTGCCCCGCTGCTTGAGGGCAACCGCAGTCCGGCCCGAGTCGTGGGCGGACCGCGAGCTGGCCCGCAGGAGATTTCGCGGGCCCGCTCGGTCGGATCGGTCGGCGTCGTTCGACTGCGGAGGCGTAGTCGGCCCGGCCGGCTCGCTCGGTGGTGGTCGGGTACCCCGTGTCGTTGCGTGATCGGAGTGCTTGCGGCGGGGAAGCGGCGCCCAGCCCTCCCAACGTGCGTCCGCGGCGCGTCCAGGCCGGCCGACGTAAGAAGTCGACGGGCGCGGCAGGTCCGGACCGCTGCAGGATCGCTGGACTGACCGACACCGAGTTCTCGAGGAGTCCGCTTCTCGATCTCGGCGGCGGAATAAGGAGGGTATGCAGGAAGCTGCGCCGAGTCTCCTTGCCCTTGCCAATCTGGTACGCACTACCTTCGTAAGGTTGGACCAGGCGCAGGAATGAGGATGAGGCTCTGCTCGACGCCCCACCGTTCGATCAGCGAGCCCACGCGCGAGATGCCCTATTACATTACATGATGTCGAACTAGGGCCTGCTTGAACGGGGCCGACCTTGTTCTTCACGACTTGAACCCGGGTGCGGTTGCCCACTGCTTCGGGTCGAATCCTTCGAACGTATCTGATCCGCCGGACATCGAGGCGGATCGACGCATTAGAATTCAGCGCGCGGCCCCCGCCGTCGTCGGTCTCGCGCGAACCGAAACATCACCCAATCTTCTAGGGAGCTGGTGATGAGTCGCGGGTGTTCGAGTTGTTCAGCGCGCCGGGATTTTCCGCAGCGCATGGATCATAGACGGAAGGGCTGCAAGACCCACGTGGGCTGTTCGACCCATCTCGCCCGCATCTCGGCCGCGGCACGAGCCGCCGCCACAGAGTCGGATCCACGATGACGTCAGCGCGCCGGACGGGACCAGCATGTAGGCGATATACAAACCATCTGCCACCGGAGTTCGGGCTTGCGACACCAGCAGCGCGAAACGGGGTGTCAGATCAGACAGAGCACGGGCGTAGTCGGGGGTCGAAGCGCGTGCCTCACGCGACGCATGAACGCGGCGATGCAACCGAGGAGATGAGCGTTGGGCGATCGCGTGAAAGCGCCGGCCCGTCGCTTGCGCCTGGGACTCGGGACCGAAGATCCTAGACGACCGCCCGCGCGGAAGGACCGCCGATGCCGAGGGCCACGTCCGCGCGATGGAGCCCGCCGGAATACGGAGAGCTGCTGCGCGGTCGTTCGACGAGGCGCATCACGAGCCTTGCGAAACTGCTGTCGAATCTGCGGCGAGGGCAAGCCCCAGCGCCTTATAGCGGTCGCGGCGATGCTGCCATCTGTGCACCCCTGGGTTCGCGGTCCCGTCGGCTGCAGCTGCTGTTGCTGAGGCCTGATTGGCATGCTTTGTCACCGGCTTGTCAACTGTACGCGATCACACGCTAGGCCGGGGTCGCGAGATTCGTAGCGACGCGAAGAGCGGTGGACAAACCGTTGACAATGCCCTAGGATAACCACGCTCCTTCCACCATAAGCCGTTACAGGCTGTTCGACGCAAGGACAGACAGCCCGGGTCCCATCGACAGTTGAATCACGGCTCGCCCGTCGCCGCCCCTGGGCGGGTTCTTAGGGTTCAGGGAAACTGATCTGGTGCACGGATTTGGAGGGCGGGGGTGGCTAAGACGGGGTGTTGACGTTCGGGCACCGGAGGTGTGGAGGTTTCAACTGGCGGGGGGGAGACGATTCGCGATCGACGGCGTGGCTGGGGGTCCCGGTGGTCGACGGTGTTTGGTCGCGGGAGCTGGGTCGGTACAAACTCGGCCCGGCCTCCGTATCCAGACCCAGAATCAGTGGCTTGCGGGGGCTGGGGCTCGGCGGCCCTACTGTGGGGAATCGAGCGATTCGGGCGCAGAAGAAGCGGCGAGAGCGCCGGCAACGGAATCGGCGGGTGAACGGGAAACTGGTGGGACACACAGCCGGATGCGGGCGCTGCTGGGCTGGCGAAGCTTCGACGACGCTGTTCCACAGGCAGATCGAGAGGGTGGCTGGCAACGATGTTCAAGAAACGGCCGAGATGCGGGTTGTCCCACGAAACGATCTACAAGGCGACTGTATGTGCAGGCGCGGGGCAACATGAGAGCGGAAGTTGACGCCAAGGTCGCGATGCCGATCCGGGCAGGGCCGCCGAAAGCAGCAGTCGAGGGCCACCGCGGCGACCCGGGCCAGCGCAAAACCGTGGATCGGTGGAATGCAATCTCGACAGGACCGGCGGAAGCCAACGACAGGGGCGTCCCCGGGCACTGGAGGGTGATCCCTATCGGCGCCCGCAACGCCTCTCGGCGATAGGAACTGGTCGAACGCGGCGCTCGATAAGTAATGTAGGCGAGCTACCGACGGCTACGACAGCCGCCACACATGGACACGCTCAGCCGGCCTGGCCCAGCGCAGGCCCGCCCACCTGATGCGGTCTCTGACCTGGGAACCAGGGCAGCGAGATGGCCCAACAAGTCACATTCACCGTCGCACCGGGCTGCCCGGTCTAATTCTGGACCAGACATCAACCCTGGCGCGGGCAGCAACGCGAACACCAACGGCCGCTTGCCAGACAGTAAGTCCCCAAGGGCAGTTCGACTAAGCACCAACGCCAGGCCGCCCTGACGACATCGCCAGAACTCAACGGCAGAACCCCGCCAAACCATGCGCTTGGCGCAAACCACAGGAGGCCCCGCCGACTACATACTCACAGCAGCGACTAGCGTTGCACTCACCCCTTGAATCGCATGGGGATAATGGACTACAGGTATGATCGGCTGCGAAGGGGCGGACTAGCGGAGGCGGGCGGGGACGCGGTCGGCGTACGCGGGGGCCACCACCGCCCGCCAGAACATGCTGACCGCGTTAGGGAGGTACGGTCGTCAGCGAAGGCTGGATGGTTGGACGTCCCCACGGCCTTGGGGGGTGAGTGACCTGGTCATGGGCACGCTCTGGAGGTAGCGGCGCCGAAGGTTGCTCAACGAGTCCACAGACGTAGTATTCACGCTTGGAAACAGCTGGCACCGCAAGTCCCCAAGCCTGGCCGCCGGCACGGGGCGCAGCGCTAGTTCGATCACGGCACGACGGCGACGCAGCGAAGCAGCGTGAGGGTACGCGTACGACGACACATGGCCACCACGAACCCACCGAGCGCGCCCGCAGAGCGGCCGCGAAGCCATCACGAGATCCGACAGGGCCCTGCACCGAGGGCCTGTTGGCCGGCCGACCGAATCCGACAGCCAGGGTGGAGGCCGGCGAAACATCGTGCCCACCAGCCCAGCCGAGCAGCCGTGGACCCACACGTTCAAAAAGAAAGTCTTCACACCTGTGCGGATAGGGCCAATTACGTTGAAGCAGTCGTCGCGTCGTCATGCGCCGATGAGCAGGTTGCGGCCCAGGAAGGGGAACGGCGTCCCGATCGACCTGAAGCTCGAAGATATTACCAGAGCGCGTCTGAGGGGGCCTGTATGATCATACGGAAGAGAGACGGAGATCGAGCGTCCGGCGCGCGGTTATTATCAGCGCCGGTCTCTACGCAGACGAGCATGTGACGGGTTGGAAACGCATAACGGATGCGGGTTCCGCTAAGGGCGATACTTCTGACAAGAGGCTTGGCACGACGCAGGACAATACATATCGATCAAGGGATCGCCCCGGCAAAGGCTCAGGCGATCCAGAGCTAGGGCCGATCCGAGCATCGTCGCGATCCAAGGACGGCTTCTCAGACGTAGCCGCACCGCGCTGCTGGAAACGGTGGAGGATCGGTGAATCTCGGCAATACCATGCCGCCGCCCACAATGCACAAGAGAGGGCTTCGACCGGTTTCGAGGTCATGGCTGCCACGGCCATTTGCATTTGACGATCACTTTGTCAGGACAAGAGCTAGCAACACGCGCCACCGACCAATACGCGCGTTCGATCGGGAATCGGACGAGCCTCTCATCGAAAATAGTCGAGACGCGGCGGGCTGGGGGGCGATCGGATGCGGGGGACGGCTGCGCGAGCGGGGAAGGTCCAACCGCATGGGAGAAAAAGCAATCCGAGCGCTCGTCGCTATGTCGACACCGCCTAAGGTTCGGCCATGGCCTATCTGCTTCATCGAGCCGCGAGGTGAAGGGGCGGGGTTGATGAAACGATTGCCGAAGCGCAAAGGGAAGGTTGCGGCGCAGGAGTTGAGCAAGATGCTTCCGGGGACCAGTCATCGCCGCCGGGGCTAAACCCGAGGACGGCCCGAAGCACGCGTCGTAAATGGCGATGCCAGCTTGATCGCTTTCAGGTCGCCACTCATCGCGAATCGGACCGCCAAAGCGGATCGAGCTCGCACTTGCCGCTGCTGAACCTCAGATCGTGCGACAATCTAGGATACGGACGCACGCTGGATACACAGATTATCCCCTACGAGGCGCCTGTGCGGATCCGTTGCCCATCCGACCGCTGTCTATGAAGGTTCCGAGTCGGCAGGACCTAGTAGTGTTGAAGAGGGTTCCGTCGAGCAGCGCACATTCGCCGCGATGCCCCCTGAAATCACGTCGGTACGAAGGACAAGTCTTTCCTGCGAGCGCATCCCGTGCCAAGCCGCGACATCTGCAGCTTCGAGACGACGTTGACGCGATCACACCCGCAAAGGGGTGCCGAGCGCCAACTTCTTTGATTGACTCGCACCATCGGTGCTCGGCTATTGATTTGCCTATCGATGACTAGATTACCCGGAGGTCGCAGCGTGGTTTCGCAATGGAAAAAAGCAGATTCGGCGCGGCCCGCGAATCGGAAGCAACCGCAGGACGCCAGAAAGCAATGTCACAGCCTCGGCAGTTCAGTATCTGGCCGGAAGTGCGGATGTGCTCTGTTGTGCGGGCACCGTCCCATCATGCTCGACAAAATTGTGCGGGCTCGCTGCCTCCATAGAGCGTGACCTGGCTGCGGATTTCACCAGACGTGAAGGGTCGTCAGCGTACGTAAATCCTTCTCCTTCGCCGCGCTGCTGATGCGGCACGGAGCATTGGCCGCCGTCTTGGACGTCGGCGCATGCTGGTGATCGGGATGCGATCTTACATTTTCGCCTCCTTTCTTTGGGCGCGGACAAAAACACCTCGTCACGCTGAACGGGGCGCGCGGCATGGGCAAGCATGTCGGAGCCCACTTCAGTTACTTCGCACCGGCTGTCGTCGCGCACGGTTTCGAATCACAAGAACGGGCCCGCGTCTACGGGATCTGGGGCACCCGTGATGGGTAATGGCACGCCGCTCGCCCGTTCTAGGCGGCCCGTCACGTCCGATCATGGATGGCGGTGGGCTTTACATCAACATGCATGGCGCCGGGACTGATCGGCGCCTCGCCATGACGTTAGGTCGAGGAATCGCCGCGACCAGAAAAGCGCGGGATTGGGACTATCAGTGATGTCCTTTCGGCGGCCGGTTATTTGGGTCGTGT
>Ga0179591_1332868_pt1 | contig 10843 bp, 15 predicted proteins | sample CZOMad2_1_08_16f_FD_182891 | JGI IMG/M metagenome (GOLD analysis project Ga0179591, IMG submission 182891) | Vadose zone soil fungal communities from Angelo Coast Range Reserve, California, USA - CZOMad2_1_08_16fungal (PacBio error correction) | ecosystem: Environmental > Terrestrial > Soil >... | reverse complement strand
CCTCACTCAGTCCTCCCGAGGTCTGCCCCCCCCCTCCTAGATCCAATATTCTACCCCTTCCTTACCTAGGTCCCTCTTCTTCTCCACTGGAGAGTAAGCCCCTCTCCTAAGATCCCCTCCCCCTTTCAATTTTCAATTGTTCGTTCCCAACTCCTTAGGAAAATTCCAATCCCGCTGACCTTCCCCCAACGGCCCTCTTCTCAAGGTCTTGATCCATCCTTTGATTCGGCCTCGCAAGCCGTCTAAGCCCCCACTGCAAGGAGAAACCGATACCCCTATATGTTTTATTCCTCCGTTTATACTCGCATGTCCTCCCCCCGAGTCCAAAGCCTCTTTCCCCCCTTGAGCCTCCAACATCGAGGCGATTCAGAGCACCCTCCTTCCCCCGAATTCCTTTTTCGTATTACTCAATTGTCTCGGCCCGAGACTCTTCTCGACCTCTCCAAACAAACCTCGATCCTAATGATTGAGGCCTCAACCCCTCACTCCCCCTCCAGCTCCCTCCTCTATTCCGAAAGAAATCCCTTCTTCCCCCCCCTTTTACTTGAGAGAGCCGAGGCGGCTTTGCCGGAGCCACCGGAATAGAACGGTGTGCCTAAATCACCCCCGTTCTCCTATTCTCGCTCCTAACAATGCGACCCCCTATTCACATCCTTCCGAAGTCTCCCTCTCCTCGGAAAGGCGCGAGCCCCATCCAATGGCTAGCGAACCTTGACTAGCCGACTCCTTACTTTTCTGTTGAGATACGTCTTGAAAGCGGCTTTTGCCGTTCAGAGAAAGCCTTCGCGAAGTTCCCCCTTGAGATTCGACGATTACGGGTTCAGATATTTTCCTCCGAGAATTTTTTTAGCCTTCTTTCGGGCGATCATTCCCTTCGAATCCTTCAGATCTTTTTGAGCAGATAGTTGACGGGAATCCTTATGCGAGACCTCCCCCCTACTCCTCATAGGGTGGAGATCTTTGTCATTTCCCTGAATTATAACCCTAAGATTGGCGGAGACCTCCATAATTAGATTTTCGAATTTCTTTTCAACACTCCCCCCCCCTTACTCTTGGACTCCGGAGTCTTCCTTTCGGTGAGGGAGACCGAAGGCTTCTCCTTTTTTCCGAAATTTTTTTATTTCCCTCCTTCAGGCTCCTTTTCTTTGAGTACTTTCTATTCCGTGGTCGCCCCTTCTTTGGAGTTTTCTTCCTCGGAGATTCCCTTGTTTCCCTTGATGGATGATCAGTTCCTCCTCATCGGGCCTACTTTTCGGTATCTTTCTTCTGCAGATTTTTCCGGAACGGCTCTTCTCCCCAGGGTCTCTCCTATTGGTTTTTTCTCTTTCCCGCTGGTTCCCTGAATGCCAATCAATTCTTTCCCCCCTACCCATTTTCATGAGGACCCTCTACATAAGATGGGGTTTTTATACGCTCCTTGCTTATGAGTCCTCTTTCCTTCCTGCCTATTATCTCTTGGTTTATTCTCCGAATTTCACGGCGGTCTTCGCTTGCTCGAGAACGTCTCAGCCTTCTCTAGTAATGTTTCTAGACAATCCCCCGACGATGTGTTAGGGCTTTAAGAGCAGTGGTTTTCTACGGAAATAGTCCCTTTTAGGAACATTCCTTCTCCCCTCCATCGTATTTGCTCTTATCTAGAGGGTTTTCGGTAAATTTCGATGTCTCCTCCTTATTGAGTCCCCTTCGAAGTTATAGGCTCTTCTTATCCTACCACCTCCTCCTCAAATTCCTCTATATTATTGAGAAGGTGGGTCTTCTCCTTTTCCCCTCTATAACTCCCCCCCATCCTATCTCCTGAAAGACGAAATGGTATTCTTCTTTCTGGTTGCAGGCATAGTCGGTCCCCTTCTCTTTCATACTTATCCGGACACCCCAAGAACACGGTTATAGACTATTTTGCTGATGGTGGTAATCTTCCGATCCTTTTTCCAGTCTTCGATTTCTCGCCTTCGATCCCTTTGAAAACTTTCTCCACGTGCCTCCCCTATAAGGTCTCTTCCCCTAGACGCTTTTGAAAGTTCTACTGAGATTCCTGACTCCGGAAGATTAGTCCTCTTACCACGGAAGACCTATAGAGGGTACGGGTTATATAATCTGGTTCTTCTATACTCTCGGTGCAACTTTATCATTTGAGGACTGAGGAGAATTTTCCGTACTTTTCTACTTTTCCTGTGGGGGAATCCGAAGAGTATCTTTTCTGTTCTTTGCCTTAATAGTTAATATTCTCTCATTCTTGGATAATATTGACAGGCTCGGGTCCTTCTTCCCTTCTCCTTTGGTATTTCCTTGGGCCTTGAAATGACCGTTTCGAAGCGAGTTAAGTTTGGGCTCCATTTTTCCGTAGTCTTTTCATTATCTTATCGATTTACTCTCTCATGTTGACCCGGGGTCGCCGCCTCTCCCCGCTAGCGGACTAGGCTCCTTTTGCTCTGATCGTCTTTTCCCTGGATCTGTTACTTGGTTCTCCTCTTTTCCCCAGTCTCGATCCCGTAACGACGCCTAGTCTCTCAGAAACCAGGGATTAGTTTCGTATGGCTTTCCCTAATCTTAGATCTTTCATCGCAATTCAGGTGTCTTTCTTTTTGAGATTTCTATGAAGTTTCCCGCCTTCCCACTCTGTTAGGATTTCCCCTTCCTGGTGCGACAGCTCTAAAGGGTCAAATCCTTCCCCTGAACTTCTGCTGGAGGGTGTCCTTACTAGATCCTCCAACCCTCGCATGGCCCTCTACTCTTGAGGGGCACCTCCGATTTCGTTCTCTTTCTCGAAGCGGCCTGGCGGGCCCTTAATCTCGTCATTTTGCAGAGAGAGCTTCTCCTCTTCTCCTGAACGCTCTCCATTGCACCCTCCTTGCTCCTTTTTCCCCCTTGAGCGGTTTCCTCGGATCCCCTCTTGTGTTTCTTCCCCTCGAGACTCAGGCCCGCGATCTCGGCGCGATTTTTGATCCTGGTTCTCATTAGTATCCCCTTCGATCCTCTGTCCTCGAGGCCTTTTTTTTCCCCTCCCTCCGCTTCTCTTTGAAACTCGTCTCCTTTTTTGGCTGCATTCCTTTCCCCCTGCTTTGGGTGCCTTTTGTCTCTTTGCCCTTTGGTCTTCAACTCTCCCCCAGAGCTGGCTCGCTGGATCGGTTGTTTGCTCACGGGTTCCCATTTGTCCTTCTTTCTACCTGGGTACAATGATAAGTTTCTGAGGTTTTTGGACTATCTTAAGACTCCTTGTAGAATCTCCTGACGTCTGCTGGTCCGGGGGACGATTCCTGTGCATTTCTGAGGAATTTTTTGTTCCTCTCGTTTCTTGAGTGTCTCTTTTTATGTCTCTGAGACCTCAGCGTCGATCCTTAGATAGAAAGGAGACTCCTCTTTCGTGCCGTTCTTCTTAATTCCTTCCGTCTCTTCACTAGGATTCATTTCTTAATCGTCTCTGCCCTTGGTAGGCTCAGCGAAGGTTTCTTCCCCTTAGAAGAGCGTCTAGTGCCTTTCCCCTCCCTTCCTTGTGTTATTTATAGTATTCGACCAAAGCCGAGAACTCGAAGTTTTCAAATTATAGTTTAGGCTCTGAACCCTTTTAGGACGGCTCCTCCCTCCCCGCACGAAGGGCGTACCCCCCCTTAAGTAATGGTAGAAGTTGTTCCACTCTCGGAACATTTTTGTCAGGCCGCCTTTCAAGACCCGCGCCAGATATACCTTGAGCCTTTTGGAGTCTCTCCCATGGAGGCCCCCTTCCTTTAGTTGAGCCGCTTCTCTCGCTTAGACTCCTTGCGCGTAGAAACGCCCTTTGTTCAGTTCCATTGTGCTCTTCCTCCCGTTGGATACGGAAAGACCCCCCTGACTCGTCCCCGCTTTGAGTCATGGGACATGTTTGATAGGACCTTCTAAGGATTCTTTCGAGTCTAGTCCCTGGGTCGTCCTTCGGTATGACCTCTCTTTGATCCAAGAGGATTCGCCCTGGCAGCAGCTCCTTAGGACCCCCCTGTGAACGGAGCGGACCGCACTCAGGCAGGTCTAGGAGGAGTTCCTTCATGGTATTTTCTCCAGTTTTTGTTCTGAGATCCTTCCTCTCCTCAGCCGTCCCTCCATTTTAAGCCGGCACATTCCTTAGGCGCTCGTTCAGATGAAAGCCCCTTCTCGTTCATTCCTCCGTTTCCCCTTTCGAGTGCGTCCGATTCCTTCCAAGTTCAGGCGACCGACTTTGGCCAGCAAAACCCCCCTTGGGAGTGATACGACCTTGAGGTCGCAAGCCTCTTTGGGTCTTGCCAGGCTCGACACCTTGACTCCCATGCTCCGAGCGGTGGGGGCCCTGTCGCTCTGGGACGATTGCCCTCTCCTCCGAGATCTCTCCCTCCTCCTGGCGCCTATCAGCCCCTCGGAGTATTCCTCCGTGCCGGCCCACCAGGCGTGCTGATTTCCGATCTCCGGAGACTTCTTTTGGGTGCTCGACTCTTGCATTCCAGATCTGCTTCTCGTTCCTCCTTCCCATCCCCCTCCGGGCGAATTTCTCCCTCCGTGAGTACTCTCCCTCGACGTCTACCGACTTCCTTCTGGCGACCTCTCCTACGCTCAAACCGATTTTGCGTATAGGTTGGCGAAGAGACGGCTTTATCACCACCGCTCGTTCATTTCATCTAAGGAATTCCAGGAGGAGCCCTCTTCCCAATTTTCCTTCTTTGAAGATTCTAGACTATGCACTCTTATCTTGCGAGACGGCGGCACTTTTGCTCCTGGCCGCCGCCCTCTAGCAGGAGCCTCGATTTTCACAGTAGAGATTTTCAGTACTTTTTCAAGAAAAGAAACCCCTTCCACTCTAGAAGGTCTCCCCGCACTTCATGCAGGTTCCCCCCTCCGAGACTCAGATCCCGCTTCCTTTCGACCCCCCATCTCTTAAGATTACCGAAAAACTTCCGTTCTGCTTTTCCCACCGGATGTATCAGGTGGGCGAAGAAGTTCCCAACACGATTCCTCAAAACCCCCCCCCTGCCTTTGATCACTATATCTTCCCCTCATGCCGCCCTCCCCCTCCAAGCATGAACAATCTCTCTTTCTGAAGAAGGATCACCCTGAGACAGATGGTTGTCGCCGTACCCCCTCTCTGACTACTTTTCCCCAGCTCCCCCCCCCCCCTCTGAAATCTCATGACGTTTAGAAGGGCTCTATTCTTTCCCCCTTTACAGCGATCGTGTTTTCGACGGAGCCCGTGAGCACCTTCTCTTTTTGCGTTACCTCCCCTCAGTTTTAGTCGCCTACATTCCGAGATTCTCTTCGTGAGAAGCATTCCCAGCTTCCTTCTCCCTTTTTCACAAAACATACCTTTGGTACTCCAACAGCGACACAGCCTTCGCGTGACTCCTAGATCTTTCCACTTCCTCCGGGAACGCAGATCGTATGTACAAACAGCATGGATAAGCCCGGATTCCTTGGGATCAATCATTCGCCCACTTGTTTTGATCTTCCTCTCCTTTCGATTTCCCTCCCCCTTTTCCTATAAGCGAAATATGGAAGCTTTTACCTGATGCTGTCTTTCCCGTTTTCCCCCTTCCCGAAATTGTTCTGCCCCTAACTTGAGTGTTTGTTACGACGATTCTCTTCTCTGGGATTCGTCCGTAACCCGCGCCATCGTATAGAGCCAGTCTCTAAGAGCCACCTGTCTTTCGCAACTCTCCCGTAACCACAGTTTTTTTCCTTTGAGTCTTTAGACTTTGCATCCTTCCAGCCTCCATTCCCCTTAGGAATGTTCATAGTCCCCTCGGTCTGGCCCCCAGATTTTTTTTTTTATTTCTTCGCAGAGTTCCAGTTTAAAAATTGCCCCAGTCCCTTAGGATGTGAGACCATTTAGAATCCTTTCTTCTCCGCTTCTTACCTCTATTCTCGTAGAGGTCCGTAGAGGAAGTTCATCTCTTAGATTTTCTTCTCCTGATGCGCCATGAAGTTTTTAGAGCCCCCATCTCTGGATCTTCCCCTCTACCCTTGACACCTCCCCCGGATTAATTCCTCACTACAAGAGAATCTTCCGAAGCAGAGCCTTCACCGGAGATCCTGTCATCTCTTAGAGAGTCCAAGTTCCTGCTTCCGAATCCTTTCCTGGGGACCCAAGTGTTCTGAGTCCGTTCTTTTTGAAGACCCCCTTATGATCCTGATTGTCCCCCCTTTGGACTCCCGGCCCGAGGTAGGCTTTCCTTGGAATAGTCCCAATCCCAAACGACCCTCCAGTCCAAAGTTCTTTTTTCCCCCTTTTTGAGCCGGTTAAATCTCCCTGATTTTTAGCTGTCCTCACCCCAGGTTCGAACCCATCGCCCTCTAGAAGATACTCACGAACTCTCGATTTTTTTCTCGAATAAGTCCCTACTTCTCCGGAGGATTATCCAGTTCCTGGCCCTTCTTAGGGTTCCGCTCTGGAAGAACCCCCCCTCCTCCCCCTTTCTACGAGAGAGATCTTTTCTCTCTAGTAGCGCTTCTCCCGAGAGCAACTGTGCTTCTCTAAGAGTCGATTTCCAACTTTTCAAGGCCTCTTTCCACCCCGGCTCGCTCCTCAGAGCCCCCGCCCTTTCTCCCCGCGGCGCCTCCTTTCCGATAGAGCGATCATTGCCGCGTTGATAGATGAAGCCGCGCGAGCTACCCCCCCGTAGTACACTTCCTCTTTCCTGCACGACTCGTCTTGAGTTTCCCCTGGTGAGCTGGCTTTTTCTTTCCCGCCGACTCCACGGGTCGACCGGGTTCTCTCTCTTCCCTTTTCCTTCCAAGAAAAAATTAGCCCAAAAGGACACTATCCTTCCGAATTCCCCGGCATCCCCGCCTCTCGGTGTTTTAAAGATTCTCTTTTCGCCGGCCCTGCAAAAATTCTCCTCTCCTTTACCTTTCCTCACCAACAGAGATCTCCCTTGTCATCCTCCTAAGTTATATGTTCCCTGATCAAAGACGACTTCGACCGCCTTAAGAAGTCCCCCTCTCCCACCCCTGATGAGAGAACTCCTCCTCCGGCCAGTCCTTTGCCGTTATAGAAGCCCTTCCCTTTTAAGCTTCTTCTTCCCCCCGAGACCGACCTTCCTGTCCCTGAGAGACCTTAAACTCCATCCCCCGACACCCTCTTCGATCAGTCGTACGCTCCAACCTACCTGCGGCCCTACGACCTCTCGGGAGGCTTTAGAGCTCATTTTTTTTCTCGGACCTCTCCCTTTGCTGAATAGCACTCAACTCCCGTCGTTCTGAAGGCGACCTTTATAGACGCTGCACCGACCTCGTAGTCTCCTCTACTTTAGTCACGTCGTATCCCTACTGGCCGCCTCAAGCCGACCAGCCGCCCTCAGATCCTCTATCGTTCAGAAGTTGTGTTGTTTTCGAGTTCGGATAGGAACCCCTTTTTTGGCTCAAGTTATTTGGCTCGCGCCGGGAGGTTACTCGAGAGGAGCGTAGACGATTCTTTAGCCTCTTTCTCTTTCATCCTCCGTCGACTTTGAGACAATCTCTTGTCTGGGCGATCATTCCCTTTCTAGAGTCATCGGTGTAATTTTTCGCGGACGCCTCTAGCTCCCTGACGTTTTTTTGCCCAGTCTGTAGGTTATGGCTGACTACTACTTGGAAGCGGGTGGCGATCTTTGGGAGGGCTTATTTCCGGACTTGTTCCCTATTGTGAGTCTTCGAAGACGATTTAGGTCCCCTGCATGGATAAATCCCAACTTCCCCTTGTCTCTCCTTAGCATTGTCAGCTCTCGATTGGCTATGATTCGTCGAAGTGAGGCCGCCCCCCCCTTTGGACTCGACCTCCTCCGATCTTTTAGTTCCCATTACCCTTTTGTGATAGTTCTCGTGTTTCCTTCCCGGGAGACGTGGGGACTAGGCCGGAGATCCGCGGGGGGAATTTCCCAGCCCTTCCCTTTCGACTGCCGGGGTATACGAGGCTTTGAGGTAGGATATGGTCCGCCTTCCCTATGGTTCGTTTCTCGAAAGCTTTAAATACCGGGTCGCTTGAGGTTTCTTTTTAGGGCAAGAGGATTTTGGGCGGAATCGCCTATAAAGAAGGGATGAATACGGTCCGATTTATCAGGACGTTTAAATCATTTTTTGGGAAGATCTCTCTGGGCCCCTTTCTAATAGAAGGGACTCGAGTTTACTCTGCTTTTAGGATGAATCATTCCTCTTTCGATCTTCTGGGCTAAGGTCGCTGTTTTGGACATCTCGCGAAGTACGTCTACCAATCTGACGGTTCACTGCTGGCCGAAGAGTACATTTTTTTTTGCTAGCCCCTCTCCGACCTCTCCCCTAGGAAGAGGCCTTTTCGATATTCCTTCTGTCCCTCCCAGAGCGCGTAGGCCTCGGACCGCTCCGAATTTGCAGGAAGTTTCTGAGCGAAGTCCCTTCTGGTCTGTTTCGGGTTTCTTCGGCCTCGATTACCGCGATCAAGTCATATCGGCTAGTAGGGCGGGAAGGTTTGGCTCTGGCGCGGCTCGCAGCTCCATTCGAGGCGCTTTCGATCGAATTTCCCCTGTACGAGGCTTTGGGATGCGGGATCGAGTTTTTGTTTTATCTTTCAAGGCACACTACAGCTCCAAGGAGGCGAGCCATTTGCTGGGTAATCTTATGCAGGATCCGACTTTTGTCCTTGCCCCCCCTTGCCGAATCTCCACTTTCAATTTGACGCATCCCATATATAAGGATGAGGAAGCTTTCTCGCCTCTTTTCCCTTAGAGACTCTGATTTCTCTTAGAAGTCTGCGTTCCTCTTCTTCTGGACCCTTTGGATGAGATGGTGTTCCTCGAGGGTCTTTTCGATCATAGAGCTGGGGTGATAGCCTAGATTTGCCCTTGATCCCTCAGAGGGCCAATTTTTTCCCTCTCCCTTAGAATACTATTTCATCCGATGGGCTTCCCCGATGAGGGCCGTCGATAAGCGGGGCTGGCGGCGTCGACTCTTGGGGCGTTTGTCCAGGCGAGACTTCTTTTTTCGGGGGTCTTCTTCTTAGTTAGTCGTTCCTCTTTCGGGCATGCGGAAGAGCTCGAGGACGCTTGTTGGAGAACTCGTTCTCCTTTCTTCCTCTATGAAATTTTTTTTGCGATCATGCTCTCCTTGACCCTTGTACGCGCTTGGCGTCCCGGTGGAGCGGAGTTCCTGGCGTCTGATCTCCTTTGTCGAGGGTGACGCTTGTTGGTCCCTCTCCTCAAGCGAAGTCTCGAACTCTAGGACAGGCCTCCTTATCATGGAGGATAGTTCTGCGATGGTTTTTTTTTTGGGGGGGGGGGGTTTTTTGTTGAAAACGTTTTTCTTACTCTAGGGTCTCTCCGGTCTCCTCCATCCCCCCTTTTTGATTCATCTCTTTTCGGGAGATCTCTCCAGCTTACCGACGCTCCTTCCGTCTCGAAACGCTTGTCGATTATAGATGGAGTTCCGCCCTTTCGAAGCTTTCCCAGAAAAGCCGGGAGGTCCCCCATCGATCTCCTTCCTCGGTGTCCCCCCTCTGATCCATCTTCTTTTCCAGATCTTGCCGATTCAGAGATTAATCGCTCCCCATCGCGAAGGCTGCGTCTTTTTCTTTCGTGAACCAAAGCTTCCTCCGTTGAAGCGAAGCATTTGCTCGGAGAACGAACTCGTTTGGAAAGCCCCGTTCCGAAGTGGGATGCATCTCGCTGTCTGGCCCACTTCTTTTTCGATGTCTTCAAAAGAGCCTTGTCTGGAAGATCTGCTTTCTAGAGGTAACTTTTTCTTTTCTCTCCCCCGTCGAATCCAAGGGCATGATCTCTGGTTCCGGTTTTTCTACCCCCAGTCCAGTAGGAGCCGTCGTCATCTCCAACTAGTATCAGAAGGTTTCTGTATTCTGAATCCTTCTGACGGTTTTGGCCTTGGTCTTTTCTGAGATGCGCGGCTTCTTTAGCGTAAAGGTCGAGTTATATTTTCGGGTTCGCGCTCGTGTGGGGTCTAAATTCGACTCATGGGCCCTTTCAAGCATCTGGGTGTCGAGAATATTCCTGTAGGAGGGGTTGTTCGGTAATCGTCAAGTCTATTTCCCCGACCGATGGGTCCCGAGGCTGTTTTCGCATGCGAGAAGGTTTGCCGGAGCAAGTCGATTTCCCCCCGTTGAGGTTGAGTCTTTAAGGGGGAGGTCTTCTTGTAAGACGCTCTGCGGCAGAGATGTCCCTTTCAGAGAGCGCCTGAGCGTGCGGGAGTTGCCGGGATAAAGGCCGCCTTCGCGCAACCTTACACTCTTGGGGCCTCTGCATTGTGGGTCGGGCTCCTCCAGGTGAGAAGATCCCCTCTGGAGCTTCCCTGCACGGGATGGCGTTCCAGAAGTTATCTTTCCACGAGAGGACAGCGATTCTGATTCTGCTAGCTTGTTTCTCACTGGCACGGAGTCTCCTTTATAAGTGAGACGGCTTTCTGTCCCCGAACGAAAGGGCACGTCACTTCCAGTAAGGATTCAGAAAGTCTGGAGAGAAATCGCTTTTTTTTTCCCCACTTTATACGCGAGAGTTTCTCCCTCCTCAAGGAGAAAGGAGACTCTCAGAGACGTGTGAGTGCGGCCTCCCAGACGACACTGGCGGCCTACCTGGAGACGATGATCTTGCGGCGGAGGATTTGCCCCTTCTTGTCGAGGCAACCGCGAACCTCCCCCTCGCGCCGTCCTCGTCCTCCCCCTTCGAGCCGGCTCTTCTTCCCGGCACGCGGCGGCGCTTAAGCGGCGCACGAACGGGTGGTGGTGGTGGCTGGCCCCCGCGCCGGGAGGAGGCGTTTTCCTTCCGAGCCCGGGTTCGGAGATCTTGCTAGTTCCCCGCAGGCGGACGATGAATGGTTTGCGAGGCTGCTCTTCCCAGGAGCGAATGAGTGTGCCGGAGATGGAAGGAAAAGGCTTTCGAGGGAGGCGGAG
>Ga0179591_1374294_pt1 | contig 10844 bp, 11 predicted proteins | sample CZOMad2_1_08_16f_FD_182891 | JGI IMG/M metagenome (GOLD analysis project Ga0179591, IMG submission 182891) | Vadose zone soil fungal communities from Angelo Coast Range Reserve, California, USA - CZOMad2_1_08_16fungal (PacBio error correction) | ecosystem: Environmental > Terrestrial > Soil >... | reverse complement strand
TGTTCGAGTAGTAGAACTGTCTTCTTAAAGACCACTTGCTGGTGACAGGGTATTCGCAACTTCCTACCTTAGTCCTAGTTGGTCTTGTTTCTTTTTCTTTACGATATTCGACCGATGAGACGCAGCCCCGGATTTTAGGCTGCGTTTTTCCTTTTCCCTAGCGGAGGTGTTGGTTTGCCAGTGCAGTAGTATCTGACGTTTCGCATCGCAAGGCGGTGACGTTTGGAGATTTTCTCCCTTCCCCCTGAAGTATCCCATCTTCTAAACGTAGGAGGTCGTTTCCATCCACCATCCCCTGGGTCAGTACTTGAAGAATTGTCTTTTCGTGAGCCCGTCCGATAAGGTTGCCGATTTACTAGATTTCACTCCCGTATTTAGTTTTGCGTCCCCCAAGTCTTTAGCGTGTTGTCGAGTTTCTTCTTTCTCGTCTCTGTTGAGGTGAGCTTCTATTACAATGGCTTCTCGTTTTCCAGGGTTTTGGTCTTTACGATCTCGACAAATTCAAAGTCCCAAGTCGAGAAGTCTGTAATGATATTTTTTCTTTAACCTTCCTCCTGTTTTTTGTTTTGATTCTCGGGAAATCGTGATCGCTGGGAGGTTTTCCTGCTTTCATTACATACCGATATAGATCCCCTGCGCAACCCTTTTCTCCTCTCTCACCAACTGAGTTCCCCGCCCTCCCCGAGCGTTCCCCACACCGTAAAACCTCTCAAAGACCGATCAGGGCTCCACTTACCTAACAAAAGGGGGACTGTCGTCAAACATCTGATTCTATTTCTTTTTTTATTTCATCTCCAAGAGTCTCCTTTACCTGGTACCCACGCTGCGACGCACTGGATCCCCCCTTGAGATCAAGTCTTCGTGTTTCGCGTCCTCCCGATTTTATTTCTTCCTCCGAGGCAATATAGACCTTCGTTCCCAGAGATGTCGCCGCTCTAGAACAGCCCCTCCAACCTACCCACTAGCGGTGAAAGTAGGCACCCAAGAAACGCCCTTTGGGTCCTCCCAGATGACCCATCTTTACGAGTTTCCCAACCCTTTTGTTTGTTTTTTCAAGAGCAACGGCCCTTGACCGGAATATTATTTCTTAGGTATGTGACTCGCCCCCCCCCCCCCCCCTGTTCACCCCAGAATTTATCTTTTCTTTCCTCAACTTTTAGTTTTTTGATTTTCTCATTTCGCCAAGATAGATTAACCCCTTCGTGATAGTCTTCTATGTTTCTGTGTGTTTGCGATCCCTAGATTTTCTCCTTGGCCCCCCAGTTCTTTATTTTTTCATTCCCTCAACGTGTGAGGCCCAACGACGCCCCGGCAGAAGTTTTTCCACCCTTAGAGGTCCCACTCCAAGGTTTCGTGGCTTTTCCCCCCCCACACTCCTCTTTTTCTAACTTACAATCGGATTTTTCCCTTCTTGATGATGGGTGAGACTGAGGTCCCTAGTTCATTTACCCCCAAAGGACACCGGACGCGGACCTTCTCTTACAGCTTCACTTCCGGCCCAACCCCCATTCAGTTTTCTCTTTTAGGGGTAATATGCCAGCCCCAAGAACCCCGCTTAAGAAAGTAACCGTTCCCCATTCTTGTGAGCCGTGTCGGTGAACCCTCAGTGATTTGTGTCCCCCATTGGTAGCCTGTCTGATCCGTTAAAGTTTTTTTATGTTTTGCTTTGAACGTCAAACGGCCAGTTTTTCTTCGCCGTTATGGATTAGTTTTGCGTTGCGTCGGTCAGATCCTGTCTGTTTGTTTAGTATTTGCTCAACCTGTTCCCCGAGCCGACATCTCCCTTCCCTGGTTTTTCGGGGAATTTGTGCTGCGATTCAGAGTCCTCCCCGATTTTCTTGCCCCGCTGTGTTTTGTTCTCAGTAATCGTATTTCTTTTCTTTTGTTGTTTCCTGTTCGACGCTGCTTTCTTTATGAATGTTGCCCGGTTTGAAGAGTGACCACTATATCTTTATGACAACGCGCAGTATCCTGTTGCCTGGTACAAACACCCGGTGAGGATAATTTTTTTTGCTTTGGGGAATTTTTTTTTGTTCTCCTACCTGTTAGACGGTAGGTTAAAGACGTCTTTGCCCGTCGACCCCTTTTTCGACGTATTTTTTCAAGAAAGGTGCTTTTCCTGTCAACAAAGCTTATTATGATGTGCTGTTTGCCTAAGTGTGCCAGTGATGTAAGTTCGATTTTTTTTTGTGTTCCTGTGTCGAAGCCCTAGAAGTTGTCCCCCCAATCAACCTTTTTTTTTTCATTTATGGGCAACGAGGTTTTTGCCTCTTTCCTCTTTCCTCTTAGCGAATTCCCACCCACCCTCGCCCGTTGCCCCCCCAGCGGGTAGTCCTCTTCAAACAAAATCGATGTTGCTGTTTTAAGGCAGGCTTCCGGTTCTTTCGTCGTTGTTCTCTTACTTTATGAGTTTTATTTTCCCACCGAGTCGCAGTTCAGCCTTCTTTTATCTCGCTTGTACAGTCTTTCCCTTTTCATCTGCGTTTCCCCTAATCTCCCTTTTCCGTTGAGAGAACCCCCCGGAAACTTCAGGCCACCGCTGAGGCTCCAGTATCTCTCTATTTCCCTTTCTGTTTTTGTAGTCTTTTGTGACATGAGGGACTCCTTCCAGATCGTCGAATGTTCCTCTCAGGGTTTTTTTTTTTTTTTTTCTTAGCAGAATTTTCTCCCATTTCTGGACGTTTTTTTTTGATGAAAGACAGTGCCGGTACTCATCTCTTTTTTCCTCCCAGTCAAGGCAAGTCTCTCTACTGCCACCCTTTTTTTCTGACTGGATTGGTCGTCTCTTAGTAATCTCCAACTTCCCTTCTTTTTTGACGCCGTTGCCCTGGGAACCACCCAGGTTCTGGCGGTCCTCTCCTTCCTTCGTTCTTTTGGGGGTCGAATTCGCAGTTGGACCCCGGTTTTTGGTGTTTTGGGGTGGGGGGGTTTTTCTTTTTTTTTTTTCTTCCACTGAGCACCACCCCTGCTTTTGTGTAGGAAGTTATTGTCTTTTGTAACTTACCGTTCCCGCCACGTTCTCCAAAGTCCGTCAAATGCCCTTCCAACCCTTGTACCCTCAATATACGCCGGTGGGTGCGTTTTAAACAACAAGAATGCTCCCCCTGACCACTTGGACGTTAAGCCATACCGTTTCACTGTCGGCTGAACCCCCACAAATTGTCCCCTGACTATTCCAGGATTGGTCCTTTTTTCTGACTTGCCCCCCATGATAAATCACTTTTTTTTCTCATTAACACCCTCCCTCAACCTCCCCGGCGACCGGAGTTCTTCCCGTCTTCTACAAAAATGAAATTCCTCTCTTTCTTGCCCCAAAAAAGGTCCTCCCCATCCGGGTAGGAACTCGTTAACCTTTCTCCTAACACAAGAGCCCCTTCTCGGCTTTCGTGAACCCCTTTGTTTGACCAGATTCACTCAGAAAACTCAGCTTCTAGCGACTTTTCAACCGTTTTCCCTTAAGCAATTTTCCCCCCCCAAATGAGTTCCTGGTTGTTTTTGCCGTCTTTTACAAGTCTCCGCTCCAACGATGGTAAAAACCGGCTTGCGCACCCAGTCCCCTGTGAGTTTACTTTTATAAGAGGATCTTGTCCCGAACGGACCCGTAGGCTTTTCCTCGATTTTCGTTTCACCCGTGATACGCTGACCGTTCTTTTCAAATGGGTGCGTTGATTCTTTCGTTTCGTTGTCATTGGTTGGTTTGGTTAGTATGGAACCTTCCAAATCGCAGAGTCCGTTTTTCTATCATAGGACCCTGCCCCGATTTCTTCTCTCGTTGATGGTGGAAATTTTGCCCTCAAGACAGTCGTTTGTCTTTTAGTCAAACCGAGTATGACCGTCTTTGTTCTTTCTTTGTTTGTTGCAAGACGCGTTTTTTGGTTTCTGTTTGTATAAAGCTCACGTAAATGTCTTTGCTAGAAATTCCATTTCACAAATCAGACCTCCCTTAAAATTCGGGTCGACGAATGGTCTCTTTTTCCCGATACAACGACTCCAGTGAGTAAGCCACAGCCAACCAACGATTGGGTGACGGAGTCTTCTGTCAACCCTCTTCCTCTGTGTGGAATTACCTTTCTCCCGCTTGTGTGAATACTCAGGGGCGACTAAGAGCCGTCCTTTCATGCTTATTGTATGAGGAATTTTTGGGTACATATTAACTTGGAGGTGCCTAAGGTTTCCTCGATGCTCCGCTTCAGTACTGGTTTTGATGGGATTTTTATATGTATCCTTTTTTCTTGATTTCCCCCTATCCACGTAGTTTCGGCGCCGCCACGTTTTGCTTCTTTGGTTACCCTGTCCTTGGTCGGTCCTTTAGTGTCGTGCATCCTCTTTTTCCTGCATAGAAGTTACTCGTCCCTCTTTTGTGATTTGTTTGCTGTGAAGCTCGGGTTGTTGCCGTGTGTGTTTTTGCTGAGTGGATTTTCTTTTCCCGCCGTAGGAAGTGGCCTTGTCTATCCCCCCCCCTGATAGGGGTTATGGACCACTCCCCAGCAAAAGCGTTTTTGAGGCTTTATTTTCATCCTTCTTACCTCAACCGTTTTTTTGTTTGAGACTGATTGCACAATTTCCTTTCGCGGGCTTTTTTGTCTTTTGTTCCCCTTATCCCGCCCCCTATAGATCCACCCCAATGCACCCACCTTTTTTTTTTTTTTTGAGGGCTTTTTTTTGCATCGGCAACCATACTGTTTCCATGACCCCACTTCAAAACACCAGGTGTTACTGATAGTTTTTCTTCACCCCTGCCTAACAACCTAGGTCTCTTTTTCCAGAGTTTTTTTCTGGATGATTCGTTCTACGAAGCTCTCGACTCCCCCCCAACCAGGCTTCGAAAAGGATGCCACTTCCGGCCCTAATCTTCTTTATCGCTTATAGGCCCTTTCCCACTCATTTGAGTCACTTAAACAAATCCCTTCTATTCGCTTCACCGCCAGTCCCTTCACCTTTCCCCCACCAAAGCTCCTCTACTATTACAAACAAGCGGACATTCCTCTGTTTTTTTTCCTTTTTTTGGGTTGCCCGTTGCTTAAGCGGAGATTAGACCGTGACCAGTACCCCTCTTCCTAAACTTCCCCCGATTTCTCTTTTTCTGTTCCCCACCCTCCACCCACCACCCATTGGCGGAAGGCCGTGTGAAGAAAATAGGTTCTTTCAGAGCAGTTCTTCTGAACTGTTTTCTCATACGTTCGGTTTTTTTCTAAGCCCTACGTGAGTGCGCGAGTTCGGCGGTCGTTTTTTTTTCTGGGTGGGTCTCATTCCCTACTTCGTCCACAATGGGTTGCCCCACTTTTTTTCCATCCAAACGTCTGGCCAAAAACCTCCTGACCCCCCATCCTACCCACAGGCTAGTATTTCGCCCCAGCCACCCTGGGACGTAGTTTTTATGTTTTGTCTATACCATTTCCTTCGTAGTTCCTTCCCTTAGGTTTTGAGGTCCTATCTTTTCCTGACCCTTGGAATCTCAACCGATTCCATCCCACGAAGGACCACTTGGAAGCTATACTCCAGATACCAGTCCCTTGCGCATCAGTAAGGTCACCCTTTCTATTTCGTGCACTTCAGACTTGGGTTTTTTTTCCCCTTTCCCGTTCGCCTTCTAAGCTTCGAAAAGTCCCAGGTTCTGCCAAGGACTTTAGAAAACCCCTGTTCCTGGGCTAGACACAGATCGAGGGATTCCCGGGCCTAAGTTTTGAGGATGCACTCCCCCCGGTTGCCCATCGCTTCCCCCCTAGTATGGGTCCCCTGCGTCGATTGGAGGCACAGTCAAACCAAACATTCCGCCGAGCCGGGCGCCCTGCTTTTTCTAGTTAGGGCGTGTAGATTCCACCTAGTTTTCCGTCAAAGATTTTTCGACCTCTTGTGGGCCATTTTCAGTCCGTAGTATTTTTTGTAAGGTGGTTAGATGGATTTATCTCCTTCTTGACTGCAAGTTTTTTTTTCTTTTCGGCCAGGTTAAATGAATTATGAAAACTCTTTCAGGTTTGACAGCAACCAAGTCGACTTTTCTTCATTTTTAGGGACCGTGGAGCTGGCGGTCTTTCTTTTTCATTTTGTCCAGTTTCCCAGTATGTTTGGGATTGACCTTTTTTTCCTCTGAGATGCCCCGAACTTTTAGTTTTACTCCCCCCACCGCGGTAAGATTTTGGTTGATGTTGTAAGTTGTGCCGTTCGATTACGGCCTTGTGGTGTCCCGCCTTCTCCTGAGTTTTTTTCGGTTATGGACACGCGCTGCTCCTCTTGGGATCCAAGGTTGTCCTCTTTTTCGCGAAGTACCCCGCGAATTCCACCCCGTAAGAAGGATCCTCCGTCATTTTTTTCCCTCAAACCCAGCGTGGAACGGCCCCCCACTGGCTGTCTTTGTCTTTGATGAGTAGGCGTTCCGTTGTAGATCGTAACTTATGAGCTTTTTCTCTGGGTTTCAAGAACTTTTTTTAGTATTCGAGATGCTGTTGGGAGTTTTTGTCCCGTCACAAACCCCAGCGCTACCGATGAATATCAGTAATTCTTCTCCCAATTCCGTTGAGCCCCCCCAGGTTTTCCCGGCAGGCCCAAGCTGGAAGGCCCTGTATTTTTCTACTTTTTCCTCCATAATAGTTGGTTCGTTAGATTTTTACCCTTAGGACGAGGTTCCCCTTCTCTTTTCCTTTAATACGCTGCAACCTCAACGGGAATGGTCCCCACCAAGGTATATGGGTCCCAAACTGAACAGTGTCGCGGGGTTTGAAAAGCCCGGTGATTCCTCACTGCCCCCCCAGTCCCAGCTCTATCTCCTGTCGTTGAGACGCCCCCCCGCGTATTTTCATCCAATAACCACCAAATACCTCCCCCCCCTGCCTCAGCTGCCGCGACACCAAAAGCCATTCCTTTCGTCTTTTGAGGCAGAACTTCTTACTTCTGTTCGGCGGAGGGTTTTTGGACTAGCGTTTTTTGATCATGGCCCAACCCCGTGTCGATGTCGCCGCTGTTAGTTCTCAAGAAAGTCGTTTTTTTGCCCCCCCCCCTGCGCCTCAATCTCTCTTCAACCCTTGCCATGCCTTCCCCAATCCCCTCCTGTTGTTTGGGGTTTGACCCAAAACTGCCCCTTGCGCCCGTCTCGGCCCTGGAGGCAGGCCTTATCGTGGACACCCTTTCCGTGTCCGCGACCCACCCCAACATCCCCCCCCCCGCATCTTTTAAATGCGGCGTCTTGGGTCTTTTTCCCCTTAATGCTACCTTTCCCTGGAGTTGATCCCTTTCCTGGTTCGTGCCCACCTGCAGCCTTTCAGTCGGATCCCCAAGGTCAAACCCACCTTGAAAATACCCGGGTTTTTTCACCCCCCAGTCTTAGGGACGAGGTGTGACCCTCCCGTCGCACCCCCACCGGATGATGTCCTCTGGCGACCGTTTTTGGTCAAAGATTTGCCCCCCTAAATTCTCCCTACTCTTTCGAGGGAATGGTTCCGTTGGACCCTAAGTCTAAAAAACTTTTCTCCCCCCGTTTTTTTAAGCCCGTTCAACAGATGGTGGGAGAGCGGAACAAACCCCGCTTCCCACGTCCCCCCCCCCGAGAACCCTACGCCCCTACCCCACAACCCCCACCTACCCCGCCCCCCCCCCCCCCCCCCCGGCAATTCACTCATCCCCATCACCTACCTCATTGCCCTCTCACCATCCCTCCGAACACAAACCACCCTCACCCCAACCGCCCCCCCCATTCATTCCCCCATCGCTCTATCCCCCACCACCCCCCCCCCCTCCCTGCCCCACCTTAAGGCCCAACCTCTTACGCTACCCCCCTCACCACCACACCAAGAACGACCAAACAATAAAAACATACTTCAAAAAAGTGTTTTTTCGAATGGAGGGTTTTTCACCAACCCTTTTGTGTTGTCCTACCTTCCCCCTGGTTCGGGTGCTTTATAGGATTTTTTGTCCCCCCTGAACCCCCCCTTTTTCTGACTGTCCCCATAATATTGCTTTTCGGTGATCCCTTTACTAGACAGATGATTTCTCAAGCTTCCGTAGTTCCTTTTTTTTTTTTTGGTTGCTTTTAGTACCCCCTCACGGACCCCGGTCTGACCCCATTCGAGTATGACCCCTGGTAAGCAGTTGTTTGCTAAAGACAATCCCAAGCTCTCTTTTTTTCTTGGGTCCTCTAATCTTTTGACGTCTTAGTTTAGGTTGGGACTTACGCCCTTGATTTGATGACACGACAATTGCCAGTCACATTGATCTCCCTCAAATCTGACATCTCCTCCTCTGCCTTCTGTCGTGCAACCCTCTCGAATTGGTTTCCGACAGTGGCCGTTTAAGTCCGTAATCACGATCCCTTCTCTTTTTGGAGGCCGTCCCATCCTCCTCCTCTTTCTGGTATTTATTCTTTCCCCCAGTGGTTTTTATTCTCTGCACCGGAAGCAGTTCGACCGAGAAGCGTCCTTTTTTTTGATGTCGGCGGGTTTGGTCAGATTTAATAGGGTTGCTTTTTTCAGTTACTCTGAGCCCCCTTTCTCTTTTCTGAGGTAGTTGGTTGTATTCTTAATTTCTTTTCTACATTCTCTGCGGCGCTCCCCAATTTTTTTTTCGCGTTTGCCTGGCGTAATTCTGGTAGGCATGAATTGTAGTGTCTTTTCTTCGCTGAGTTCAACATCACTCTCCGTCGTCACTTTTCTGTGTCTTCAAGTGTTCTTGCCCCTGACGCTTTCTAGCGGCTGTGTTGGGCTCTCTGCTTTCTGATGTGGGTCTTCGATGATCCCGGGGTAGTGGCTCCAGAGATCACCGAGACGGGGGTTATGATTGAACTATTTCCACCCCCCTCCCGTCTCCTGAAGATGTACCTTCTTTTTCTCTCTCAGTTTTTGGTTTTGTTGTTTTTTAGTTCGGAAGATTTTACATTTTTTAGCCTTCTCGAGGTTTTCATTGCGTTTTCATCTTCCCTCCCCCTCTTCTGTATCTCCCGTGGGATTACCCGGTCCTCATTTTTTTTTTTTTGCATCACGCCACCTGATAAAGTGCGTCCCCACCCCCCGGCAAAATACTTTCTTACAGCCCCTCCCCTTCCCCTGTACACGGGAACTCACCCGTAGATTCCCCATCCTCTTTCTGTAGGAGCTTCGTGCTCTCCCTACTCTCCTCCCTACCAAAGGTCTTGACGCTCCCCGTTTATTTTTCCAGTGGTTCTTCTCCGCGCAGCCTTTTTGCTTTTTTAATAGGTTATATGATGTGTTGCAATGATGACACCCCGCTCTGTAGTCGTGATTTGCTCAAGGATCTCTCACTCTCCCCACCGCCGCGATTTGTTGCCCAAGAGGTGACCCGACGCGTGACAAGATGACTTCGTCTCTTTTCTATGACTTAAGCTGCACCTTCCCGGTCCCAAGAGTCCAAGACCCAATCCCGTGTGCCCCGCCCTGCTCCCCGCACCCAAGCAAGGTTCTTATAAATCTATCTGTGTTTACCTTCCGTTTCACCAGCTTTCTCTCTTGTCTACCCCCTTGCCGAATTGCTCTGCTGCTCCATTTTGTGGGCTCTGACATTTCTCCCTTTTGCAACAGGCTATTTATACTCAAAAGTCGGCTGGTTTGGAGGCCCCACGTACTGAACTACCGGTACAAGCCGCGGGCACACCACCCCAGCCCCTGTCTCTTTGAGGTGGCTTTTCTCTTTTCAAAGATAGTTCGACGACATCGTGGCGGTTTATCGCGTCACGGGGTGGGACTCTTCCTTTCCTGTTATTCCCCAATTTTTTTTTTTACCCCTTATTATTGTGTGCCACCGGGGATCTCCGCTGCTACGGCCCTCCGGTAAACTCATCTCCTACGGTTTGTTGTTTTTCCTTTTCTTGAACCCCCCCAGATACCTCGACAGCACCCGGACCCCCCAAGGTTTCTCAATGCCCCGTTTTCTTTGAACACCTTTCAGTGCCCTGAGTTTTTTTCCCCCTGCTTGATTTGATGGATGACCCCACTCTCCTGGAAGTTTTTTCTTCTTAAATCAAAGAGTTCGTTTTCTCCGTTAATATTTTTTTCTGCATCTTATTTAGATAGTACTATTCGATTAACCAAAAAGGTTCTCCCCTCACGATAGCATTTGCTGGTCCTGTTATGAGAGATGTTCCCAACAAAATAGTTCCTCACCCCCGCTTTAGTACTGAAGTGGCTCCTCCACTCTCCCCCCCTCCCCCCCACCGTTCCCCCCCGCCCCATACCTACCCGGTTTGTTTTTCTACGACCTTAAGTCTTTTGGTAGTTTTTTTTACCAATTGGATTTATGAATCGACCTTCGCTTTATTTGATGCCTGTAAATTCATTATGGAAAATTTGACCCTAGCCTCCTCGAACAACCCCTGGAGACGCCTTCTTTTTCTGTCCATTTGTGTTCTTCGGAGTGGTTATTTCCCTAGACTTTTTATGCTTTCTTACCACAGTCCGTATATTCTGTTTCTGGCCGTTTTTTTTAAGCCTCAATCTTTTTTCTTATCGGTGGGTATGTTGAGCTCGATTACTTTTGATTTTTTTTTCGATCGAGGGTCATTCTTCCCCCCCCTCCCCTATGTCTCCATTTTGACCTTTTTTTTTACACGTTTGGTGGATCGTGTCGAGCCTAAACTCTATTAAACTTCTCAGAAAGGTTCCTCTATTTGTCACCAACCAAGGCAACTTTTTGTTATTGGCAGTCGTTTCGTTCGTTTAGTCTCTTTTTTTCTGATTCGCTGATTCGTCCGCCACTAACCTTTTCCAGAGAGCTGCTCTTGTTGGTGGAGGCCACCGCTTTCGCTCCTGGATTAATTGCATGTTCCCTTAAGTTGTTACTTTTACCCCGGAAAAAGACATGGACCTTTCCACTCTTTTTCATTGAAGGTCCTCGGGTTAGTG
>Ga0179591_1263936_pt1 | contig 10844 bp, 6 predicted proteins | sample CZOMad2_1_08_16f_FD_182891 | JGI IMG/M metagenome (GOLD analysis project Ga0179591, IMG submission 182891) | Vadose zone soil fungal communities from Angelo Coast Range Reserve, California, USA - CZOMad2_1_08_16fungal (PacBio error correction) | ecosystem: Environmental > Terrestrial > Soil >... | reverse complement strand
TACTCAAGTTCTCGGCGACTTTTAATAACTCCGCAGTCCCCCCGATCACATTTTCATGTCCTCTTTTTACACACCAAGGATATAGATCTCCGGTTGTCGGTCCTATCTACCATTTAGCAACCATTCGCTTGAGTAGCGCAGGAAACTTCCCTTTTCCCTCTTGGTTGTTCTCCCCTGCCGAGTAATCGGGTCGAGATTCTTCGATAACAGACCTCGAGTACGCTTGGTGAGTCGATTTCCTTCTTCGGATACCCCCCGAAATTAGGAAAACAGTTCGTCGTTTGCCGTCGGTATAATCCTCCCTCGATGGGTCCCAGTTGCTTTCGCCGCCGCCCGTTGTCTAGTCGTTGTTATCTGAAGACGTGTCCTAGAAGCAGACGGGGCGTCCTTCGTTCAAGAAAACCAGTATTTTTTAAAGGTCCTGCGATCCACCCCTCTTGTTCTTAGCTTAGCGGCCCACGCCCCTCGCGTGTACCGCCAAGAGAAAGATTTCTTTCAGTCCAAAATCTCGGCTCCTAAAATACATCCCAGTGCGTGAAGTCATGATGAGCAATTCTGGTTACGAAAACCCACCCATAACTCTCCTGAGAGAGTGCTGGCTATTTCCAGGAGACATTTTTGTTCGGTCTTTCTTCCAACACCACAACCCTCCCCTCGTGGTTTTACGTACAGCTTGGAAGAATAGACGACTTCCCCATTTTACTTCTGATGGAGTCCCCTACGTGATAGGCCTGGTGTCCTCCTACCCTACCTCTCATGACGCTGAAATCCGACCTACTTGATTTTTTCACCAACCCTATAGAGGAAAAGGTAAATGCTCAGCTTCAACCACGCTGACTGGCTTCAGATACGAACGAAACACTGATAAGTAATGGGCGTTGATGGGCATCCCTCTCGGTTGACGCTCTAGAGCGGAACTCAATACACCCGACGATTCCATATAACCTTGTCCCCTACCGGTCTGAGCGGTAAAGTGAACTTCATTAGGTCTCATCCTAAGATTTCGCACTCCTGTCGATGTTTGCTCGTTCCCTCTTCGCACAAGTCTTCTGTGGCCCATCTTATTGACACCTCCACCTCCCAAAACATTAGTTTTTTGGTACCTTGTCTTGAGCCCCACTTTTCTGGTAAGGAAAGCGCTGTGCCCAGAAGTACGTGATGCTCCCATTTTTCAGAACCACCCTCTCCCAGATCTCCGCCCCAAGCGCCGGCTTACGGTCGGTATCCAACAACTTCCAGACTGCACGTGAAGTTCCAAATGTCCTGATAATTTTTCCGCCGGATTCAACGCCGTTCTGGGGAGCTGTCGCAATTTCGCCACTATATTAGAATTAGCTCGTAGAATATCCCTCAGCCCCGTGGACAGAGTATAGACCGTTTTTCTTTCTGGCTGCGCATTCATGCACATCGCGCAACGGACTTTTTCTTAGCACCCCGCCTATGATCTCAAGTTTCAGTCCGTGAATTTCTTCCTCCTTCACGACTTGCTCGACCTCTCCACAGATGCGAGTTAGCGTCCATCCTTCCCCGGGAGTTTTAGTCCATATGCAGAACCTCAGATGCGTGTCTACATAGCCCCCCCCGCCCAGATACAACCCCCTGAGGTCATACTGCTCTTCTCTTTCCATTGTTGTGTGACTATGCCCGAAAATCTGATCGAGACATCTTTCAGTTCTTGTCTCTAAGTCCCGATCCCGTCCGCCCAACCCCAGCATGTCAGCGAAGGAAAGATCAGTCCGTCTCTTTCTGGGCGCTTTCCCCAATACAATATGGCCGCATGGTTTCAGTCACGAGATCCCTTTCCGTAGCTATGCAAGGCGTCCCCCCTATGAAGTGTTTCGGCATTGTCACCTGCCGCCAGGCCCTCCCGTGAGTTCGCGCCCAGGTTTGTCTCTGCGTCGTTCGAAAACTGATCCCCCCGAGTCTCTTTACTATCTCAATACGCCCTGACAAGAAAACGCCGCAATCGGTTTCACCAATCCATGGAGGAATGCTACCATGTTTTTGTCCATTGTCGTGACTCACCCGTACCACACGACCTGAGGATTGCGATTACGTTCCTTAGATGGTGGCAGGTTCCTCAGTCTCCCAGTCCTTCCTTGGATCGGGCGAGTTCTGAGGCTAACTGTTCTAGTGGAACTACTCACGTCGCCCGCTCTGGGATAACTTGTAGTGGAGATCTGCAGGTGGGCATTAGAAGCCAGACTGCAATAGAGTAGTGATTGATCCCCCCTCACTTCCGCGCACACACCGGTTCGACTTCGAGATAGATCGTATCTTTCAGTATTGCCTGAAAAATGACATCGTAAATCACCAACAGTTCAGAGCCCGCGGGTATGAGTCTCATTTCTAGATACTTTTGAAGAGTAGCTCCGCCCCCGTGTTAGCCCTCCAAATATGCTTGGCGTCGAATCCTCTTTCTTGGCTGCCTGCGATGCCGATTCGTTTCACGTTTATCTCGCACGTGTCTTTTTATGCCCCGGCATTTTTGTTTGAAGTCCCTCTTATGATTTTCGAGTTTAGCGCGTCTCTCACTAGGTCTGGCGCCGTAGGCCCTCAGAGGCGAGGACTGTTCTTTCTTGAGTGCCGGCGGCCCAGCTGAAGTAAGCCCGAGACTCAATTTGGGGGTCTGATGGCCAGGGAGATACGCCCCCCATTGAGCCCGCAAGAAGAACACAACTATTTTTAGCGATAGACTCCCCCGCCTTCTCATTCGTATTTTGCCCCGAACAAACAGCTCCCTTGGCTGATGTCCCCCCCATGCTGTTCCCAGATCCGAAGTCCTTGAAGTATTGTTCCTCGACCATCAGTAGGCCCCGCGTCAACTTTTTATTTGTAGATTTCAGGAGGTTATCAAAACGCCCACACATGACAACAGAGCCACCCAGGCCAATCTAAGTTCTCGAAATAGCTTTTTTTTCGCGCCTCTGTAAAGAGGCGTGCTACAATGCCCTTCTTCCCACCCGTTCTAGTATTCCAAGTTTCTGACCCTTTGGGTAGGACTCTCGAACTCCACTACCAGCACCAATGTGTCAAGTTGACTTTTCTAGTACCGAATTATAGTCGCCGATTTCTCTTACCCTTAGGGCGTCGGGTCCCCTCTTATTCAACGTCCGGACGTTCTTCTCTGCGAGTAGGAGATGACGAGCATACTCCCCGAGCTGTGCAGCTTCGCAGATTCCCTCTATCAACCAGGAAGGCAGTTCTCTTCCCCTCACGATTATAGCATGGTCTCCCCCATCGCCAGGCGTATGATCCCTCCAGACGCAAAGACCTCGAGCTTCTTTTTGAGATTCATCACCACCCCCGGTACAGATAAGTCCTGTAGACACCCCCCCCGGATGATATTTCAAAGCCATCCGAAAGAGAACCGTCAGGAGCTCGAGGTCAGCTTCCTTACTTCCGATCTGTGGCGCGTTGCTACCCGTTTCGTGTAGATCCCCCTCCCGTTCGTTTTTTTTGGTCGCCACCCCTAACCCGTGTATATTTTCTCATTGAAGTTCACCCCAGATTTCCGGCCCATTTTTTTAGTAGGCGGTCCTAAGTTCCCGTTATGGCCGAAAGCCTTGGCGTTCCGTTTCGTCATTAGATCAAGCCCTAGCTCTGCGCCTGGCACGGTTCAAAAGCGGCATGACTCAAGATTTCGTCATCTTTTCGTAAATGTTTTTTGCGCACCTCCTTGTCGAAACCTAGCCCTTTAGCGTCTGTCAAATGGTCGATTTTCCCCTTCCGAGTACATCCGCGTGGTAAAACACGCTCTTAGTTCGTTTTTTCGTCTGCCTTCGGTACTCGTCGGTTGGGTTTTCTAAAGGCTCCCTTTTTCTGATTGTGTTACTGATGACAGGAACACCCGTGATTATGGGGTAATAACTTTTCGATCCCGTACTGTGAATAGCGATCATTCGCCTCCCGAAGTGTTTAATCTCGCAGGCGTTCTTAAGGTGCGTGCCTTGATTTTTCTAGCCAACAAATTGGGAGTTCCGCGGTTTTACCACCCGATCACAACGCGTTCCTTTTGGAATCTTTTCGCTTAGTCCCCCCCTGGAGGAATGTTGAGCCTCCGAGAGAGATTTAACATATGCTGCAGGATGAGTATATCTTGAGGTATGATTGCTTTGAGAAATGCGTCTCCTTTCTGAGGTGGTCCTCCTGATTCTTTCCTTTCCCACCAGAAGTTAGTATTTTTCGTCGTGACCCCCCCCTTTAGGCAGAAGTCTCTCAACCCTTAAGCCTTGCAAAGTGGACCTATTTGGTGCTGAGTCTTCCGTGAGTAAACTTTCGCCCTATCGTGAATTCCTCGAGTCTTTTGACATCGCTTCAGCGCTTGTGGTCGACAGAAAAGCCCTCCTTCAGCTAAGCGGGATACCCCCCCCCAGGGACTCAGTCCCGTTCGCTTCTCTTTCTGATTTTTTCCACTGAGGAAAATCCCCGCCCGTACCCAAGTATTTGAGACGTCATTTATCCGTGTATTTCTCCTTAAATTTTTATCACGTGGAGGACGTCTTTCCATACTCGGCCCTTTTAGATATCGCATTTCAGTCTGAGTTTTTGGGCCAGAGAATCTCCTCTTTTTTTTCCGCCCTCCTCTCGACTCGGCACAATATTTTTGGGACCTAGGTACGCGAAGCGACCTTGACTTACTCTCCCTGCCCGGAGTCGACGAGGTCTCCAAACCCTAGCCGCGCTCCCGCTCTTCTTTATGCCTGGCTGGAGTGAGATCTTTCGGTGGTTTAAGGCGGGACGAGATCACTAGTGTCACGCTCTTTCCCCGTTTAGTCCCTCTTCCTCTATCTGAATCCCTCCATACGTGAGAGGTCTCTCCAGAAAGGTCCTTTTTTTCAAGACGGCTTTACGATCGTATCGGAGGATTAGCCCAAGACTATCGTAGTCGGATCGCCAACCACTCCCTACTCGAAAAAGGCATTCTGGCGAGGACAACCCAATCTCCCCCCCCGAGTAAGGAGAGGAGTCTTTCTCTAACGTGAGTATGACACCCCCCTCAGATTCGAAGCTCCAAAAATTGGGGGAGATAGAAGAATTCTGCTATTTTTAGTTAACTGACGCGCCAAAGTGAGCCAAACACTTCTACCAATGGCGCCGGCAGAGTTAGAGGACGACTATGAGCGAGATAGAAGTCTCTGATTAGACTGACTTCGATCGGGCAAAGGGAGCCTTTCTTTCGACGCCTTGAAGTAACTTCGTTTTTCGGTGTCCCGAAGAAGATGGACTGGATCCTAAGAAAGTACTTTCCCCCCTGGCGTCTACGGGGAAATGGTACTTAGGTACTTTGCGTTTTTTCGACGAGCTCTGAAGGTGAGTTCGGTCTTGCGTGTTCTCCCCCCAGGTTCGAGAATCCGCGAGCACCTCTACGATTTCGCAACCATTGAGCGGGACATCCGAACTCGAGTACGTTCGTTATACCAGATAAACGTATACCCCAAGCGAACGGTCCAAGCATTATTTCCCCCTCCGCCATGATCGTGAAACCCCAAACATAGAGTCTTCGTCCCGGGCAGCCAAGACCTCCAACCCAACAAGGCGAAAAAGCAATGAGTACCCAGACAAGCCCGGTACCCCTCTTAAACGAATAAGCTCATCCCCTCAATCTCGAAGACGGTTCGAGGCCGAAGACGATACGATCACCGTCAGGGCCAGGCCCGTCTGCTCCTTCGACTAATCACCTCCCGCGACCGCAAATCGTTTTCCAACCGGCATCCCCTGCCACTTTGTTTCAGCGATGCTGGCGGTGCCTTTTTTTCAATACTGTGACGCACAGAGATACCCCTTTTGAAGGGAAGTCGCAAACCAGCGGTCGGCATCGAAGGCGTTTACACCACTTAGACTCACCTCAAAGCAGCCTCTACAACAACAGCGAGGCGGTTCCCGATCCCAATAGGAGGATTTCCCCGGCCCATATATGAAAGCGTTTCCCGCGTTCTAAAGTTGACATTTCAAACTAGGTTGATTTGCAACTATGAAGGACCTAGAATTTCACGGGCCCGACCTTCCTTGTTCGGGGAAGAGTCGGCCTCGACGTGCAGGTCTTGGCGGCCTAACACACCGGGGCCGGGCGTGTCCGCCCTGTCTCTCCATGGTCTGGGCCCCTAAATTCGACGGAGGTGATAGCTGGACCCACGAGTTGACCAACCCGTAGCCGTCATGACACGGGTCGTTAGACTACTGCCCGCGGCGCACGACTAGAGGCCTGCTCGACAGTTTTCCCCCCCCATAGCAGATATAGGTGACTGAGATGGTCTTCGGACTAGGAAGCTCCAGTATTCATATCTCTTTTACAAAGAGTCATATTCGGGGAGGCAAGTTTTTTTGTTCCAGCTCGGCCTTCACTCCGATCGTGCGCGTCTCGCTAAGACCCATATTATCCCCCCCCTAATTCCCCCCCGGCTTGGCGGCGCTAATTTTCATAGTGCGAAGTCCCCCGCCTCGGCAACTCGTTCCTCCCTTTGCCCCGGTCTCAGCCGATAGAGCTTTCTTGCACCGCTTCAACTTTAACACCTGAGGTCTTTGTGCCCGCTCGCCCGGTTACAAGAGACCCACGGGTCCGTCGCCCTCTCATTCATCAGAGCCGGAAGTCCCTCGACACCGAACGGAGGGCATTCCGTCACCTACGCTACTCGTTTACCTGTTTTTTGCGACGGCCGCGAACCATCGCGGAAACCCCCCCTCATAGTAGGATTAAGAATAAAAACTGATTGTCGTTGATTGGTGCGTCAACAATAGAAGAGTTTCCTAATCACCGCGACTACTGCCGCCTGATGGTACGCTTCCAGGGTGGTCGTAGGTGCGCGCCAGAACCACCCCGATTACGTTGTGTAGCTAAAACCTGACTCACTCCGCTGTTACCCAAGGTCTAACCTAGGTCGCCAGTGATGGAGGCACGGGCCCGTTAAGTCCGTTCCCAAAGTATGCCTACTGAGGATTCCCCAAAAAGCCCCATGACAGCGAGACTGAAGGGCTGGGTTCCGACCTTCTCCCAGTCAACGAGGCTGTCGTAAGTCCGATCCTAAAGACGAGATGATCATTCCCCGAAAATTGGATCTCGTTTTTATTAAGGATATACCGCATAGACCGGGGAGTCTTGCATCCTTTCAACTAGTCATGAGGTTTTCTCCCTTTTTTCCTGCAAGCGAAAGGTTGTTCGATTTAGGACCGCTTGTTGTGTCTCTTTGCAGACCAAGTCGAGCCCTGAGGCTTGGACCGGGCTTAGCGCCAGCCCTCCTGGGCTAATTTTCCCTTACGAGCAAAAGCCTCATCCTCGACATAGTCCAACGTCCCGGTCCTTTTTCAAACAACTTCACGATCGATCCTCCCCGCCGTGCGTGGTAGGGTTACATTTTCTCAAAGCACGTAAAACGTGAGCCCCGCATCGGGTCACGATGCGTCGTTCTCTGCGCATTCTCCGCGGGGATTAGCATGATTTCGTCGTAGTAGAATGGGCTCCTCCTTGTGCTGGCGCTTATTCCAATCTCTAATTCTGCATCACCCGACTAATGCACGTGACGCGATCCAACGTTCTTGTCAAGACGTGTGGCCCTCGACTCTCTTGCTGTCGCCTCGTCTGTCCTGCCAGGGCCCGGTTTTCGGTTCGGACGCGAACTCCCCCCCGTTGCATGATCGAATGCTCGCTCAACTTCGGCATTCCTCTCTACTGTGTGAGAGATGCACTCTTTTGTCTTCTTGATATGGTCTCGCCCTCCTCCCCCGAAACAAGAGACAGAGAACGGCTTCCTGTAGCTTTCCGCAGTCGCAGTCCTTCCTGAATTCGTCTGCCCCGCGCGCGAAGGTCGATGAGTCGCTCGTCTTTCAGCCTTCCAGGTCCAGAGGTGTTCATCCCGTTCGACGAGAGCGCTTCTCACGAGATAGTTCAACTGATCATTACCTTCCCCGAGACAACCAGTTGAACGATAAATATTTATTCTAATTAGCAGAAAGTTTCCACTTCTCGTGGTCTCTCCGGTACAAATTACCGACGCAGGAGTGTCGGAGTTGAGAGTGTTTTTCGGGCCGCTCAAGGGGCCCCGAACATGATCCCAGCCGGAGTGGCGAGTCAGGATTTCCTACTTCGCAGCTCTGTCTTAACATCAAGAATTCGTGAGGCGAATAAAAAGCATTGGATTAGACTTGGCGCCGGACAAGGCCTTACCACGCGATTCTCGAAGCTTCTACATCCCAACTGGAATATTCGTATGACACGAACGAGAGGGCTCTTAACGTCCAATCGGCGCACCGTCATGAGATTTTCTCATGCTCCACTGGATACGCATAAACCTGCTCTTTTGGAGAGTCATTCTTCTGCCGTAGTTTTTGGAGAAAGTCGGGGATTCTACCTTCTCCCGGCTCCCCCCGTTGTGACCATCCCCCGCGCCCGGTCCTCATAATTTTGGAAACCTCGGCAGTAGGACCGAGCTCTGGGTAGGAGCTGACGATAGTATAGTCACCCTTCGCTTTTTCGTTTGGTTACGTTAGTAGTACATTCATAAGTCGAACATCGAAGGTTGTTTGTGCGCCCGATTTCCGTCAAACCCGGTCTGAGTTGTTCATTCATCTGCAGTAGTAGGAGGGCCCATAGTGAACTTTGCCCGATCGACGTACGTTTTATTTGTTTCTGCGAATAACGAGTCGGCCGTTCGATCCCTATCTGGTTGAAGTCGAGTGGCTACCGGAACTTGGCTGCCCCCTTCGGCGTAGTACGCGTCAGCTAAGACTCCGAGTGCCCTACGCCTTTTTGGTCTTAATGATCTGTCCGCGGTCTTTTTCCCCCGGGAACTGTTTTCCCGTAGTGCGAGCCTTCGGACAAGACCGACCAACTCGCGTCCTGACCGTTTCTCCAGCATCGGCCGAGCCCCGACTCGTCGCATAGCTGCCGTAGGTCGGTTCATGGACAGTACAGACCGCATAATCGAGCGGGACCGACCTCTCCTATCACCGAACGGACTCCGCCCGATCGCGTCAGAGTGTCGCGGCCGAGCCTAACGTTACTGTCGAAGCAGGATGAAGGTTTTTCCATAGAAATGGTTATTTTGAAGACCTGAAAACGAGATACAGCCTCTATTACTCCCTAATCCCAATCTCGAGGGAGGAAGGAGAGGGACGAGGTCGATCCCCCCCACGGGTCGGCCGAGAAGGGCAGAGTTTTCATGGGCAGGTAAACCGGTGTTTCCCTCTCAGTGAACCTTTAGAATAGGCTGAGTTCTCCAGCTCCCCCTGCGCTGTAGGTCGCGTGAATATAAAACTTATAAAGGTAAGTGACAATTCCGCTAGGACCCCATCCCCAGGTTAAGCGAGCCCTGCTCTACAAGTAAGTATTAGCGACTGTGTATGGTCCCCCGAACACTTCGACTAGACAGAAGTTACAAGGATTCTCGTATGCCCCCCTCTTCGCGAGCATGCGCGGAGCAGGGAGAGCGCAGAGTTTTTTTTGCCTATTGTTTAGAACGCAACTTGCAGATACCCGTTCGGCCCAACTTTTTTTAATACAGAGTCCACGACACTTTTTCGCGTTTTTTAGTGACCCAACATATTCGACCCCCCCAGTTTTTCTTGTCTTCATGATAGGGTGACACGCTAGGCATTTCCTCCCGTGGTGATCGGTCGGTATTAGCCTGCGGGAAAGCCAACCCCACCTGAATGAGCGGGTTACCCCATGAAGCTGTATCGTTGGGGGTTGGATGGAATTAGTTCTCACCGATTCCTCCTTCTACCCGTACTGGAAACACGCGCTCGTCCCACCCCCTTGTCCGCAATTTAGGAGTGAGTCTTTGCACCTCCACTCAGCCAGATGCTTAGCGGCAAATTATCCCGTCAACGAAGAGGGAGAGACTGTTCGATACCCTGGATCCCCCTGCTTGTATGGATTGCAAGTGCTGGGCCGAGGGGATCTTGTTAGTCATGTGCCGTGTGTAGGTGCTGCCGCCGGTGTCGCTCAAGAAAGCGATGTATTTTTAGGCGACTTTCGGATGAAGGACTTAAACCGCTCGTATTTTGATTGAGTGTGACTCCCATACGAGACCCGACTGTAAGTACGTCCATGAGCTTTAATTCGGTATGTCAAAATCATTTCTTTCACGCTCCGGGTCGGCCCCCCCCAACCTCAGGATCAGCGTTTAGCCGCTTCAACTCCACCTGGCGCCGCTTAGTTTCCCTTGGATATTGCCTGCTGTCCCATTTTTCGTATTTATGCATGCACCCCAAGTACGGCTTGAGAAGAGAAATTGATCTGATCGTATTCACCTGAGCGTTCAGCAGACGGTTCTCTGCTAAGTCTCTCCCTGCGCATCTAAGAATGGCTTTGGCCTTTTACTCAACTTAAGCAGCGTCGAAGGCTTTAGAACCCAGCCCGGCGAGACTTGGATTAGCGCGAGTATACCAAGCTCGTGCTTTACGCGGTAGTACAAGGCTTCCTTCTTATAGCTGGACTGGGGCCTTTGGACGGCGATCGCGTTAATACGGGCTCCCCCCCCCCCTCGGAGTATTCCACGATTCCCGTGTTTAAGTTCTATTATCTCTTAATCTGGTGAGAACCTGATGTGATTCTCCTCCCGTTTTGAACTAGCCCCGTGATCCGCGATTTTAGTCCTGCATCCTCGAGATTTCCTTTCCTGAAATTCCTTTGACTTGGCGGTTTACTGATTTAATATTTACAGACAGGGGATCTTTGGAGTCCCCGAGCGGATAATCCCATCCATTTTTTACCGAGCTGGAGTCAGGCGGAAGAAGGCGCGCTATATTGAATCCCTTTCAAGGCGAATACTGCTTTATATGATTAGGCCGGTAGTGGCGCTCTAGTGCTTGCACCAGAACTCCATCATGAAATGGTGGTTACCCTT
>Ga0179591_1334741_pt1 | contig 10845 bp, 12 predicted proteins | sample CZOMad2_1_08_16f_FD_182891 | JGI IMG/M metagenome (GOLD analysis project Ga0179591, IMG submission 182891) | Vadose zone soil fungal communities from Angelo Coast Range Reserve, California, USA - CZOMad2_1_08_16fungal (PacBio error correction) | ecosystem: Environmental > Terrestrial > Soil >... | reverse complement strand
CGTCCCCCCCCCTTCAGGTAACCAACTTGCCCTTGAAACCTCTGAAATCCTTTTTTTAGAACCACCTTACTCACAGACTCCCCCCGACCCCCCGCCACCCAAGTTTTGACCTTAGCCAGAGACGCTCGTAACAAAGGCCCCGCTTCTTTTTTTTTGAGTTTTTTTACACGTTGTTAGCCCGTTTCTTGGACGGGTGACTTTTCCGATCCCTTTTTCTGCTCCCCACGTGGCGCAGTCTATGTCCCTTCAGGCCCAAGCGGCTGTTCCACGAACCACAATGAGCTCTCTTCTTGTTGCTTCTTCCTCCCCTTCGGCCCTGGTTCCCTCATGCCTTATTATTTCCCGCGGTTGCTGGCGGCCTTGTGGAGAAAGTTTTGTCTTTTTTTGGCGCTTTTCTTTCCTCGACTTACCCCTTGTCCTTGCGGTGGCGTCAGCTGCTCCCGGACTTCGAATCTTCTTTCTCTAGAGTGCTTGGTCTTTTCGATTCGCGCCTTGATTCTTCCTTTTCCGGGCACTCGAGATTCTTCCCCCGCGTGCTTTTTCTTTTTTAAGAGTGCTCGAATTTTTAGGGTAATAACTTCTCCTCCCTCCGGGTTCGGCGCTAACCCTTTGTTAGACGAGGGTCATTCCAAGGAGAATACGTCCCAGACTGTGACTTACTCTGCGTCTATTTCTTGTTACTCGGAACGACGGACCTTTGTCCCCCTTGCGGAGATCCCCACCTCCCGTTTCCACCCTTGGGGATGTGTGCCAGTTCTTAGAGCAGGAAGGTGGCATTTTTCCCCACGAACGGCGACGTGTCCGAGAACCGTTTCTTCCACGCTCAACGTCGCTGCTTCTTTGCTCGGGTCCTTCTGGCCATCACCCAGCCATGTCCCCCTCCCCGAAAAGGATTAGTTCCCAGAAGTGTTGTACTGACATTCCCACTTTTTTTCTTTTTCCCCTTTCAAGGAATGCGGGACTCCATCAACCCTTTTTTTGATTAACCGGCCGCTTCCGGAGTTCGCCGAAAACGAGAGAATAATCTTCCCCGTTTTGTCGGGTTGAGGTATCTCCCTCGATGATTGTTTCCCTTTTTTCCCCCGACAGCCGACTCCGTATCCGCGCGAGTAGATGAAGTAGATCTCAATTGTAAGCAGTTTATCACCCTCATTCCAGCGCAGCCTTTCCAGTCTTCGTATAGCCCATGAGCCCTTATCATCTTTCAAAAGAATTGGGTGACTTTTCAAATCGTCGCGAACGCCCGGCTCTTTAGAGCTGGTCGGCAGACATAAAAAGCTGGTGAGGTATTCTCCGTTAGAAGAGGATAGCACTCTCTTACCTCCCGCCCTGGCCCTGCCGGCGAGCGCCATTTTGCGAGATCCGGCCCTTTCCCCCCCTCCCCCCCCAGTTTTTCCCGCCCTTCAAACAACACAACTTAGCTGAAGGGGTGTTTTGGATGCACGGCCCCTCTCTCGACTCCCCCCCGTCTTGGATGGCGCACTCAAACTTCCTGTAAATGACCTACTAGCCCCCACGCCGGCACGTCCAAATCCCTAGTCGAGTCTGAACGATTCGGGCCCCTGGTAGGATGAGTCCCTATGACGGGTAAACCTCTCCCGTTAGGGACCAAAGCGAGAGGCTGAGGAAAAGGCTGCTGCACCCATCTCTCCTTCGGACTCGGCCCATCGCGCCCACCCGCGATCCCCTTGCGCCCTTGACCGCCGCGTCGTGCCGCTGCTCGAATTTCCCTATCCCCGGCGCGGTCTCACGATGGACTTTCCTGGTTTTTTTCTCTCGGTGGTCCCGTCGTCATCAAATCCTTTCCCCATCCCGGAGGTCCGGTGGCGTGTTTGACTTGTTTTTTGAAGATCTGGGATGTATTTTCTGTCTCCAAGCAAATCTTGACCCGGTCCATCCCCCTCGGCAATGTTCATACCTTTTAACCTACATTGCTCTCAAAACACCCCCTCAGACAAATGATTCAACCTCTGGCACGGAAAGAATCTTTATCCCTCTCCCCGTAAAGTTCGATAACGATCTTTTTCACTTTCTACTCTGCGACTGGAGCTGCACTCCCCTTTTTTTTTCGTGCCGTGACCTGTGGCCCTGACGACCCCCTTGCGAATCCCGGGGCCCGGAGTTCTACATAAATGGCACGGTCCTTCGAGTTTCCGTGCGTCCTTGCTCCTATTCTTAATGGAGGGCCTTCTTGTACGATGGACAGTTTACCCCTGTCCGTTAATCATCTTGTGAATTTCAGCGTTGACGCTCGCAGCCCCTTTTTTGACCTGGTTTGAACTTCACTGGGACGATCTCCTCCCCCCCTGTTTTATTAAACACCTGGCGCGGATGGACCTCCTATTCCCCCTCTCTTTGAACATGTTGACTTTTTTTCGTTCAAAGGTCTTTCTCGAAGCTGTGGGAGAACGTCCGGAATCAGTGGGTTTTGAACTCCCCTTTCCCGTCATCCCCTCTTCTTCCCGTAGTCCGCCCCTTTTTTCTGATCGAAATCTTTCATTTTCGCATGCTTCGTCCCTTTCAGACCGAAAAACCCCCGGCTCGCTTTCCGACATGGCGGCCTCCTCTGTTCACCCTCCTGTACCTTGCCGAGAAGGTAGCTTCCTTAACTTGCATAAATTTCGCCAATGGAACTAGCGATTTTGTTCTTTTTGAATCTATTTTTTCCTACTCCTCGTTGTGTGTCAGTCTATCTTTTCCCTCCCCCCGACAGAAAGGATTGAGATTCATTTCCGGCCGGATTTCTCTGGTTCCTGTGGGCGCTATTCCTTCTCCCTGGAGAAGAAGTCCCTCTTAGTCTTTTGAAACTTCAAATTTTCATGTACCGCGAATGAGGAGAAGAAGGGAGTTGGAAGCTGAAAGAATCTCGCTTCTCCTCCCCTTCCGTTCGATCAGGCAATTCCTTCGTAATTTACTGTCAGGCGTATTCGATGGTCCGGATTGCTTCTACGCCTTTTTTCTCCCCACAGGGTCCGCACTTTCCCGACATTTATCAATGTCCCTCCCCTTTTGTCTCCCTCTGCGCAGGCTTTTATCTTTTCAAGTGCCCATTGGCATGAAAGCGTGGTCCCCCTTTTTCCCCCTTTTTTACAAGAAAAACCCTTTTTTAGAATTGGTATGGCTCTTCTCCCCCTTTGCAGGCGCGTCGTTCATAGTAAGGTCTGTCTCCCCTAAAGGCTTCCCATCCCTCCCCTCTGAGGCCTCAATAGAGACAAGGGTGTCCTTAAAAGTGCTTCTCCTCCCTTTCCGTGCCTTTAGACTATTTTTCACGTAACTTTTCCTCGTTTCCCAGCCGTGGCCCCCTTGAACTTGGTGGGAACAGGCCCGGCGTCTTGCAGGGTTTAAACCCCCAAATACTTCTCTCAAGCACCCGACTTTTCTGGTGTCAAAGTTTCGTGAAGAATTCGTTGCTTTTGTCCGAGGTTGGTTTTTTCCTCAGTGTAGTGTTAAACTCCTGATGTCACAAAGCAGTATTCCCTGATTGCTGTTTGAGTGTTCACATTTCAGGTCCTCTTTTTTCGAAGGCTACCTCTCCTTTTCCCATTCAGCCTCTCGGCACAAGCCCCTAAAATCGCTGATGGAGCCACGGTATTTTCCTCCCCTAACTGGGGACCACCTCTCCGGCCCATTTAAAGGTCTGGGCTCTATTTAGCCTAAGGGGATGTAGAATGAGGCCCCTGAATGCGTCCCTCCGAGCTTTCACGGAAGCTAGTTCTTGATCGTGCTTGCCTGAGACTTGCAAGACCCCTCCTTATCGGCCTCATCGAGATCTCACCCTCCCCCCTTGATATCTTGTATCACCTTCGCGCTGAATCTCGTGTCGAACCCCGGCCCAATGATGGAGCAAGCCCTCCCGAGTGCCGGCCGTGTCGAGTGTTTTTACCCGGACTTTAACTCCGCGTTCCGCCATCACCCCTCCTCTTTGCCTTCTCTCATTCCGGCCTCTCGTTTCTCCGCCGCGGCGTAAGCAGGGGACCCCTTCTTCATTTTCGGTTTGAACATGTCTTTTGATCCCATAGGATTCTCGCCAAGCTTCTTTCCAATGGTGTTGTGCTCCGGAGATGTCCTTTCAAGCCCGCGAAGGACCACCTTGGGGTGTTGATTTGCGGTCCCTGGCCCCTCGCGCCGTGTCGGACTCCGGTGGTTTTCCGCCGGGCACCCTCACTGTTCTGTTTCTTTCTGGCGCAATTTTCCCGCCGTGGTGACCGATTCTAACCGATAGACGTCCTTTTTTTTCTTTCTGTCATGACCAGGTTTTTGCGGACACCATGGCGATCGACATCTCTCTGCGCGCACGGTGATGTCTTGTCTGTCGGCGTGCTAACACGGGACTTCTTTCCTCTTTTTCTACGCGTCCCCGGCCTTTACGTACACGAGGGGCGCGCGTGTTCCCGCTCCCCTTTAAGTCGGGGAATCCAACCCCGCCGGTATGGACGTTCTCCTTCTTCTCGCTGTCGGAAAAGTTCTCCCCCCTTCGGATGGGAAACTCTCAGGGTTTTGCGGGACGTGGTTGTCACTACTGGCCGAGCTCCAATTCTCGGCACACGACGTTTTCTCGCTTGAACTTGGGCTCGAACGGTTTTTTCGTTGGTAACGTGCCCAAGCCTCAACCTCGCTGACGCGGCGCTACACCCCCTCCCTGGAGGGGGCATCGAAAAGGTTTTCCTCATGCGAAATTTTCTACCAGGTCGTTCTTTAGACCCTCATCAATAGCCGCATATTTTGCGTCTGGCCGGTGCGTTTTCCGTGTTCGACTGAACCCATTCGCCTGCGAGCGCTACAACCCTGTTTCGATTTCGAAGTTATCATTTTCGGTAGAACCTTGCCCAAGTCCAAAGGGACCCGTTCCGTTTGAAATGCAGGAACGAACGGCGACTCCTTCAATGGCGCGCATGACCTTCCCCAGAGATTCTCTTCCCCTTTCATTTGTTCCAGGAGCAGGCGTGGAAGACGACGGTGACCACCTTTTCAATGGAGTGCCAGGAAGACTCCCCGGTAAACCACGCAGGACTCTCCCGAATTCAGGCAGAAGACTGAGATTATCCAACGGCAAGGTCCTCTCTTCAGCATCTCTTCCAGACAAGCCCCTGAGCCTCGATACTAATTGTGGAAAGAGTGCAGCTTTCCGTGAACTAAGAGAGAAGGTCTTGTGACGTCTAGCTCCCCGCCACCAGAGTCGCATCGGCAGATTGTTTGCACCACGCACCTTCGGGACCTACCGTGTTCGCTTCTCCTGTAGGCGGCGCGCATTTTCTTGTGAGCTTTTTCGTGCGTCGTTGGAGCGAAAAATGGCGTAGCGTCATCCTGTTCTCGTGTTACGGTTCTGGCCTGATTTGATGATCCCCCTCTTTCTCTTGGTTTATTTGACGACGACACCACTTTCCCTTTTGAACCCGGTTTTTTCGCGTTTTTTTTTGCCGGCCGGCGGCTTGGTTTTTGGCGATGTGGTCCCGGTTTTTTGGTTTCTTGAGGACCGTCTGTTTCCTTTTTCGGGTTCGACTTTGTCAGTGCCCCCGCGATGTTGGGCGCTGGCACCTCTTGCGGGATCGCTTCGGTCCCCTCAATCTTGACATGTTCCGGTCCGTCCATCCTTATCTTAATGGTTTATCTGGTTTTACACGGCCTAACCGCCAGCCGAGTGCTCGGACACAGTTGGAGTTGGTGCTGAGATTTCGGGACGTTCGTCTGATTTTCCTTTCCTGACCTCGTTCCAGGGTCCCGTCGAACCGTGATCTTCCCGGTAATCCGATTTTCCCAGTCGTGCCTCCTCGTAAATAACAGACGATAGCCGACCAGGTTTTTCTTTCCGTTTCGCTACATCTTGCCATCCTTCCCCTACTTCTGTTGCGGTTTTGCTGGCATGATACTCTCTTTCCTCCCTTCGTTGTGTCTAGACCCCTTCTTGCCAGCCACGTTCGTTTCGGACACAGGCTGCTGGCTGGCCGCCCGGGCTTTCTGGCTTCCTAGAGTGATCCAATGTTTAGTGACTTTGACTTTGTCACACCTCGATGACCGCCGAGTCCCCTCACGGTCCCGCTCCGGGAGCCGGTTGACAGGGCCAGCAGTTCCACGTCCTCCCGACCTTCGAGAAAAGAGTTTTCTCCTCTTCCTGTGTTACTTTGCTTGCAAGCCGACAGTCCCAAACCAGGATAGACAGCTCTCCTCCGTGTCCTGGGACTGCCCCTGTAACCTACGTTATTTAGACCGGATTTGCCAGCGCCTGTTCCCCTTGGAGAAGGGCGACCAAGTCTCCCGGGCGCCAAGCTTTCATTTTCCGTGGTCCCTATGGCCAGCTCCATGCCCCGCCGGCCGCCGGCCTCCGACCACGCGAGTTTTGATTTCCCCCCCGGTTGGTGGTCTAACACGGACGACCCCCGATCGCGGACCTTTTTTCCATTCCCCCTCGACTACACCCTTCCCGCTACGCCTTTTTCGCGCATCGAATCGGCCTCCTTCCAACCGCCGCGATTCCTCGCCTTCCCTGCGACATCGAAAAGGCCTGGTCCCCCGAAAGGTGAGTTCCCCCTTGGACGTATGCCCGTGCTGTTTAGGCGTGGAACGTTTTACGACTTCTCCCCTTTCGCGCGTTCTCTCGTACCTACTGCCAGCTTCGCTCCCAACAATGCGTATCGAGGCGTCGGCTTTATTATGGCGGCCTCTTGCTCTTCTTTGCGCTCGTCTCGAGGTCTATTGTTCCCCTCCCTAGGCCTTCTTGAAGCGGCTTTTTCATTAACCTTCCCTTGATGTTTCTCCGCTTTTCTGCGCTTGTCTGGCATCCTTATCCCCTCTTTTTTTGGATGGGCCGTTCTCGCTTCTGCGCTTTTTCTTCCGTTTCTGCGTCGGCGGTCTTTTTTTGCTGTCCGCGGTTGCAAGTGTACATGCTCAAGTTCCCTTTAACAATAATAGAAGAACCTGGGCTCTTTTTGGCCGGGCGTTCTAGAAAGTGAGGGTTGGAAACGGCTGGCCCGGCATCGTATGGCCCTATCGGCTCCTTGATGCGGATCCGGTCACGACCGACCTGGTCTCCCCCTTTTGTTTTGACTTTGCGGCCACTGGTCCCTATTCCCTCTTGGCTGTGTTCGTTGCCGCGTAAGCTCTTGATGTCGTGTTTCCGTGAAAACTAACGGAGACAGGGCCTAAAAAAAGGTGGCCTCCAGCCCTTTGGGTTTGCCGCTACGATGAGCTAGGAAGTCTGGAAAAAACCAGACCCCCCTACCGTCATCACACGAGCGCTTTAGTAATTTAAAGATGGTGCTTCAATGTTTTCTAATAGAAAGCTTGGCGTCCGTGAGGATCCCCGTCCATCCCGGCTTGGGAATTAGGCTTCTCCTGATTAACGAGATACGGCTGAACACGCCGACCTCTATTTTTGGTTTTTTCTTTTTCAGTTCTTAGTCCGGGGAGTCGAACGCGAGGTCGTGAAGTGGTTTCCTAGCCGACTTCTATGTTCGCGTAGTAGTTTTCGATTCTTTTGAATCGCAGCCTGTGTCAGCACCTAACGTTTCACCGGGACAGCTTGACGCCTTCAAGTTTCCCTCTCTCCGGCTCGAAATTGAAACTTCCCTTTTCGATGTGAGTTGGCCGTTCGTGACACGTCGTCGAGAACGCCAGTCTCCTCTTCCTCTATTTCTCGTCACCCGCACCCCCCTCCCCCGCGGTTAGATAGTTCAAGGCGGGGAGCACCTCGCCGGAAAGCGAGAATCCCCCCCCTTTGATTCCTCTGCTAGTTTTGTTTCGAACTTATTAGAAACTCTTCACGTTTCCTCCTTGTCCCACATCTTACTGAGGGCGTTCAGAGGACTGGTCGCTTTAGGGCTAAGAGATTGTCCCAACCCGCTCTCACTATATCCGTGGAAGGTAAACCCTGCACCCCCCAAAAGCCGACCCGTACAACCAACGCGTAGGTTTTTAATCCTCCATCAGTCGGAGGGTCGGACTTCTTCTTTCATATCATAGGGCGTCCAGCGAGACCTTTGCTGCAGAGAGCTCCACCTTTCATGGATCTCTCCCATTCTCTCGGCACCATCTTTAACTCAACCGAAGTCGATGGCTTTACTCGCCGTGATCCGTTCGTCTCCCCTTGCCCCCGGCGGGGTTACAGACTGACTTTCGGTCATTTATTCTTCTCGACGCCCGGTGTTCCCTGCTGCCCAGTAAGAGGTTACATCAGCTTCTTACTTTGGTCACCGGGTTTGAAATTTTTCCCTGGCGAAGCGCCCTGTGACCACGTGCTCCCCCGCACATCAACTGAATGCCACCTTAGCACCTACTGTTTCCCATTTTTCCCTGCTTTTCTCACGACCCCCCCCCCTACAAATTTCCCCTTCACGCCCCATCTTCCTCCCAGCTCCTTTCCCGCACAAGGAATGACGTGTGCATCAAACCAATTGACTTCTTGAGATTTCCCGTCCACCTTCCATTCATGGCCAACCTGTGCAGTGAGCCCCCGGGGCCATTTTTCCCCCCACCTTCCCTGGGCCATGGCGTCCCGTCCCACGGTGCCTCAGGGCTTGCTTTCTTTATGTCGGCCTCTCGTTTCCGATTTCTTCAGGAAGTTTGACCCAACTGCCCCCTCCCTCCCCCGCCTGCCGCTCAGCCCCTACCCCCCTTCTCTTTGTGTAGTACCTTCTATCGTCTCACTTTTATTCCGCCAATGTCGCGAGGGACTTCCCTCCGCTTCCCAACGTCTGTCTCTTTTAGGCACATGGCTGCGGAACTTTAAATGTCTGACGGCTTCGCACCCCTGACCTTCGTTGGGCGGGGAAAATAGACTAAGGGAGGGTTTTACGACTCGAATCCACCTCCTGACCCTTCCTCTCCTCGTGAAGAATTGGTTCTAATGTCCTTTCCCTCCTCCTGCTTCGACGGCCTCCTGATGCAGTCATGCATTTTGTCTTCCGGATTCCTTTCTCGTAATCCGCTTTGCGAGAAGTTTCGATGTCCACAGTCCCCATTAAAATGATTTTCCCCCCTTGGTCCCTCCTTCTGTTCTTTCGTTTCCATCCTCCGTTTTGTTGTTGATGCTTTTCCCTCCCCACGCTCCAGCTGTCTTCCTTCTATCTTTATGCCTGGACTGTGGTTTTCTCCCCTTCGAAGCGAAATGTCAGTCGGTACCAGCCCCTTTGCATACTGTTTTTCGCGTCCGGCTGGTTCGGGTTTAGGTGAAGCTTCATCTACATGATCCCTTGCCGCTTCTAATTTCTTCACAACTTTCAGGCTTTTTTTTTATAGAGGTCTTCTTCCAGCCGCTTCTTCTGCCTCCTGGTTCCCAAACTGTTTAGACCATTAAGAATGTTTCGCCCTTTTCCTCCCTCTGAGCATTCCTTTTTCTTTTTCCTGACTCGCGCCATTGGGGAATCAATGGGACGGATACGCCGACGGTTCTTGCACCTTTTCTCATTGTGGTGGCTTCGGTAGGAACGTCATCGATGAGTAAGTTCAGTTGTTCAATATTTTTCACTACAAATTCCATCGAGGCTTCAGTCCCCGCATTGAGAATTCTTTTTTAATTTCTTCGGCACCGTGACAGTTATACTCACTGGAGCCGTGGCCGTTTCACTGCACAAGTCTGTTTTGAACACTTCTAGCATGCGATGCAGGGTCCCAAGATTTTGGATCGACTTTTCAGATTCTTCAATATTCAGTCTCGTTCTCATTTGTAGTTGTTCTTTCTCCTGACAGGGGACTTCGGGTTTGATGTGACCGTTCTTTAACGTTCGTCAGTGCTTCATTCCCCTGACTTTGGGAGTTTTTTCGGTCGCCCTTCCTTTTCCATAACCTGTCGTCGTCTAACCTCCCACGAAATCCGTGGGGTTCGGGGGTTTGGTGTGGGTGGTTTGCTGGGGATTCTTTTAGGCCCTCTTTATGGCATTCGCTTGAGGTCGAGGCTCTTAAAGACTTTTGAGCGCCCGCGTCCTAAGACTCCTTGGGGGGAACTTTTTGATGTTTTAACGCATGCTGCACGCCCACCCCCCCTCGTAGTTAAAGGCAGCGTTTTGACTGGGTCTTGTTTCTTCCGTTAATGACGGCTTACGGTTCCTCTCCTCAGCGATCCTTATATATTTTTGATTCCTGGGCGGGACGGTAGCTCCGAGGCCCACTTTTCCTCCTTGAGTCATAGTTTTTTTTGATTGGAAGTCTTTTGATTTTTTGGCGCGGTTGTCCCCTGCGTCAAGCCTAGACTGTAAGCGGTTTTTTACTCTGCCTGTTCCCTTACCTTCCCTTTCTTAGTATACCTGATCTAAAGACTCCTGCTTTCTTTTTCATGTTCGGTCCCCCCTTTTCCCCTTGGTAATAGGATTAATCGCTCCCCGTCCGGGTCCCGTTCTCTCTCTTCTCATGGCTGACTAGGACGAAGCGGCTCGTCCTTCAGACCTCCCCTTTTGGTGATGGCGGACAATGAAGCGGTATGGCTTTATCCCGATTTTTCCCCGAACCCCGCCATTCGTTTCGGGCACGATCCTACATTTTTTCGCCTCCCCTCCTTCCTGACGAACTTGATAGACTAAGATGTTTTTCTCCATGGGGGTTCTTTGTTTTTTCTTCCAACATCTTTTCGCCCCTATCTTCCTCGTCCCCCCGGTGAAGTTTTTATGCATAATTTGCTTACCCTACCTGCATCTCGAGTTCCTTCCCCCGGCCGTCGGCGTGCTTCCGAGGAGGATTGTCGTGTCGCCCCTCAACTCGTAAGCGGGGCCTGTTTCCAGATGCACCCCTCGGGAGGTTCCGTCGCGCCTTTTCCTTTCGCCGGAACCTTTCCCCTATCCATCGAGGCTTTGGCTACGCTGATCGGGTTCTTTCGGGGACGGTCTGGTCTTCTACTAAGCCGAGCTCGTAGCTTTCACA
>Ga0179591_1353592_pt1 | contig 10846 bp, 10 predicted proteins | sample CZOMad2_1_08_16f_FD_182891 | JGI IMG/M metagenome (GOLD analysis project Ga0179591, IMG submission 182891) | Vadose zone soil fungal communities from Angelo Coast Range Reserve, California, USA - CZOMad2_1_08_16fungal (PacBio error correction) | ecosystem: Environmental > Terrestrial > Soil >... | reverse complement strand
TCTAGCGTCTCTTCTGGTCGAAGCTTCCGTTTTCTTGCAATACTCCCTTTCCCTCTGCGAGTCGAAAGGGGCTTTCTAGTTTTCTTTTGCGATCTGTATCGAGGATCGCCGTTCGTGCGAAGAAGCGAGAAGCTCCTCTTCTTCACACTTTCTTTGCGTGCGCCTGGGAAATTTGTTCCGAATTTTTAAGTATGGAGCTCGTCTGACTCCTTGCTGCCCGCGCTCCCTCCCCCCACGGCACCCAACACCGGGAGGACCTTTGATGCTGCATCGCGGCCCGGGTAAGAGCAAGGCGCAGTGGTGCTCCCTTTTATGCACGCCGCGCAGGCCCAGGATGCTCCCCCCTGACCTTCGGGCAAGAACCGCTGAGCCCGTGCTCGTTCAGACCCTCCCTTTGTTCGCTTCCTTTCACGTCTTGTTTATTTAGGTCTTGTTCCCCAATCGTTGCCCTGCATGGCGCTGGAAACGTCTGCGGCGGCTGCAGTCTTTCGCCCCCCTTCGCCGTGGTACGTTCGTATCCTGTTGGCGGCCCTGTCTCCCTCCTCTTTTTCAAGAAAGCAAAACGATCTAACCTTCTTCGTCGTTCTTTTTGCCCAGTCGATTGGGAATAAAAGCGTTACTCTTAAGGTACTGGGTGAGGTCCCGGAATTTCCCAGTGTGATCAAAGCCTGACCTTTTCTTCCCTTTCATGTTTTGCCCACCGAAACATCGTAAACTCCCCAACGATTTTTTCCCGCGCTGTTGCTTTACCTCTGTCAACGACCCGGGAACCCTCCCTTTTCCTTCTCCTCCCCTGCCCCCATTGAACGCAGCCAAGTCCTCGCTTGCTTCTCCTCACAATTGATGTCACTTTTCCGGCCCCTATAATTTCATCTCTTTGTTTCCGGCCGTCGTTAGTGCGGAAGGAAGCTCAGCTCCCGCCGAGCTGGTGAAAGACACCTGGGAATGCGTTTTTCTGGAATAATGTTCCCACGTTTTCTCTTACTGGCGAAGATCATCTTCGCTGCGTTCTCTGTCAAAGAGCTTTTCGATTTACTCGTCAGTATTGAGCACAGCTGACCTCCTTGCATCCGAACCTTAAGGCGATGTTTTTCGTGCTCCCCCGTAATCATGTTTGGCTTCTCCTTTTCAAGTCCACTTCCGTCTGCATAAAAGGAGACCTAGCGTTATTCCCCCACTCGGGACTAAAGTCATTTTATCTCATTCTTATGGCAATTCCCGATTGATTCACTATCTCTTTTCTGGCCTCCTTCCAAGTTGACTCAAGCGTCCCTTACTCGTGGATTCTAAAATGAAGTGCCGCTGTCCCTTCCCATCCCCCTTTCTAAACTTTCTAGGACTTTCTCAATTCAAACCCCCCCATCTTGATGGAACCTCGCACTCGCCGAGCTCCTTCTCCCCCCCTTTAGACCGCGACGACCTGTCTAGTGATAGCATCGTTTTCGCCGGCCCTGTTAGCGTTCTAGTTTCAGCAATTACCACGTTTAGCCTCCCCCCCAATCTCCGTTCGCCTCCGGACAAGTGTCTCTAGATCTTCTTCCTCCAGAGCGTGTATTCTTCGCCCCCATTTGAAAGTTATCTCCCCGGATTCATCCAGTTAAGTCAGAGCAATGGGGCTGCGTTCACCGGTCCTCAATTAAGGCATATCAGGCGAGCCTCCTATTTTTTTTACACCCACCCCACCTTCCGTCCCTTCCAAAGTATTGTTTTGGTTTGCCGTTGCCCGTGTTCGTTAACGCGTTCTGGTAATGGACCTCTTGACCCTCGATGAAACTGCCTGACTTTTCTTACCCCGGCTTTCCGACCCCGTAATCCATCGCCCGAAATCCCTACTGCCCTGGACATCCCCCGTAAACTCTCCACCGCCTTTCGGGTAGATGCGTCGAGGCCATCACGCGAGAGCTCCCCCCTTTCAATTCGTCTCCTTCGTTCCGTTCTCTGGGAATTTCGAGCCGGTTTGGTCGACGGAGCTCGCTGAAGTCGGTTTCGTGCCGCTGGTCGTGCGTTTGAGCGCTTTCCTGTCCCCGTTTTTATACGCTCTCTCTTGTCACACAGTTCATCGGCCCCCCGGGGATCATGTGTCTCAAGGTTCTAGAGGGCCCCTCGTCCAGAAACGTTCCCAATAATGCAGACCACATACGATTTTATTTTTGCGTCAACGTCCTTGTTAAGGGGGGCCCCTTGTATTCGGCTCGAAACTCGTGAGTCGCCGGTTGACATCGTCCAGCAGGCCACCGACTCGAGGTTTGTCCCTCCTTTTTAACGTTGGTCTCTACCCGGTCATTATTACGACCTGCTTCTCCCCCCCCCCCCCTCGTGACAGGGACAGCACTGCTGACGGGGTCTTTCTTCATTCCTCAGAAGAGTCACACTCTGGTGCCTCCCCCCCCCCACACCATTGCTTCTTGTCATGTCCATAATCTTTCGCGATGACCCCGCCTGGAATGGATGCTTGTTTATCGGGCCTGTGGTTTCCAACTTTCCCTCCTTGCAAAGTTCTCTTCCCGTCTGGTAGGACCTTCCCTGGAACGGAAGATGCAGCAACACCGCCTCCCAACGCCTCTTGCAATTCTTTTATCGGTCCTCTCAGTTTTAACAACCGTCGCCTCTTTTCTCCTGGCCTTCGGTTTCCATGCCCCGATAAAAAGAAGTTAACACCCATCCCCTCGCACGACGCGAAAAGGAAGCTCTCCCGCTGCTGGATCCCACAATGCGGGGGAGCGGGTTTGGCCCCTCTTGCAACCTTCCCCTTCTGATCAGGGCGCCGAAAGTTCTTACTGAAGAATTTTCACCAAGGAATTGCCGTCTTTTTGCAATTTTGTTTTGAACCAGGCCCCTCCCAGTTATTCCGCAAATGGCCCCATGCCGCCCCCCGGAAGCAATCCCTCCGCCTTTTTGCTGCAAGAACCCCCCGTCACCCAAAGGGGAGTCGGGTATTCCGGTGTTTTTTCCCCCTTTTCCTCTTCACCACTGTGGACCTTATTTTCAAACTTGACATGGGACTCGCCCCTCACCAAATATATCTTTTAAAGAAAGTTTGGATTTACCAGGAGCAGGGCGTTGGTTTTTCCGTACCCCCTTCCACAAAATCTCTTCTAACCACTGTGTCTCGAGCAGTGTCAAATCTACGCCTGGTCACCTTCCTGACCTAGCAGCTTGGCTTGGTTCATCTCCTTCCACTAATAATCGACAAAAAAAAGGACCCCATGCCACAAGTGTTAACCGATAACAGTTCCCCCTTTCCCTTGCATTCGACCCTTGGCTCTCACCCCTCCACTAAAGCTGGCTGATACCACTGCCGTTTCTCTGTCCTTTCGGGTGTCTTATAGAAAGAAAAACAGCCTCTTCTTTCAGACGGTCTTTCCCCACAGATAGGCGTGAGTTCTATCCTTTTTTACTTTTTTCCCTTTCCTAGGGCCTGCACGATTATAATTGAAGAATGTAACAGTCACACCCCAACCCCTTTTACCAACGAAAAGTGGTTGTGGAAAACAGGTTCTCCATTTTTAACTTTTTCACTCCAATGCCGCGGTCAACGCCTTTCGCGCATGCATCTCGGGGCTCAGGTTTCCCCAACAAATCAGGGTTCTCAATGGAGGACCCGGTTTGGTTCTTCCCGAGGCTCACAAGCGGTCTTTTTCCCCTTCAACTCACTTCATCCCCTTCCTCAATATTTTTTGAAGGCTGTCTTTGTATTCAACAGTACTGAGTATCTTTTGACTTTAGGGCCGGGAAAGCGATCACACTTGTCACCTTGCTGGTCTCGGCGGCCCTTCGTTTCCTTTTTTGGTAAAAATGTTGCCTCTTTTTCTTAACTCCCTAGTCCCCCTGTTATGGGGACCTGTCTACCGGAGTCAATGCTGTGTTGTTTTGTTTTCGTGTCTGATTTCTGCAACCACGACAGTACGCCGTCGCGGGTGGATGTAGATGCCTTGTTGACGGTCTGAGTCACTTTCCTGTGGAAGTTTCCCCCCACCCGCTTCTTTGGCTCCTCCTATGCGTGGCTGATACGCAGGTTACTTTTTTATAACCTTCTTTTAGAGTCAAAGTGTCTTTTGCATGCAGGTAGACTTTTTTTTCCCGGAACCGAGTCTTTTGACGTTTATATTATTCCCCTTAGGTTCTAGTATGAGACAAAAGTGCCTGCAACGGCCAGACTAGTAATTGGAGAGGTTCCCTGTTTTACGCGCCTTAGAGCTTGCCGTTTTATCCGTTCTGCAGAGTTCGTCGTTGGTGACTAAAGCGTTTCAAGCCAGCGGGCAAAGTCTATTTTTCCGAGTCGTCCCTTCCTGTTTTCCCCGCCAGTATTCCTCCAACGAAATCTGTCGTTAGGTCTGATCAATGTTACTCTCCACGCTGCTTGTCTAAGCAGAAAGTGAGGAAGTTTTCTTGTGCTGTGGCTCCTTTCAATGTAAACCTTTCCTTGTTCTTAACCCTCTCCTGCACTGCCGGTGATCTCCAGATGTCCTTTCAGGTGTTGTTGTGAGCTGCTTTCCACATTCCACCCCTCTTTTTTTACGGTTGTTATTTCCTTCCACGTGTCCTGAAACCCTTCCTGCATCTTCCTACTTCGAGCTCTTACCACTTTCCCCCCGTAAAACCGCCCGATTTAGTCCAACCTGTTTTAGAGTAGAGATGCCCCCATTGCTTCCGGGTTTCCCTTCACGCTTCTTTTTTCCTCCTTCCTGAGAATTTTGGTACGTGACCCAACCCCTGTTTCCATTGACGAAGTTGGTCGTTTCTTTTTCAAATTCCCCAACTTCTTAGTATAGGTAGTCCCTTGGACGGTTGCGACCTTGTTTTGCCGTTGCCTATATCCCCCATCTCCCCTTCCAAGACCATTCTGGCGAATTCGTTTGTTCCTACATCAGCTTCCTTTCCTAGCTTCCCCCCCCCCCCTCATGTCTCTTAAACGTCCGTGTCTTTTTACCCAAACCTGAAGATTTTACGCAACCCGGCGTTCCGTCTTCTGAAGTCCGTCAGTCCGCGCCCAGTAAAACATTTCTTATTTTCCCGTGCTCTAATGTTGATTGATACTGAGTCCGACCCTAATCCGGCGCCTTCCCTCCTTGTCTGACGTTCTTTTCCCGTTTTTGGGACATTCGTTCATTAAAGGGTTGTTAGGCAAGAATCCAGAACCGTGAGCTTGCCTTGTGTTCCCGTGATGGGTTCCAGAAGTTCTGGACATTTTGTGATGTCTGTATGGGTCTGTTTTGGTAATCCTTTCCATTGGAACAATCGAAGAATATTACTCCCTCCCTGACGGTTCCCCTTTCCCCCAGTTTTGGTACTTCAATCAGCTGATGAGTACTTTGTTTTTCTATCACTACTAGGCCCCTGTTGATTTTCTTTTTCCCCCGCCATTTTTTGAATGTAAGTCATGCTTCCGTAACCTGAACCATCTCTCCCTTAAGCCACCGTTTTTTGGAGCGATAGTCTCGGATTCTTTTTTAACGTTTCCCATCTGTCCTAAAATTCACCCCCGTTTTTTAAACACTTTCCCGCAAACCCTTTGGTCAGGGTTAGTGCTTATCACAATCACAGGACTCTCTCTTTCTGCAACTCCCCAACTAATATTTCTTCTTCATTTTTCGAGTATCGGATTGCTCTTAGGCGGATTGTCCGTTGTCCCGGACCCGGCGTGTGCAACAAAGGTACTACCTCAGCAGATCAAGTTTCAGACACTGTTGGCCCAGCCTTCCCCCCAATGGGGACCCTGACCCTCGACTGTTGATTTATTGGTAAAACAGAAACCCCACTTTAATGTTCCTTTTCCCCCACTTTCCCTGACGAACCGCTCACAGGTCTCCCCCCTCTTAAAGTTTTCAGGATTCTTATTGCTGCTTATAAGGCAACACTCTGAGATTTAACCCCCTCTTTTTATGCGATTTTAATCTTCCCCCTCCGTCCTGGATCTGTCTTTTTCTAGTTCCCAGTCCTATTAAGTGTTTCTTTAACTACAGTTCGGTTGATCATTCGTTGTTGTTCTCTAGACGGTCTGCGGTAGTAATCCCCTGGCCTTAGCCTCCGCCTTTTTCTTTTGTCGTGGTATGACCCTGCGACCTGCTAACTTGTCTAGATAGTGCCCCGGCCCAACAAGTTTCTTCCCCCGCACTGACTCCCTATCTCCGTTGGACTTTTCCCATTTTAAAACCTCCGTCAATTTCCCTTGTGGTACGGTCCCCACACCTTCTTCCCAGGTCCCTCGGAACAAGCCGCTTTTTTCTTTTCCCCACTGGACGCCTTTCACAGCTAAATCTTTCGCCATGCGGCGTTTTTACGGAAGTTATCAGATCTTCCCCCCGTCCACGTCCCGTGCCGTTAAGGGGTTTCGGCCCCGTCTTGTGGGCCCGTCTGACCAACTTACAATGTTGTGACTGCAAAGTTTTTGAACCCCCTCGCAACCCCCTGAAAACTTTTTTCAGTCATTACCGATCAACGTCCCTGTACATTGAAGATGCGCATACCCCGTCCCATTTCCCCCTTTGACTTTGGCCCTGAAAAATGCACACCGGCCAAAACTCCACTGGCTCGCCTCCCAGCAAGATTGCGTTCCCACATGACTCAGAGCGTCTCCCCATCCCACCGTCTTTAGGTGCCTTCTGGACTTTCCACCCTGTAAGCGTTTCCTCTTCGAGACTCGTCCTTTGCCCTTGGGCGGTAACTCCTCTTCGGACAGCCTCCGACTTACCTTTTAGACCCTTTTTTTCCTTCTTCTAGTTTGCGGCGGCCCCACCCCGGACTCTCACCACCCTTCTTCAATTTCGTTTCTCAGCTCATAAAAAACCCTTCTAATCCGGGGCAGACAGCCGCGTTTTTGGACCACCTGATCGTCAAACGTGGCTGAAAAACCGCTCCGATGCTACCTGGAATCTTACCCTTCTTGTGCCTCTCACCCTCTCCTCTTTTATATCGACATATGTTTCTGTCCAAATGTCTAGTGGCTTATTCTCACGGCCCCAACAGCCATCCTGACATGGAGACTCACGTAAACAGTCCAGTCTCCACTGAAAACACCAGCGAATTCTTTTCGGTTGCAGACGACAGGTTCTCCCCCCACCCACCCCCCCCCCCCCCACCTCCCCTGGGCCGTCAGTTAAGTCCCGTTCCACTACCTTCTTAGGTACTTGCAATGCAACTCCCTTCACCTTTTTCAACATGGAACCATTCCTACGGCTACAGCAGCTGTCGTAATGTGTAGGTTCAGCCAGACCGAAATCTTCCCGTTTTCTTTTTGAATCCCCTTTCACTATCTTGATTTGATTCCCTGAATTTGAAAGTACCACCACCCGCCTGAGCATCGTTTTTGTAACCACGTCGGGGCGCGGTCCGCTTTTTTTGAACGAGCCCATCATTCTGAGCTCATTCTCCCTTTTCATCTAATTGGGATCTGGAAGTTCCACCATTTGAAGTTCCGTTTTCACCCTGGTCATTTTTTTCCCCACCTTCTTTGGTTTTCTCTTGAGTCTTTCTCCAATGCTCCTATGTTGCTCCTATTCTATTTTGCCCAACCTCTCCATCTTAGCGATATGTTTATAATCCTCTTAGCTATGGTTTTGGTTTCTTCCCACTTCATGCCAGCCTACACATTCTTTTTACTGTCCAGCTTCTTTCTTGGGCGTTCCTACGCGAGCTTTTCTTTGGGTGTAGACCCTGTCTCCCTCCCACTTGTCTGTGACCTTTCTTTTCGGAATTGTCCCATGGCTCGTATGCTACAAGCGTCGCGTTTTCTCCTCTTCCGGCTTGTTAGAAACGGGCACGTTGGTGTCCCGATCTTTTGGATTTGATTTGGTAAAAACCGCCCCAGGTCCCTGTCGCCCCCCCTTCTTAACCCAATCAGCTTTTTTTCTGTTTCTTCTTTTCAATCTTGGGCCCATTTTCCCAAAGGGTTGACGCCTTTTTTTAACGGTTGAAAACCAACTCAGTTAAATCAACCCCTTTACCGGGTTGGCCGTCCCTTGTCTCTCCTGTTCTTTCTTTCCTTGTTTGGCTTCGGTCCCGTATTTTCCTTTCTTTTCCCGTTTCCCCCCCCCTCCTTTGAATTGCCTTGAATCTTTTCTCCTCTTTTAGTGACGAAGCGTGGACGGGGAACTGTATCCGCCCGTGACCCGAGTTTGTCCAGATACACACTCTCCGCGCTTGTTGCGTCTTTTTTGATTGCTCTCTTCAATTTTTCGCTTCCTTTTGGAATTTGTCGGCGTGGGCCCGTTTTTGAAGTAAAGAAGAACCTCTGACTGCAACCTACCTCGGCGGCCATGTTTTCACATCTCCTTTTGAACTCGATCCCCCCCTCCCATCCCTTGTTCCTCGAGGCGTGGTGCCGGTGGGGGAAGCTAGTGTTTCTTTAGTTCCTGGACTGTTCAACTTTGCGCGGTTCCCCATTTTCCCATGCTCAGAACCCATAGGCCAAGTCTATTCTTTCGAGCTCCTTTAGTAACCCTGAATGCCCTTTTTTTAGTTGACCGTCCCCTCATCTTCCCTGGTTTTGGCATGCATCAAGCACACATGCGTCCCCTTTTTTTCCTTTTCTAGCCTTTAGAATAGTAGCGGTTTTCTCTTAGTGCCGTGCCACTGCCTCCTCGTCGAAACTTTCCACACCAGGAGGGGTGGCTTTGTCGATTTCCTGGATGAAATCTCCCTCTTAGTTTCTCTCTGACGACGCCTCATCCCTTTCCCCCATGTTAACCTTATTATCACTCCTTTGCGATTAGGGGCTCGTTAATTGCACTGGTCCCCTCGTGGATGTTATCTTACTCATGTGTCAACCTCGCGTCAGAACGACCCCCCTGAGCACCCCGGCGATGGACTGTTTCCAGGAAACCACCATGTTCTGTGTGAATCGGAGCTCGTCCAGACCAGCTTTCTGATCTGCAACCAGAAGTCGCCTAGCGTTCTCACCTCCTGTAATCCATGTTCCCCATAGACCTTACCCTGCCTCGACGTGAGGTCCGTGTTCTGCTGCTCTTGTCGGTCATCCTCTTTCAGCCCCGGCCCGTTGTAATGTTTCGTGAGTTTCCCCCCCAGATTCGATTTTTTTTATTTAACCAGGGCTCTCTTCTTTTTCACCCGACGTTTTTCCTCCGTCCCCTATGTTGTTAATTTCCGGGAAACGTTTTCGAGTCCCATGCGGCCACTATCGTGGACCCCGATTCAAGCCCCTTTCCCCCCACCCACAAAAAGGCCGTCCCTGGGAATTAGGCCTTTTAGGAGTCCCAGGTGAATATCTCATATTCTCAGAGTGTTTCGGAGTTCGTTCTTCACATGCTCCCACAGCCCCTTAATATCCCTATTCCTTTTTCTGAGATCCTTTCTATTCCGTAAAATGCGCACTCTACCGCGCTTCAGACCCTGAAGGTCTTATAGCGAGTACGTTTATTCGAAAAGAGCCCTGGGAGTATTTTTCTGGTCTTGAACTCTCACTATCAGGCCGTCCTTCACTCGGCTTTACATATTGGTCTTTCCTGTATTGGGCGTCGTGTGCGCCATTGTTGGCGTCTTATTTGTCCCCTTTTTTTCCCCCTCCTGGAGGATTTACATGAGGTATCTTGATGGATATTTTCGCTAGGACCCTTCCGTGTCTAGTTGGTTTGACAGTGGACTGCTTTTCCTTTCTTGCGATTTCGGCCAGCTCTTCATAGTCTTGTTTTATTTTTATCTTTTACATTGGTCCAATCCCCTTTTCTCCCTTGAATTGTTTAGTCAATAATCTTTGAATCACGCTTGATTAGTGCGCTTCTCCGACGGTCAGGGAATTGAGTCCTCTGTCCCCCAACCAAGGTGGATTCCCTTGATGTCGGAGAGCCCGGTCCCTTCCTCCCTTATTTTTCGTGGTCCCCAATTGCTTTTTTTTTCTCTTCATGGAGGACAATCGCGCCCCTTCCCTATGCAGCAGCGCGCTCGATGACGTCTCAGCCCTCGATAACAGTCTTATTTGGATGGTCTATTCACCACGTCCACCGTCGCTCCCATTTCTCCTTCTTGTTTGGAACGGTTTTCCTGCCCTGAACACCGTTTCTCTTGAGCGTTCTTAAATGACAAAGAATGGTTGTATGCGCGATTTTTCACGTCTAGGAAATTTTTCCCTGTCTGGGTGACTGTTTTTCAATCCTTGTTCCTTTCTTGGCCTGCCCATGACCCTCGCGCGCCCGTAGGGGGCTTTGATTTTCTTTCTGCGATCATTGCCCCAATTTGTCGCTCATCATTTTATGCTTTCCTTTCCAATTTCCCTCCGTTTACGTCCCCAGTTGACGGTCTTCCACTCGAACGTAAGCGCGATTATCCCCCATCGCTTTTTTTTTCTCGGACTCATCCTTTGCAGGTTTCTTTGATTTCTGTCGGGAGTAGAAGGACTGGTTCCAGGATCTGACTTAAGGATGTGAATTTTTTGATTCAATGCTCTGGCTCGGCTGTCGTAGCTTCTCACGTACCCCCCTCTCCACATTTCTTTTCCAGCAAATGCTTTACTTCCATCGCCAACTTAGGTAAATTGGAACTACCTTTATCCGAGTTGCTCTGCCTGGCACTTCAGTCCTTTGCCGAGTCCCCTTACAGTCTCCACTGAGCCTTGCTACCCAGACTTGGTCTTTCCCTTTCTTTTTTAGGCGTGAGTGGCTCTTTCATCCCCTTTCTTTACTTCAAAAATTCGAGCTATCTTCTTTCGCGTCCAATTCCAGGCTCACGAATACTGTTCATGCGTTCTTTTTCATCCTTCTCATTTCGCTTCCTTGCGCCACGCGGCTTTCCCTTCTCTTCCTCTCTGCCCCTGGTCTTTAGGGCCCGTTCCTCCGGCGTATTTCACGGATTTTACTTACCCTGCGCAGGACGGTCAAATTCTCGATCGCGCGCT
>Ga0179591_1285301_pt1 | contig 10846 bp, 6 predicted proteins | sample CZOMad2_1_08_16f_FD_182891 | JGI IMG/M metagenome (GOLD analysis project Ga0179591, IMG submission 182891) | Vadose zone soil fungal communities from Angelo Coast Range Reserve, California, USA - CZOMad2_1_08_16fungal (PacBio error correction) | ecosystem: Environmental > Terrestrial > Soil >... | reverse complement strand
AGCTTCGTCGGAGATGTACGCCTGCCGCCGTTGGCTTCGCATCTCTTGAAACGGCGGCGACAGGCCAGCGTGTCAGGGTAAGCTTCCTTGTCCTGAGGTCCGCTCTTTCTCTGTTGTTGACACTGGAGTATCGTGTACGAGATTCCTCTTAGATCCTGTGTCCGGGGCATCCTTTGCGCGGCGGCCGCAGATGGCGTCCAGAGAGTTCCCGTGGTAGCGAAGGTTTAAGTGAGCAGTTGGTTGCTCCGTGGTTTTTTCCCCTCCGTTCCCCTTTCTTTCGTTCCTTTCCCCCTTTTTTCCGGTGGGGGGTAGACTTCTCCACAAGAACGTCGGATCTGCGTTGCCCGGTCGACCGACGTGCCTTGAGTGGCGTGCCGCTAAATGCGTCGTTCACCGGCTTCGCGAAGGGTGCGTGTGTCTGCTGTACTTTGCTTTTTTTTCGCTTTCATTCTTTTGTCCGCTCCGTTCCTTCCGGAGTAACTGTGCTGGGCGAGCCGAGACCTTGATTCTCGTACCAGTTTGCCGGCTCACCGGAAGACAGCTGCCGGTCTGGATTCCAGGTCTCTCAGGCTCACGAAACATGGATATTTTTTTCTTATCTCCCCTTACGCCGTACCGCCGCGTTTCGCCTCGTGGAAAGAATGTTCCTGCGCGTTCCCTGAGTTGTCGATCGTGTAGCGAGATCGGCCCGCTGGCCGTAGCGGGAGGCGGTCAAAGTTTCACCGGTTTACGTCCTTCTTCTTTTACTCGTCTCGTGTTCCAGACTTTCTTCCTTCAGTTTTTGTTTGAAACGGGAGTAGTGCCGTCGTTGGTCACCGTTAGCCGGGGCTCGGTCTCCTGTGAGTTTGGTCTGCCACTCAGGTCCTTTTTCGGCCTTCCTGTCCTGAAGGGCAGTTCGGTGACGGAGGTCGGTCGCGAGCAGAGTGGTAAGGCAGCGCCAGCCGTAGTAGGTTCGTGAACGCCTTTCCTTTCCCCCCCCCGTGTACGAATCTCCATCTTTATTTTTTTATCCTCGGTTTTTTAGTTTCCAGCGGTTCTTCGTCACGATTCTCCATGGGACGATCATGGAGTCAACCCCGTCCGCGGTTACCGCGCGAGGTCTTTTTTTTTTCAGTTAGTCCCGATTCCCCACTTGAAAGAGGAGGTTTAGGCATTGGCCGTCTTTCAGCGCGGTTCGATCGTGCCCAGAGGTTCGTGACTCGACCGGTCGCGGGCGGGAACTGAGTCCTCTCGAGTAGGGCAAGCCATCATCCCCTCAGTCGGTCTTAAGTCGGGCGTCTTTGGCTAGGCATGAACGTTGAGGTAGCCTCCGCCCTATTTAGCGAATTTCTTTGGACCCTGACCGCTATTTTATCTTCCCCAGTTCGTCCACACAACTTGCGGATCGATCAGTCTTTTAGATTAGGCCTGCGGTTCTACACCCCGCGACACCGGTTTTAGCGTAGAAGTTTGTTTTGCTCTCCGAAGCAGCTGTTGACGACCTCCGTCAGAGGATAGCGGTGCGGAAAGGTACGTCAAGCGCGTCGTTATGGGAAGACTGAGGCCCGTAAATTTGCCTCTTCCTTTGCCTATTCTATTTAGGCCGAGTTTATGCGCCTTCCGTTGCGCGCCTGCTTGGAAAAACGCGCCCCACTTCGTTTTTGAATTCTTGTACTGGTTCTTTCCTTTTTTTTGTTGCTCTGTTAGTTCCTATGTCTCCGTTTTCGACGTCGCAGGAGTGGCTCCCTCAAAGTGGACTGGAGATCTAGTTCAAGTGTCCTCTGTAACACCTACGCCTTCAGATCATAGTCGTTTTCCTTTTTATTTACCTGTCACGAGGTGAATTCTCTTTTTCCTCCTCCTTCCGAGACTCAGATCCTCGGCCAGTCCTACCGCGCAAACGACGCTGATTAGACTTAGGTGTAGGAAAGGACCCTTACGAACCTCTTCACGTATTTCGCCATCCCCTTTATTTCATTACAAGCTCCCGCCCCTCGGGTATAGTCGCGTCAAACGGGCGGCGCCGACAAGCAACGTCCACGGACGTCTGGGTTTCTTTTTTAACGCCGTCAAAGGCAAGGAGAAAAACTAGGGCTGACGAGAATACCGCATGGCTTTGCCTGCTTAACAATTCGGGACCACTTGAGAGGCAGCCGTCCGCAAGACTGCTCGGCCTTCGTACCACCGTATGTAAACTATCGGCTGCTCCCGGCGATGATCGAACAGGTGTCCTCCGGGTGTGAAGCTTTGCCTTTTAACGACGTCTGATCTCACGATGGGCCCTAGGCGGTCAAGGAGATAAAGACTAAAGGTCACCGTTCCTTTTCCCCCCTCTTCATCTCTATGCTTCCTTTCGATTCAAAGTCTTCCTAAGGGAACTCGCGAGGCCTGTTTAACACTACCAATTCCCTCTGTTCCCTTCGGTTGCCCCTTTGTCCCATTCCTCCGATTTTAGGTCCCGAGGCGACCCGTCGGAGTCGAAACCGCTTGTCCCGACATATTTCCGGAAGCGCCTTTCAGCATTTTTTCCCTTAAAGACCTCCTTGAGTGGGTAACTCTCTTTTTTTGTTTCCCCTTAGACATTCGCCTCGCTCTGCGGAACGCGACGGTGTTTGGAAGTCAGATCGGTCCCGGCTATCTTGACGATTTTTTTTATTTTAATCTGATTTTTTTACTCCCTACCTGCTGTTCTCTCCCTCTGGCGTATTTATGGTAAGCGTTCCGGGCGGCCAATTACCCTACTGAGGGTCTGGTAGCCCACTTCAAACTACTTGTCTAGCACTTCCTTCAGTCTATTCCAGTAATTCATTTCTTATGCTCTAAGCCCTGCGGTCAAGTACCTCTTTGGGCCAGGGTTTTTCCTGAACCCGGCCGGAAATGGCTCAAAGACGGGATGTCGAAATCCACGACTGGCGCTGTTTACCTTCCCCTTCTCCTCTCGCTTGTCGCACGGTCCTCCGCGCGGGCCGGCAACAGTTCCGGATGTTACCGGCTTTAGGGGCCCGGCAGGCCCTTTTTCCTCCTTCTCGATAACCGTTCTCCCGTTTTTCCAACAAGACTCATCTTAATTTATGGCACCGCGAAGGGGGCTTTCCTGCGATTCGTCTTCAAAACACTAGCGGAATTTTTAGTGACTGCTCTGATTTTTTTTTTCCTTTCCCCTAAAGGCCCGGGTCGGTTTTTTCCCTGAAATTTCCCGCTTTCCCATCGCCCTCAAGGTCCTCCGGCGGCGGACACCCTATCGGGCGGCCCAGATGCCCCCCGGCCACCCACTCCCCTTACAGGAACCTTTTTGCCTTTCTCTGCAGTTTTTTTTTCCACGACTCTTCGAGTCATCATCTAATAGTTTTCGCTTGGCACTGGAACGACAACGACGAAGGTCATCGCTGACCCGACGTTCAAGACGTTTTCTTTTTTTCACGGCCCCTTTTTTTTTTTACCCTGTCTTCTTTGTTTTTTTTCTTCCTGCTTTCCCCCCCCTTCTGGCTCGACTAGGGACTGGTCTCCGCCGAGGCTCAGGGCTCCCGATCTCGCCGTCAACTTCCTAATGAGTAGTACTTTCCACTTATTCTCTCCTGTAAAGCCGAGGAAACATGACGCTCAAGGCTCTGTCGAAAGTGGGTCGCGGACAATTCGTATGTGCGTTTCTGCTTTTCCTTGAAGGGTCCAATAAGTAATTTTTTTTCCTCCAAGTGACATCGGGGCCTTTTCTCCATGCTCCCCCCTTGCCCCCCCCTTGATTTCTCTCCTTTTCTGTCTTTTGTTGAGAGATTTGCGATTGTTCGATCGGGGAGGCGCCTCTGCCGCCGATGCTTGGCGGTTCTTTCATCTCTAAAGGAGTGTCGGCATTGTTGTTACCCTTTTTTTTCTTTCCTGGTCTCATCTTTTCCCTAATTTTCCTGATACTTCCCTTTTCTTCTTTGGCCGAGCGAACGAAGCTCAGAGCCGGCCGTTCCGAAGACAGTTCCCTTCTCTATTATTTTTTCTTTCCTTGAGTTCGACTCTATCCCCCTTTTCCTACTTTAGGATTTTTTTTTATCTTTAAGCTTTCGCCTCACTGCCCTTACCCTGTTACCGACGGTCCTTGCCGGTCTCGAAGCTCGAAAACTGTGTTGGTCTCGTTCAGCGTGTTTGCCGCCTGCCTTTTCCCGTTTTTTTTTTTTTCCTTCTGACCTGTCTCTTTCCTTCCTGAGCTCCCTCTTTGTTTCCTTTTACGCGTATGTTTCCGCCTGGCAGGCGCCCGGAAAGATCGTCGGGCTTAGTCCCTGTGATGGCTCTGCAGCCGTGGCTCCCCTTCTCTCGTCCCCAGTGCCGGCCACCCCTTTCTCTTGTGGTTTTTTTTTTCCCCTTTCTCTGTTCTGAGCGTACGAACACCTTGTGAAGAGGCCCCGGACAGCGCCCTTTCGGCCGCGTTACGAAATGCCATTGTATCTTTTTGTCCCTGTTTTCCTTTCTCCTAGACTTTTTACTTGGTTTTAATCGGTACCCAGGTTCCTTGGCTTTCATGCCGCGCGAGGTCCGGGGATCGGGTCCCGACGTGGTTCCTTGTTTATGTCCGTTGAAGACGGGTTGAGTTCGGAATTCTTTTTTTTAAACGTTCCTCTCTTTTCTTTTTCTTTCTTTCCTGGGGACTGTTTTTCCTCTCAAGTTTTGTGGCTCGATCCGGGACCGCCGTGGTCGTTTGCGTGAAGGTAGGGGTATCCCTATTGAAGTTGAGTTCCATTGACTTCGTATTTTCTTGCTTTTCTCTCAAAATTTTACGTTCTGACCTAGATCTCCTCTTTTTTTCATGCCGTCACGCGGACAGTCTTCCGTCGAAACTCGGCCATTACTATCATGCCTCTACAAGGGAGGTTTTGCCTTGTCTCTCTGCGTCTTTCCTGTATTCCTTTTTGCCTATGTCACTCGGCGCGGAAATCATGGTGTAAGGAATGTGCAGGTAGTGAACCATCTGGGTTGCTCCTTTCGCGTCGAGTTTTGTCCCATCGTTTTCTTATTGCCCCTGACCCCTCTCGTTCGTATTTTCCTCGTTTCCGTTCGGGTGCTAGCCGAGAAGACTTTGAGGTAGGCCCGAGGCTCGCTCCGGCTTCCGTTCCCGTGCTGGCTTTTAAGTTTTTTCAACCGGATCTACTCGTTTCTAAGAGCCGGTTAGTATGGCCCTGATCACCCTCGCTTGTAGAGAATCTCAGTGGGGCTCCTCCGCCGTACTTCCTTTCTTTACTCCAACGTTTTTTCGGGCAAGGATTCTCTTTCTCTGTGCCTCGCCGTCAGAGGGTGGCCCGCTGGCGTAAAGAAGCCAGCGTTGCGGCCCTCTTAAAGGCCCCGGTTTTTTAAGTTTCCCCTTTTTGCTCCCTTTTAGGTGGACTCCGACCTCGTTTGCCGTTCGTTGTCCGCGTGCCGCAGTTTAGAAGGTCGTACGGGTTCTCTTTTCGGAGCTGTGTTGAGCTGATAAGTGCGCGCCCGTGGCGGCGTTCGTTCAGTCCGGTCGTGCGCCCCCTTGACATTCGCAGCGTGGATCTCTTAGGTCACCTGGAAGAGGAATCTCTCTTTTCCCTCCTCCGTTTTTTTGTGTTTTTCTCTCCTCTATTTCCCTTAAGATTTTTTTTGCACTTACGTCGGTTGGGGTTCAGCGAAAACTGGCAACTAGAGAGAAAGCAAGTCGGCGTCCAAAAAGCTTCTCTAACCAAAGCCCCGCCCTCTTTCTTCTAAGGTTCCTCTGCCTTGCTCCTCTGTACAAACGAACCCCATCCGATGAAGTTTTCCCCGGAGCGCAACGGCACGGCGCACGTCCCACCTCGGTTACGGACTTTTCTTTTTTCCAACTACCGCTTCATTTTCACCCCCTCTTAGGGGACCGCGCTTACGGCGGCACGTTCGACACCGCGTGCACCTGCATTGCCAGGGAACCACCGTTGGGGGCCCTCCAACTGCAGTCGGGCGGTTTTGGCTCCCCCCCCCTGCTCTTTCTCGACACAGGTGTTTGGGGGAAGACCTCGATTTTCCGTAAGAGAAAACCGGCTGTGTCCGATGCGCGGGTGGTAGGGTTTCAAAGCGGGTGCTTTTTTCCGCTACAGCAGAATGTTACGGTTGGCCGAATACCGTGACTCGAGTCTTTCTTTTTAGACCCTCAATCTCAGGCATGCACGCCCTTACCTCACACTTTGTTCTCTCCGTAGTTGGCCCTTCCATACATCGGACTCTTTGCCCGCCGCGGAGTCGAGTCCACCCGTGGTCCGCCCTCGACCGTAAGCACGTTCAGGCATTCCGCCCAGCTTGGTCGGGTGCTGATCAGGCACGGCGGCACCCACGGCCTCGCTCTGCCGGAAAACTCGCCTTTCGTACTCGTATTCTCGTTCCAGGGTGGATCGTGCGAGAAGGAACGGTCTTCGGGCGAGCACTGACGACGCGTCGGTAACTTGCTCGCCTGTTGCAGATTCCTCCCGCCTAGTTTTTCTCATAGAAATCTAACTTAGTATCGACGTCGGTTCCGACGACTAGTCAACGACCTTGCGTGGGCACTTCTTGCCCCGAGACAGTCGGCCCGGCTTGTTTCAACCAAACTCCGGTTTACTCCAAGTGACTTCCCCGGCCCCCCCCACTAGAGCCCGGGGGAGCCACGATCGGTAACCTCGGCGGCTGCTAAGGGAAAACCGTTGACACGCGCTCAGGCTCAGGCCAAGCGGTTACTCCTCGCTCACGCACGACACGCTCCGGGCCAACGCGTGCAGGCGCAGTTTTTACTCCCCGGAGAGGGATGGCGTTCGCGCGCTCCGCTCAACTTTGTTCGTGACGCGCGTGCGGGATCAGCCCAGGGTCGGTGGTGGTCCGGCACCTGGTACGCTCTCAGGTTTCGTTGGCGTAGACCTAGGTGACTCCCCTAACCCCTCCTTCTTTCCCCCTCTTCGGAGGAACCCACGCATTCCTGGCCGCGGCAGCTCGACGTGAAAAGCCTGCGCAGCGCCCCGCCGCTTCAGGGCCCTCGGTAGCCGGGAACACTGCTGACCCCAAAAGATCGTGTCGAGCTGCGCTAACCTCAGCTGGAAATGTTACACGGTCAAGACTTAAGGGAGCGGGGAGCTCGCTTCAAACCCACATGCGGCGCGGACCTTTCTGAAACTGTTTTTTTCCGCTACGGCTTTGCTTCCGGCTCGCGTCCCGCACGACGGCGCCACGGAAACCCCGTGTGCACCGCCTGATCGTCCTCTCGTTTCAATCGCGGTACAAAACCCCGATGCTCAAGGTTTTGAGGTCTCGGACATTTGCTTCTGCGGAAAATTCACCGCTTCCGTGCTCCGTGCCCGCCGGTCAGAGCGCTGAACCGCACGCATCGGCGGCAGCGTTTTCCGTCTGCAACTGCTTTCAGCACTTTTCTCCCTCCGTTTTGTGTTTTCTCGCTGTAGAAAAAACCTTTTGTCGGCCGGGGTCGTCGATGGGTGTGGCGCGCATTCGTCATTGACGGCGGGCACGAGCAGAGGTCCAGCGTGAAGGGTCAGCCGACTTCACCGCACTTTGGCCGCGACCACTTGGGTGCGCGTCTTTTTTTTTAATCTTGCCCTCTCTTGCCTTTTGCTCCAGGGCCAGTTTTCGTATCTGGCGCGCCGCAGCGCGTAGCCGAGATCACCGTGTCGAATCGCTGCCGCATGTTTTGAGCTAGCGTTTTCCGCATTCCGGACCGTTGTTGACCGTTTCTGATTTAGGGGTGCTTTACAGCCGGAGTTGGTCGAGCGTTTGCCCGCTCCCTCATTTCCTTTCAGAGGCTTTTTCCGCGGCTGTCTTCGTTAACAAGTGTTGCGGCGTTCTGTTACTGGAAGGTGTCCGGCACTTGGCCTTAAGTCGTCCGGACGGAGACTGGATGTCCCGAAGCCGCCCCCTACCTTGATCGTCGTACCCTTTCCTGCAAAAAGCGCGCTGGTTCTGGATCCCTGGTCGCTGCGTCGAAAGGCTCGTGGCAAAAAAAACAGAGCGGGTCGCCGGGACAGCGCCAATTATTTTTCCCGACTGAGTTCGCGTGTTTCCCGTTGGTTTAGTAAGTGGACCGCGGACGTCGCCTGGACGGGTACACACGGTGTCACGGTTAATCCGCTCGGTACGGCGGTCGTCTCACAGACGGGTCTGCTGGGTTTGCCGCGTGGAGGTCGCAGCGTCTTTTCCCCCGTTTCAGTAGCCGGGGCTCGGCCTCGGTGAAGGGGTCCCCGTCCGCCCCCGGTCGTGGACCGGGAATTTCGCCAGGGACGCCCGGGTGACTTTGGAGCGTGAAGGTCGATTTTCTCCCTGTCTTTCTTTTCAGTTTGGCGAGGCCGTATTTTCTGGTCGTGCCCCGCCTGCAACCACGTGGGAACGACGGACAGAGGAGGCCGCATTTGTCGTCGCACCGCGCTGACCGGTCCACGTCCCACGAATCCGGCCATGCGTCTTGCCCGAGTCGAACACCGCTGGTCCAGGATGGCTGTCGCCGTTGGCGAGCACGCGTGAGTACCACACGCCGGCGTGGCATGCCGGGTCGTGAAGGGTCTGATGGTCGTGAACCTTTTAGACGGGTCGCGCCTTTTCTCGCCCCACGTCTGGAGGGGACGGGCACGAATGCGCGATCTTCAGTTGTCTTGTCAGGCCGTTCTCGGGCCGAAGGACTTTGCGTTGCTGCGCCCTGAGATAGGTGTTTAGTTGCCTGGAGATTCAGTGGGACGCCTAATTCAGGCAGATGCCGTTCCTTTCGAGGTTGTCAACCTTCTACAACCTTTCGAGCCTCCGGTCGTGCTATCGCCGCGCCAGTGGGTTGACCCCAAACTGTGGTTCTTGCAGTTTCGTGTGCGGAACGCCGTCAAGCGCGTCTTTCTGCCCGCCTTGATTCCTTTTTTCAATTGCAGCGCTTTGTTCATGACTCAGGCCGGGTTCGCTGTGGCCGTTGGCCCCGCGCCACAGTCTTCATTGTGCGTTCGGGTCCGCTGTTTTTTGGTTCTGTAGGAATTTCTTTTCCATCGAGTTGTCCTTTCTCTTGGGGTGCCGGACGGACGTGGAGCGCCGTGGCGTCGTTCGTTCGTAGTTTGCCGGACACCGACGATGACAGCGCGGGTTGATCGATGCCCTGGCCGCTGATCCTCTCTTTTTATGTTTTTTGAGAGAGACCCTATTTTGGGTGGACATAAGAGGTCAAGGCTGGTCGTGCTGTTCAAGTACTACTGGAACGCGCCGCCAAGCGGCACCAGTCTGTCTCGCACACGCTCCCTCACCCTTCGGGCCGCATCTCAACGGCGGATCAGCCACGACCTTCAAGGGTCGTGGTTTTCCCCGCCGCGCGCACACACGGGCCCCAGCGCAGTAACCTCTGCGAAAGTCTTCGGCAACGTGCCCTTGTTTCAAGGCTGGCAGACTCGCTTTTTTGCGAGACGTTCGCACCCAGGACGGCTTCAATGGCCAGGCCGTTCGGGTTCACGCCCCTCGCAGTAGGATCGCTACCAGCATTTTCGTTACACGCTCGAGGGTGGCCGAACCGCCTGACGGCATCTACACGCGCTGACACGCTCTGCGCGGCGGTTCCCAGCTTTTCTAACCGTTCTTCCCCGGTACCGGCTGGGAGGCCGCTGTTACCTCAAAAATCTTATCAGGGTCACTTGACGATCCCGGCCAAAGGACACTGCCCCCTTCGGCTAGGTCGGGCCCTCCTCGACGATGCTCGGTCATCCCGCGACGTCGTAGTCGAACCGATGGTCCTGGACCTGGACACCCATCTTGCGGGCATCCGACGGCATCAGCCGCCGCGGTGGTGCTCGCTGCTCGGCCGGAGCAGCTCACGGTTTGCGGACCGCGCCGGTGTTCGAACTACGTTTTCCTGATGTCATGGCTTCCCCAAACGGGGGAGGGTCATCGCGGGGCCGACGACAACCTCTGGGCTCGCTCTTCTTGTCGTTGTGAGGCGGCACGTCCCTACTAGTCTTGAGCCATACCCCCTAGACACGATTCCGGTCACCGACGGCGGTGCGCTCGACCCGCCTTCCCGGCTTTCGGTGGGCACGCGGGGCCCTCACCCAGACGCCCGTGTTTCCTTAAACGGGGGACCAAAAACGGGACGGTTGCGACGGCCCGGCGGTTCCCGTATCCCCATGCCCTGGACGGAGCAAGGATCCGCGGACCTCGCGCGGTGCTACCGGCCCAACCGTTGACAAAAAACCCCCAACCCTACATCGATTCAAGGCGATGCGGTCGATTAGACACGATCGAACATCTCGGGTCAACGAGCGGCGCAGTTACTCTTCCGACGGGACAGGCGAGGGCTCCTTCAACACGACGTTAGTGACGCGCTGACCCAGTGACCGGTCTCCCATGAGGAACGTACCGCAGGCACGGCTCGGTGGTGGCCGGCAACTTGGTACGCTTCAAGGTCGGTCGGCTTGCGTCGCAATAGACTCCGGCTCGGAAATTTCGGCGACCTGAGGAACCACCATACGTACAGTAACGCATCAGGCCGCTCCGACGTGGAACCGGACGCCCCTGCGCAGCGGGTCCACGCCGACTTCCAACGTTTCCCCGCTGGGCAACAACGCTGCTCCACCAACGACGGCGTGTCCAACACGGACCGGCCAAAGGAGTCTGGTAACCCGTCCTATGCGTCGCTGGAGCAACACCTGCGGTCGAGATGACACGGTGATCTCGGTCGTTACCGCCAGCTGGTCCGTCGAGATCTAACGACTGCGGCGTCCCCCTTGCCACAGCGAGTCCTCCGCCGGATCGAGGCCCAACCGGACCTTCAGGTTGCGCGTTCTCGGATGCTTATCTCGGACCCTTTCCCGCTGACTTGCTCGTGACCCTCCTTTTTTGTACGCAGCGAACTCCCCCGCGGCCAGTGGCGGCCTTCCCCGCTGACGGCAAGGCT
>Ga0179591_1309816_pt1 | contig 10847 bp, 8 predicted proteins | sample CZOMad2_1_08_16f_FD_182891 | JGI IMG/M metagenome (GOLD analysis project Ga0179591, IMG submission 182891) | Vadose zone soil fungal communities from Angelo Coast Range Reserve, California, USA - CZOMad2_1_08_16fungal (PacBio error correction) | ecosystem: Environmental > Terrestrial > Soil >... | reverse complement strand
TGTGTAAGCACTTTTGACATTTTGGAGCGTCCCCCCCACATTTTTTTTCCCGGTAGTTTCCCCCCAGGTTATTTTGGGCTCGTTAATATCCCCCTCGTCTTAGTTCTGGTCTCTAGTCTCATCGGGTCTCCTTTGAACACTACACTCTCCCCCCCTTCCCGCCTTCGTCCCCTTACGACCCTCTTTTTTCGTTTCAGGTTGCTTCCGCCCAAACCCAATTTTTCCGTGTGTCCCCCTCCTACTTTATGCGCACGTACCCTATACTTACTACGACCCCAGCCCATTAACATGTCATTTTCCCAACCCAGCAACATTCACACTTTACGTTTGGACGGTAGCATTTTACCTTTACGTACGGTCCTATTTTTCCTGGCCGTGTTCCATTGTCTTTCTACCCTTAGTCATTCATTCTCGCTTTTTACACCGTCTTCAGTCCGATTCTCGGATCTCCTACGTAATAACCTTTCAAGATGGCCCCTCCCCCTTGATTCATTATCACATTCCCTTTCATAATCCTAACGTCCGTGTTTTAATTAAACCGTACCTTGAACCTTTTGATTAGCTGTTGTTTCTCCCTTTTCCGAGCTCCCACAAGTTACTGCTTACCTAATATCCCTTTCTCCCCTCCCTCCCGTGACACCGTCCGATGTACCGTTTTCACCTCCCACTTGTCAGTTTCCATTGTTCTTAACGTCCCGTTTGTTCGGCACCTTTCACTCGTTTATGTAGTTTTAACGCGTTCCTACCCCGCACCCCAACTTCGTTTCCTCGCTGTATCCTTATGGTCACCCCTTCCCCTTTTCTATGCCAGCTTCCTGGTCACTTCTTTTCTGGATTTGTAGATATGTTCTGCCCTTCTTTCCCTCCCCCCAAACCTCCTTACCTTCATAATGGCATGCCGCATCAGTGTTGTGATTTCTTCGGTTTGAATTTCCTCCCCTCGCTCCCCTGTCCCTGCCCTACTTCCCCCCAGTCCCTGATTTTGTTTTTTCGGTTGCTACCCACTTGTTGATCACCCCTAGTTATTTTTTGCCGTGGCCGGCTCCAGTTATCCTTTGTTCCAATTTTTTTCCAAATTCCGCTTGCCCTTTTTGTTGACAGAGGCTCCTTGCCCCCCGTCCCTTTTTCATCCCACTTGGCTGTGTTCCCCCTTTGCCCAAATGCTGGATCTATTCCCTTTCCTCTGTCCCCTGCACCTCTGCTGAAGAAGAAAGCGGATGGCTTGCCTTTTTTTTTTTAGAGACTGCGATTGCCCCATTCTCATCGTGAGCCACCGCTAAACCCTCCGTTGCCCTACTTCAACACCCTTCACTCAACGTTTACGACACGCACCACCCCACCAACGTCAACAACGAATCGCTACTGCCCGTTTTGACGCTTTTGCCTAGGGGTGAAATCCAAAGGCTGTAACTCCCCCCGTGGTCACTCGCCCCCTCCCCGTTCTTCAAACATGAACCCCTTAAGGAGACCCTCTACGCACGCCTGCCATGTTCTCTAGCCTCCCGTAATATACTTTTTTCACGTGTGATTCTGTGGAGAACCGGGTTTTTTTTTTTTCCCTTTTTGGTCTTTTCCCCGTCCCTCTTCCCAGTATTTTTCTAAGTTGTTCTTTTTTCCAGTCCCTCGCAGGTTTTGTATAGCCACTTCCCCCCCCCCCCCATCTAAAAGCAAAAACCCCAAATACTCTCCCTGCCCCAACAATCTTTCTTTGGTGTTGCTGGGTTCCCCGACCGAGATCTGGGGGAACGATACCACCCGTTTTTTAGTTTTAGGTTAAACCTCTGGTTTTCTTGGTTCCCAGGCTCTTCAACCCTACAACCCGGCTTCATGTGCAGGTCAATTTCAGCCTTTTTTTTCTCTCTCGCTTTTCCTCCTCGTTCGTTGGGGGAGTTGATAGACGGGCTGGACATGAAGACCGGTTTGAGTTCGGTAAGCCTTTGGAAACCCCTTTCCCCCGCCCTTCCGTAGCACGCACCCGTTCCAGCTGCAGTCGTGTTAACGTTCCCTAGGTCGTCCGGATTGCCCGGAGCCCCCCCCCCCCCCCCACATTTTTTTTCTTTAGTGGTAGGGTTCTCCTTAATTGCTGGGGCCTTGCTGGATTCCAAACCCTTTGAATCTTGTGTTCCCCTCCACAGACAAGGGACCCCCTTCCGTAGCCTCACCCATACTGTGAGAGTCTTTTCCCACAAACTACTCCATTTCCCCCAACCCCCGTCCACCCCTAATCCAGCCTTGCCCCAAGTATCGCTGGAATCGCTGCATTTCAGTTTTTTACCTATTTTTCTTCCCTGCTTCTGTTGTGTTGGTTTACCTCATCGTTTTTGTTGACGGACAGTCGCCGTCTGTTCGGCCGTCTCTGTGTGATTTTTCCCGTAAAACTTTTTCGTGGGCTCCCTACCTTCTGATATTAGGCTTGTTTTTCCTTTTTGGGTTGTGCGTTTCCGGAACCTGGGTTGACACTGCGTGTTCTATTTCCTCTATTTCCACGTAATGGGACGTTGTCTGTTAACAAACCCCACCATTTTGTGTCTCCCGATGTCTTCTGAACAGTTTCTTTTGCCCTCGGGTCCAGGCGTTCCAACCAACCCTCGTTGCTTTGCACCTCTATAGCTTTCCTGCTAGGTCGTCCCAGTCGCCTTTGCCCGCTTGTAGTTGGTTAACACGACCATAGTTATTCCCAAGGGCCCATTCTTTCTGGATCCGCGTCTCCCACACGATCCCGAGTGTTCAGATTATTCCTTGTCCCCCAAATGGACCACCGGCCTCACTTTACAGGTCCTTCCACCCCTTGGGGAATCAACCAGTTAGCAAGCGCCAACCCCCAAACACTAATGTTTAAATGACACTGCCATGCAGTTTTGCTGCTCTTGGGGGTCCACCCTTTCCAGAACACCCATAACCTTTTGACTTTCTACATGTTTGCCCAATGAAGTCAGCCTTTTGGGTATTTGTTTTCGGTTTCCGCAAGTCGCACGTCCACCGTTTTGGTAGTCGAGTCCTTCCTTGGCACCCAATTTTTCCTTAGTGATACCTTGGCATGTTGTAGTTTACTTCCGGCCGGATCCGAAGTTGTGTGTGCTGTGGTAGGGTCACCCGCGAGGCGTATTACCTAATCCCTCGGTGCCATTTTTGTTCATCGTCCAACTTTTTCTGTCGCATGGCCCCTCCCAAGCCCTCTCGTGACCGCTTTGCGTCTCTTCCCTCCCGCGTCCGTTCCCGAGGCGGCTATTGCCTGTTCGTGTAACAGTCATTTTGTATGTCCTCCTTTCCCTTTTGACCCCGTATGCAAACTCCCTGCTAGCCTAATTACCCCTTCCCCCTTGTTACGAATGGTGCTTTACAGTTTCTCTTATAATGTTCTGAATTGAATCTCTTTTCGGACCCTCCTTCTATTCTTACTTAGTCTTATTACGTGATAGTCTCGAGTAAGCAGCGGTCAGGTGCTCCATCTCTAAGTGCGCATAACCTCTTCCTAAGAGACCCTTCACACCATTATGAACCTTCCAGTACCCTCCTTTTCCAGGACGTCTGGTTTGTATTTTAAGTACAGGTTAAGCTTTTTTCCTTTTTCCGTTTGGTACGGCAGTGATGGTTCTTTCGTACCCGTCTACGTGGATCCTACCTTCGTTTGGGTTCCCTTCTTTCGCCGGGGTTTAGGTTGATTTCCCCGTTACGGTTTGACTTCGTCATTTGATATTTTGCTTTGCATTTTCTATGGTGTTGTAGAACGATTGGTCTCCTCTTCCCACCCTGCCCCGATAACCTATGCTCCCTGAAATCCCGAATCCTTTTGTGAACCAGTCCCGCGGTTTTTACCAAGTTCTCTTGTTTGTGTGGTTTTTTGGTGTATTCGCGTACGTGCCCCCCCCAGGTTCCAGCTATCTCTTTGACTCATCTTTTTTTTTGGGATTCTCTGGTGTATCCCTTTTTGACACGGTGTTTTTTTTTCGAGCAATAATCACCTTACTAGTTCCAGGTGTGGGGAACATGCGAGTGTGTCTGTGCATTCATAGAGGCGATCCTCTGTGGCGCATTCCGTCTCGGGATTACTTTGCCCCTCAATAGAAACACGCGTGTCTCACACTAGCGATAAGGTCGATCCTCCCCCCCGTGGTGAGTGCCTTTCTTTTTTCCTTTTCGAACCTGCCGTCCCAGTAAGGGTACTGACCTAACATAAAAAGGTCGTACCAACGAACAGATTTAACCAGGCGCGTTCCTCCCGCCTTAAGTTTACGGTTCCTGGTAGTACTTTCTGCTATTTGGCTCGGGTGAATTAGTCTCCCCCCTTCTCGCTGTCACACTTTCCCCTCCATTGTTTCCCAACCGTACGTTTGCCGGTTTTCACGTTTTCCACACCCTAAGTTCCATACTTCCCATTGTGCACCGTCGACATTAACGGTTCTTACTCTAATGTTGACCCCCCATTACCAATTTTCCAATGTCCCCATTTTGAATTCATGTGGGGCTTTCTGTCGTTTGTCCCCATTAACGATGCATACTCACTCCATTTTATTGACCCGCACTATTTCGCCCGTTTCTTCGCCTTTTTCCCCTTCCCGATATAGTAGAATTATCCCTAGTGTTCAGGTTGCAGTTTCAGTATTCACATCTTGATGGCTCCTTCCCCCCCCTGCCAGGATAAGTTTAAGACTATCTTTTTGTTTCACTCCCCCCGCACTTTTCGTCCTTCGGTTTTATGGTAATCAAACCATCCGTTAGATCCTCCTTTTCCTGCTTTCATCTTCCTTTTCACCCACTATGGGATTGAGTTGAGTGGCTCTTTTTCCGATACCCCCCCCCCTTCACCCAACCCTTTTACTCATTTCCCCAGTACCTCGTTTCTTTGTGTTTTTGGTAGGTGAGCCCCCAATCCCTTTTTTTTCTTTTTCATCCACTGCATTTGCCCTTTTTTTTTTTTTTCATGCCCGCCATGTTTTGTGTGGGTTTTGGCCTTTTACCTTTTGGTTTTTCCCCCCAGATTGGTGCCCGCCTTCGAAAAGAGCTTGTTCTACGTCTCTTCTGATCGTCGTCTTTGTGTCCCCCCCCAGACTCTCCAGTTGACTTTTCCCCCCCCCCGGGGACCCTATACCAGTTTTTTAACCCAGATTAGTTTTTCGACTTTTTTTTTCCCAATTCCCGCCCCTTCTTTTTTTCCATCACCCTTCGATGGCTTGTATTGTTTGCCTGTTTTGAAAATATTCTCCTGTTAATTATCTTTCTGCCACCCGTTCCAACACTCACCCTTCCGTTCATCCCACTCATCATCCCAGTCCCACCCCCGACTTTCTTCCCCGTCACACCCAACACGTCAACAAAACGACCTCCTTTGTCAGCAGTCAAGCTGAAAAGCTTAACGTGTTTCCGGTTCACCTTTACCAAGGACGCCGCCTCCATCCCTCCTGGTCCTTCAATTTCCTTTTTTGCGAGCCCCCCATCCGCTGAGAACTCCGACCCTCCCCCGTCATGCCATATCTATGCCTCACGCAGACTGGCCCCTTTTTTACTCAGGCTTCTGTGTTTGACTCAGAGTTTTTTTCCGTTTTAGGAGTTGTGTGAAAGACTCCCTATGGTTTTGAGATTATTTGTTTTGAATTACCCGCCCATGGGTTTTTATCACCCCCACTCCAAGCAGTTCCAAGCCACCCCCCCCCCCCCCTACACCTACAGCCAAAACCCTCGTTCTTGGGGTTCTCCGCTTTTTTTTTCATACGGTATGTCCTCGGGGATTTCTTGTGCCCCCTCCGGCAGAGGAGGGTTACCCATTTTTTTGCCTGACGTTCTTCCCTTGATTCCCCCTCACCGGCCGCGGTTTGCACCTCGATTCCTCTCTTTAGTTTGTGCGATCCTATGCTCGGCTGGACCCGCAACAGGTTGAGTATTTTCTTTACCTTTAAAACCCTGGCACCTGCCATATCCTCGTTTAACCAACGCAGCTGCCGTAGTTTTTGTCCAATAGTTCACAAAGACGTGTAGTCTTATACCCCCTCTTCCCCCCCATCCCGAGTTTTGCGGTGATTTTTTTTTAGGGTGTCCCCCCCTTTCCATGTGTGCCTTTGCTTCCAACCAGGGATACTCTGTAACCAAAGAAATTCTAGCTCCCACCCCCTGTCCTTAGTCTTCCCACACCCCCCCCGCCTAAACTGTGTACACACAGTTTCTCAACCATCTAAAACCGTATTCCGTACTGGCGTAGGTCACGATGGTATCCGGTGCGTATCCGCTTTTCCTTTGGTCTTTTTTTCAAGTTGGCTTGACCTCAAAGTCGCAGTATTGGATCCCCTGTATTTTGCTTTGCTCCCACTTAGCGGGATTCCCAATTTTCCTTCCTCCTTTCTGATTCTTTCCTTTTGGGTGGGGCGTTCGAGGAACGGGCTGGGGGTGGCAAAGGTGTGCTCGTTATGTCGGTAGGGAGCTGACGGGGATGGGGTGGCTCTTCTGGTGTCCTCTGTGAGTTTAAATTGAGTCCCACATCGTTTTAAGGCCCTCCACAAATCCCTCCTGCCTGTCTTTCGCCTTTCACCCCTGCAATTTCTAACTTTTGATTACCTTCTTTGGCTTTGACCCCCCGCCCCACTGGCCTGCCCCCCGGTTTGTTAAAATTCCTGAGGCGTGTGTCACCAAAGACCAGAGTTCTATACGCGTTATTTAAACCTTTCACAATGGACCCCTTTTTCTCCAGGCCAGGCCCCGGCAAACACTCGGGACTCCCACCCATTTTCCGGCCAAACCCCACCCCATTTCATGTTCCTATTTTTCCCCTTGCCCCAGGGCTGCTGGTCGTTCAGGAATGCCTCCCCGAACAAAACCAAACCCCCTGACGAGTTAATGGTAAAATGAAGTCATCTTTTTGTGCTGTGGTGGATCGTAATCTTGTTCCACCGATCCGCACTCCCCATGTACCGTTTGCTTGGCCTTTCGTCGTTTTTTTTTTTTCCCAGGCAATGGTGACCCTTCCTTTTACTTAAAAGGCATGTTTGTCTCTGAGGACCCCCTGCCGTCCTTTTCTTGGTGCTGTTGTAGTGAACGCGCGCAGTTAAACTCCCATAAAAATAGTTAGTGGTGGGCCTTTCTTTTCAGTCCCCCTGCCCTCTACTTCCTGCGCCGTCTTGTTACCATCGGGGTTCCACTAGTGGCGTTGGAGACGTTTTTCCCTGTTTTCTTGACTTTGCGTTTTAGTCTTTCCCCGCTCATTGCCGGCGCACACGACGCGTATCCACCAATAAGGTCAAAAGGAACCTGATCTGAAGTCCCCTGCCCGTTCGCTTCTTCCCAGGAGTCAGGTTTTCTGCCTTTTGTTCGGCCCACGTCCGGTCTTTGTATATATCTTCTGATTACGTCATTTCGATCTTTACGTTCCAATCAAATCGGTCAGTTGTGCCTCCTCCTTGCCGAATACGGTTAGGTCCCGCCCGTACTTTTCAATTTAGCATCTGCCTTCTATAATTCCCCAGTCCTTAACGTTTAGTCGCCTTACACGTTCTGACTGCTTGGATTCGGTTTTCCCGGCACTTTTTTTTGAGTCGTGAAACGTACAGCTCTCCTGTTTGGTGTTTTGACCGTAATGTGTGTCCCAGGTTGGTGATTCGGAGGATCAATTCGAACCCGGTCCTCGTCCCCGTTAGTCCCCCTTCTCTGTTCATTTGAGCCCGTTCTTATTTTTGTCTATTGTGGGGTTCCTTCCCTCCCCTCTGACGGACAGTCGGCCCCCAGCCACGCACTCTTCTATATTACCCGGCGCCAGACCCCTTTTTGAACCGTCCCGTTTTTTTGCCCCTTCTTCTTTATGATTTTGCTCCCAAGGCCAAGGGCTACCCAATCTCTCTTTTTCTTTGTGGTTGTGGGCGAGCTTTAGACTTTCCCCCGGTTGTGTGTTGAAAAAGTCTCATTTTCCCGTTCTTCCCATTTGTTAATCTTTCCACTCGTTTCGTTATACGTTTCTTGGGCGGCTTTCCGGGGCTTCAGGAACAACTCACCTAGACAGAAGACGGACAGTTAGTCCAATGCCATTCCTCCTACTTTTTTCCTTTCCCCCCTCCTCTTTACTTGCCACCTCTCCCTACGCGCAGTTCCCACTTTTTTTTATTCAACCTGTGAGGGACACGTGCCTCAATTCTTCACGGTGCCGGCCACTCTTCCTATTTTGGTAAGGGACCCCCCCCCATACCATAACGGTCCGCCTTTAAATAACGCTTCCTACTTCTGAATTCCTCGGCCCCCTTCCCGTTATGTTAGACGTGAAGATGTCCTGAATGTTCTTTTTATGTGAACATCAGGATTCGAACTAGAGATGTCCCGGGTACGCATGCTGGTTTTTTTCCCCTTGATTAAAGTACTAAGCCCCCTTTTCATTAATCCTTGCCGCTTGGCGTCCCACGCGATTCTCAAATTCTCCCCGTTCTTATATACGCGAATGTCCCTGAAAACCCCCTTTCCCCCTCAGGTGCCCCCAGGAGTTTTGCTAGCGTTCTGTGGTTCATTTCCCCCCAAATCTAAATACTCACCGTCGCTTCAACCTGCACGCTCTCCATCTTGAACATTACTTCCGCACCCTCCGTCGCATTCCAAAATCTTAAGGGGCCTTCCCAGGACCCCTCCTTGTTTAGAATGCCACCATCCTTTGATGTAATTTAAATCGCAGGTTCCCCCTTACACCCAGTACCCACATTCCTTCGGGTGCCCTTTTTCCCCCCAACCCTCATTTGTCACGTCACTCACCCCCTTGGTTGCCTATGTCCCCCCCTCTGGGGCCCCTGACGGAATTGCTTCGAGTGGAGGTTTTTTTCAGCTTTACTTAAAATAAACCCCCTGCTGTCGTCTTCCCCCCCTTTTCCAGGAGTAGCGTTTTCTTGGGATGTAGCATTAACCCCCACGCCATCCCTGCCCTTGCCATTTTTTTAAGGCCGTTTGATTGGTTTTCGGCCATGCTCTTGTTGATTTCCCCCTAGATTTTGCGTCGGGCCTTTCCGAAACCCCGTTGAGTCAGTGTGTCCCGTCCTTCTTCACCGTCGGCGTTGTGACCCTAATTAGCAGTTTTTTATGGCCCTGGGCAGAGGTACTGGGAGTGTTTTTTACATCCCCATATGCGTTTTTACCTTCTCCCGACTCCTCTGCCCTTCTGATTGTTGTCTGAAATCCCAACGGTGATTCTTTTATTTTGTTTCTCGCTGGTTGACCCATTGTTCACCCTAGCCTGAGGCCACAGTTTCCAACACCTCCCTTCCGTGTTTTTTCCCCCCTCCCATCCATATCCCCCCAGTTCCACCTCCCTTCCCCCCCACCTTGCACCACCCCCCAAGCAAAAAACGACTTGCACCGAAAGGCAAGTTGACCCGCAAGCCAGTTTTACTCCACACCCGGACGCGACAATCCCCCCTTCTACCTTTGTAGTCAAGCCACTCTCGGTTCACCAGCCCCCCACCTGAAGCAGGAGAACTAGCTACCTCACAGGAACCCCATGTCATGCCCCTATTTAGCACCCGTACTGGATACTTTTTTGACATGAGTTGGATTTTGTGGAGCAAGCGGTTTTCCTTTTTGATGAGTTGGTTTGGGAAATCTCTCTTAGGTTCGAGTAGGGTTTCGGCTTTCGACCCCCTTTTCTCCGGCACACTAACACACAGCATTAAAGTCCAAAATACCCCCCGACCGACAGCGCGTATTGGGGTTGCGTTTACCCGACGAGTCTTTGGTGTTCAACCCGAGTTGTCCCAACCGAAGTTTGGGTTTTTTCCACGAGGCTAATTTTTCGCGGTGAATGTCCCATGCTTCATACTCGGCGTCTCTCCCTCCCTCACCGCACCCTCCCTCTCTCGCCTTTCCCATTTTCCCCCCTCCCCATCCCCACCCCACTCCCTAGCCCCCCGTGGTTTGTGGGTCATTTCCAGCCCTTCCTGATTATATTTTCATACTCCGTTGTTTTTTTTTCTGAGCTGACCTTTTTTTTCTTGCCTCGACGGTGTGAGTATTTTCATCAGGCACCCGCCTCGAGCCTCGTGTCCACCTTTTCTTTGCTGGTTGCACGTCCTCGCTTCTCCGGATTCCACAGTTGCAAACCCAATACCCGCCTTTTTTCGGTCGAGTATGGGTGATTTAAATTTTTTGTTACGGTTAAACCCCTTTCTTGTTGTCCCTCCCCCGCCAGCTTATCTAAAAACCGGAGTCTTCCCCCACAACCTCCTTACCCTTCAACCCCACCCCGCTTTTGCTCCCAGACAACCCAAGATCATTTCCTTTCTTTTTCCAGGCACTTCCTTTTTCTTACGATTCCTCGTCTGATGGGCTTTTTACCTACGCTGTGGTTACCTCAAAAGTCTCGAGGGCTTGTTCCCCTTGTTTCTTGGACGCCAAAATTTCTTTCCTTTTTCCCCGATTTCCGATAGGTAGGTCCTTTGGTTGTTTGTGGTTGTGAGTTGGGACGGTTGCCAGTGTTTTTGGGCCTGGTTGATATTTTGATGGTTATTTCTCGGGAAAGGGGCGTTTTTGGAAGTTTGTCCCCCCTCTGCTGTGCATGGGGAGGCCCTCGGGCCGTCGCCCCACCCCTCCTTCCTTGCGTTTCAGCCTTCAATAGCGTGATGTGCCTTAGGTAGTTCCACACGTCGAAGCCCTTTACCGTGTGAACAAGCCATTTATCAAGTGGCCATTCTTCCCGCCCTTCGATTTGTCTGTGTTCCCCCCCCAAAGCATATCTTTTTCCCCTTCCTTTCGTGCCTTTTTTTTTGAAGTCCACCCTGTGCTCCCTTTTCGAACTGGCAGTGCACGGCAACCCTGTGAATTTCCCCCCACAATTTAGACCCCTTTTTTCTTAACCCACCCAATCCTTGTGCCCCCCCACTTGCAGGCCAGGGTCT
>Ga0179591_1144199_pt1 | contig 10847 bp, 11 predicted proteins | sample CZOMad2_1_08_16f_FD_182891 | JGI IMG/M metagenome (GOLD analysis project Ga0179591, IMG submission 182891) | Vadose zone soil fungal communities from Angelo Coast Range Reserve, California, USA - CZOMad2_1_08_16fungal (PacBio error correction) | ecosystem: Environmental > Terrestrial > Soil >... | reverse complement strand
CGTCTCACTGCTATTCGTCTCTGATCTCCTCCTCCTTTTAATGTTCTCTGTCTCGTTTCTGGAGGGGGACAGTTATGAGCTGTTCTGCCGTGTACCGACGTTGTTTGGAGTTGTTTGTTGAAGCTCCTAGGATACCTCTCTTCCTTTTTTCCTTAAATTTCTTTCGACCTATCGAGGAAGATGTGCATGAGGCAAGGTCAAGTAGATTTTGCCGGTCTCGTCACTGATTCATAAACAGCGCTGCCGAGGCCGACCTCCTTTTTTTGACGTAACCGCGACGTGAGAGCGATTCCTGTATCCCCGTTCCACCGATGCGACGACTCCATGAAGCTTGCTCTTTGACGAACATCAACGCCTTTCTGTCACCATCAGCGCCCCAGAATTTGTTTGACTCCCCGATTATTCGGCATACATAATGACGGACGAAGTCAAAACCTCGCTCCCTTTTCGAAATTGCGACGCTTCTCTTTTCCTTCCTTTTTGGCTTCGAAGTAATATCTATGCCCCCGCTCCCCCCTTCGATGACAACGCGATGCCACTACTACCTTGAGACCATCCTCCTCCTTTTCCCCTGCGAAGGGGTTGAATGGCTAGCGATACAGAGCCGAGCTGTCTCGTTCCCTCAGACACCCTTCCACGGACGAGAGGAGGAAAGAGTTCTCTTTTTTTTCCTTACGAACCCTTAGATCGCTCGGATTATTTATTTTATCTCCGAAGCGCAGATGGACCGCCGCGACGTCCCCGGTACTTCACGATCCTTCCCTCCCCCGGACTCCCGCGCTAAACGAGGAGTAAGTTTCTGTTCTCTAGCTAGATCAAGCTTGCGCAGGTCTTACTTTTCGCGCACTCTCAGAATGCAGGCCGCGGTCAGATAGCTTAAGGTGTATTTCTTTAGCACGCCATTGCGTACGCATCGCCGTATTCAAGAGCTGCGAAGTACTTCCTTCCTTGTCTGAGTAGAAGGATCGCCGAGCGTTTTAAGTTCCTATGCAGACGTTCGCCGCCAGGAGCCTGCCCCCCGCTCCATACGCACCACGGGTGCCCGGCCCTGATCACGAGCCACTCGAACTCTTCTCCCTGCAGAGTTTCCAGCGAACAGAGCCTAGTCACTCCCCTACCGCCCGCCTTATGTCGAGCTTGACTACGACATTTCTTCCTTACTTTTTTGCGCTGTAAGCCGATGCAGAAGCGGTTGACGGGTTCTCGGAGCACAAGCCACATCCTGGCTTAACGACCCTTTTTTCCACCTTTTTCCTTATTCCTGGAATGGAATCATTTTTCTTGTTCCTACGGATTCTACCTCTTTCCTCTGAGGCGTTTGAGCGTCAGCTTCCACCACATACCTTCCCTTCACGCTTTAAATTTTTCGCATCCGACTTGCCGTTATTGCCAAACCATTGATGTGACCTTTGAAATTGTGAATACACCGACAATCGTCTTGCCAGGCGTCATTTTAATTTTTGGGCTTTCCCTGCCAAATCAACTTGGCACTTACCTCTTTTTATTATCCTTCTTTCCTTGGAAGTCAGGTGTATCCCCTAACGGGATTTAGTCCCGTCTAACCTTCAAAGCGAGATAGAATCCTTTTTACTCCTCTAATATCCAGTTCGACCCGCCGGTTTGGCTTGTCTTGTTGGCCGAAATTACCGTTGCCAACGGTCCTTCGGGCCTTTTCCCGGTTCCTTTTGGTAGAGTAAAAAAATTCGGTTGTGTTCGACTCCGTTTTCAAAGCCAATGGGCCGCAGATTGCTTTTGGTTTCCTCCTTTCGAATCAATCGACTAATATCCCAGACCCAGTGCAATAGTCTTTTTTCCACCCCCAGCGGTTTTTGGTGCTACGCCTTAAAGCTTTTTCTCCAGTTCAGCTGATTCTGAAAAAGAAATCGGCGTTTTCGTCCCTGCTTGCTTCCCCAGCAACAAGTGTCGGGAGGTTTTTGCTTACTTGCCAATTACACATTCCGGTTTCTTTCCCTAAGAAGGTAATTCAATTTTGTCCTCTCATTGTTTTCTCTTCCCCTTCGCGAAGACCCATCGTTTTGATGTTTTCGCGCCCCCTTTTTTTTCTTCCCCAGTTGCCCGGTCGCGACTCCATCTTGCGACGGCTTGCAGTTTTTTCTTTCTTACCGGAGTTGATGAAGCTTTCCCATGCGGGTTCTCTTTGCGTTCGGCGGCCCTTTTTTTTCAATACCGTATTACCTCAGCACGCGGTTCTCAGTGGATTCTTTTCAACCATATTAAGCGCAGAACTGTTGCGCGACCATGTTCTTCAAAGAGCTCTTGTTTTTTGCGTCTTTGTCACGGGCAGTGTCCACGTTTTCCTCTTTTTTACTTGACTCAACAATCGGCATCATTTCTACTGGTGTCGTCTTCCGCGACTTCCTTTTGCGTCGCCTGCCCATTTTCCTATCTGATGTTGACCCAAACGGGTTCCAATTTTTCTTTCTCTACCTCTCCCGTGAACAAAAGTTATCCGGCCCGTCCTTTTTCTGTCCACCACCGTGCCGGTACGTAGGTTTGTACATCGCCTTCCATTTTTTTTTGGGAGCCCTTCTCTTGCAACAGTTCTTTCGTACTCGGAGTTTGCCGGAGTGCCGGACTTCTTGTCATTCTTCTTTGCATTGATATTTTTCCTGCCGCCGAATCCTGGTGCAGTACGACCATTCCTGCGGTTTTCCTTTTTTTCTTTCACCTATTTCCTGGTGGCGCGTTTGCTGTTTGCCCGAGATGAAGTTACTTTCAACATCCTTCTTTTTTGGAGTTTGGGTAGTAAGTGAGGTGACCTAACCCGGTGTGTCGGTCTTTGCGAGGGCGGTGCCGTTGTCCCGCGGTGGTTTTTTTATTTTACTTGCGTTTCGGATTTTATGCCCACCTGGACCCATGTCCACATCCCCCCATTCTATGTGCATTCATAAAGTACCCCTCTTTTTCGTTTTGGAACCCTCCTTAAATTTCGATTCTTTTAAAAACCAATCCTGAGTGATTTCCAAATAGCGGTTTTTTTAAGAGCCCATTACTTTTTTTGTTCTTCCCCCCTCCCAGTCATCATAGCAAAAATTTTTCTTTGGTTCTTGCTGCCTTTCGTTCCGCAGTTTTGCGATTTCGTGCTGACGTACTTGACCTGCCTGTTTCCTGATCCTGATGATATTCTGTATTTGTTCCTCCCTTTTTTTTTTTTTCCCGGCTCGATTTTCTTTTTGCAATTGTGAAGTTTTTGTAACTTTTACCTATTCACAAATATAAATCGCCCGCCGTTACCGGATAAAATCCTCCTTGCATACGACTCCTTAACTCATCGCAGCCGCGCGCAGGGACTTCCCGTTAGTTTGGTTCGTGGAACCGTCCAGCTCTTTCCTGCTCTCCGATGTTTTTCAACGGCGCGCCCCCCCGTTAAAATTCCAGGAATGTTGCAGGTGTTGAGTTGCCCATGGAGACTGGCCGATCTGGTTCACGGTTTTTTCTACCATGGAAGTCATACCTTTTCTCCTTCCTCCTTGTTCGCAAACGCTTGTCCAGTTCTCATCGGCACTGGCTAGTTTACTTTTTCTTACTATTTGTGGTGGTTGGAGAGAGATTGTCTTAGTGACGAGGCCTACCTTGACCAGCTTTCCCGCGACGCTCGGCCTGTAGCAATTTCCGGTATAAAATTCCCCCGATTCCTAGCCCGCTCGTCGGCCCGTTTCCCCTGGGTGCAACGCCGAGCTGTCTTATTTACATTTTGCTCTCTTTACAAACCTTCGCTTTTTATGCTTGCTTTTCGACACTCTTGGATGCCAGGCGGACGAGTTAGGGTCCCGGGCGGCATGAGTCCTTTGTACTTACACCTATGTTCTTTCTCCGGTCACCGAGTCGTTTTTTTATTCTGTGTTTTTAACGTTCTTTTGCTCTTTTCCCCTCCCCCGTAACCTGGCAAACCCCCCTTTGCAATCATCTCCATTTGAACCCCACTTACATCCAGAGGACCCGTGTCCCGGCCACCCGCCTGAATCAGTTCGGTTCCTTCATTGAACGACATCGCCCAATGCGGAAAGCTTTCCCTTCCCCTGTTCCATCGTTCGCCAACGACAAATTGGGTTCGGCCTCTTTTTTTTCCTGAACTCGGAAATGGAGTTACTTCTGGCCCATTTTCATTGAAGTTTCCCCAACTTCGTGCATTTTCGTTCTCTGGGGTGTCAACTTACTCACGTGCGAAGGGCTTTCTGCCGGTTCAACCCTGATTCCAGTTTTATTGTGTGGCCAAGATGGCGGGCTTGATTTTTTGGCGAACTCTACCCTAAACCCCACAGGCGGGTGCAGCCCTTCCACCTCCACGCTTCCCTCCCGCGAAACACGCCGGGTTAGCCCTCAAGGACTACCTCCGAAACCCATCCTCTTTCGCTTTTGTTGTTTTTTTTTTTTTTTGTTTTTTACCTTATATCGGCCCAACCTCCCAAACGCTCGAAGCTTGAAACCCCACACTGCCGCATGAATTTTTTCATCTGACTAAAAATGCTCGCTTCCTCCCCCCCAAATGATTATCCCGGCATCGCGCGCGACGGAAGTTCCCAACGCCGGCCACCCGCCGTTCTCCCTCTAAAACCTTATCTATGGCCCACTAGTCCCTCCTTGCTACTTAAAAGACTCCTTGCCGGTATTTCCCTTCTTTCCCCCCCCCCTTAGGCCCGGCGGTGTGCCTTTCTCGTCGGTTCGTCGAGGCGTTGTCCCATTTGTTAATTCCTTTTTGATGCGGAAGAAAAAAATTCCGTGATTTCCATTCGATCTCTTTTCCACCTTTCGACGACCACTTACCGCGACCCGGATTGGAATACTCCCCATGTAGGCATAGCCGAATGGTTGTTTTTTTCCCTCTTTTACCGGGAAAAACACTGTCAGTTCCACCCAAGCCCTTTCCTCGCGTGCGGACGATGTGCGGCATTCTTTCTTGTCGTTTTACTTCCTTTCACTCTTTCATCCCTCCCTTTATCCCCCAAGAGTGATGAATTACCCGTCACTTTTCCCCAATCCCTTCCGAAGTGAATTCTCCCCGTCATGGCGCTGTCCTTTTTTTCAGATCACTGCCAAGCCGCTGCTCCTCTGGATGGAATTGCGCCCTTTTTTTCCTGATGTCATTTGTTACAACCTCTTGCGCTCCTTTTGTCCCATTGGCGTTTATGAGTCCAAATTTCTCCCTAAACCTCTCCTTGCCCGCAATGACGGGCCTGTTCTGTGCATTTTCCCCACCCCTTTCACCGAAGCCTTGGAGTGGTTGTCGGACATATTTTTCCGAAATAGCTTCCGATTTCTTTTGCAGAGATCTTTCCCCCCCCTTTTCCCTTTTTCCCTAACTACATGGAGTGAGCCCGCATGTTGTTTTCCCCCCCACCGAATGTTCTTTCAACTGGGTGGGTCTGACGACTTATTATTCGTCCCCCCCCCCCCAGAACTTAGGCGCCCCTTGGCTGCCATACTTTTCTTGTTTCAACCCCAAGACACGAAATGGTTTTTCCCAATGACGGCTCCCGCAGTTCAAGATTACCGGATGCTCCACGGTAAAATATGCCCGTTTTTTCTGTCTAGGTTTGACATCTTTCGATTCGCCTTGGCTTTTTCTCACCCCCCCCGGTCTGCTGACCCGGCTTCTCAACCAACATCGAAGTGCGATGACCCCACTATTTCTATTGCTCCCGATGTGCCTCACGCTCCGGTTTAACTTTTTTTTCGATCTTTTATTTGTCTTCCCCAGTTTTACCTTTCCATTACTGGTTTTGAATCCATGGCCCCTGTCCTGGATTCTTTCAGCGTGAAGCGTGATGTGCCTTTATTGTTGGAGCTATCTCCCCCCCCTCCCAGTCTTCGACGGTCCAGCGTCCCTTATGACACATAACTATACTGCCTTCGACCCCTCTTCCTATGGTCTTCCTGTTCCCGGCTGTTTTCGTGTTCTTCTCAAACTATCTCGCTCTTCTACGGACGCCGCCTTCGTTCGATGGTCTCCCCTTCAAGATCTTCCAGGCGATGTAGTCACGGGGACCGATGATGGAGTTCGCTTCCTCTTTCTCTTCTGAAGACGCTGTTCTGGGGGATCGTTATCGCCTGCTTTCTTTCTTTCGGCATGAGCCGCGTCGACCACTCTCATCGCCTGAGCCGGAGTCGACCGGCTTCAAGAGCTCCAGGCCGGACTGTACTTCTCTCGCGCCTTTCTCTGACTCCGATTTTTTTTTTAGAGCTGGCGCTTTACACTCCTAGATCGTGACGCGGCTGCAGGGTCGCCCTGGCGCGAATTTTTAGCGTTCCCCAACGCTTTATTCCTCCTTCGATACATAGAGGAGTTGAATTTTTTTTTTCTCTCTCAGTTTTTAAGTAGGACTGTTTCTTGACGCTTGGCCGAGGCGATGGCCATCAGCGCGGCTTTACTAGTATCCTCGCGATAGAATGAGGTTTCTCTTCCCCCCCCTTAAGTACTGTGGCGTTTGTTTTTGTTCTTTGGACGCTGACGCTCAGGCTCTTTTTGTCCTTCATTCCCCCATTGAGTTACCGTCGTAAGGTTTCTATGTCTCCTTGATGTCTCCTGATAGCATTCCCCTTCCCTTCAGCTTTTCAGCCTCTTCTAGAAGGAATTCTCTTTTCCCCACCGGTAGACCCCCAGGCGTACTCTAGGTCTAAGTTCTCTCGGTGGCGTATGAATAGAACATCCTTGTTCGTTTTTTTCGCTGGTTTTCTTTCCTTGAGGGAGCGCGTTCTGTTCTCACCTCTTCTTTTTTTTTCGACAAGCTTATTTTGAGAGAGCTCGCGTGACGATGAGACCCTTCCCCCGGATAGCTTTAGTAGATTGTCCCCCCTCCTTAGTTGGAAGCTTGCAACAGATTCGCTCGGCGCTAGCGACAACGTCGTTGTCCTGGTCAGTCCCCCTCAACCGAGCTCAAGAGAAAGTCGGCTCCAGGACCCTTGAGCGATCGTTTTGTCACCCTCCGTCGCTAGTCAACTTCTAGTCCGGTCGCCCCACGTCCCCTCCGACCGGTCTACACCTCTATACAGAACACGGTTTTCTTGCTTCCTTTTCCTCCTTCCCGGTCTGACTCAGAGCATGCGATTACTCATTTCCCGAAAGTGGGGCGTGTCTCTCACATCCTAGAATTGTTCCCAATCGTGTATGGGGGCCCCAGCCCCTTGCGTCTGCTGGCTTCATGTGAATGTAGTCTTACCCTCCCCTGATCTATCTTCCTTTTACTCCTCCTCCCTTTCTCTTCTTTTTCTTTATCGATTAATTGCGTGTACGATCGCCATGGCAGCATTCTATGTATAGCTGGTCGTGTCCCCCAGACCGGGCTTTTCACGAAGACGTTGCTCCATTGCACCAGATGTTTTGCCGAGTAGGTAGACTCTAGTTTCCAGGTTTTAGCTCGATATCCTCTTGCTCTCCCTTTGTGACCATGAGATGGCGACCGCTTCTTTTCTGCCGTTTCCGCTGCTGGCTCTGAGTTCGTTTCCTATCTCATCCCGGGGAGGTTCGATAGAGAGTTTCTCTTTTTTTCTCTGAAGAGTAACGTAGCCGTCTTTTTCGGCACTCTCGCACAAAAGCATGCCTCTTCGCCCCTCCATGTGTTTCACTGAACTCTGCTCTTTCCAGTTCACTCTCGTAAAGGAGAGCGTCGGGTCCTTCTCGTTCTCCACAGCACCAGAACTTTACACCCAGCGCGCAAAGCTTGAAGCTACTCCAGACTTCCGCAGAAGAAGACTCAGAGGACCAATTTCTTCCAACAGGATGATCTTTCAAGTAGCTCTCCTCCTTCTCCCTTGGGGCCAGACCCGGAGCAGGCCTGTGAATAAGAGGTCCTTCTGTCTGGGTTAGTGACCGTCGAGTCAGCCTTCCTGCCAGCAGTACCGAACGGTTCTTTTTTAAATGGCTCTGCAGCGTACGCGCGCTGGTATCCTCCCGATGCATGACGAGCTTGCCGACATGACTTAACGTGGTGGCCCTCTCCCTTCTTTCTCAGCTATGATGTCTCCGTCTGTAGAAGAGCTCGAAGCCCTGACTTCCCCTCCTGACCTAGCACGAGTCGAACCCGTCTCTGGTTTCCCAGCCCGTGCACTGAGAATGAGCACGCTAGATTCGCCAAAGCTCCCCTTTCTCAGCTTTCCTCCTTTTTGACGCCGACGAGCCTAGACGCGACTTTACAGCAGAGGTACACGATTCCTTTTGTCTTTTTTCTTTGTAGAGGAGCAGAGAGCCTTTGCAACGATCTTGCAGCGCTGCGTGGAAATGTCGTGAGCTTTTCGGTATAACTGCGGCAGCAGCTAGACTTTTACTCCTGCCGTCATTTTATCCCTAGGCGCTGGGGGTGGATCCTGATCCTCCCCTCGCACAGGCGGATGATTTTTTTTTACGCGTCCCCCTCACAATAGCGGGCTGCCGAGATGGAAGGAATCCCCCTCCGAGTCTTTGCCCCCCTTCAGTAGGCGAAGTGCTTGCCGTGACCCTCTTCCTGTCGTCTTTGCGTGATGATGGAAGTCCCTCGAGGTCCCGAGAACCCCCAGCCACATCCGGTGACACTTTCCCCCCTTACAACATATCGATTCGGACTACTGGATGATTCCCCTTTTGTCCTAAGGAATTCGAGATTAGCCGCTGTTTGCTGTGAGCGAGACACAACACTTACCCCACGCTTCCCCTGAACAACCCGCTTCCAATCTCTTTTAGATGCAAACCATGTCTTCCCCCTGTCAAGGATGCTACACTTTCCTTGGTGGCCCCCGTTTACAGGACCTCCTTTCAAACTTGGCTGTCTTCAATTCCTTTTCACTAGAAATTAGTTTGTCATCTAGATTGACTGGTCCGCATCTCCATCCTTTATTTTGGATTTCATCCGTTTCCCCACTTTCTGAATCGTCCTTACCCCAATCCCTGTCTAATTAGGGCTGGTTTTTGGCGAACTACCGTTTGAGCCTCCTTCCTCTTTTTTTTTAGGCCGCCTCTCATGTTCGCCAAACCTTCTGTTGTGTTTCAACTTCCCCCCCTTGAGATGAAAGCCAATGTGGCTTTTGCTTTGGTTTTTATGATGATGCTGATGACCAAGCTCTTTTTAGCCCCTCCATAGCTGACACTCGATTCTATCGGTGGCACTCTTTCCTTTCCCCCCAGCCTTGGTTCGAGTTCCACGAGTAGGTCTCTCAGGGTTTTCAACTGAAATCGGCCTATCGTACCGTTTTACTTTTTCTTCCCCACCTGCCCTACAAGGTCTCGGTCCCTGTGTTTTGACTTACTTTGATACCCTTTCCCTTCATTTGGGCCAAACTACGACTGTTAATGACCCCGAGTTCTCGCCTGTTATAATCCTTCACCCATTTGTTCTTGTCACGCAGACCTTTTGATTACCAACCGGTCGCGTTCGACTTTACTTCCATCCGATGCGAGCTTTTTTCCTTTTTTCTTTCATCTTTCAGTGAGTACTGATACCATGCGGGGTTCGCGTTCGGCTTCCCTTGCCGGCCCGTTTAGTAATTAATACACTCGGTTCCCCCAGTTCGGGTTTCTCCCCTCCTGTAAAGCGCACGAAACCGCCTGGACAAGCCGACCATCGTGAGCGCTCCGTCTTTGGTCAGGGTTGTTTCCTGGTTTTTCCCCTTTTCTTGTCTAGACAACTGGAACCTTTACGGCAAGGGTCTATTCTTGCGTTTTTTTTCCTGTTCAGTCGCTCGCCAGCGTCTTTTGCTGACCCTTAACGGGAATTTTTTCTCCCGCGCTTTAATCTCCCCCCGCCTTGAACCCCCCTTTTATCCGGCTTCAGCACGTCCTAGTTCCAGGTACCAATTGCCGGTGAAGTTATTGTTTGGAATATACGTTGCCTTTCCCTGTGAGGAAGAAGGATGGAGAGTTTTGGTCCAACAAGTTTGCGGTTCGCCGTTGGTCGCGTGCCTGAAGTCTTTTTCGTAGCTGCGATCTTTTTCCCTTTGCTGTCGGATTTTGAAGCATGCCCCGTTCTTTTTTTCTTGTTTGTTAACCATAATTTGTTGCTCATTTATTTCTCTCTTGATTAACTCAAAATCTGCCCGCGGATTGTGTCGGGTCTTGCCTTCGTGTTCGGGCTGCTGAGCGGGACGTGGCGGGCGTGCCAACAGCCTTTTTTTGTGAGTTGGCTTGCCTCCTCGCCGCCTTCCCTTAATCCCCTTTAAACCAAGAACCCCCTATTTAATAGTTTTGATTCTCAAGCCCGTTCGGTAACCGTTCGGCCTCTTTTTTCTGTTTGAACACCCTAATTATTGTCGCCGTGCGAGTTTATGAAAAAATCAATGTCTGACTGTTCCCGTCCCCCCTTTTCACGACCTTTCAGTTGTTGCTTAAACAACCAGCCGGATCCGTGACCCATTTCGTTTTTTGACGTCCACAATTTTCTGTCAATCGTTCCGCCGTTGTCGTTTAGGCATGAGTGAACACTCCCGATTTCTGTTCCCCTTGTTAGAAGGATGCTCTGGATTATGTGTCCCCCCTATCCTTTGACCCTTGGTCCTTGCAGATGTGATTGAACGTTTTGCCATTGTGAAGTTTTTTGCCCTTCCGAATCAAAGATGATTTAAAATCATAAATTGCGGCCCCTGGACGGCGACCTCTCAATGTTCAAATTCATTTTACCTCTCCGACTGAACTCATGCCCGTTATCTTTCCTTTAACCAGAGTGGTCGTTGCCTTTTTCCTGAAGCATACGGACGCCTCGCTGGTCTTCACCGTCGCAAGATACTGTTCAAATGTCCTTATCTTTCCCCTGTCTTTTCATTTTGAGAATGCCGACGATCGCGCTTGGCCGGTCTACACAGACTCCTCTGTGTCATTGCCGATCGGTTCGTCTTTTCCCTTTTCATTCGCCGTTTTTCGGCCC
>Ga0179591_1325466_pt1 | contig 10848 bp, 6 predicted proteins | sample CZOMad2_1_08_16f_FD_182891 | JGI IMG/M metagenome (GOLD analysis project Ga0179591, IMG submission 182891) | Vadose zone soil fungal communities from Angelo Coast Range Reserve, California, USA - CZOMad2_1_08_16fungal (PacBio error correction) | ecosystem: Environmental > Terrestrial > Soil >... | reverse complement strand
GGGTCCGGGCAGATAGGAACCCCCTTGAGTATTCTTTGTTTTTTTTTATTTTTTTTTTTTTTTTGTTGACTTTTTTTTTCTGTTGTTTCTTTTTTCAAGAATTGTCCCCCCATTCTGAAATTCTTGTCTTAATATAGCTCTGTTTATTCCTGCGCTTTCTTTTTTAGTAAGAATTTCTAGTGGGCCTGTTTTAGTGAAAGATTTTATTTCCTAATAGGGAGATATATTAAGCGGATGTGTTTTATGTATATATCCCCTCTTTCCGAATCCAGCCCTTTCCCTCCCTAAAGAGACAATCCAGAACAGCTCACATTAAACCTAGACGATCTATTATGCTCCATCACTCCTCATCAATTCCGATGTCGTATAGCAGCCTCCGATCCTGGCTTTTGCCGTTAGCCTGCGAGTCTCTAGAGAGAAATATCTTGAACTAGATGATATACATTTAGCTCCCCCCCCAATCTTACCTTCTTTCATCATAAGACCTGGTGAGGAGAAACTTACTCAATGTTCCAATTGTACCTTATCTACTCCTCTGATTGATCCTATAACCCGACTAGGAAGTAATTTTTTGCCTGGGGGGGGATCTTTCCCCCCTGGCCACGTTTTTTTGAGTCGGAGTTCGAAGGGCGCCCGGACCTAAGGGTCAGCGTCGCGAGGGTCGTGTGAAGGCAACTGTAATTCGACGCCCCCCTGATTAAGGGTGACTTCTCTCTACCTTAACGAGTTGCAAGAATGTACTATTGAAGGAGACTCGGAGCCTAGAAAACAGAAAGTTCCTCCTCTAACTCCCTCTTAGAGAGTTCCTAAGTCGCATCACCAGAACCCGCCCACATTTTTCCTCACCCCCTCTTCTCATAAGCCTGAGAAAAAAGCAAGACAGGATGAATCCCTCCTTCCCTGATCCAAGACACGTACGCAGACACTAGCCGCGGAGTTTTTTCCGTACTAAAAGTAGAACGCCGTCCGCCCAACCCCTATGGGCGAGTCAACCACACCCTTTCCGGAATCGTACCAGTGGACCCCTTTTTCGTTTCCGCCCTGCAGCAGGATCGGTGGTGTCGTTGATACCGCTAACTCCCTTTCCCGATTCTACGGACGATGAGAGAAACCTTCGATGATCCTTCAGTGTCCTCTTCGAGAACGTTTAAGCCAGGTCCGGACGTATGGTTTCTAAAGCACTCTTATTCCCCCCGTGTTTGTACACCCCCGTTGCAAATGGCAACGCGACTTCCCCCGACGTTGAGGGCGCAGATTTTAGACGCGCGGGATCGGCTCGCTTTCCCCTTTGGGCTAATTAGTGTCCTTTTATTACCTTTCCTTTCCCGATAATCCTCTTCCTTCACAGTCCAGATTCCCTCAGTATGTCCCTCCCCCCAGAGGAGCGATTTCATGGAGAAGTCGTTATCAGCAGGCCGGCAATGCCCCCGCGGAAGATGTTTTTTATCTGCCAGACATCTCATCTAATTTGTAAAGAGAATGTTGGCATCAACCACCCTGACATTCCCCCCCTCCTTTCAAAAGACAAGATCGCAATGAAAATCCGAGAACGTATTCCCAGTCTTCTGCGAGCACCACCAGCTTTTTATGTATTGAGTGGTGTGACCCGCCTTCTTCCCGACCCCCTTCAAAGTGTGTATCGAGTCTTAGGCGCACTTCCGGGAAACCCCCGTCTCTCTTGGATGGCATGTCCCAGATGAATCCTTTACTCTCTCTGTTTTTTCTGAATGGGATCCCAACCTACGGGTCTTCCCTGCCTCTTAATCCGAAAGAGATTCTTCTCCCCTTCTCAGGATTTTAAGAAAGTGTACATGGGTCCTGATAATGTTACTCACATGCCTAATTCGTTCCGGATTTTCTTTAAACTTGGCCGGGTTTCCTGGGAACCTGTCGGCATAGTCGCGGGGCGATGGCTTCTTTTCTACACCCGCGGTAGAGTAATGGTTGGCTTTTTCAAAAATCGGGCCAGGGGTCCCCTGCACAGGCTAAGGACTTTTCTTTTATCTCTGCCCTCAGGAGGCCTCCCTTGCTGTAGATAATCATGATCCAGCACCTGATGCTCGCTCTCCCTGTGGGCGCTCCCTTAACTCGGTCTCTTTGCATTCCGTTACTATGAAGGTTGAGGAAATAGGACCCGTAGAAGACATCTGCCCCCAGTACCTTAAGCAGATCCTCTCTGGTAGAACGTTCCCCTTCGCGGTACTAACCTTCTTTGAAGTAGAGGTTTTTCAGGCATTATTTACCATGTGTAGGGGTGGTTTCCCCCAAGTTTTCCTCCCACTGGCTCGACCCCCTCCTTCATTTTTCCCGTTCCAAGTTTCAATCAGCGCTCCCCGATTGAAGAGTAAACTGGCAGGCTTAAAATGGTTCTCATTCCCTGCCGTGGTTATAAATAGGTTACATTCCTCAGTCCCCCCCCTTTCCCCCCCTCCCCGTATCAGCAAATTCGGGTTTTATTACCCTTCCCTTAAGTAAACCTGAACAAATGGGTACCCCTTGTTTCTGGTTGGGCCATTATGTTGGGGCAGCTCATCGGGCTGATTGCAGCACTCTGTTTCCCCCGTATCCTACGACAGTCCCCATCCGCGCGTTTGGCTTCGCGGCTTGCTCGGGTTGGACGGTCCACTGCTCAGCCCTCTTTCCCCGACCTTTTGCCGTGACGTGGACCACTCCTTCGAGTGCCCGCGGTATCTGAAAGCCGGTTTGATTCTTCCTCCCCAACCCCCCTGTCCAGTGCTTTTCAACCTTCCCGATGAAGGCCTCGTTATTGGTGTTCCCTACGCTGTGCTGTCAGAACTTTTAACGGGGGTCACTTTTCCGGACGCCCCCAGCTGACGTTGCCTTCCCTATGCCGCGCCTTAGCCCCGATGCCAGAGTCCTACCGTCGTGAAACTGTGCGCGGCTTTTGTTCCCCCCCAGACCTTAGGACGAGGCAGCGGCCCATCGACAACAGCTCCTGACCGGGAGTATTGAATTAGTTGGTCGCCCTTTTCAGAAGGATTAAACCAGGCGTTGCCCCGTTTACCACCACCTTTGGGGTACCCCGTACACTTCCCCTTCAATTTAAACATTTTAAACCCCCTGCTCTTGGTTCCTTTTTTTGTCGAGACTAGCATTGTCCCTCTTGCATCCTAAACTGTCGATTTTCTTCGAATGCATCGATGGTACAGTCACGTAGTTCAGCTCTTTTGCTCCCCGAAAGTCGGCCCGTGATCGCTTTATACTATGAGGTTTGCCGTTTTCCCTTTCGGTACTGTTTTTCCTTCAGACTGGGTTCCTCCTCCTCTTTTTTTGTTGAGAGCTTCTACTCTCCCCCAGGGAAACTAAGCAACCCCCAGCGCCCCCCCCGCCAACTTATAACGCCGATTACCTCTAATGTTTCTTTTTACAGGTTTTCCTTTCCTACTTTCCCGTATCCTTCTTCAACTAGCCTTTTTTGCCTCCCGAGGAGATCCGATTCTTTTTCGTCTTCATGCACTGTCCGATCGCCCGCTTCAAATCTTGGGTTGGGACTTGACCTCGATCCGTTACATGTTAGAGACAAATTTAACACAGTTAGGGGGTAGAGAACCGAGAAGCTGAGTACTCCCCCTTCTTTTGGACCCACATTTTTTACCTTCGCTTTTAATCTGAAAGTCTCTTGTGTCCTCTTAGACAGCTAGACTCGTCCCGAAGTCCTTGGCCTCCAGAACCCCCCTTGTCCGAGCAGGTCCATTCATTATGATTTACCTTAAGGAGGTGGAGTTCCGAGGCCTTCGCGAGGGCCTCTGAAGTGACCACCCTTTCTTTAGACTCCCCCCCAGTCCAGGGTTTTGACTCCTTGTCCCCTTCACTAGGCTTCCATTCGGTGCCACGTCAGTCAGTGAGGTCTTCTTAGCCTCACCGGCTTCCGCCCTCGACAGCAATCGCCGATAAGCCTGCGGTTTTTCTTCAGACGTCGCCCCTCCAGAATGATGCAGTCGTGTCTTTTTTCTGCCTCCCATCTTCTTCGCCCTGCCCTATTTAAGGTAGTTCCCTTCTACTGAATCAGAAGTGAAGCCTTCTTTTACCCCACCTCTGAAAGTAGCCCCCCCCCCAGAATGCTTGGCTAGGCATATGGTTGAATCGCTCTTCGCCTCCTTTGCCTGTCTTTTCCGCCCGAGCCGGGGTTTTGATACTCTTGTTTCCTCCAGTACCTCCCGATGCCTTGACCGATGATGATGCCCTTCTAAGACCCTGACTATAGTGGTCTTGCTTGTATTGACGACTTTTAATTCCATTTTCCTTCCTGTCCCGACCGCCTTGTATACCGCTGTTGTCCCCCATGTTTAAATATTACCTGAACCTCATGACAGGAATGTTAGTGTACGCTCCCTCCTCTCCCTCAAGTATTTCATAGTTAGTTGTCCCTTTTAATGGTGAGATGTTTTTGTCCGCTCATTTCCTGATCAGCTTTTGATTAGCGCATTACTCGTTCTCGGGATCGTCCACTGTCTTTGAGCGATCCGGCTTCTTTCAGTTCGCTCTAAGTTAGGGCCATTGCAGATGAAGCAGCGCGACCGTTACGAAGCCTGTCCATGGTCCCTTGGCCCTCTGGCGGCCCCCAATCCATGTACCAAGCGTCCCTTTGTGCTACAGTAGTCCCCTAATGACCGGCACCCCCTACATGTTCCTCTTCGCCTCGTCCCTGGTACAGTTAGGGAACTGCTGTATCCTTGTTGCGAACCCGCCAGTGCCGACCGGGTCCCCAGGGTCGTATAGCAGTAGTGGAGAACTGACTGGTTTTCGTTCCAAGCCCCCCTCCTTCGGATTGCCCTTAATACCAGACTGACTTCTCTAATCTAATAATTGTGTGATCTCTCGAGAGCCACTTAAAGAAACACGTTCAATAGTCCATTCAGTTAACCGGAACAATTTACCTCCGACGGCTTTACGGTCCCTTTGAACATTTGGTCTGAACTTTCTTCTGTCCACTGCCTACATTCCTTTCCCGGATGGTACAAATTCTCGATACGCTTCACCAATGTCTTTGTGCCCTTTTTTGGACCCGCTTGGCCTGGCTTGTGTTGGTGCCACGCTTTTCTAATTTCTTCTTTATGCCAACGGGTCGGGACCATGAGCTCCCTAAAGACTCTGCTTCCTTTCCTGAACCGGCATGGCCTGACTGCTGATAGGCCCCTTCATCTCTTTCTCGAAGAAAGACATCCTCTCTCGTCCCGTGTCGCTTGACTGTCCTTAGGGAATCTATGGTGCTCAAGAACTTCTAGGGACCCCAATGATTTTTGCCACGAAAAGACCCGTGCCCCCCATTAGATACATCTTATTCCTTTTCCCTCTTTTTTTTTTCGGATCTTCTTTGCGTCGCCGGGCAGATTTCTCGGCGCATGCCTCCTTAAACCTGTTTTGTTGCACCCCACGAGATCACAAGTTTTGCGTCCTGATGTACCCTTAAGTTCTGCCCCAATCGCGAACCCTGATGGACTCTTCTGGTTAAGGATCTTTTACTGGTTCTACATAATATTTCATCAATCGGCGAAGGAAGAGAATCGGCATCCTCCCCCGCCTCGGCGGAGCCCAGGATCAATTCCCCCGCAAACGGTTTAGGTAGTAATTGTCATCGGCCGAGTTATTGTAATCCCCCCTTCCGGCCTTTCCCTACGTCGCACTCTTCCCTACCAGGGACATACTCCTCGCACAGGCGTCCGGAAGGAAGCTTCCCCGATCTCTCGATTACACTACTCTTGTCGGCAGACCACGCTCTGCGTCTTCGCTTTCTTCCCCCGGGGCTCAGCCTGAACTAATGCAACGTACGATTGCCTTTTTATGTGAATAGGGACTTGCTGCGACTTAACTGAAGATGTTCTCTAAAAAGGTGGCCAATTTCCCCTCCGAACCTCGCGACGGACCGAGCATTACCTCTATCCTAGAACCGTCTTCCTATCATCCTTTCCAGGAACTTGGCCAAGGAGATCGTGATGGCTACCCTTGAATCGGATCTGCGTGTCTTTTCGCCCCCCCTGAGAGAGCCCGTTCGTTCCCCTTTAACAAGTGTGGACAAGAATTGATTTCGCCCTCCCCTTCCGGCCCCCTTTTGGTATTCCGCTTGAATTCTTGTCCAATGTCACAGCCCAGCCCCTACCCTGATTATGTAGTTTCTCATCGCATTTTGAAAGATCTACGTCCAAATGTCTGATCATCTAACCCCTACGGGGGTCAATTTGTAAGGTATTCGTGGCTGTTGATTTTCTGTCTCTCATCTGCCCGTCGGCCTGATACTGGTTGCGGTGGCTTTTGAGGCGTTGCAAATGTGCTGCTTTTTTTTCTCTGACTAATGTTTTGGGAGCTATCGTCCCTCCGCCCAGGCCCACTCAAGTAGTACTACCCCCCCGTCCCAGACACAGTCCGTCCCTGCCTACCGGGCAGAGTGATTTCCCGCTCCAGTCAGACGCCGGGCTACCCCGTCTAATTCGTCCTATAGGTATCCGATAATGGTTTTTGAAGCTTGTCCCTTCGAGGACTAGACGAGCCCTACAATCTCATTGTATTTTGGGCGAAACCTCAGGTATTCCAAATCTTACCTTCGTTCTCCCCTCTCTGCCCTAACCCTATCCCATTCACCCCTAATCCTTAGTTCATCACCTCTTCTAAGCCCGATCCTTATATCTACCTACACATTACATTTGCCCCAAATAGAAGACAGGGTTTGCCCTCCCCTGATTTCGCCCCGAAATGTAGAAGACCTCCCTAGTTGATCGGCAGTCAGCTCCGCCTCGGTGCCTCATAGGACTTCAAGCCGGTCTGACAGGGCCTTCCACTTTCTGACTGTAGGCGTTGACGGGAGCGTGGAAGTCGAGAGGTTTATGCTTACATCTTGTTTTTTTTTTCTTTTTTTATTCGAATCAACATGATCAGGGGATATTCCCAGAGGCCCCACTATCTGTGACGGAAACCTCTCTCTATTCTTTCAGGCTGCTCATCAGAGTAGCAATCCCTCCCCCCAGCAATACGCCGAGCGGATTCCAGGTCTCCGTTCGCTGACTCGGTTTACTTTGTCGCTTTATAGACTATCTCGACGCGATGTTCGCGCCGGGGGAATTTTTTCTCTTTTCCAGCCCAGCCTTCGACGCTCCGCACCATAGGAGAAGAGCCCCCCCCCCCCCCATTCCCAGTTGTCGAGAAGGTGACTCCTGATATCCTCTTCGCAGCCGGTGGATCTACAGGCGCGTGTGTTTGATCAATTTAGACTTCTCCTCGATGATCTTTCCCGCTTTTATCACCCTTCGCCTTTATCCTTCTCAGGTAATACGTCGTGCTGTGTCTCTTCCGACCCTTATTTGAAAAATCAGTGAGATTTCCTACCGCCAATGTTCTCAGGTGTAAAAAATTGCCTCTTGTTTCCCTCTACGACCCGCCCCTTTTTTACCCGCTCAGAACTACCAGCGCGATGAAATCGTCGCCTGCACTGGGGGCCGTTTCTTCTTTTTCGCCCCACGGTCCCTAGATAAGTCTTGTCATCCCCTTTCCCGCAAGTGACGTAGTCTCTGACTTTCTGCGCCCCCACCCAAAAATGTTGACTTTCCCCCTTTCCCTGACTCCGTCATGCAGGAACCAGCCCCCGAGCGTTGTCCTTTCTATTACCGCCCCTGGACCGCGTCTCTTTTCTCCATAAAAAGCACCATTCGTTCCCACTTCCCACAGCATAAGCATAGAACGGGACTCGACTCACCGCCAGTTCCCCGAGTCTGGAGACCCCGAGGAACTGAAGGAGTGGACTCCAACTTCCCGAGGGCATACCAAGGTCCCCCGGTCCGTCATCCAAGGACTTCCCCTTCCTTGCCAGAATAAGTCTCTTACTGACTTCCCCCCTGCTTGCCTACCCTCTTTTTTCTACTACATACGTTGTTTTGTGTCGAGACTCCGAAAGCAACCCCCCTCCTCGACTGGCGTTCTTCCTAACGCAGAGCTCCCTTCCTTTTCCTTTCGTTATCCCTTTTTTACATGTGGGCTGCTGTTCGTCCACGGCCTCATTTTCCCCCTAAGGCGCTGAGACGTCTTTCCCCTTCGTTTTGTTGATAGCAGTATTTCCTTCTCGGCTTCGCGCCCCGTGCTGACTTCCTGGCTTTTGTTCTAAAAACACTCTAGCGGGGCCCATGGGACCATGACGGCTTCGAAGGACTCTGAAGTTTTTCTGCTTATAGCCTTCCGGCCCTCTTTCAAACGAACTCATAGAATTTGTCGTAGCAGAGTTCCCGTCTCATCGTCCCTCGTTTTATACGGAATCGCTTGACGCATCTGTCCTCGTTTGATTATGGAGCACGCAGTCCAAGAAATCGGTTCCCCCCAGTAGGTCAAAGCCCTCTTCATCGGCTTTTCTTTTAAGGCAGCTCCCCTTCCCCCCCACTTCCTGAATAGTAGAGAAGTCCTATTCCCCCCCCTTGTTTACCACAACCAGCTGAAGGGCCCAGGCGTTTTTCAGCCGTTCCCTTGTATTACCTTCCCGGCAACCCCTGTGCGCGGGAATTTGAATAGTAACGCTTATCCTTTCTTTTATCATTCCACTCGTTCGCATAGGTCTACTTCAGACCTCCTCCCCCCGTTTAGAAACCCCTCTCCTCTCCGTGAGAACCTTCCCCTTGCGGCGTAGGCATTAAACGAACTTTGTCGTTCCACTTTTCCCTGCAAGTTATGTTCTTGGTCTTATTCTCCTCCCCCAGGTGCCGTATCGGAAGTTCGTTCCACGCCCGAGGACTTCCCAAAGGGTAATGCCTCTAGAGAGTCGGCCTGCCCTTTTTATTTGCCATTATTCTAGTTGATTCCGGCGCCGTGACCACGTCTGCTTTTAGAGGGCTCCGCCCCGGTGATCGTCAGCATCTTTACACTTCATATTGCAAAATCCACGGGCCTGTTGAATTTGATGTCTGTGAATACACCCTTGGGTTTCGCCACACATTTTTTCCGGTCAAGACCCGCTACCTCCCGTCCTGCCGCCTTCGTGAACACCGTAGCCTGCTTTACCTGCAACTTTACCCTTGAGAGAGGTGTCCATTCTGACTCGAGTTCCGGCTATAATAGCCAAAGTCCTATCGTCGGTCTCCCTTTAACAAGGGTTCTCAGACTGAAGGAGTAGACCCCACCCTTGGTCGTTTTTTTTTTCCGCCAAGAGTGATCTCCCCTTATCTCTCCAAAACCATCCTTCGATGTCTCGTAGTAGTCATTGCCCTTTCCCAGACCCCCTTGTCTCTCATCCTTATTTTCCCGCCAATTAAGAGGGGGTTCCCTTGCATTCCCCCCACTTCAGTTTTGAAGCTCGCGTGTCGGCATCCTCATCGTTAAGTAGGAGTGATAACTTTCTTTTTTTCGCCTGGGGTCGTGCATGGCTGTCCTTAGGCCTTAATATATTTTCTCTCCCTCCGTTGGGTTGTCGAGCGATCAGCGCTAGTAAAGAAGAATTACCTCCTCACAGCCTCCCCCTCCAACCATCCGCCCACAGTATTCTCGGTTCCATTTGTTTCCCAGCTCCTCTGCGAGCCATTGACCCCCTTCGTACTTTGCAGGCCTAGATTATGAGAGCCTTTTCTTCTGACAGATGGACAATGAGCTCCGAGCGACAATCTCAGGATCAACAGATTTCTCTTTTATAAAATCTTAAAGTCGCTCCCCCCTACCCCCTCTGGGTGCGCCAATATTCTGCTTCTACCATGTCTCCCGTGACTCTGCTCGTATCTTCTTTTTCGAGGCGCCGTCTTCGACCTCTTAAACAGAAGGGCTCCCCTCTTTTTGCTCCCCTTTTTTCCACAGGTTAACGGTAGTTTCTGGTAGCCCTGATTTTCCGCTGTTCCCCTTTCCGTTCGATCGGTCGCTTCGACTAAAAATTGGCACTCCAGCTTTTTTGATCAGAGCATTAAATTCAGAGTCCTTCCTCGGCTTGCCCAGCTCTTGTTAGTATTCTTCTGAATCACCCGGTATTTTAAAGAGAAGCAATACGCCGATTCGGCCTTCCTCGTTCTCGACAACTAGAGAATTTCCACTTCCTTTTCATTTGTTTTCTTTTCGCCTCCGCCCTATCCTTTGCCGCGGACGGCTCCCCCCCCTTTTGCTCACGACGGCCGTCGCCCTACTACCTCATGACTAGAGCCCACAAACTTCGTGCCTCTGCATTGGAATACCCTTCGTTGTTCTTCTCTTTCCAGTCGGCCCCAGAATCCCTTGGCTGATAACTTTTTATACTTCTTCCTTAGAAAGTTCTTCGGAAAATACGACCCCCTGCCCTACCCTTTTCCTCTGCCTCTATTTCTGATGACACTACGTTAGTCCAAGGTCCCTGGACTTTTGGTCGAAGCCCATTAGGGTCCCCCACCCCCCCGGTTGAAATAGGACTAAAGAGGGCGCTGCACCCCCTGAATTCTGAAACGCAGACTATTACGACCCGCGCCCGATAGGAGCTGTGTACTTTGGCAGATGTCTGCGTTTGGTACTAGCCCTTTCCGTTAATGCTCCGAATTGGGACTTGATTCCTTCCTTCCCCTTCTAGCCCCCCAGGTCGTCAGAATACTTTTCTTCCGCCCCTCTGGTCCTGTTCCCCCTATCCTCTTCCTCCTAGCACGCCTGTCCGCGTCCTCGAAGTCCCATGTAATGGCCGTGCCTCTTTTAGTCCCAACATTCATCACCAGTCGCACCTCTTTTCCTCCCCGCATCCCCCAGATTTCCAGAAACGCTACCAGTTACCCCTCTCTCTGACTTGAGAACGAGTGACTTTCGATTGCCTTTTGCCGGTCCAACTAAGCGGAGCGCCCCCCCCATGTCCACGGTAAGTTCTAACGATTTTTATTTCAAGGAACTTTATCTTCCTGCCGTCTTCGTCTGGCTGGC
>Ga0179591_1319801_pt1 | contig 10848 bp, 17 predicted proteins | sample CZOMad2_1_08_16f_FD_182891 | JGI IMG/M metagenome (GOLD analysis project Ga0179591, IMG submission 182891) | Vadose zone soil fungal communities from Angelo Coast Range Reserve, California, USA - CZOMad2_1_08_16fungal (PacBio error correction) | ecosystem: Environmental > Terrestrial > Soil >... | reverse complement strand
GAGGTGGACTTTGAAGGAGTCTTTTCTATTCCCCCCCCCCTCTGACTTTTTCGGATGAATGTGCTGGTGGAACCTTTTGTCCTTTTTTTTTGGGTCGCTTTCGGTTTATCTCCCGGATGAGATGACCTTCCCTTCCCCTTTATCCTGGGTAGGAGGGATACCGAAAGAAGCTGATTTTTTTTTTTTTTTTCTACCCCGACGACGGTCACTGACTCCGGTCTTACTTCCATTCTTTTTTTAAAAACGAAGCTTGGTCTTTTCTCCCTTTTCACAGGAAGTTCTGAGTCTTTTGAAATACCGCCTCAACCTTCTCTGTTTGAAGGTAAATGTTTAGGTTTTATGGAGAGTGCTCCTTGGAGTGGAGGGAGGTTCCTTTTTTTTCTTTTTTTTGTGGTTTTTTTTTGGGGCAGAGTTTTTAAAGGGGTTTTTTCTTTAATCCTCCCTCCTCACCCCCTCTATCTTTTCCTACAATCCTCCTGTTTTTTTTGTTTTCTCTGTCTCTGCCGTCATATTATCGGGAATACCCAAGGACAACTGGCTCTGCACCTTTCTCCATTTCCTTTTCCCGAAACCCTCCCTGCCGCACCCTTCCTCCCTCCCCAGATCCTGCTCAAACACGGTTTTCCCCGTGCACCACCCACGTTTACCGAAAATTTTGTCTATCTTTTTTCCCCCCTCACTCTCCGTTCTAACCCTTCTTCTCCGCCGTTCCTTTTTGGAACCCCAATTTTTGGCTTTTCCCAGTACCTAAGCGTCAGGTTTAACGTCTTTTTTTCCCTCCCTCCGTCCCTCCTGATAAAGGATCTCTGGAGCCCCCCCAGTCTCTGGATAGTGCAGCATCCAGTATTTTGAGCGACTTCGCGTTTCCCATTATGCCAAATATCCACCCCTTTTCCTGCATCCCTTTTTCTTTTCATCGTCAGCTAATCTATAAACTGCCATCCCCTAATTCCCCTCGATACGATTTTTTAAATGCCGCATTCCCTCTATTTTTTTTCATCGATGTTCCAAGAAAGACAAAACACCAGGTCTTTTCTTTCCCCCCTCTGACTCCTTTTACTCCTGAGGGTTTGGTCCTCGTGTGGTCATTTTTTTCAGGTTCCCCAATTTAAGAGGGTTCCTTGTATTCCCCCCTTTTTCTTACTTCCCCGGAGTCCTGTTTCCCCCATCCTACCCCTTCTGGAAATTCCGTCCCGTGACCTGCCCCCTGAATCAAACCTTTCCGGGCCAGACCCCCCTTCACTCCCCTCTGCTTTATGGGGAATCCCCAAGTATCCCTTGCAACTAACCCCACAAAGACCGGTTTTCCTTTTTTGATTTCCCCCCCCCAATTCCTGAATGATTTCCACTAAACCGGTCAGTTTTTTTCCCCTAATTGTTCACAAAAAATGACTATTTCTATCATTGTTTAAGCTTTATACCATAAGTGCTCCCCCCGATGATCTTTCCCCCTATAATCTCTCCCCTTTTTTCGCCCTCTTTCTCTTCCCGAATCTTCTCCCACACATTTAGCAATCCCCCCCCCTACACATTGTCCCACTTTATCCGGTAATTGCCAACCCCCAGGACTCTCCCCCTACCCCCCACCTTTTCAACCGAACCCCTTGTTTTCCCCACTTATCCTAATTAAAAGAAGAAGGCCCGTTCATTTCTCTTTTATGTCCTTTGAAGTAGAAGCCCCCTCCCCTCCTTTGCACAAGTTCCCATTATGACTTCACCCCTCCCAGCCCTAGAAGGTTATTGTCCTCCCAGTGTTGTACCTCCCTTCTCCCCCACACGAAAGGAGGAGAACATTGAACCCCCCCAAACCCACTCCCATCATATATCCTTTTAATCACTCTTCTAGATGGATGATAACATTTTTAGATCTGGGGTGTTCAATGGTAAGAAGTGAGTTTTTGTCTCTTTTCTTTCTAACCCCTTTGGTAGAGTACTTAAACACCCCTATGTATTCCTTTTTTAATCAGGCAGAATTGTATTTTCCACTTTGATTTTTCGAGTCCTTTTCCCCTTCAAAGGAGGTTGGACTGGTACAAGGGGAATTTCTTCTCCTAGGGGTTTTTCCAACCCCTTTGTTTTTTTTAACCTGCAGGGTTTCCATGTGTACCTTCCGTTCCCCCTCCGTTGATGCAGGGGGCTCATCTTTTCTGTTTTTCCCCCCCCGGGCCTAAATTTTGTTTCCCCTACCCTGAAACTTAATTCGTTCCCGCTTATCCCTTTTCTCCGATTTTCACGTTCACCCCCTGACGACCCCGGCCGGACCCAACTATCGAACTCCCAATGGAATTTTGTGAGAAACTTACCCCCCCTCCCAGTCCAAACCTTTATCTTTTTTTTTTTCTCCCCCCCCCCTTGGGGTTTATGTACTAATTTGAAGGTCTTTATTTCCTTCTCCTTGCTCTTTTCTTTTCCGTATACTTTTCAACATTTTTGAAAGATGATGCATTCCTTTTTTTCTCTTTGAAACCCGCGGATGGCCTCCCCTTTTCTTTTTATTTAGTTTTCCTTTTGGAAAAACTTCGTCAATTTTAACATAGGTTTTTTTTTCCCCACCCTTCCTAAGGAGTACTCCTTGTTTTCTCTTCATCTACTGGTCTTCCCCCCCCCCTGAATCCCCCAACTGGAAAAAGACAACCCCTTTAGCTACCCCGTACCTCTTCCTTTGGCCTGGTACCTGTTGTGTGTGTGTTCAACCTTTCTCCCCTGTGCCCTTCTTTTTTCCCTCAGGAGGAACATTGATCTTATCTTCGGTCTTCTTCCCCTTTTCTTTTTTGGAATGTAATTATGGATACGATTCTCATGTTATAATGTTGTGTTCCAGCTTCATATTTCGAGAGGAGGTCCCCCTTCCTTGATGTTCTCAATCCCCCACCCCCCCCCCCCCCCCCCCCCCCCCCCCCCCCCCCACCCCCCCCCCCCCTCCCCCCCCCCCTCCCCCCCCCCCCCCCCCCCCCCCCCCCCCCCCCCCCCCCCCCCCCCCCACCTGCCTCTTTTTGCCCCCTCCCTCCGAGGGATTTTTTTTCAAAGGCTCCGAACCTCTCCTTTCCCCTTGCATAAGGGGAGCAGACAGTTTTGTTTGATATAATCTTTTTCTATCCGGAGACATGATTTTTTTGTGGAAGTACGTTTTCGGCTTTCCTTGCCCCCCTTCGATAAATTTTATTGACCGAGTTCATATGTTTTGCCCCGTCCATGTCTCAGCTGTCTCTGGAGAGTGTGAGTATCTGTTTCTGGACGTTTTTTCTTCTTTAAGGGTTTTGAAGGTGGCCGGGGTTTTTTCCCCAGATCCTTCTTCTTCAGTCAAACCATCTTTCCTCCTTCTCCTTTTTCGATCTCATTCTCATTATCGGAATAAACATTCCTCGACCCACGTCAATCCTACAGGCCGGACCGGAAATCACCTCCTCCCCCCTCCTCCCGCTGATTCCTTTTCCAAAACACTTAAAGGCAACCTTCCCCCATTCTTTCTCTTTTCTCTGTCTTTAACCCCCCTATGTCCCTTTTTAACCCTTTCGATCTTCCCTTCTTCGGTTGACACCACCATTCCTTTTTCCTTCCCATGATCTTTCCTGTTTTTTGTTTTTTTTATTGTAGAATCCATCCATAATCTCTGCTTGCCGACGAACTTTACTTTCTTTTATTCCCGTAATGTTTAATCCTGGACTTTAGCTCGATACCCCCCCCCCCCCCCCTCCTTTTACCCCAAAGGAATCCCCTCTTCCTTTCCGAATATAACGCAAGAAAAATCCTCCCCCCCTCAGTACAACGTTTTCACATTACCTTTCGGCGAGATGAATTAGTTTCAACTCTTTCCCTCCTGACCTCCCCCCCCAGGGAGAGTCCTTCAATGATTTTAATTCTACTTTTTTTTTTTGTTTACTATGTCGTTCTTTTCGTTTCCTTTAAAGCTGAACCTTTATACCCCCCCCCCCCCTTGTAGTACCGGAGTACTATTCCCCCCCTTCCCCCCCTCTTGGCAAAAGGACCCTACGATTCAACCTTCTCCCCTCTACCCCCCCCCATCACTCCCCTGTCTCCCTCTCTGTTTTTTTTCCCCCCGAAACCATTCACCCTTCCATACCCTTTTGCCCCCCCCTAATTTTTATCACCAGTATTGCCATTTTTCCCCCACCCCCAAGCCCTCCCTTTTTCCCCCATAAACCATGTCATTTCGATACTCCCCTTTTCTTTATGATTTAACGCCACAATAAGTTTTCCTCCCCCCAACTTCCTTTTTTGATTTTTTGTTCGATAAGTGTTATTACATAATACCCCCCCCCCGTGATTCTTTTACTATGACCCCCATTCCTCCTTCTCCTCTTGACTCCTCAGCGGTGTTTTTCGAAACCCAATCTTTCCCCCCAATCATCCTGAAGGAACAATGTCATCCTGCCCCCCCTACTGTCCCCTTTTTTCCTTTCCCCTCTCCTTGTAACCTTTCCAAATGGTATACCCAACCTTGTTTTTTCGACCCTTTCCACCAGCCATCCCATCCACGGCCCAGCATCATCCTTCGACATTTCCCCGCACTCATACCCATGACACCCACAATTATACACTATCTGACAACAGTCCAAACCTCTGGTCTTGTAGATTTAATCCCCCTTGATTCCCCCCGCTCCCCCCCCAAGGAGTCCGTTGGGGGGGTTTCCCCCACCCACCCCCTTTCTATTCACATCTTATCTTTTTAATACGACGACTTTTGTTTTCTCTCTATGGACTCCCTTTCTTCATGTTTGGGTGTTACCTCTTTTTCGGGTTTTGAGAGTCTGACCCCCCCCTTGTCTTCGTAAAATCTAACTCCGTTTCTTCCTGTGCAAGAATCCGCATTCTTTGGAACCGGAGTTGGTCTTCCCCTTACGTCTTCTTCGTAAGGTGGCTCTTTCTTTTAATTTTCTTAGAACGGTTCTTTTTTTTGCCTTTTCCCCCCTTTGACGGGTGCCCCCCGGCACTTAATTTTTTGAGATTTTTTTAAAGTACTGGATGACCATTTTCCCTCTTTCGGGTCCCGGCCCCGGTTTTATAACACATATTTCTTTCCTACTTATTATTTGATCCGGATTATACCCCCTTTGAGAAGATTTTCCGACTCACTCTCTTTTTTTCCCCACGGGAAATTTATACCCCTCACTACCCCCCCCTCCCACCGTGCAGTTTTTTGGGCTCCCCCCTATCCTTCCCCCCGACCCCTTTCCACACTTTCTCTTAACCTGTATGATTCCCCTCATTTGCCGGGCTTAGTGAGACTTTCCCCCTGGATTTTTGTTATTCCCAATAAGGCAGATGATAGTTTTCCTTTCTTTTTTTCGATTACCCCCCGCCTTGATAGTCACGCCTTTTCTGAGGGTTGTTTTCCTTTGTACACGGTTTTCCTTTTTTTTTTGTCAACAGCGGATAGTAAACACGGTGGTATAAGCCCTTTTTCTTTTTTTCCCTTTCCCCGCTTCCCTCAAACTGCAAAACTCTGTAAACCCTCTTTTTCCCTCCGAAGCAGGGAAGTTCTATTGGTGCTCTGCCCCTCTTTTGCATCTCGCTTCGGCATGATCGCTAGCTGCGGTTGTTTTTTTAGTTTCTGAATTGTATCTTTTCCCTGCTCTGACGCTGATTTCCCCTTCTTTCCCCCGAGTTCATCTTTTCGGCGGCCTTCTCTCTTGACGTTTGGTTGTTTTTTCTTGGGCCTGCATATTTTGTTCCTTTTCTTCCGGTCCCCCGAAGAGGTTCTTTTTTATATGAGTCCCTGTCTTCTAACCTCCTCCCCTTACTGACCCTCACTCAGCTGTTTTGTTTCCCCCCCCAGAGGGCCGGAGAAAGGATGGTGAACTGTCGATCTTTTTTTTCGACACTCTTTCTTCCCTTCTGAAGGGTGCTATTTCACCCTCTTTTTGAAGAAGTCGATTTTTCGTCTCGTTTTTTTTTAGGTGAGCTGGCGGATGTACTTTTTTTTTCCCGCGTTCCCCTTTTTGTAGTCCTTAAGATAATTGATTTCTCCCCCCCCCTTTTGTTGCGAGAGAGATGGACTACATTAGCCCGGCCCCCAAGACCTGTTCCCCTCTCTTAACAAGCTTAAACATAATAATTCTTTCACCTTTCTCCTCTGCCCCTCCCTCCAAAGCTTTGCGCCCCCCCCAACTTCAAGTCCCATTTTAACGAAAAGTGGTAGACTTCCAGGTCCAGAATAGAAAGGCCTTTTTCCCCCCTCTAACCCTCTATGAACTGATCTCCGCTGTTGAAACCCCCCCCACCTGGATTCTAAGTACTTGGAGAAGGGGAAAGTCGTTGCGTCCTCCCATCCCCGTTGACTCCTCACCTTTTGAGGGAGAAAGACCGAAAAATTTTACCCCCTTTTCTTCTTAGTGAAAGACCGCCCTTTCCTCCCTTTTAGTCCCCCGACCCCGATACAATTCACTTAACCAATCCCCTTTTTTTTCCTTTTTATTCAAGCTTCCCTACGAATACCCTGCCCTCCATCTCACTCTCCCCCCCCAGCTTCTTTATCCGATTCCGTCTCCTTCCTTCTGAAGGTTAGGGCACTCTTGGAGCCCCCTGCAACCAACCGTCTCTTCGGAGTACTGGTATCCTTGGCGTTGCCTTTTTTTCTTTTAACCCCCCGTTTTCCCCCCTCTCTCTCCCACCTCTTTCTTAACAGCCCCCCCCCCCCTCGTACTGATGGCCCCATCCTTTCCTTTCTCAAATTCCTCTTTTTCCAGACTTACCCTCTTACCCCTGTATTCTCTACAGGCCTGGTTTTCATCCCCCTCCCCAACCTCTATTCTTCGGCCTTCTTTTGAATTATAGATACCCCCCCAACTTCCCCTTTTTCTTTCAAAAGGAAACCCCCCCATCCCCTTCCCTGGTCCCCCCTTTTCCCCATTTGCTCCCAGATGCTAAAAAGGGCTGGTACCTCCCACAACCCAACATGCGTTTTGATTGTAGTTCTTTCATTTTCCCCCTTCCCTTCTATCCTCTTTAATTCACCCTATGATTTCAATGATCCACTGTCTGAAGATTGCTCTAAGATGTTTTTCACCCCCCCCTTCTACCGTCACACACATATGTCCTCCCCCCTTGTTTCCACTCTTCCCCACCCCTTCGACAATGAACGCATTTCCCCGCCCCCATTTTTTACCCCGAAGTCTAACGTAAAAGACGAACCAGGCCTACTTTTCCGTAGCCCCTCCTCCCCCCATCAAAGAAATCCCCAAAGTATCATTTCTTTCCCGGAATACGCCCATCTCCGGTTATGTCCTTGATCCTATTTCTCCTCCTCGCAACCCCACACCCTTCAATTCCCCCTTCTCCTTGAACCCCCCCCCCCCCCCCCTATTCTACCATCTCTCTATTTTATCCCCGTTTGATCTGGCTATTTTCATCTTTGTTTTTTTTGGTGTTTCCTTTCGACTCTTTCTTTTGTTGAGGGAGGAATTAAACCCGGTCCCCCCCCCCAAATACCCAGGATATGGCTGTGCCGCATGATACGTGGTGGCATGGCCTCTGCGGCCGACTACTTCCCTCATAGTGATTTGTTTCCCCTGTTTTCTTCTTATTAGACGGGGGGTCTTTCCCCCCTTTTTGCGTGACCTGTTTTCAGTGGAGAAAATGACCCTTTTTTGTTCTTCCCCCTGGACCTGGGATACATCTGATTCCCTTGATCCTTGGTTTCGAACAAAAATATTCTTCTCCCAATCCCCTGAAATGGTCTCATTCCCTTTTTTTTTTGGCCGATACATCGTGAATGTCTCTTCTAACCTATTTCCCCGGAACCCCTACTATCATACAATAATTTTTTCCCTTTTTCCTGTTCCACAATTACCCTTATCAGTTCCATCCTCCTTACCCTCCTATTAGTCACCTGACATTGTGTCCTCTCCTTAATTTTTAGTTGCAAGGAATGGTGATACTTGGTAGGTTGTCTTACCCCCCCTTGCCAGTTCCCTGCCTTGCCTTGTTGTCCTTTGAAAAAACGAGTTGTTCCGCCGTGTATTGTTTCTTCTGTCTGCTTTCCGTAGTCCTTTAAATCGGGGACTTTTCTTCCTCTCCCCCTTTTTTTTCAGGAAGCAATGGTGTTATACTTTTTCTCTCGAACTTTTTATTTTTTCGACCCTCCCCGAGTTCAAAAACCGCGTAGCTTTCCCCCCTCCGACTTTTTCCAGGGAATTTTCTCCCTGTTTGTGCCCTGTCCCCTTTCCCCTTCTATCCCTCCCCTTGCCGTCCGGCATTGATAGTATGAGCTTTTGATTGATTTCTCCGGTTCCTCTGAAGATTCGAGCTGGCTGCATTTGATGTTTTGCCCCTCTCTCTTGGGGTCTTCAGGCAGGATATATCCAGGCCTCTGCCCCAATACAAAGGCCCGTATACGTTTTCGGTCTACTAATTTCCTCGGTATAGTCCCGGTTGCTGCTTCCACATTCCCTCCCTTTTCCACCGACCCCCCTCTGCCTTCTCAGCCCCTTTTTTTTTTTTTAAATTGAAGAAGGGATCTCACGTTCTTTTTTCCTTCTTTTTTCTTAGGTCCAGTGACAGATTCAGGATCTTTCCTTCTTTTCAGTTACCTTCTTGAACTCTCTTTCTCCCCTGATGGAGCTTGTGAGGATTTCGTTCTTTTCGGTTTATTTTCTGGACTTTGGCCCGGGGTTTTTTTTTTCACGATTCCTTCTTCTTCCGCCATATCCCTACCTTCCTACTCTACCTTTTTTTGTTCCCGATGGGAATTCATATCATTCTTTTGCCCGCCTTTGCCACTTCTGTGGCAATCCCCTCTCCCCCTCCATACCAACCCAGCCGCCACGTCCTTTGAACTCTGCTGATAAAAACCCTTTCTGTTAACACCCCCCCCTTCTCCAGGTTTTTTACTCTTCCCACAGCTCTCCCGTCATTTTCCCAATACTGTTCCTTCTCTCTCCCCTTTCTGTTGACCAAAAAAGAAAGGCTGGCTCTTTGAGGTCAGGTGCAATCTCTTGTTTTTAAGAACCCCCATAACGGTCCTCAGATCACGTTCTTCCTCAAAGGATCGACGTTGTTTCTCTCTATAATTTCTCTTTTTCTTAGATAGAAGACGGGACGGGCCCCCCTCCTTTCCCTTTCACAAGAACCCCTTACTCCCTTCTCTTTTTTCTCTAGATCCCTTAGTCCACATCATGCATCATCCCCAATCTTATACATCCCATTCACTGAGCTGAACGTCTTATAGATGGACTCCTATCCCCCCCCCCCCCACCCCCTTAGTCGAGTCACCTTCTCTTATTAGGAATTACTTGCCCCCTTCGGGTTTTTCCCGTTTGGTTTTCGTTTGTTTACCCCCTTTCCCAGGAGACCACTTTATACCCTTTCTTGTCGTTTTCTCAAAGGAAAGATGAAAAGGACTTTTTTCCTTCTTCATCCGAACCATCCCCCCCCAGCGCTTGGTTTTCTAGACAACCCACTCCCCCCCCTGGTACCTCTCCCCAATAACACTACAACCGTCTTCCCCCCAGACCTTTAAAATGACCCTACCCCCCCCTACTTCATTTTCAGATAACCCGGGGGTTTACGTGCTCCTTTACCCTTCCCCCCCCTGTTCTACCCCCCCTTTTAGTTTTTCTTTTTTTCCTATACTTCCTCTTTTATCCGTATCTCCATTTTATGTCCTCTCCATTTCTGCTCCTTTCCCAGTCCAGATTATTGAATACTCCTCTTTTTTTTTTTCCACCCCCCCCCCCCCTTTCTAAAGTTAAAACTTCCTTCTCTTTTACCGCCCTCCCAGGTATGACACAGCAGTAAGTCTCCTCCGCCCATTGTAACCTTCTCACCCCCATATTTTTTTGAACACCAACGGTCTCCTCCCTTCCATCACATTCTCCCCGGGCCAGCCACCTTCTTCTCCCAGTCTTTCTTCTTCAACGACAGAGGCCAACCATTGGATCAACTGCATGAAGGCAAAAGAAATAGACTTTTAGTCGACTGTTTTCTATCCCCCCTGTCCTTGGAAGAACCTTCTTTGAACCCCCCCCCTCCCCTTCCCTCTCCAAGCAAAAAAAAAAACTATCCCTTTCGAGGGCATATTTTTTTTTTAGTGAGTCCGCCTTTTCTGATAATTTGGTTTTTGTTCGGGCGCCGTCTCTGGGTTCGGTTGACTTTTCCCCCCCCAATAACGGGTATTCTAACCTCCCCCCCCCCCCGGCCCTTTTTTTATTAATGATGCCTCCTTGCATCCTTGCTTTGCAATGCGTTGAGTTGAATCCTCAGGTGATTTTTTTGTTTTTTTCCTTTTATGTTCGTCTTCCTTCGCCTGGGGTTTCGTCAACATTTTTTCCTTTTTTACAAGGCGTTTTCCGTGTTCACTGACGTCAATCCGGATGCCATTTGTTTCTTTTAAGCGGCTGAGTGGTGCCTTGCATCTTTTGTTCTACCACATTTATTTCCCCCAATTTCGTTGGGTTTCCTCCTCAGCCCTCTTTCCCTCTTGCCTGAGATCCTGATGATAACTTTCCGGCCTCTCACTCCAAATCAAACCTTGTTGTTCTTTCCTTCCCCCCCTTAATGTATTACATAAGCCCCTCCCCCTTTACTTTTCCTCGACCCTTCCCTTTTTTATTATGTAATCCCTTGCCGGGCTTTGTTACTTTTCAAGCTTTTCTTGTACAATTCACATAAGGCAGATGTATCTGCCTAAGGATTTTTTCAATCTTCTCTGAAAATGGCCATTTCTAGTCCCCTTCGTGTGTTAGGTGCTCCATGGGCGTCCGCTTCTTTTTTCTTTCTTCCCCGCCCTTTTCCGTCCATCCCATAGGTCGCTGTGTTCCTCTTCTGTCGCTCTTAACGCCTCGATGTCATCGCTGGTTTCCCGTTCGCGTCTGCAATCCTCTCCGATTC
>Ga0179591_1469940_pt1 | contig 10849 bp, 17 predicted proteins | sample CZOMad2_1_08_16f_FD_182891 | JGI IMG/M metagenome (GOLD analysis project Ga0179591, IMG submission 182891) | Vadose zone soil fungal communities from Angelo Coast Range Reserve, California, USA - CZOMad2_1_08_16fungal (PacBio error correction) | ecosystem: Environmental > Terrestrial > Soil >... | reverse complement strand
CCCCCCGTTTTCTGGTGGCTGCTATGTTCTCACACCGGCTTTTCTACGATATGAGAAACGTTTCCTCCTCTTCCTCCCCCTTTCGCTTACGTCCCCCCCCCATGCCTGCCCTGGAACAACGTCTCGTCCTTCTCTATAGAGTTGTGAGCCGGTGGCATTACCGTTCGAGCAAAGCGATCTCTCTCTTTTCCTTTTTTTTTTCTTTGCTTCCGGCGGGGATGCACCGGCTCCTTTCTTGGAGGGAACGTGACAAGACGTTTTTTCTCTCTTCCAGCTCCGCCCAGGTTTCTCCCGTCCTCCCTCTCCCCCCGGTGCCAGGCGCGCAAGAGCCAACGAGCGCTCGCGCCGTTTTTCCCCCCCCCCCGGCCGCAAGCCTTTCCCTCCCCCCTTGTGCAGGGCGTTTATCTTCTTTTTATTTTTTTTAATGCCCGTTTTTCGGTCAGCATGAGAGAGACGGCTTTTTTGGAAAAGATAGGGCCCTTTCTGCTCTCGGCAATTCCCCCCACATCTGTTTTCTCCTCAACGGCGTCCCCCCCTTTTTTTTTTTTCGCTTGGTTGCAAATTGCAGCTCTCTTTGAACGCGTGACATAGGCTCTTCGGCGCTCTTTTCGCCAGGCGCCTGTCCCCATCGTCAAACAGGAGTCCTCGCCCTCACTTGATACCGCCCAGCTTTTCTCTTTCCTCGTCGGATGGGACGTGATGACGATTTCCCCCTTTGAATCCGACTTTCTTTTTTTCGGCGCAACGAACACTTTCTTTCGAGATAGTAGGCTGCCTCCCCCTTCCGGATTTTTCTTCATGGGTCTCTCCTTGAAATTGATCTTTTGTTTAGGAAGTTTCGTTCTCCAGTGTTCGATGAATTATAGGTTTTTTTTTTATTTTTACTTAACGAGAGGTACTTCCTCCCCCCCTCCCCCGCGAGGCCAGCATGAGAACGAGCTCCTTTTTCCCCGGGCGCGACAAAATAAGTTTTTTCTCCCTCCACTTCCTCGACATTTTAAAAGGAGCGGACTATCTAATCCCCCTTCCTAAGATGCACAAACGCGGTCTTTTTTTTTCTGGTTGCGGACAGTTGCTTTAGTTTCCCATCTTTTCCCAAAACATTCTTGTCATGATCGTCGATGAATTTCCTGTAGTGCAGTTTGTTCTCTTTTTTCCTCACGATACTGGAACTCTTTCTCTCTTTTTTATCACCATTTATTTTCTGCGTGCTAGAATCAACTCGGTTTAGAAAACTGGCAGCTCTGGGCGGCGGTATCATCATTTCTCCTCCCCTCCTCTTTTCCCCTCCCTAGGCGACACTCATAGAAGTAAGGAGACCCCTTTTCTGGCCATCCGCGAGTTTTTTCGGTTCCCCCGGCGATCGTCGAATTGCCTCCCGCAGTCACCCAGATTTTTCCATTCTCCCGCCCCCTTTTGCTAAAGCGTCGGCCTTCCAGAGATCGCGTGGGGCTGGTTCCCAACGATTTCCCCCCCTTTCCAGGTTTTTCATATTCCGACCCCTTCAATAGGAGATTTTTTTTTTTCGTCAAAGGGGGCCCTTTCTCCATGCCTTTTCGGGAAGCGTCGATTTCCTAAATTTCTCTTTCTTTTGCCTCGTGGTAAAGCGCCAAATGATAAGCGCCGCGTTCCCTCGATCCGCCAATTGGCGGCTTTCCTTTTCCACCCCCTGTCACTGCTCTTTTCTGAGTTCGCTCGAGCAGACCGTGAATTTCCCTGAAGGGTCATCAGCAGCATCCCCTGCGCGGGCGATTGCCCGCTCTTCTTTCCCCCCTCTTCCTCGTGTCGAAGAGGATCGGTGGTCTTTGTTGGGGCGGGAAGAGCCGTCTTCTTTTCCCGGACACAAACGAGGCTCATGAAACCCCTTTTCCGGATTCTTCCTGACTCAGCCTTGATACCGCAGAATGGTGTCCCTATCAACGCGCCGAACGACTTCAGTTCCATGGCCCGACCTTCTTCCCCCGGTTTAAAGCGGCTTCGCATTTCCTGGCGGAGTATTTTTCAAGCGGCCCCCCCGTTTTCACACCTTGAAGCAGATCGGCATAGCCTTTCCCTAAAGAGAGAATGCCCGACTCCGGCCGTTTGGGCGTTTTCTTTTTCTTTTCCCCGTCCCCAGTCACTCCTTTTAAGAAAGAAAGACTCTGCGGAAAGATAGGGCCTCTCGCGGTATCAAGACTTTTCCCCCCCCTGACCTTGAAAGGCCTTCGCCATTTCGTCCCTGCGAGCGGGCTCCCTCGACAATGAAATTCGCTTTCCTCTGCTTCGCTCTTTTGATGAGCCAAATATAGGCCCCTTTCCCTCTCTAGTTTTCATTCTACTCGTTTGGTTATTCGCCTATTATTTTGATTCCCCGATCTCGCGATACTTCCCATCCCCCTCACTGCCTTTTCTTTTCGTGTGAGGCTGAAGGAGAGAAGTCCCTTGATACGGAGATAGACCTCTTTCTTCCCTTCTTCCGTTTAATTCTTCACGTACTTCCAGTGCGCACTATTCGTTCCGTTTTTATCTTTCATCTCGTGATTGTGGTCCTAGTTGCTCGGACGCCCCTTTTCCTGGGCTCGGCATTTCTCTTCCCCCTTGATCCTTCCTTCGATCGCTTCAGTGTGCTCTTTCCCAGCCTGTGTGGTGACAAGTCCCTTTCGCGAACGCTGGCGTCCTTTTTGCTTTTTTTCATGATTTTCTTTCCTGTCACAGATGCCTGCCTTTTTTTCGTTCGGGGACAGGGAACTTCGGCATTCCCTTCTTTCTTGGATCGGTCCTTCCGGGTTTTTTTTTCTTTCCTTTTGCCGGTTTTGTTTCCATACAGTAAACCACGGCTTTTTAATGGGTTTTGTTTAAGGAGTTTCTCACGGTCAGAGGACAAAACTTTTTCCTGCATCCCTCCTCACTCTTCGGCCTCGGTTCGCCTTTTTAATTTATTCGATGGGGCATTTCCCCCTTCCCGCGCATTTGTAGTTCCCTCCTTTTCTCCTTTCGCTTGTGATTCACGGCTTCTCCTTTCCGACGAGAGGGTGTGACGACGCTGTTTTTCACCACCTTCCAATTGCGCTCCGCCCGGCGGCGGCGTATCATTTTTTGTTAAACCCGCCTTTTTCCTCAAAGAGGTCCATCCGCACTCCCTTCCTTTCCGCGCTCCTCGGTAAGGCAACCAAGCCCCTCCAGGGAGTCTCTTCCCCTTTTTCGGTCATTCCCTCGCCAAGATTCTGGACGAATGATGGCTTGTTTTCCTTGGTAGGAAGAATGGCCCCCTTCCTCCCCTCTGACTGACCTTTTTTATCGAAGAAGATCCCTCTAGAGAGCTTCCACCCTTTCTGGTTCGGGCCCTGCAAATTCTCTCCGGGATTTGGGATAGAATAACTCCCCGCCGCTTCTTTTTTCGCCGGACCCTTAGAGACATAGCCTTTTTTTCCTTTTCGATTCGCTTCTGCCTTGATTCTGTCTCTACGCGCAGCCTAGGTTTTTTTTCTTTCCGTTCGAAAACCGAGACCTTTTTTTCCCTCCTCGGTTACTATAAAAAAAAAGCTCTCCCTGAGACGTTCCAGTATCGTCCCTCGTCCCGTCTCCCCCCTTTTCGAAGCCCTATCCCTCTTCAGGACACGAATAGGGATTTCCTCTTGTTTTTGCGTTGGCATCCCTCCCTTCCCGCCACGCGCGTTCCCCTTCTTCTCCCTACGGTTCTTAGAATTGTCAACGCTCCTCTTGCGAGTGGTCCTTTTTCCGAATACCAATGTTTTTTTCCTTCTATCAATTACGCTTCTGGCGCTCCTTTCCACCTTTTTTTTAGGCGGGACCTCTCCAAGATCAAAGCGTAATACGATTTTTCCCCCCTGGTAGTGAGCCTTTTCCCGATGCGAGGCTCAGTCGGATAATTCCCTCCCCCCTCGGCATCCTTTTTCGTCCCCGGCATTTTCGATTCGCGAAACCTTTCTTTTTTTTGCTTTGCCAAAAACCGCCTTTTTTTTCTCGATTTTTCCCATCGTCATCCAAGTCCCATCCTTTTTATGAGTTCCCGGGATTAATCACCCATCCTTTTTTCGAGATCGATATCCCCTTTTTTGGTGTCAGCCCGCGCGCTGGCGCTCCCTGTTCTCCCAATCTCCCCTATGACTTCAACCGGAAGGATAACGGAACTTTTTTTCTGCTGAACCACATTCCGCGGACTTCGTTGAGGAGAAGCGGCGTTTTTTTTCCCTTTTCCCCTTCCGTGCCTTTCCTTAAAGTGACCGAGAGCTGCTGGTCCCTATTCTTTTTTTGCGCACGCCGGCTCTCTCATGCGTCCTTCCTTTCCACCTCCTCTCCATGGCGATGAGTAATCGAACATATCCCTCCCTCTTTTTTTTCTTGAAAGGCTGCGGCCTTTCGGCCTTCGCGAAGCGCCTTTTTTTCCCCCCCTGTCTTTCTCCGCTCGACCGGGGAAGGGAGAACAGCTTCTTCCTTCTTCCTCCTGAACCAAACGTTCTTCTCACCTTCGCCAAGTTTTTGGCAATCCAGCCTTCGAGGCAAGCGATTCTCTCTCTTTTCTTTTCGAGAGATCGCTGTGCTCTCGCCAGGCTCTTTTTTTCTCCAATTTTTCCCTGGGTTCGCGTTTTCCTTCGGAATGATGCGATCGATCGTCATTTTTCCGCGGCTGCCGAAACGTTCATATCGATGACCTTTTTTCTCGCCCCAAGGCTCTCGCCCTCCAGCTCCTCCTCCTTTCAAGAACACGCCTATGTCCTTTCGAGGACGGCTCGCCATGTTCCTGTTCGGGCGCATCCGCGCGTCCGCTTCGTTCCGCTCCGTTTCCCGAATTCATCTTTCCTTTCCGTCGGATCCTGCAGGGATTCCTTCCCCGGCCGTCTCCTCACTCCCACTGGCCGTTTCAATTGCCGCGAGTTCCGGTTCGCCCTTCCCTTAGGAAAACGGCCTCCTTCCTTCTCTCGATTGGAAGCGGTATTAGTAAATTTTCCGCCGACCTGGAGATTTTTCTCTTTTTCCATTCTCGTCCGGATGGGACTTTTTTTTTTTTTTTTTCCTTGAATCGCGCTCTTCCTTTTTTTCTCTGAACCACTCCCCACGCCGGAAACCGAAATTTTTCCCAGGCGCCGGGGACTTTCTCCTGCTGCCGCGTGACCTGACTCTCCGACTGGAGCCTCGCCCCTTTTCGTTAAGGATCAAGACCCGATGAATTCTCGGGCTCCTTCTTCCCTTACAATCCTTTTTTTCTCCAACACCAAGCCGTGTTCCTCTGCCAGCATGCTTTCTTGAGACGGGCGCGCCCCTGTCTTCCCTCCCTTCGGCTTGGGTCTTTTTGCGTTGACAGAGCCCCTCGAACAGTACTTCCTTGCACAACGCGGTCGGGGGTTCCCCTTTCTCAATCCGAACCCTGGAGTTGACACAGAACTTTCCTGATTCGTTAGATGATTTGGCTTCTGGGTTCTTCGCCGGTTCCCCGATACTGGCCTGAGGATTGGGATTCGCCAAGCGGTTGCTCATTTTCCTTCGGGTTTCGACTTTTTCCTCTCGCGCGAAAAGCTTTCTCCTGAATGACGATCCTTCTCCATCTAGATTCCGGCGAAACCCCTTCATAAGAGAGGTGGGTCCCTTTCCTTTTATCCCCGGCGATCTCTTCTTTTTGCTTCCCGCACAGAACAAATTTCCTCGAGATCGCTCTCTGCTTCCTGTCGGATTTTTCCGAGATCGAGTGGCTGGACAAAAAGATTGAAAATTACACTCTTTTTCGTTCATCCTCCGAACTAGTGCGCTTTTTCCCGGTTTTTCGCTTTTCTTTCGTCCCCCTTCAGGCCGCGTAACAAAACCCCTCTCGATTGCATGACCTCTTTGCGTGAGCTTTAACGCATTCTCCCCCTTGTCTTTATCAACCCTTTCCAATTGGGCGGCGTCTTCTTTTTGTCACCAACAAGTTTTCTTCAGGCAATGAGTCGCTGCTTTTCCTCGAGCCCACTCCCTCCCTTCAGGAAGTCCGGCTGGACCTCCGATTGCCGCGCGGCTGCAATCCCCCTTGTAATCGCGTCAGATGAGAAACGCTTTTTTTTCTCCTCTGTGAGCGTTTTTGGGAGGGAATGCTTCCGACCGTGCGCCAAGTTCCCCCTCCTCGCTCCTGAAAAACCATCCCTCTTTTTTGCCTTATGACCAGAGAAAAAAACAGGCTTTTGGATTGCCACGCAACCCCCTTTCACGCGCCGAACGCTTTTCCTCCTTTTTTGTACCTCCCCCCTTCGGACCGGCGTGCAAATCCCCTCTGATTAGCATCTCTCCCTTTTCAGGCGTTATCAGCGGCTTCCTCTTTTCCACAATCCCGCAAAGCACCAATGAGCCGATATAATGGCCAGGTAGACCCCTCTTCCTCGCCCAGGACAGGCCTACGACGTGTTCCCCTTTTCCCAAGCCTTTACGATGGAAAGGACCTCCTAGGTGGCAGCCACTCTTTTTCTTCGGTATTCACGACGTACTCCTCCTCCTCCTTGCCATGGACTCTCCGGATAAAGCGTATTCGGCCTTCCGGCAGTTTATGATGGCTTTTTTTTTTCCCGATCAACTTTTTTCTCTATTTTTCATCCTCATCGTATGAAAATTATGTTAGCCTTACCCGAACAGCGGCCTCCCCTCACCCTAAACCGCACTTCTGTGAAGAGCGAAAGCGAGATTGCCCCCTTCGAAGGACATTTAAATTAACGTCCTCTTCTTCGTCCCTCCCCCCCCGCTTATCTCCTCAGAAGTTAGGTATTTAAATCGTGATCTTGCCTAGGACCCCCAACGGGCTGGGGCTCTTTTTTCCTTTCCAGGATTAATGAGCTCGCGATTTTCTTATTGCTTGTTGACCTCACCCTGCTTGTGCCTCTACTTCGATAGAAGGACCTTTTTCATCGAGGCGAAGACGCTTCTGTCTCCCCTCTTTCGTTGTTCCCGTGCGTAGAGGCCAGTCTTCTTCGTAGTAATTAACTTTGGAAAAACCAAGGTCTCTTCTCCGTGCCGTTGGATGACTGATTTTTTTTTCCCCCGGAGAAGGGCAGTTTTTTCCTCCTAGTTGTTGCCTTGGAGACCCTCCCACTTTACCTCATCGATCTCAACCAGATCTTCTTTCTTTCCGCGCATATGACGCTCTCACGGCCGCGCGGCACTGTATCCTGTCCTGTTTTTCCTTTTTTGTGTCGCTCGATGCTTCCTTCACGATGAGCATTTTTCCCGCGAACGAATTTTTTTTTCCCCTTCTCAAGTTCTTATTAGATTTGTTTTTTCGATCTTCTTCTCCTTTTGGAGAAGGCTTTTCAACGCGCAGCAAGAGTTTCTCTTTTTTTTTGCTTCCTTTATTGTTTTGAGCCTCGTCCTTTCCCCCCCCCAGAACTCAAGCCCTTTTGCAAAGAGCAAACGATTTCAACTTCTGGTCAGAATTCCTGGTATTTTTTTCCGAATGGACCATCTCCCTCACTCTTTTCCGAAGACTGTTCCCGCTTATTCCGTCCAATTCCCAGGGGTGACTTTTTCCAATGCAATGCTCAGGTTTTGTATTTACCCTCCCCACTCGAGGCTTGGTCGTAGGGGGTTCCGATAGCCTTTGGCTCTCTTTCCGCTTCTTTCGTCATTCATGCTGAAACTGACCGCGCCGCCTCTTCCTCCAGTCCTGAGACCGTCGGCAGATTCCGAGCACGCAGGACTCTTCAACCCTCCCCTCTTCCCCCAGTTATCGTGATATCCTCGTCCTCCCAGAAACGGACACCAGCTTCTTACAGCGACATCAGGACACTTTTCCCTTTAACTGTTTCCCCGAAAGCAAAACGTCCGCCTCCCCCCGACCGCGTTGTGAATCTTAGCCCCCTTTAGATTAGATAGCCGCTCTTTCCCTTCCTTTTTTCTCTTCCGCGCCTCCCTACGAATAAAATGTGTCCCCCCCTTTCCTCAATACGCTTCTGGCGTCGTTTCTTCCTTTCTTTTCGTCCCCAATCACCACCGGGCTTGTGTGGCTGTCAGGCTGAAGATTCCTCCTTCATACGATTAGCACGGAGAATTAATTCGTTCCTTTTTCCTCAAAATGCAGACCCGCTTCGGGCTCAGTCGGATCCTCAGCCTGATCCTTTTGGGTTTCTCCCTCGGGCAAGTCCCTTTTTCCCCCTATCGCGAAACGTCATTCTTTTTTTTTTTTTAACAACCCCACCGCCGTCAATGTGGCCGCTTCTGCCGGGATCCCTCGTCATCCATTTTGGGGACGATGAGATGAAGGAGATCTCTTTCCCCCTTTCGTTTCTTTTCCCTCTATCCTCCTCCCTGTGGTGGTCAGGCCGGCGCGCTTCCCCCGACCTATTTCTATGGAAGAGTGTCAAACTCCACTCGCGGCAATTTGCAAAATCTGCCGCGACTTACTTTGGGGACTTTTTTGTTTTCTCAACGTTCCTGCTGCCGAAAAACGGCCAAGGACATTTTTCTTCGTTTTCGCGCTGCGGGAGCCCCTCTTTTTCTGCGCTGGCCCGACATTACCCTGCTGGCGTACTCGAACAGATAAAAACGGCCCCCCTTTTTTTTTGGTCTTTCTGTTTTCGCTCGGCTTCGCGAAGCAGGCTCTTTCTTTGTCTACAACCCGGGAGTGGTCCCCCCCTCTCGCTCGAGGTTCCACCGGGAGCTGGGACGATCTCTCTCTGACAAACGTCTTTAAGTCCCTCCTCTTTTTTTGAGCCGGTGGCCATCCAGCCGGTCTTTTTTCTTTTTTTTTCTCTTCCCTTCCTCCTCCCCCTTTGCTATAGCAGGCGCAGGCACGGACCGTTTCCCCTGAAGCGGGTGCGAGGGCGTGAGGAAGTTTTCCTCTTCATGCGATAGATCGTCAGCTCCTCTTCCCTGTGCCTTCGCTACGCCTCCGCACCACAGGCGCGCAACTCTTTTTTTCCTGGCCGAGAGACGAAAGGGCCCTTTTTTCCAAGACCGCCTATTTGCCCCTTTCTCTCTTCTTGCCCTCCTTTTGGCCAGTGTAGGTTACGGGGCGCATCCTGAGAGAGCCGGCGTGCGCCCCACAGATAGGGGACGACCGCAACCTCTGTCTTTGCGGCATCCTGCAAGGAGTCCCTTTCCCCGCCGCTTCTCCTAAACGGCGTCCCACCCTTTTTCGCTTGGTGCAAATGGCCGCTCCCTTCCCCGAGTTCCCTATCTTTAGTAATAGCTTCGAGATTCCCCCGAGAGAGAGGCTGACACCAAATCCCCCCCCTCCTCTTCGCGATGCTGAGCCGACTTTCCTTTCTTTTCCTCCCCCCCAGATTCCTTCGTAAGGATGGGACGTGACCAGGATTGAAGTTCCCTCGGCCAACTTTGAAGGCTCTGCCCCCACACCCGCCGGAACACGAAGACGCCGGGGGGACTTGAAATCCGGCTCCCTCCTGATAATCAACATGGTCTTTCTCTAAGTCGGCCAACAGTTTCGTCCCAGGTTTAGATGAATTCTCCTCCTCTCTTCAGCCTGAACGCGATTCTCCCCTCGCGCTCCCCCCTCGCGCCCAGAAGCGTATTGCTATTTTTTCCCCACATTGTATTCGTACCGAACAAATCCCCCTCCCAAGAGGAGCGTTGGGCCTTTTTCTCCCTCAACCGTACCCCTCTTCCACAACGCGGTAGGGGGGCCTCTGACAGTGCTTTCGTTTTTTCTCCACAAGGTTGGACACAGAACGTCTTGTCGATGACATCTCTGGGGGTGTCGTGCGTTTAGGATTATTAAACTCTTTCCGCGGAGAGATTGGCGAAGTGTTTTTTTTTTTTCTCCCTTCTTTGCCTTCTCTTCTCGGGTGTCGAAATGGTCTCTTTCGCGAAAAACGATTTCTTTCAGAATGAATGACGATCTCCTCTCTCTCCCTCCCGGTTTCTATGTCTCGAAGTCCTTCTACAGACTCGTGGCTGTTGGGGAAGGGAGGATTCCCTTTCGATTCGCCGCTTTCTTTGAAGGGGGCCCGCCTTAGCCAGTTGCGAAACCTTTCTAGATCGAGATTTCTAAATCGATCGCGTGGATGGTCCCCCCCCCACGATGCCATCTTTCATTCGTCAGAAGTCCCTTCCCCTTGCGCTTTGCAATCGATCTTAGGGAGGGATTTTTTCCAGCCGGTAGAGGCTTCCCTCCGCCTCTCTATGCGATGACCTCTTTGCTGAGCGTGCGGTAACGACTTCTCCCCCATTTTGGATAGCCTTCTTATTTAGATTGTTTCCCCTTTTTTCTTAACCTTCGTCGCGTCTTCCTTCTCTCCGTGAAGAAACAGCTTCATACGATCTCCTCCAGCAGCAGGAAGTCAGGTCTTCCCCCCTTCTTTCCCTTCTTCGTGCACGCCCCCCCCGGGTATCGCGTCAGATGAGAACCGTCTTTTCGGAAGAGATCGGTGAGGATCGATCCCTTTTTTCCGCGGCCAGGCGGATGTTGTCCTCGGACCTTCCCCTTCCCCTCTCCAACCCACACTTGGGTACGGAGAGATGCCCCCTTCCCTCCAAAAACCGGCCCGATCCCCTGCCGCAAGGAAGGGAACGATCCCCTTTTTTCCCCTCTTTTCGTTCCAGTCCTCCCGTCTTCCATAGGTTCGACAGGAAGCTTCCGAAGCTCAAGAGGTCCGGCTTACCTGTTCGCGCGTCTTTTTTTTCCCCAATTTTTCCCCCAAGAAGAAGAAAACTTCCCGTATCCTTTCCCCAGAGAGAATGCCACCTCTCCAGTGTTAGAAAATCGCCACCTGCAGACGATGGAAAGACCTCCCTCCAGATTAGGGGCGCACCAATGTCCTCGGATCCGCTTGAATGCCGTGAATTGACTTTTTTCCCCTCTCTCGATAAAACAGGACCGGGCTCCTTCCCTTCGGCAGTTTATTGATGGCTCCCTCTCTTCTGATCCATCTTC
>Ga0179591_1349436_pt1 | contig 10849 bp, 11 predicted proteins | sample CZOMad2_1_08_16f_FD_182891 | JGI IMG/M metagenome (GOLD analysis project Ga0179591, IMG submission 182891) | Vadose zone soil fungal communities from Angelo Coast Range Reserve, California, USA - CZOMad2_1_08_16fungal (PacBio error correction) | ecosystem: Environmental > Terrestrial > Soil >... | reverse complement strand
TTTCCACCCGGCCTTTGCTATTTTTGGCCCAAGAATTCTTCCTGACGTTTTCCCCTCTCCCTTTTTTTTTTTTTTTTGCAAACGCGGTCGGTGGTCTATCTTTCCCCCTGGAATGTTGACCTTTGTAGGCGTTTTTGCGTGAAATTCCAATGATTTATAGCGGTGGTCCGTGGCTGGCTTTCCCCAGGACGCCCGGATCCAGCCTTCCCCAAGCCTTTGGTCCTCCCTTTAATCCTTTTCGATTCACGACCTGATGCGCCCAATTGCCTGGTGGGGGCCTTTCTCGATGTTTTTGTATGGTTTTTTTCACCCCGATTGGATCCTCCCCACCCCCCGGATTTGTCCCCCCCCCGAAGTACGGTATACTTCCCATCTCCATTTCTTTTTCCCATCTTTGACAGACGGGCACCCGTTCGTCATCCTCCTTTTTTTTCCTGTCCTCTTTGTTGCGCAAAAACCAACCAGGGCGGGGTGTTTTGACTCTCTTTTCCCTTTTTTTTTCTTTGAGTTTTTGTCGTGCCATTCGCGGTCAGGTTCGGGCCCGGCGTGTGCCCTAGCCGCCTTAAGACCCCCAAATCCGTTGGTACCCCCTCTTCTCCTTGTTTATTCACTTTTTGAGTTCCCAAAAAGATCCTCTGTAATACCCTTTGCACCTTCTTTTTTGCAGTTTGTCATTTACAGACCATTTTCCATCCGACTCATAGACCTCACTTCCCCATTTTTCATTTTTTCTTTTTTTGTAGCCTTTAACAATACGAAGAGCTTACCTCCCCCCCTGACTGATGTCTTCAAAAAGTTCACGTCTTGTTATCCCCGTTCACGTTATTTATTTTTTACCCCCCCCATTTTCCCCCCCCTCAGTCATGGTTGGTATCACATAGGGTGTTGTTTTGACCAGTTGTGGGCACCCCCCTATACGTAGTTTTCACCATTTACCATTGCCCCCCCAGAATTGTAGGATGTTTTTCGTGTTTGGGAGTCCTGTTCAATCAGTTTTTCTCAGTTTTTTCCCAGTCCACCACATTCCCTTATTCTCCAATTTTGTCCGACCCTCTTTCCCTCTTTGTGTGTCTACCTGGCTGCAATTGAATTCACCCCTTTCCTAGTCACTTGACCCGATCCCTTCCCCCTTTCCTTCCCGTGAAGCTTTCTTTCCCTTGGAAAGGTCCGGGAATGCGCTGGTGATATCTTCTTCTACCTGTTTTTTTCTTTTCCCTTGGCGCCTGCTTTTTTGCGCCTCCGAGGATTTGTCAGGGTGGGATCATTCTGCGTTTTCTTAGGTTCCTGGTCCCTATCGCGTGATTCTCCTGCTCAAATTTCCCCGAACCGTTTTTTCCATTCGCTTTTGTGTTTCTTGGGTAGTATGCATTATTAGTGGAACGAACGTAGGTTCCGGAGGTCAAGCTTTCGACCAAAATGCCTGTGTTTGCTCTGGCCTTGCCCGCCACCTTCATCATGACGGCACCCTGGGGACTCAGTTTCAGCCGCAACCCCGGTGCACGGCTAACGGCTTTCTTTTTTTTCTGTAAATGCGATTCCCTCTGGATCCTTTTTTGGTTTGACCGCTTACGCGCATTCGGGGCATGCGGGGCTACTTCAGAGCCTGGGGTTTTTTTTTTCCTTTCCCGACCGTCCCCCCCCCTTTTTTGTGATCTTCTCCCTTTTCTTTTTATTAAGTTCGTTTTGTTTCCTCCCGTCACGCTTTAGAAACGTTTCTGGGTCCCCCCCGTCCCTTCCCTTATCATGCCCGTTTCCCGCCGAGCTAGTGCGACCTGGGTTGTTTCTCCGATATGTTTTTTTTCTTCTGGATTGTTTGTATCTGCTTTCCCCTCTTTTTCCGAGGTGTGCCTCCCTGGATGAGACTTTCACTTCCCCTTTTTTTTTGACGCCCTTCTGTTTACCGCGTTTTAAGGCGCCGGTTTTCGGGTCACCCCCCCTCGAGTTCTCTCTTTCTCTTTTTTTTCCCCAGCGGCCCCTGAGGTTGTTAGGTCTTTTCATTAATCATCTTTTTTTTTTTGAGAGAGCCCCCCCGGCAACACCCCTTTGCCGTCCGGTGCTGCTCTGGAATCTAGAGGTGCCGAATCGGCGGAGCCCCCTTCCTCCTTCCCCGCGGTCTCTTTTTCCTTCTCTTTTTTTTCCGTGAGGGCCCTTTGTGTTTGTTTTGTACTCGAGGGGAAGCCTCTTCCCTCTTTGTCCGCCGTTTCTTATGTAGGTACTTTTTGGCCGCAATTTGCCGTCTTTGCTGTGACCGCCGGAGAGTGTAAATCTTTTCCCCCCCCCCCCCCTCTTCCAGTTTCTAAAGTTGTTGTGGCCCCTTTATGAAGTTGTTTTGAATTTCCGCGGTCGTGGAGATTCCCCACTGCCCCCCCCCCTGCGGCTGCACGACGCGTGGTGCACACGTGTATCCCTCTTTTTTTTTCCCTTTCGCGGATAGGTTTGACCGGATGTTTGCTGAACCCGCCTCGTAATGTACTTCTGTCGTACTCCCGGATTGTCCTGCCTCCCTGTTTTTCAAAGTTTGGAACGGCGCGCCCGATTTTTCAGTTCATTGGGAATGTCTGCCCTGCCTTATCCCGCTCTGACCCCCCCCCGTTTTGACACTATTCACGATCCCACCTGGGTGCACGCAGATATTTCTGTGCTTCGTCTGCTCCTTGTCATGGGAGTTCCCAACTTTCCATTTTTCTTTCACTTGGTGCGGCGCGCTCCGTGTTACCACCTTTGGTCCGTCTGTCTTCTCTTTGCACGTTTTTTGATTTTGTGCGGTGCTTCAGCGGCCCGTTTCGGAAGGGGCGGATTCGGTGCCATCGTCCCCTTTTCTTCACCCTCCCTGCCAGTCATTTCGCCTCCCGAGGCGACTGTAATTTTTCTTCGTATTTTTTTCCGTTTGTAGTCCTTCCGGCGTGTCGTGCGGCCCATTATTTTTCGTTCGTGCATTTTTTTCCTTTACGCGGTGATGGTTGGATCCTTTTTTCACTCGGCCCCCCCACATAGACCGACTATGAATTCCTTCGGCATGTTCTTTTTGTTCTTCGTGTGCTGTTGTTACTTTCCGGCCCCATCGGGCCGGGATGCCTCTCTGTTTGGCTTTGGCCCACTTCAAGAACTTGGGTCACCGCCACGGTGGCCCCATTTCTTTTCTTTTTCTTTCTTTCTTTCTTTTCAACTTGCTGTCCTCGTAACCAAGTTATGGGCGGGCGCCGCAAGTTCTTTTTTTTAGGCTGTGGCCTTCATTACTTTCCACTCCTCTTCTGGTCGCGGCGGGATGGTTTGACCCTAGTATTGTGGTGGCTCCATGTGCTTCCTTTGTCATCTTTTCCCCTATTTTTTTCAATTGTCGCCCGGCGGGCGCTTCCTGGTTAGCTTTCGCGTGCCCCTCATAGCCCTAAGCGTATCGGCCTTTTGGGTTGCTCCCCACATCTCTTTTTTTTTTTTTCACTCCCCTTCGTTCCTTACTGACCGGGTCCTTTTTTCTTCGATTTTCCGGAAATCTCCTTTTCGTGTGTTTTTGCCGTTGACGTGAATGTGCGGGTTGACGGTCGTCAGTTCAATACTCCCTTGGGTGCCGGTTTGACGCGGCTTTTAGGCAAGGGGTTTATCTTTCTTTCGTTCTCACATGGAGCAAGGCAGACGGATTCTGATATCCTTCTTTTTGGTTTTTTTTTTCTTGGTTTTCGGTATGCCTTTCGCCATGGATAAACTGTTCAGTCCTTTTCGCCTTGATTCAGACCGCCCGCTATCCTGTGTGTTCCCTTTGCTGGCGCTCCCTTCCCCCCTTTTTGGCTCCCCCGTCCGACGCTTTTTTGTACAGACTCGGAAAGGATGCATCTGTGTGTAGGTTCCTTTCCCCCTGTTGGCAGCTTTCGTATACACAGTTGTGTTGTGTTTAAGTACCCCTTCAGCATCGGTTGCGACACATTACCAGTTATGTTCCCACCTTTTTGTTCGTAGCCCCCAACTGATCGCGAAACATTGAAAGCCTGCCCGTCCCTCAACTTGCATTTTGGAACCCCCCCTGATTTCGTCCGGGAACCGACTCGTTCGCCCCTTATAAGCGGTGTTCTGCCCGTTTTTCTGTAACGTCTGGGTGCCCCCATTCGACTGTAGTTTTGGTTGGGGTCGACGGTGATGCATGATCAGATGGAGGATGGTTTTCCCTTTCCCTCCTCCCCGCCGACAGAGTTGCTGGTGTGGTGTGCTTTTCGCGACCCAATTCGTGTCCCTTCCGGGGCTCGGCGACTGAGTGGGATGATTTCTGTGATCCACCCCGGTGCTCGGCTCCCTTTTTGGCGGAGCGCATTTGACGTGGGAATCATACGGCGCAGGCCGTGACCACTGAATTTTCTTGACGCCCTTTTCATTTTGGAGGGAACTTTGCTTTGTTTCCTGTAACTTCACTCGGTTTTCCTTCTTCTTGTTGTCGCCCCCCTTCTTTCTCCCTTTCGTCACCCCCCCCTCTGCCCTACTGTTTTGGTCTGAGCGCCGAGAGTAGTTTCCTTTTTCCCTTCCTAGTTTTACTGGCCCCCTGCTTTTTTCTTTGGTTGACCCAGTTTTGCTTGGCGATGGGCAATGGAGTTTAATTAATTTCCTTTTCTTCCGCCCTCCTTAGTTTTCTCAAGTTCGGAAGCGTGCGTAGCAAGTGGCAGTTTTGCGAAATTTCCCTCCCCGTAGAGGACTAAACCCGCGGGGCTCGAGCGTAGGATCACGGCGCGACAATTTGTTTCTTCATTCGTTTTACTCCCCCTCCATTTTTTTTTTTTTGTTACTTTGGGTCGGTGGGCGTGTATGTTCCCGAGTTTTTCTTGGTCGTCACCTGTGATGTCCCCCATTCTGTATGCACTAGGTTAACGCCTGGTCGTCCAGCACCACTTGCCTTCCTGTTCTTCCCCCTTGCCCCTGAGTCCCTTCTCCTGCGATGTTTTCGCGGTGCTTGGGGTGTCGAGATGCGATTTCTAAATTGCCCTCGTTTCCAAGATCGCCGGCTGCCGCAACACCCCCGATGATGCTACGTGTTTCCTTTTTTTTTTTTTACCATGTCCTGTCCCTTGCCCTCACCGCTTTACCGTCGGGCGTGGTTTTTGAAAACTCTCCCCTGGCGACCAATCCTGACCGTGAAGTTTTTGCGTCAAATTGTTTCCCCTTTTTTTCGGCCGACGGTCTCGTTGTTCTACTCTCTTCCCCTTTTTCGCTTTCGGTTCTTGTTTGCGTGCTGGCGAGAGAAGTTTTCAGTCGTTGTGTTTCTCTGGGTGAGATCCTGGCGTATGCCGTCCCCCACATGCCTGTTATTTTTTGCCCACTGATCCTATTGCCGATGGTGCTCCCCCCTTTTCTGGCGTCCCTTTCCTTTTTCTTGTTTTGGTTTTTGCCTTGAGGATGCAGGAAACAGGTTTTCCTTTTCCGTGTCCCCATGTTGATCTCACCTCAAGTCCTTCTCCCCCGACCTGTCTTCCTTGTACCGTTAGGCCTTATGCTCACAGTGTTCCCCCCCTCTTTTTATAAGGCGCCCGAAGGCGCGGTTGTCCGAGCCGCCAGGCTACACGATCTCCCTCCTCAAACTCTGTTCCTTTCTCTCATAGGCCGCGCCCTTTGCGGCACTTTGACTGCCCCCCCCCCCACCCCCATTGTCCCTGCAGTTCAGTGGTGCACCAATTTCGCTGGCTTGATTTGCCTTGTAGGGTTTTGGAAACCCTGGCTTTTTTTCCCCAAAATACGGTTTTTGAGAATGCGGTGCCCTTTGGGTCTGTCCCTGGTACTTCTTCCCCCCTCCCCGTAGTGGGCGCCTTCCATATAGCCGTGGAAGGATGCGCCCCGAGTGCTTTCCTTCAGCGGTTCCGTTTCTGACTCTTTTTTTCGTTACTTTCCCGCGGACCCTCGGCGGGCGTTTCAGACGGTTTGCTAGAGGACTTCCCCTGCCCTCCAGTCTTCTTCCCCTATACGCCCATGGGGGTTGTTTTTGTTTTCACACCCCCCGATCTTGTATCGAGTCTTCTTCAAACTGGAGGATTGTTTCATTTTTTGAGAACTTTCCCCTTTTGATACCTTTTGATTTACTGGACGGGGGTTTGACGGATTTTTTGGTGTTTGTCTCCCCCCCCCCTCGAGAAGTCCGTCCCTTTGGATAAAAAAACACAATTCCCACTCGCCCTGGTCAACTTCGACCGCGCTTCACGGGATCTTAAACTCATAGACCTTCTCCCCCCCCGATTGAAGTATTTCCCATTGGAGTCGTGTTTTTTTTTGGAGTTTTAATTCCACTCAGAACTGAGAACTTTGTTTCTGTCGAGCGTTCTTCTTTCTGTGGTTAGCATTCTTGATGTCATCCTTTCTCAGTTTTTGAGAGTCGGATTGAAGGGACGTTCCCCTTTTCAGTTCGGTTTATTTAGGTTTTCCCCCCCCCGGTCCATCTTCTTTTTGTTTTGTCTGCATGGGCGTGATCCGCTTTTGTTTTTTTCGACCCTCCCCCATTTTTATTTTTTTTCGCTTACTTGGTAGTTCCATGTCCGTTCCCCTGTCACCTGCTGATTTGATTATGGCTCTTCCCGCACCCCTTTGCAAATCTTTTCCGTTATTCCCCCTCCTTTTCTCCCCCCTTTTTCTCTTTTGACATCGCGCAGGCCATGCTCTAGGTCATTCCTGTTTTTTTGTCCGTAATCAATAGTTGTCTTGGGACCTTCGGTATCGTCGTTCTCTTTTCTTTTGCAGGGCTTTGCACCAGCTTTTTTTCTTTTTTTTTAGTTAGGACCGGCGGCGGTAGAGGAGACCATGCCTTTCTCCCCCCTTTGTAGTCCAATTTACCTTTTTCCACGTCTCGTGTCTTTCAAATTCGTCGCGTTCGGTTTTTTTTTCGGATGTTGTTGCGTTTGCGACACTTCTTTTTTCTTCTTTCCCGGCCACCTTGAATCCCTTCCCAACGATGTTCTTTATTTTTGACCATTTTGATGCGGCTTTTTAACCCTGGCTCATGAATTCCATCGCCCACTCACCCCCTCTCTTTTTCCATGCTGCCTGGTCCCCGCCACCGACAGAGCTCTTTTGTTTCATCGTCCCCTCCCCAATCAATTTCGTCAACAATTTTCGTGTATATTTTTCCGTCGTCACACGCGCTCCTGGCATCGTCCGGCTTTGTTCTTGTGTGAATTAGTCCCATTGTTGGACATGGACCGCCTATAGTTTCCCTTCGGATCTCCGGTTCCGAGGCCTTCCTTTATGTGTTTTCCGCCGTGAACATTTCTGATCATTTTCCTTGCGTTCGTGTTGTAAAACCCTTTGTTTGGTGCCGTGCGATGCCTTTATTCGCGTGAGGCCCACACCCGTCTTCTGTCTTTTATTTTTTCGTTTGGCCCCATTTGTACGTTCCCTTCTCTTTGTTTCTCCTCCGCTGGGTATCCTCGTTTTGTGCGGAGCTTGCTGAATCTTCCCCCCCCCGCCCCATCCGCCACGTTGTCGCGCTTCACCTTTGCTGTTCGTGCCCAGGTTCCCCCATGTTTGGCCCCCCCGCCTTTTCTTACCCCCCCTGACTTGCTTTCTCGTCCATTTTTCTAACAATGTCTCCTTTTTCCCCTTGCGTCTGGGACTCAACATGGGCAAGGTCCTCGTCCCCTTTCCTGGCCTGCTCCCTATCGGCACTTCCCCCCCCTGGTCCCTTCTGTTGCGGCCTGCGGGTCTTTTCTTTCTTTGTTTGGCTTTTTTTCTCCTTTTTTTTTTATACACTCCCACCTTTTTTTCCTACTGGGGTCGGAAGGTGCCTCTTCAACCCTGCGACGCGCGAAAGTTGCCCCTTTAGCCCAGACGTACTGCTTCTCCATCCCTCCTAGACACAACACTCCCTTATCGGTGGTTTTTTCGGTGTGGGTTTTGTGTTTTGTCGATCTTCCCCCCCAGATGGGTTTTTGTTGATTGTCTGATTGAGTGGTTGTTTTGTTGACAGCAGACGACACGACATCTTTGTCCCACACGTTTTCAGTAAGTGCGCGCCTTCGCACACCACGCCCAGTGTGGGTTGTCCTTGATGAGTTATGGCCCCGCGAGGCAGAGCTACATATCAGATTAGTAGAGTGCCTTTTTTCATTTTTTCCACCCCCTCATTTTTTGCCGGCCGACTCGGCGCGAGGTATGTACCGAGGAAGGCCAAAGGACCCAATTTCTTTAGTGGTCAATTCCCCCTTTCCTCTTCTCCTCCGTGCCAGTCGCCCGCGGCGGTTTTGCCACTTAAAGACTTGTCCCGGTGTTTTTTCCCGTGGGCTCCCGCTTACTCCGCCGGTTGCCGATAATCTTGGTTCGTGTTTTTTTTTTTTTATGGCTGCCCCAGGTTTGCTCTGACCCCTTCTTGATTGCTGCCGCTTGATTGACTTCTCCCCCCTTTCCTTCGGGCCGAGAACTCTTCGCAAACTGTCTCCTCCTTTCTCTGTGGGCGTACGCCCCCGAGTTTTTCCGTTTTGCTTTTTGTCCTTATTCTAGGAGGCTTGCGTACGCATGGGAACCTCTACCCCAGGTTTTTTTTTTGCTGACCACATCTCGGAATTGTTTTTTTGCGTTGTTTAGCAGTGTAACACCCCCGTCGCTCTCGGGAGGCTACTGCTCCCCCCCCTGTCCTCGGATTTTTTTCGTGACCCAACCCCGTCATAGCACGGAAGCCTGGCACGGCCCCTTGTTCCATCCGCGCCCTTGACGGCTCCGGTGTTCGCGAAAAGTTTGTTTTTTTTGTGGTTCATTTGCGCGCACTTCGGACCTGAGCTTTCAGTCCCCACTTGAGTCTTGGGATTCGCCCTTTCCCGGAAATATTTTTTTCTCGTTGCTGATGTTTCCCCCTTCGCCATCGTTTTGATCGATACCGAAGGGGAGGTTTTCTCCCTCTCCTCTGATTAAATTTTTCCTTTCCCTCTCGCGGCTTTTCGCGTGTGTTGTTTGCTTAGCATAAAACGCTTTATCTTTCGAGGGGTTCTACCTAGTTCTCTCGTGTCATGAAAGGGGCAGCCGACCCCCTTTCCCCCCCCCTGATATTTCCTAGTCTTCCTTTCCCAACCCCACCTGGCCCCCTGTTTTTTTTCCTGGGACTCAAAGAATGCTTTTTCTTCGTTTTTCTCCGCCCTTCAAGCGCTTTTTCCCCCCGCCCTTTTCTTTCCCCACTGGACTCTTCCCCCTGTTCCCAGTGACCTGCCCCGTTTCCTGCCTCTTTTCTTGTTTTTTTTTAGCGCCGATCTGATTTCGCTCTTTTGAGTGATTGTCTTTTTCACTCCTCCACAGTTTCCAATTTTTCCCCAAACGGGGTGGTTTCATGTCTTCCTTTATTTCACAAAGCTGGTTTTTATTTTTGAATTGCTGACCTAATACGTTAATTCCTCGCGTCGTTTTCATCCCCCCCTTCTTTTTTTGTCCGTGGTGGCCGGCCGGATTCCCGCCAAATGGTTCTCCCTCTATATGCCCCTTTTTCCCCTTTTGTTTTTTTGGCTTGCTGCTCGTTTGTTTTTTCATCTTTTCGCCAATGCTTCGGCATGCGCTAGTGCTCTTTTGCGGTCAGCGCTCAATCCTTTCCTACGGCCAATTTCGTCCGCGGTTTGTGATGGGTCTTTTTCCTTTTTTTCCTTTTTTCTTTTTCTGTTGCTCTTGGGATTTATTGTTCTTCCAATACTTTAATCCCTTCCTTGTGTTTATTTTCCTTTTTGGCCCCCCCTACTGGCCTGTTGGAACCCTTTTTTTTTCTGTCTCACTTTTTTTTTGCTCCTCCGGAATTGAGATCGGCAAAGGGCGGGCCGCCCATGTTTCATGTCCGGTTGTCATGTGTTAGTGTACATTTATTGCAGTCCACACCATTATAAGTCCTTCTGTCCTTCCTGTGACCGGACCGTTTCCCCCTCTATCGCTCGGATCAGCGCGGCTCACACCCCCCGGCCTCGCCCCGGAGTGAGAAGCCAGTGTTTTTGGGGGGTTCTTCCGTGATATTTTATTCCACGCTGTTCGAAGTATTGGTTTGTTTTTTGACTTTTCTCTTTTCCCACAGGCCCTTCTCTACACCGTGTTCGCGTTGTTGTGTTTTCTCTTCATTGTTTCAGGGACCCGGTGTGCTCTGTTACTCTTTCGTTTTTGTTCCCCTTCCTGTGGACGTGATGTTTTCCGCCTTTTTCCCTTGCTTCTTCCCCCCCCAGGTTTGAGACCCATCCCCCCCAAGTCCGAACTTCCCTGTCTCCCCCCACAACCAACCGGGCAATCTGCTTCCTTTTTTTTTCTTCTTCCTGTCATTGACCTCGCCAAGTTTTTTAGGATCACCCCCTGCTTTCCCCTCTGTTCTGTAACCTTGCTCTGGCGCGCCGAGCTCCGCGCCTTTTGGCGAGTTTTCCCCCTCTGCGGCCGGAAAGCGAACCAACGTGATGGTTTTTGCTGTTCGACCCCCTTCGTCGGCCTATCTCGGGACTATCTGTTCTGCTTGGTGTTTTCCTTGCGTGTATCACGGCTTTTGGCTTTCGGGTCGATAAGATAAAGCGCCTTTGTCGGGTACGGTCCGGCTTTTTTAAGAGTGATCGAAGGAACCCCTTGTTGATGGGCCGGTGCATTCTGAATCAAACCCCGCCCCCCCCTGTGCCCCCTCCTTGGCCAAGTTTTCGTCGGCCACGCGTTTTTTTAGACTCCTTTCCCAATATAGAAAATCAACAAATCTTGACCTCTTGGGGGTTCCCGTGAATAATGTTCGGACCGTCCCTTTTTTCCCCCCCTCCCCGCCCCTTTATGTGGACCGGGGAGAAAGATCCAATCTTCTTTCTTTCTTTCTTCCCTTTTTGAGGCAGAGTAGAATTCGCCCCCCTGTTCATCCCCATTCCTATCGCCCTTTTTTTTCTGTTTAGGTGTTGATCCGTTA
>Ga0179591_1330288_pt1 | contig 10849 bp, 11 predicted proteins | sample CZOMad2_1_08_16f_FD_182891 | JGI IMG/M metagenome (GOLD analysis project Ga0179591, IMG submission 182891) | Vadose zone soil fungal communities from Angelo Coast Range Reserve, California, USA - CZOMad2_1_08_16fungal (PacBio error correction) | ecosystem: Environmental > Terrestrial > Soil >... | reverse complement strand
GTCGCGATCACCTTTCTTCTCCGGTTTCCATGCGCAGAGTTTGACCGTAGGCTATGTATGACGATATTCCCTCAGTTCCGGACATAGTCCTTTAATGTTCGAACCCCTCTTTTTTATTTCTGACCTTCGGACTGCGAAGAGCGTGTTTATCTAGTTAATTCAATCTTCCTCTCCATTGGGTGGTCGGACACCTTTCCGTTGGGTTTTCGAAACACCACCCCCCACCCCCCCCCCCCCCTGCTCTCCCTTTTTTTGGGATTAGGCCAAAGTGTCCCGGCGCCGAGCGCAATTCCTCTCCCCCCAGCCACCCGAAATCTCGGCGTGCTTGAGTTTCCTTTTCCTATCCCCCGGCCCCCCAACCTGGATACGCCGATTCTATTGATCCTCTGACTTGCTTGTCTTTGGCACAGTTTTTTAGGCCGCGCTTCTCCCTCGAGACTTCTCCCGCACCGACCCTGTAATGGTCTTTATAAAACTGCGTTTAGCCCCCGCCGATTTATGTCTTTTCGTAATGGCTGATGTCCATAGGCCGAGGTCCGGTTTCCCCTCCCCCGCATCCTGTCGGTTGTACCCGCCAGGCCCTCCGCTAGCGATGGTCGTTGCTGCTTTCTCGCCCGATTTTGAATTACCTCGATCTTTTTAACCCGCGTCTGACCTGCATCGAAGGTCAGTGGCACGCCCTCGCGTTCCGCTGTAACGCCTTTCCAGGATAGAAATCCCCCCCTCTTTGGCGATTATCCTCGTTTTTTGTGCCTTTGTCGATCCCGCAACCTTTTTATTTGGCTTTGGGTTCGACCTTATCGTCATGGCCGACGCCCCGCCCCCCCTCTCTTCGCCGAGGGTACGCGCCTGGATAGAAGGCCCCCGGAGCTGTTCCCTCTTTTCTTCCGAGTATATCAAAGGCGGTTATCCCAGTTTGGTTTCTGCCTTTTCCCCTAACTAGATTTTTTATGCTCCTTCGGGCCTTTTCGCAGGTCCCCCCTCACCTCGTCGCTATCGTCAAGCTTTTGGCGCTCCCCACGGTTGGTCCCGAAGAAACCTCTCTTCAGTTTTCGTTGCGGACCTTGATCGCCCACTTTTCCTTCTACCCTCTGCGCCTGCCCCCCATCTTCCTTCTTTGGAAACTCTCTCTTCTGGTGCCATCACCGGGCACAGAGTTTTCAGCGCCCCCTCGTTCTGTTCTTGTTTCCGAGGGCTTCCCTTTTTTTTGCCTGAAGACTCCGAGAATGACTCATATGAGTCTTTGTCTTTTGCCCGTTGTAGGTGATCTGTTTGCTCTTTCTTTTCTATGTTAATAAGTTCTATGCTAGTTGCAACTTTTCTTTTCTTTTTCGGTCAGTCCGCTCAGGTCTGACTTTCCACCCTACTGAGCTCCTTCGCAAATAATCGCGCCCCGATGACACCTTGCGTTTGCAAGTCTTCTTGGATTTTGACTCTTTCTGCTACCCCCTTTTTTACCACATGCCACTTCCCCCCGGTGGGTTTTCTTCCTCTTCTTTTTCCCTTCCAGCAGGCCGGGCTGCGTACCCAAGCGAAACCATGACCCAACAATTTTCTTAGTTTTTTAGCTCACTTAGTTTCCACCCGTTCGCCAAAGTCATTTCTTTTCGAGCTGCGTGATCCCCATATCTCTTGGCATCCGAGCGGTAGTTCTTTGTCTGCCCAGGCTCTTCCCCAGATCACGGCGCTCCCGTCTGCTTTAAATTTTTCTCAATTTAGTTACAGGTTCTTTCGTGTATCAGCCTGCTGCGCGATGCCCGCCGTTATATCAGGCGCGCGCATTCGGCAAGGAAACGTCTCACCCCCTCGCGGAGCCTTAGTGACAACCGCGATCGAGTTTTTTTCCTCGAAAGCGCGGAAAATAATCTGACGATCCACAGAACAGATGTCGCGCTAAAGTCTATTCAACATTAATTCTAACCCGTATGGGCAAAGTCAATTCAACTCCTTCGAGTTAATAGACTACTATTCCGGCTTCTGGTATGCCGTTCCCTTGAGGACTCAGCTTAACTATCGAATTCGGATTTTTTTTTTTAATGCTACAGACATCCCCTGTAATTTTTTTCCTTGAAATGCCGGTAGATTGTGCACTTGGTCCTCCTCGCTTTGACCCGTTTGGCTCCCCACTTAGTCTGCGTGCAGGGAAAGCCAGCGCGAGCCTGTCTTCACTCCAGTTCCTCCCTTCGATTATTTCCCTGACTCGCCCTCCACCTGATAGTCTCCTCGCCCCCCCCCTTTTGTTGTTCTTCAGTCCCCCCCCTTTGGCTTATCGGAGTTTTTCTGAGCCCTCTGGGTCTCAGTTTTTTTCGCTTAAGCCCCTTCCTCGCGGGTTTGGCCTGTGGGGTCGCGGCCGGAATTCGGGTTTGGCACGTTTTCTTTAGTACAGTTAATGAGATGTTTTGAAGTACCCCTGGGAAGGAAGCGTCCCACTCGTTTTTCCATTTCCTCCCAGTTGCCCCCTTTGTGCGGTCAAAAGATTTCCGGGAACCCGTCATTTTTGTCGTGGTCCAGTTCCCTTGACTCCCTTTCTACGAACAACTCACCTACAAAGTCCTTAGTTGTGAACCTTAACCACCTTTAGGACTTTTATTTGTCAGTAAAAGTTTTTGAGTCGCCTTGCTCAAGCCAGCCCAGATGAGTTATCGCGGTCCTGTCCAAGCCCTCACCGAATAGAGTTTTGGGCCGGTCACTTCTCCGGTGTGAAAATTCCTTTTCCCCAAAGAGGGTTTTCTGTTGCATCGCCCCCCAGCGCGCGTTTCCATCGTTAGCTGCACAGCGAAGGAATCCTTGAGCCAAGATCAGGATCGGTTGCTCCGAGTAATTTGCTTTTTTCCAGGTTTGAGACGTCTTTCTTTGCTTCGCCGATTCCAGCGGAAAGGCTGCCCTTCTCCTTCCCGACGTGTCAGGGAAAGCCGCAAAAATCCTCCCCCCTTTCAGGCTTCTTTGCACGCTTCGTCTTTTCGCTATTTCCGACTGAGATTTTTGTGTTTTGAATTTCCGCCCAGCTGCAGCGGTTGGACTCGCTGGATTTTCCTGATCCCTTGGCGTATACTGCCACCCCTGTTTTTCACACGTAAGGACGACCGCCCGTTCTCTTCCAGTTATCTCTTACTCGTGTAAAGCTTGTCTTTGAAATGCAAAATTCCTGCACCGCCAGGGTGTTACCCCCTTATTCCTCCATTAGTCTGTTCCCCAACTCTCGCCCCTAAAACTTTGGTCAATAACCCGTTATTCGGTATGGTCGGTAACGGTCTCAAAACTCTCTATGCGGCTACTTTGTCTTCCTCTGGCCTCCCAAGGGGGTCTGAAGACGTGAAGCGCATTCGCCCCCATTTTGGCGATTCTTATCACTGGTTTCCTTTCCATTTTTTCGTTTAGGTACTCCTCCTTTTTTATAGTGGGGTTTATACATACGTATCAAAGTACCCCCTCCCAAACCTCTCCTACCACTCCCTACTTCATGAGCCGGTCTAATGCTTTTTTTTTTCATAAAATATTCACACTGCTTTGCCCTCACTTTACCCCCAACTATGCCCCCTAATCTATACCCCGGCTCCCCCGATAAAATATACGACCCAACGATCCCCACCCCTCTTTTACGCTGTTCCCCCTCCCCACCGCCCAACGGTACCCTTTCTCTTTTTTCATCACCTTCTTCACAAAAACGTCCAGCTCCCCCACCCCTTTACAACCTACCTCCGTTCCACCCCTACCCCCCCAGTCTATACCTCAAACAACCATCATTGTAGTTTTTTCTGCATATTCATTGCCCCTTTTTACTCGATACCTAACCGTACCCCACCCACAAAACAACTACCTTTTTAACCCTAGTACCCAAATATCTTTGTTGCCCCTTTCCTGCTGTCCTCTGCAAGAACCAGATGATCATCTGTCCTTTCCCAAGGTCCACCCCCCAAGAGCCCTCACTTTCCCCGTTGAAGATAACCTGATCTACCTCTTTTCCCCTACAAGCTTCCCGTCGTGACAGCTTTGCTTGTCTTAATAAATGTACCAGTTGCTTTTAGGCTTTCTCCCCTTTAAAGTTGTTCTTCATTCTTCACGTACCCCTTACTGAACCACCATCCGGAAACCCCTTTTCCCTCGCACGCACCTTTGAATCTGTCCCCTATTGTCCAGGTGTGCCATCATTTCTTCCCCAGACCCCGTGGGCCTTTTTCTCCCCAAAAACTTCCTTGCTTTCCGAACTTGACTCACGCAAAAGTCCACCCACCTCTTCCTCTCGCCCTCACTAAGACCCGATTTTGCTCGTTGAAAATCCTTTTTTTCTTTCCCCCCCCCCCTTGAGGCTAAATGACCTGCTACAACCCGGATTCATTCCCCCCCTGCGCCGACTTGCCCCCTGTTTCAGCAATCGACCAACTCTCCAACCTCAAAATTGAATTATATGAGCTCCCTCCAATGGTCCAGCCCCTTGTTTTTGTTTATCAACCATGCTTTCTTTATATCTTTATCTCTTCCTTTTTCCCCCCCCTATCCTTGTCCCCTTCCACCATCCTTTTCACAAATGTGATTCCCCCCCCGTCACTTCTCCCAACCTCCTTCTGCTCAGTCACACTCCCCTATCCTCCACGGGGTACTTTGATCAGACAACCAATCCTCCTCTTCCTTCCATGGTCCCGAACTTCCAACGGTTGAAGAAGCCCCCCCAGTCTGCGCAAAGTTGAGTGTTTTCCTACCTTTGCCTCACATCTTGTAGAATATTCCCTGGACGGTACTGTTTGAGACCTTACACCCTCCCCCCCGGCGTTTGTGCTTCGACTACAATCAAGCAGTTCTGCAAAGATTCTCCTTTCCTCCCTTTGCTTTCTCCCCCCTCCCATTCGCGTTTTCAGTTTGCCAATGAATTCCCTCCCCCCCCCCCTCACCTGCATGCATTGAACCAAGTTTTTTTGTTTTTAACGAATGTGTCTGACAGGACACTGTGCACCCAGATTTAGCGGAACACAAGGTTGAAGGTACATAGCCTGAGCACCGCAACCCCAGGAACTATCCCACCCCCCCTACCTTATACTCATGAAACACAAAGCGTGATCTGGACAAAAGAAACAACCCTGGAATCTACTCCCTCGCCAGTGAATGTCAGTGCCTTGCGATCAGGTCCGGTCGTTGGGCGCGCCGAGAGACGTCCTGTTCAAAACCTGGCACGCGGGGACCGCCCCCCCGCAGCAAGTGCTGGGGGTGCCCGTACGAAAGGCTTTCGGGGGCCTTTTTCTCAAAGCTCAGAGGTATACATGTTCAGGGGGATCAGTGAGAACCCCCCCCCTGCCCATGCCGACCAATGGAGAGGGTGCCTACATGAGAGCCACACGATATGTACTGGTGGGGAATCCCTTCCCCAATTCGAAAAGGTTTTTCTCAAAGGGGACAATCTTTCTGTGACTCAATCCCCGAAGATGTTGTGGGTGACGATAAGCTGGAACCTAACTCCCCAAAGTTAACCGAGTAGCCAAAAAGGGAGGAACTTGTGGACTGACATGGAAAACAGATCAGGATATTTTGGAGCACCAGCGCACAACAGATAGCCATCGCGCTTGTTGCAAAAGCCAATCAGTGAGTAAGTGGTCACACCAGCAGATCTTCTCTTCCCACGTAAGGGTTGGTCCCCTGCGATAGAGCAACAAAGAAGGCAAAAGGATTCCCACTAACTTTGTAGGCTTCGGCTTTGAGGCCAGGGTTGCGGGGTAAAGAAGCGGGGTATCCTGCAGTCAGGTGGTGCCCGCCTCGTAAATGGACGAGGGGGACGATAATTTTGACACACCATGGGAGTCCGCACACCATAAGTCTGGAAAGGTTGCGAACATTTAGAGACCTGTTGCGCCCCCTCCGGTAGTAGGGCCCTCTGGGTCAAGTTAGTAACGCCTCTTAACCGCTCCCCCGCGAGCGCGAGAAGTTGCCCACTTTAGATCTCCACTGGACCCTCAGGGCTATCCAAGCAGACCTCAGGGACGCAAGGGGTTCCTTTGTCCCCTAGTGTACCGCATTGCGGACCCCCTCTTTTTTCATTCGTGAGCGGGCTTTTGCGTGATGACCACCCCTCCCCCCCCGATGTTCCGGTCGAGGCGGAGGGGAATAGCAACAACCTCACGGAACGGGAAGTAAGCGAAATCTTGGGGGGGCTATGGAGCGGAACCAATCCAACGCGGGGCCGGTATTCAGCGGCTAAAGTTCCAAATATAGTGGTGCAGGAGCCCCCTTGTTGCTTCAGTTCGGCCCATGTCCCTGGCATTTACTTAGGCTTGTTTTTCTTATCACGCGTCAACAAGCGGTAGGAGCTGGTGTGCAAGCCTTGTTGACAGGAGCAATGATGGACGTTTGGTATACCTTCCCGGATTTTTTCGAATCCCACTTTTAAAAGGCTTTTCAGTTACCCGGATAGCTATAAGGAAGCAAATACTACGATCAAATAGTATAAAGGAAATAATTTTGTACCCCTTTCATTATTACGATCATGGTTTATAGCTCATCATCCAATTTTCTGTTTTTCCTATGGTTCGCATGGATATATGACCTTTAGGCCTGCCATGGTGTTCAATAAGGGGTGGCGAGGAATTGATCCTGATCCACAAGGGGGGGTACGAATTTTCTCTTTTCACAAGGATTTGGGCTTGGGCTCCACACCCCGGTCCGATGTTAAGCTACCTAGACCGAGGTCAGGGAGTGGAATTTTGGTCCCCCGGAGGTCATGCGCGTCAACTCATTTACGTTTTTTTTTGTGTAGTACCCCGTTCGGCACCAGTGTCCCCCCGGCCACAGAAATGTACCACGTTAGCGTCTCTTGCCCCCAGGGGGGATTGGCGAGGGCCCTGTTGGATTCTTTTTATTGACTGTAGGTTGATCCTGAACACCTGCTTGCTGGTTGTCACCCAATTGCCAAGAAACATGTTCAGTTTTCCTCCCGCCAGCTGGTCCCATACATTTATTCAGCTGTATTTCTCTTAGGCTTCCGTTTATTTTCCCTTTTTTTTTTTACGTTTCCCCCTTCTCTTATTTGCTGCTTCTTGGGGCCAATTTTTGCCTTGTGATTTTGATCAGAGTTATTTCCTATCCCAGCCTTCCATCATCTCGCGGTATTCGGGGGCCTCGGTTGGAGGGCGTTTTCGTTTGGGGGGTGGGTCCGTGCGCGTCGCGATGGACAAGTGCCCCCAATTTATATGCCTGAAACCACGTACACCGGCAGGGGTGATTGGGAGGTGCCGGCAGAAGGTTGTCAGTGAACGAGGACGGAGGTTCATTTGATGTTTTGCCCAAGGGCCGGGGTTTGGGTAAGGTGGCTTATTTTGGTTTAAAGGGTGAGTTGTTTCCCCTGATGTTTTTTGTGTTTAGCTGCCCCGTGCGTTTTTGGTTTTTTGTGTTTTTTTGTGTTGGGGTGTTATCGTTTTTCGGAGAGCTAGTTCTTTCCCCTGTATATATTATCCTCGTTTTTTATTCCGTCTTCAGCCTTTGCCCTTGTCATGACGCATTATTCATATTTTCCCCTCTTTCTGCCGATTGGTCTGATATTTTTGTTTCCTTTGCTTTTTGATACGGTACTTAGTCATCCCCTAGATGGTGTTGCCTACCTCCAAAGTTCTTAAATCTTGCCCCCATTTGGTCGCCGTTTTGATTCCCTTCCTCGGACCTTTCTGGACAGATAGACAATTATCACCTTTTTTTCTTCGATTGGCAGGCTTCTGATCATCTTTCTGCAATCCCTTTTATTTCCCCCAATGTTTATTTTCTCTAATTTTTCCCCCCCAGCCAGAAGGGATGTCCCCCGTACCGGTCCACACCTTTTTTGCCCCCCTCCTGGTTTACCCACCCGCTTTACCTCGAGGAACTATATTGGCTATCACTATTGCAGTAATGGAATGACGTGATCCTGGCTGGCGCAGAAACGTCGAAGCCACACTACTGTATTCACAGATAGACTGCTGGTTTTCCTCCACTTTTCTCACCAAATGTTCGTTCTTCCCAAGGAACGACCCTTCCCCGTTCTTGTCATAATCTTAAGGTTGCAGGCGTTCTACCTTATTTCCTCCCGCGACCTCCCCCTTTCCTAATGCAACTCGTCTCGCCCCGAATCGGACCTTGACAAAGACCTTCGAGTTCTTCCCCTGCAGATCATGATATATGTCGCATCTTCTTTCCCGGACCTCTGTACGCGAGAGATTTTTACCCTCAGCTTTCGCTCAAAAGTCCCAACCGAGGTTTATGACAGAGTCCATTTCCCCGGACCGAGCATATGAAGACCCCCCCCGTCTGGCGGCTTGATTCGGGTTAAGGCTCCCTTCACACTTAATCTGTTCTTTCTTGCTCTTCGAGCAGAGAGCCCAGGTTCATGACAACTCAATTTATGCTTGTCTTTAAAACCCTCGCGTTTTCGGTGGCTTTTTCGCGGAACCCTATTTGAAATTTCCGGTACAAACTCCCCCCAATAGTCCTGAAAGATCTTTTCCCCAATGTGGTACAGCGGTGACCCTCCCTCATGGACAACCCTGGCCTTCAATGGGAGATATTGTAATTTGAATGACACGGCTTCACTCCTCTTAGTTTAATTTTTCCAAATTAACAACCCAACCGGTCCTTGAGCTATCGACCGCCCACCCACCCCCCGCTCTCCCTTTCTTGCCCGATCCAAGGAGACCAAAATTCTTTCCCTCTGTCACTGACGTCCGCAACCCGCGGCCGCTCCGATCTGGTGCTGAGGTATCCGGCCAACTCGAATTTTTTTTCTTTTTGAATCCTAGCCCCCTGGCTTTTTCCCCCCAGATCCCCGGCTCTCCGACATCGTACCCAACCTGCGGCGTACAGTTGCACACCTGAACCCCCTTTGACTTGACAATTCATCGATGTTACGGAGATGATAAAGTAAGGAGATATTATCGGTGTCTGCCCTACGCAATCTTTCCCATATCTTGAGGTATTCGGCACATCGCACTCATTCTCGCCATTTTCCCATATGTTCCTATGATTATTTGTTCCCGTCCCCGGAGATTCCCTCCACATATTTGAGCGTGATTTGTAGAGTTAGTTCGAGCGTATTTTCAGCCTCAGTCGCTCCTCCTACTTCCCCGCGCGGTGGTATTTCTATGGAATTTTCCGGCATTAGCTCTCTGATGAAATCTTTCCCCCCTCTTTTCTCCCTGAGATTGAAAACGAACCGCCCCCTTTGCGACGCTTTCCCGCAAAATTTCTCTTCTTTCTCGAGCTGATACCGCCTCTTTACTCTTTCCCTCCCCCTAGTCCCCGTCGAGGGCCACCTCGATGTTTCGTTCCCCTCTCTCATCTGCTCTTTTCGACTGAGGACAACCTGATTTTTAGTCGATATACCCCTGGTCCCCCCTCCAGTTTACTCATTTTCCCCGCTTGCCGTAATCCGGCCCCTGCTGAAGTCACAGCGCTCCCCGTTTTTCCATGCGTTTCGAGTCCGACATGACTTCTTCCGCCCCGGACTTGCCGTGACGCTTGAACACCCCTCAATGTCTCGTGAGTTTCGACCGATGGTCAAGTTTGGAGAAGCCTCCATATCGGGGGACTTACGACCCTGCAAAGCTTGACCTCACCCAGACCAACGCAACCCCCTGGCAACCGCCCGCGAATTCTGACGCCTGTTCTGTGCGGAGGGCGCAAGACATGGCTCTTTCCGCCCCGCACAATCTAGATTCCGCCAGTTAGTCCCCTTGGCGTCTCGTTAGCCGCCTCAACAACCCAACAGCCCCTTCTTGCGGCGCAGAGGCTTTTGCCCCTTCTTTTGCACCAGACGCTTTCCTATTTCGCACCTACGCGCGATGGTGCATTGCGCCTCGGCCCGGTGCTGTCGAGACTTCCCCTGCCCAACCCATGAAGTATGCGTTCTATTCCGCCAACCGATTTCCCCACCGCTGGCGTCGGCGAACTCGGTGATGGTGTCCCTGCTTCAACGTGTCCCCCTCCTGGTTTCTCATCGCAAAAATCGTTTCATCGCTCCCAAGTGAGATTACACCCCGCAGTGTCTGCGAATCCCGCTGAGGCGCAGTCAACAATCGTCTATTGCATCCCTTCCTCCTGACCCTCGCTGAATGTCAGTTTGCTTTCCTTGAGGCCCTACCGCTACAGTCTGACACTCAACGCCAAATTCCCTTTTTTCCAAGCTCTTTTTTCCACCGGACCGCCAAACTTCCGCCTGACTATCCTCCCCTCGATGTCGATACTTCCAAGTCGTTCTTTTTGGGGCCCCCTTTGACGCGTAAGGTGTTCAGACCTGCGCTTGCAGGTCAGCACCGCGTGTTGCCCCTATGGTGTCATTCCTCGTGCCTAAACGTTCCAGCTTCCCGAAAACGCCCATCCGCCTGCTTGCGGCCATGAGGCACCCCCGAATAGGAGCGCGCCTTCTAGGCCTTAAATAACTCCCTTTGACGCCTCCAAGATCACGCGGCGGTTCAGTCCTCCAGGCCGTCTGCGTTTTAGGACCCCCCGGACTTTCCTTTTTGAGACCCTCTCTCGTTCGCGCGATGCTCTACGGACTGCCAACTCCCCCCCCCATCCCCCCGGGACGCGCCCCCCTCTAACGCGCGCCCTGACTGTCTGGGCAGCCCGTCGGCTCCCCCCCTCGCGCCTGAGTTTAGTGTTCCTGTACCGATTGCGACGTGAGCTTACTTGTTAACTTCCCCCATCCTTTTTGCCGACTGCTCCCAACAGGTGTTGACACCAGACCGCGCTAAAAGAGATCAACGCTCTTCGCCCTCTCCTTGCTCACAGTGCTCGTTTCGAACCCATTACCTCCCGAGATGTCCCCGTTCACTATTTCCCTAGACTAGGGCACCCCGTGGCGCATGGCCCCTTCTACTCTTGCGATCTCGACATCGGCCTA